>Ga0308016_10000366_pt1 | contig 23238 bp, 40 predicted proteins | sample Neamet233_FD_203129 | JGI IMG/M metagenome (GOLD analysis project Ga0308016, IMG submission 203129) | Marine microbial communities from water near the shore, Antarctic Ocean - #233 | ecosystem: Environmental > Aquatic > Marine > Unclassified | place: Southern Ocean | collected 2014-07-28
GGAACAACAAGAAAAGCTATTATTGATTGATGAAAATGTAGATAGTTTAGAGAAAGACATTGAGACTATGAAAGCTACTGTAGCTAAAGCAGAACTAATGACAAACAACTTAACCAAGCTTGACGGTCAGCTAAAAACAATTGGCCGCGAGATAGAAGACTTATGGCAGGGTATGGATTATCTGTCAAACCCTTTGAAATAGGATAGAGATATGTTAGATAAATTGATAGGCCCAGTAGCAGGATTATTAGACAAATTTATTGTTGATAAAGATCAAGCCAATGCCCTAGCTCACGAGATAAGCACAATGGCAGAACGCCACGCTCAAGAGTTAGCCAAAGGACAACTGGCTGTTAACGCAGTTGAGGCCGCACACAAAAGCCTGTTCGTCTCTGGATGGCGACCTGCTATTGGATGGATCTGCGGATTCGCTTTAATGTATTCTACAATCTTAGCACCCATCTTAGGTATTTGGTTTACTGTCCCGCCTGTAGATAGTTCATTGCTTACAAGTGTACTGATGGGTATGTTAGGTCTTGGAGCCATGCGTACAGTAGAGAAAACAAAAGCAGTAGCAAGGAGCAAGTAATGGCGGCTAAGAAAAAATCAAAAGTCAACGAGGCAGGTAACTACACCAAGCCTACAATGCGTAAAAGATTGTTTAACAAAATAAAAGCAGGAACTAAGGGCGGCAAAGCAGGACAGTGGAGCGCACGAAAAGCTCAGATGCTTGCCAAGCAATACAAAGAAGCAGGAGGAGGTTACAAATGAAAGGTGTTAAACATTATAAGAAAGATGGCACAGAGCATAAAGGTTCTAGTCACAAGATGGCTGATGGAACTTTACACACTAACAAGTCTCACACTAAAACAAGTGTAAAGTTATTTCATTTGAAGGACTTGTCTAAAAAATCTAAGATGAAAGCAAAAGGTACGCACAAGTGTCGCTAAAGAAACCTCAGAAGTCTTTGAAGGCTTGGACAAAACAAGAGTGGACTACAAAGTCTGGCAAGCCTAGTGCTAAAACAGGTGAGAGATACTTACCTAAGAAAGCTATAAAGGCTTTGACACCTGCACAGTATGCGGCTACAACTAAAAAGAAAAGAGCGGATACCAAGAAGGGTAAACAGCACAGCGCACAGCCCAAGAAGGTTGCTTCTAAAACTAAACAATACAGGAAAGCATAATGGCTACTCCCAGAAAAGGTAAAGCAAAAGTAAAGGTTACAGCTAGTGGAAAGAAAGTTAGTTATGGTCAAGCAGGAAAGGCAAAGGGCGGTGGGCCTAGAGTAAAACCCGGAACAAGTAAAGGCGATAGCTACTGCGCTAGAAGTTTAGGTATAAAGAAAGGACTACCTAAGAAGAAACAAAACGACCCCAATACTCCCAACAACTTATCACGTAAGCGTTGGAAGTGTTCGGGTGCTAAGTCAAAGAAATAACTTAAAGTGATTAACTATGAAAAAGTTTTGGAAACTGTGGGCTTTAAGCCTAGGCGAAAAGGTGGGAGACACAGATTCCGAAGCTAATGCCGTGGCTGTTATACGGACAACGCTAGTTACTATTAATTTAATTTGTTGCTTTTGTATAATGGCTAACATTTTATTGCATTAAGAACTTATATGATTTAGGGCGCTAAGCTCGGTTTCTAAAAATGGGTGAAGCGCCTCTAGTTTTTGTTTCGTAAGTTGTACAATGTTTCTTATAATTAACAGTTCATCTCCTTTGAACACTTTATTTAAATCACTAAGGGGTATGCCGGACATTTCTGTCACGACAACTCCCTCACAGTTTATCAAGACTTTAAAACCTATGATGTTGGCTTCCTTGCCTTTCTTAAACAATTTCACATGCACCACCTACACAAGCTAACTCCTGTGAGCCTGTAGTGTTATCCTCCATTTCATACTGTTCTAGGTCACTCCAATCAACATCCTTGGGCATAGCCGCTACTAACTCTTTGTACTTCTCAGCAGTGATATCTTCATAGGGTGCTTGCTGATACACATGATCGCTAACAGGTAGTAAGCTAATGCCGCTACAGATATCAAAGTTATCCCATATCCACTGCGCTACTTGCAGGAACTCATCGTCAGTGTAGTACACCGTGATGCTTGGCTTATGCTCACACCAACTGTTCTGATATGTTTTCCACAAAGCCAACTGTTGCATTGCTCCAACTTGTTTAACTGTTGTGCTAGTCTTAGGAGACTTAACAGGGAAACTATACACCAGAGATGCAGGACTCATTGTGTCTTGCTCTACTGGGAATCCTGCGGTTGACATGAACTGAGCCAACGGGTCTTTTGCGTCCGAACGAACCCTTCTAATGTAGTGCTTTGAGAAACGAGGATGTATGCCAGAAGCACTATCAACAAGCTGAGACACAGTGCCGCTTGGCTTAACGCATGTAATAGCCACAGACTGATTGATACCAAGGTTCTCAGCCCACTTCTTATTTGTTTTAATAGCAACAAGTTTTAACTCCTCTAGCCACTGTGCTGTTTTATCTGACGACACTCCAATAACAGGGTGATCCATTATACCTGTCAAGCTTAAACCTAACAGTGCTTCTTCTTCGGTGTTGCGCTTCCAAACATTCCGCAAGTATCTAAAGTCTGTGAGCGTAGCTTGAAGGGTGCCAATGATAGCGGCAGTCTCAACCTTTTTCTTGAGTATTGCTAGAGTATCGTCTGCACGTACAACCACTTCGCTAAGGTTGCAAAACTGATTAGAGCGCAAGATAATTTCAGAACAGGGGTTGGTTCCGAACTCATGCTCAGTATCTCTACGTCCATTTCGACCTGCAATTTTCTGTGCCGCAACACGACTGAAGATTCCTCGTTCTCCTGCCTTGCTCTCGTACATGGTCTGCATCTCAGACAGGAAGGATTCAAAGTCAGGCTTCTCAGTATACGCTACGCTGTTATTGGCTAAGCGTCTATGACCCTCGTTCCTCCACCAATCTCCCGACTTAGCTTTCGACATACGCTGATCAGATAAATTAGATAAACTTATTAATGCTGAACGCCTAACACCACCAACAACTACGATGTCAGCTATCTTACAACAGATGTCATGGCACTCAATGCTTGTCAGCTTACGCCCCGAAGACTTCTGGAAAATCTCTACGCAGAAATTAAACAAATCAACCAACGGCTCTGGCCCTGATGCACGACCACCAAAGGTTTTAAGCCTCTCTCCTGAGCCTCTCACCCTGCTCACATCCCACTGCGGTATCTTACCTGCGTACAGCATAGCAATCAACTCACGGAACGCTGAAGCCCAACCAATCTTGCTGTCAGACACTACTATAAGACTGTCAGTTTGATGAAAGCTCTCAGCAATCTCTGGTAGTTTGTTAATGAAGTTGCGCTCAACGCTGAACCCTACACCTGTACCGCACATAAGAACATACATCAACTCATCAAAGGATCGCGGTGAATCTATATGCAGGTAGCTACAGTTGAATCCTGCTACGTTATCTTTATCTAGTGCCTTACCTGCTGTCATCATGCAACGCATAGAGGGCATGACTTCAAGGTTGTGTATTGCATCGTACAGTTTCTGTCCTTCCTTAACTGTGATCTGCTCACGATCCCTCCAGAATGAAACATAACGAAAGACTGTTTCGCTCCATGTTTCTCTACGGCTATGCTCTGGAATCCATCGTGCGTAGCGTGACTTGTGTATAAACTGTTGATACTGATCCATTAATTGTTCTCCTTGGTTACTTTGTCTGTTAATAATGCGAGATACCACATAGCTTTTTGTAAGTCTTCTACCTGCTTGCCTTTGTAATCATAGCGCCAAAGGTATTTCATACAGTTACCCTTCAGGTAGCCCTTGAAAGCTACCGAAGACATAGACTCTTCAATGGCTTCAATGCATTCTATATTACCAGTGTTGTAATGCTTTGGCTTGTTGACTACATCTTCAATCGTAGGCTTTTTAGTTGCAAGGTCTTTTAAAGCTGTTCGTATATCTTCTTCGTATTTATATGCATGTGTTTCTTTCATAGCCATGTCAATGTAGGGCTGATGATCTATTGATCTTTTTTCAATAGCAGGGTGTGCTTTACGTACTCTATTCCAATCTTCGGGTGTTGCGTCATTTAGTCGGCTCATTTTCTGTCTCTTTATTTAAATTAATTTTAGGTTCATTGCGCTTAGTATCTTTTAATTTAGAAGCAGAACTTATCTTCTTAAACTTCTTCTTCCTTAAAAACCTATCGCGCCTCTCGTCTTTGCGGCTGATGTCAGTCAAAACTCTCCCTCTTCTTCGGGTTGATCCAGTTATCAGGAATACTATCTTCGCTAAACCATCTGAAGTCGTTAGCACTTGCCCACTCTCCGTGGCTTCTTTTAGTGCCATCCTTTCTACGTTTGGCTTGAGGCATTGGCGCACTGGGATTAGCAAAAAGAAATACTAACTCAGTATCTTCAGGCAATGTCTTACTAATCCAGATGTACTTACTGAACTCAGCGTAGTCCCAGAACCTACCTTTAGCTTCAAGCAAAATCTTCTTACCTTCAATTACCCGTAAAAAATCAGGGTGGTAATTATGCGAAACAGTATAAGGAACTTTGTCGGTATGAAAACTCCAACCATCTAAGATGCCAGAATGTAGTTCGTATTCCCAGTTAGAGTCGTAGCCCTTAACCAAATCTTTTTCTACTGGTCGCTTGACTCTAGGTTTACGATAGCCTTTCTTAATATTATTCAATGTAAGGTTGCCCCTCTACGTTCTAACTCTGCACTAACAAGCAACTCCAAGTCTTTTAAAAACTCTGAATCTACTTCAGTGATAGAAGAATCAGAGTTATATAGGAAGCTTCCCACTGCTATAATCATTTCCTCTAGTGAGAGGTTGATTACTGTTGTTTCACTTTCCATGCGATCATCTCCAAGTTAATATCTTCTATTTGAATTGCGGGAAATATTTTAAGCAATTGTTTAATTTTCTTTGCAACCCACTTAGGGTGATAGGCATTTAAATACATAGTTCGCTGTGCCATGAAATGTGTTTGAACAGGCATCATAGATTTATACGTCTTTAAATTTACTTTCTCTGCTTCATCTTCAGGTAGGAGTCCTTTCATCCACAAAACTAATAAAGACTCTGAATGGTTTTTAATACGCTTGCTCTTTTTTCTATTCATAAAAATTCTTCTACCTTAGGTTCGACAACAACTTCTGTTAAGTAAGACATGCCGTTTGAATATTTAAATGCTCTTAGACCCTGACCACCATTAGAATCTTTAAAACATTCGTGCTTATACTTACACCAGTTGCATCCTTTAGCAATCTTCATGTTTCCTTTCTTGCCATCTGGTACTGGAGGGTAGCATAATTCTGGCGGTTCATCAAGGTCTAGCGCAGATAACAGCTTACTGATAGAGGCTTTAATATTAGGCTTATCAAGATCATCAGGCACATACATGCACAACTCACCGCTCTCTTTGTTTAACACCAAGAAGCCGCCCTTGTCTGTGCCTTCAGCTTCTTCATAACCTGCAAGCTGACCAAGATAACCAAAGGGATCATCCTGTGCTAAGCGCCCTTCTTTAAACTTGTTAAACGCAAAGCGAGAAGCTGTCTTAACATCAACCACCTCACCGTTAATCTTACAGTCCATGTGTCCAACAATGCCATCAACAGTAACTTCTTTCTGCTCGTCTGTTACTGTGTGTCCTGCCATTCGTACAAGCATCAACACAATCTCTTCAAGCAAGTGACCGTACAAGAACTTAATCTGCGTTGCACCATCAATACCACCACGGCCCTGTGGATCACGTTTTTCATACCATAACTGCCGCGAGGGTTTACCCACGTTAGACATACGCACCGTGAAATTACTGTCGCGTTCTCTGGGTGTAGCCCAAGACATAAGAGCTTCTCGCATCCCTACTAGGGTGTTGTCAATGTCTTCTTCTGTAAGCGGTAGGGGTGTACCGGATGAAAGCTTCTCAAGGTGCGTATAGATGTCGGGTACTAAAGTATCAAGTTTCATGCTGAACATCCTTTATATTTTTAATTATATTTTTTATAGTCTTTAAGTCTGACTTGAACCACTCGTTAGCGTGTTTGATTTTAATTTCTTTTAACTTGGCGTGTACTAGCTTCTCAGCTTCTCGTCTATCATTAAAGTATTTAGAATAGGATACCTTGTAATCTCTAAAAGGTGAAGAGGTTTGATAAGCTTTACATCTATCAGTTGCATCAACAGCCATGCCAACTTTATACCATTCAACCCACGCAGGATTAGAGATAACGTAGACATGTCCATCTTGTATACTGTTGTACTCTGCTTTGTGTCTACGTCCCAACAGCTTAGCTAAAAGTTTAGGGCTTGGTTGTTTACCTTCTTTATACTTTTTCTTAACTATATTTTCTGTTCTTCTTATGTCATAACAATCAATACACTTGTAGTGCTTTTTACTTACAAAAGAAAACCACCAGTTGACAGGCGTTTCCAGTACTATCCCACACTCTATACAATTTTTAATGTGTTTCACTCCAGTTCTCCCCAACTTTGTAAGCCCCATCTAAAGGACAATTTAAATTAAACATGCACCCTGCTTCCTTGAGAGCTTGTACTCCTGCTTTGCCAACGGCTACTGCATCATCAACGTAACATTCAATCTGCCATTCGTCATGTACATTAGCTACAAACTTAGCATCCCAACCATGCCTAGTTATCTTTTCGTTTAAGATAATTAAAGCTTTCTTCATTACAATTGCTCCTGCTCCTTGCAACAAGGTATTCAAGGCGGCGTGTTCTGAACGCACTGTAAGCTTTCGTCCGTCTAACGCTTTAATGAATCCGCTTTTAGCTTCTCTTTGTACTCTGTCTGTAAGCTTTTTAAATGCAGGGAGATTATCAAAGAAGCGTTGTCTAAGTCCTTTCCCAGACGATCTACCTCGTCCAACCACTGACCCAAGCTTTGCATCTCCTGCTCCGTACAAAAGCGCATAGATGAAAGTCTTTGCCTTATCTCTTGATTCAAGTTCAGCAAGCCCTTGATTAGTGGTGTGTATGTCTCCGTTAAGTATTTCATTAGTATAATCCTTATCGTTTAAATAATGTGCTAACATCCTGAGTTCAAGCTGAGCGGCATCAATACCTACAAGCCTGTGGTTCTCTGGCACTGTCCAACAAGACCGACAATCCTCACCAAACGGCGATGTACTGCTAGGAATCTGAGCCATGTTAGGATGAGAATGAGTCATGCGAGATGTCACCGCACCGTTAGGATTAACATACCCATGCACTCTACCTGTCTCCATGTTAAGTTCTTTGATCCAACTTTTAGTCTGAGCTAAACGCTTCTGTAACATAAGATACTTAGCAATCATTGCGGCTTGTGGAATACCCTTAACTTTATTTAAAGTTGACTCATCTACAATAGGCTGACCTGTAGGTGTATGCTTCTGAGGCTTCCAACCAAAACGAATTAGGTACTCACCGATTTGTTTACGTGAGCCTAAGTTAAACGGCGTTTCAGTTCTACGTGCAATCGGCTTTCCTTCTATGTCTAAAGATAATCTTTCATACTCATCTTCGGTAAGCCTTGTACCGTTACCGTGTTGGTCGGTTGCTGTCTTAGCTACTGCGCCTGTCGCTGTGTACTTGGGTGATAGTATTTGGGTGTTAACTACAGGCCGGAACTCTTCCTGAACCTCTTGTTCTAAGTCATGTAGTTTAGTTTCAAACATAGCCATCAAGCCCATAACTTTTTGCACATCTAATAAGAAACCGTTTGTGCGCTGTTGGTCTATGATCTTAGCTACTGCATGTTCTATCTGCACTGACTCAGGTGTAAAGCCACGGCTCTCAACCTTTAACGCCTCGTAAACTTTAGTGTTAAGCACGACATCGTTCTTACAATACTCTAACATCTCAGGTGTATAAGCATCCCAAGCATCATCTTGTTTTCCAAAGTCACCCTTCTTAAAACCTAGGCGATATCCCCATCCTTCTAGGCCGTGGTTCCCTTCTCGTGTTGGCTTGAATAAGCGTGACAGAACCAAGGTATCAACAATTTTCTTATCAAACAAATCAACACCCGCTATCTTTTTAATGACAGGAATGTCGTAGCCTATTATGTTGTGTCCAATTAGTTTAGTTGCAGAAGATAACATGTCGTAACCTTCTTGCAGTTGGGTGTTGTCAAAGGTGAAGACATCCATAGTGTCTACGTCTTGAGCAACAATACAGAAAACCTTAGTGGGATCTAAGCCGTCTGCTTCTATATCAAATACTAAGTTACTCATATTATATCTCCGTCAAACTGTGATTCATCATAGTCGTCCATCTCTTTAAGTCTGCCTGTCTTACTATCGTACAGTAAATGTGAGGCAACGCCAACATCTCCAGTGTATCTAGACTTCAGTACCCTGACCTTAGTGGTCGATGCTTCTATCTCGTCTTCGGATTGTTGGTTACGCTCCAGTGCAATCACGCAGTCTGATAACTGAGCAATACTTTGTGAGCCTCTGAGATGATTAAGCCCTGTCTCTATGCCGTTCTCGTGACCTCTGTTGCCCTCTACTCTACGCAAGTGAGATACCAGTATCATACCACAGCCTGTCTCTTCTACCATAGTTCTGAGGCGATGCATGATGCCGTCAATAGCTTTACGCTCATCGTTTTCTAATGTAGATAAAACTAACATGTGAAGGTGATCAACTACAATCCATTTACAATCTAGACCGATGATCATATAGCGTAGCTTACTGAAGATGTCTTCTAGGTTATTAACACCGTGATGTGCATGAATCCAAACACGACCATCGTTGTCACCCATAAAGACTTTCTTAAAGCAATCATCTAACTGGTCGTCTGTGTATTGAGCCTTGACACTATCAAGGTGAAGCTTAGCGTTAGCCTCTACTGCCATGATACCTTCAGCAGTACGTGACCAGTTCTCCTCCAGTGCTACAACACCTACGTTATCTTCTGTATTATTAATCAACCAGTGTTCAATCTCTCTGGTTACTGAGGACTTACCCAAGCCTGTTCCACCTGTAAGGGTGACTAACTCACCTGCTCTCATACCTTCTAGCTTAGTATTAAGACCACGCCACGGGTAAGGTATAGCTGTTTTCTTTTCTAGTCTTAGCTGTTGATAGGCTTCAAACTGATCAGATAGATTTAATACACCAGAAGGCGTATAGACTTTAGCATCCCAAAAAGAACTGACGTATGCGGCGTGTCTACCTTGACGCAACATATCGTTAGCGTCTTTGTAGTCCACAGGCAACGTCATTATCTTAGCTTTCTTAGGTGTTAGTAGCTTTGCAATTGCTTGAGCGGCATCCTTGCCCACCTTGTCGTTGTCAAAGTTAATGACAACAGAATCAAATGACTCAAGGTACTCAAGACTATGCTTAACATCAGCAACGCCTCCTTGCGCTCCTGATTTTATAGATACGACAGGCCACTTACTACCCATAAGTTCGTAAGCGGCCATTGCATCGCACTCGCCTTCTGTTAATGTTATAAACTTACCACCCGCTTTGAATAGATTCTCTCCAAACAAGCCAACTTCTTTTGAGCTTCCTGCCCAAGAAAAGTTTTTATTCTGCATACGAATTTTAGTTCCTGCTAACTCGTGTCCATTGTAATACGGGTAATAATGCTTATCAATCTTACCGTTAACTGTAGTTGATCTAACACCGAACTTCTTAGCTGTAGCTAAGCTTATCTTGCGGTCAGTCAGTTCGTTAAAAGAAGCGGTAGGGTTGGGTGAAGAGGAGACTCTTGAACTATTCTCCATCGGGGTCTTCCTTTGATACCCTTTTAAATCCTTTGCGGTATCTGGTTGGTGTACTTCCGCTGTACTATAACTATGAAAATATTTCCTACAAACAAAACAGTAGGCCGACCCATCTGAATTGATGGAAGCCCCGTCAGTAGACCCACATGAATCATCCTGACAGGGTTGGTGCAGTTTAACGAAAGCCATTCGGCTTACTCCTCGGTGGTTTCTACTTCCTCTGTAGACAATGCCTCTTCCGTGAGGTGGTTAGATTTAAGATCAGTCATCAATGCAACTGTCGCGGCTTGCATCAACCCCACAGTCATTGAAGCTTCTCTAAGGTTTTTATTTGCTTCTACTAGGTGGTTTAGAACTGCCCTACCCTCGTCTGAGAGTAGGTCTGATTCATATTCCACGCCATCCACTGTTACTGTAGTCATTACAACTCGTCCTCCATTTCACTATCAAGTGCATCAAACTCCGCTCCGTCTGCTGATCCAACTTCTATTAAGCTGAGAACCTGCATAGCTTGAAAGTCTAACCCGTAAAAGGTCTTGCCTTTCCATTCCGATTGCCATTCTTTATACTGAACTTTAACTTCAGAACCGTTACCTATTCTAGCATCTAATGGATTTTTATATGCGTCCACTAATCGTGGAGCAGGTCGTATCATACCATTAGGGCCATTCACTTTGCGTTTGATTACAATCGCAGGGCCTTCATCCATCTCCTTAATACTAAATCCTCGTGATTTAAAATCTTCAGCAGTAACCTCATCAACAACTAGATTAACAGAATACACTGGTTCAAAAGTTGTGTTGGGTGTAGTTGCTGATACCCAGTAAGCTGTACCTTGTAATATTGCCATGTCGCTTTTCCTTTTATTGGTTTTAAAATTGAATGTGGATTGTACCACGGGTAAATAAAATATGCAAACTATTTTTTAAACGCTGTCTGCATTAGCGTATCGTACTCAGTACTATCAATTATAAATTGTATTACAGTTTGCTCCTTAACATTGTACATAGCACACGCCCTGCTTAATGGAACCTTACCATCGACTACATCTGTCGCGGCTCTAGCTGTTGCAATTGCGGCGGGGCTTGGGCTACCTGATATGCTTTCTGCAAACATTATTTCTTCTCCTCGTCTATCATAAGTTCTGAAATGTATAGCAACTTAATTGCAACTGCCAGTGTTATAGTACCTACAAATAATAAAACAATATTATATATCATATAAACCTCACTTTAATAATAGAAAAACAACTGCAAAAAAGTATGCAATTGAACATAGGAGTAAGAACCTAATCACTCTTACAATTGCTACAGGCTTAGGATCTTGCTCCATTACATTATTCTTTATCCATCTCAGAAACCCAAGGCCAGTGTCGCTCAGAAAGTTTACTGCTTTTATCATCATCTTCTTTTAACTCCTCTCTATTGTATTTAAAGATAGCATCAAAGTTAGAGCTATACTTCTCCGCATTTACTTTGCGTTGCCTGTCTCCTTTACCGCCATGTGTTGCGTTACTCATCCTTCACCTCGTCCTTAATTCTTTTTAATATTAAGCAACCTGTGTCACTAATCTTTAGTTCAAACGTGTCACCAATATCATAACCCTTGGGGATTGACACGCCATCGAACTCAATCCCCTCTTTGTCTACATCAAACAGATAGCCCACATACTTCACGGTTAATCCTCCTGTAAATAAACCTGACCGAATGTTATAACACAGAAAGGAAGACTTAAAACTGTGCCTTCAAACTGTGCTACATCATAGTTATCAGCGCCGTCTAAGACAACCCACACAGCCCGACTATCTGTAAACTCTAAGTCTAAACCTACGCCATTACGCAGGTTAAGACTTAAATTATATTTACCAAAAGTTTTTGTCATACTATGCCGCCTTCATAAAGTTATTATATCTAACAGCCTCACGAACTACCTGCTGTCTGTCGTTATTAATTGATGCAATGTTTACTCTGCTTGATGGCCGTGAAGCATCAGCATGAGTTGACCAATCAGTCATGGCATTGTACACCCCCCAGTAGTTTTTTCCAAGGCGTTTAGAATATACACTGGAGTATACATTCCACATATATTCTAAACTTGTGTTACGTCTAGCCATATCAGCCATAACATATTCAGGAACAGAGTTGCCCTCTGCAAGAAGCTTTAAAGCTGCAGTACATTTAAGTGCAGTAGCAAAGAAACTAAAGGCCGCATAATCACTGCACTCTGTACCGTGCCACTGTTGCCACAGTTCACGCTCAGTGTTAAAGGTCTGCAAACATTTAGTAACTACCCTGCCACCTAACTCAATATCTAAAGACTGAGTGTGTTTAGATTTATACACTGCGACCTCACCACTCACAAAGACTTGAAGATTAGTACAAGCAAACTGAGTTGCGGCGGCACTAATCATGTACGGCCAAGTCCCATCGAAAGATGATATAGATAGTAGGCTCAAAGATGCACTGTCACCATCACTGGTTTTGTATGTATGCTCTGGCAACTTGTATTGAACAAAAGTTCTTGCTCCATTGTGAGATGTCCTGATTGTCTCTTGCATGTTATCGGTACATAAGTCAGAACGCTCAATGATGTTACGAGTAACGTCTATCATGTGTTTAGGTGCTACTGCCTTGTAGCCTTGACCATGAATACCTAGCTCTTCACATGTATCAGTACGGTAGATAACATTCTTGGTACTCTCATAAGCATCAAGATAAACCAAAGGTGCAGTTCCTATATCAAAATCAGCTTGACCATAACCTCTATTGCGGATTGTTGTAAGGGCTGAATTGTTTGTAAACATCGGTGTAATATTATTCATTTTGTTTCTCCAATTGTAAAATTAAATACGAAAGTGCTTGACAACAGTTTTTAAACTGTTAAAATCTATAAAGTTCTTCTAAAATAACTATTAGATATATCTATAAGTATCTTATACAAACTTTAAAGAATGTATACAAACTATAAAACTTTAAAGTAAATAAATAAGAATCAATCCTTATCTGTATAAATTTCATAGTGTGTGTCAATAACTGCACGGGTTTCTACGGGGTAAGTGTTTCTAGACTTTGCATATCTTATAGCATCTTCTGGACTAGAAGCAGGAACTAATATAAGACTACCTACAACTTCAGACACCATAACTTTATAAGTCTGTATTGGTTGTTCAGTATCTATTAGCATGGTGTATCTCCTACCTCTGATTGTAATTCCTTATGCAAGTTGTTAAGCCTTCTATACTCCTTGCTTAGAACCATTGACCCTCGATCACTTAGCTCAACGCAGTTTAAATCGTCAAGGATCTGTTCTAAGGCCGAAGAGACTAATTCAAATAAAGTTTCATTATCTTTCATCTTGTATACTCCTTATAGTTTGGATCAATTGTTGTTAGTTGCTGTCGCAACCAGTGCATTGATAGCTGTTCACATCTTCCTTCTAAGTTGCTATCAGGCTTAGAATATTTAAGGGCTAAGAAGTTATTATTTACTTCTACATGCCTGAACCTTGCCATCCTACTGCATAAAGTTTTTAACCCTACCTCTGCAACTTCAGAGTATTCTTTCAGGCTATAGTAAGCACCAGTATGTAGATCAGAGTGTTCGCCATTAAACTTAAATGTTTTTATGTTCATTGTTCTCTCTCCTGTTTTAATTTAATGTCAGTAGCACAGTCCGCTTCCAAGACTAACGGTTTACATAACTCCTTGCACCATTGCTTGAGCGTTAACCTTGTATTCATCCAAGATTTCCACATCTGTTTTTCGTCCATAGTATCTATTAATCTAGCCATTGCTATCTCCTATATAAGTTATTATATAAAATGTACCGCCACGCTGTCCAATCTTATGTGCATCTTCTATGGTATCAGCGTACTGAGTACAGCCCATCTCATGCCAATCAATAGCCCACATATTATCTCTCCACTGTTACTTTGAAATCAATTGCATCTATCTCAGATTTGACAGCATCTATGATCTGGCTCTCTAAATCTATATCATTTACAGCTATGTCAACCATCTCATCTGCATCACAGGTATCAATCTTATCTTCCAGACTGCTTTCAACATCATCTAACCTAGAGTCCATGTCATCTATCCTCATGCTTAGTTCTGTAACCGTTGACTCTTCGCCATCAGACTCAGGACTAGGGCTGTTTAGATAAAGCTGTAATCTGCGTTCAAGCTCTGCTACTTGCTCATGCAGTACATCTAGTTTCTGCTCATTAGCATCAAACTGAGCTTCATGCTCTGCCACTCGACTAGCTTTCCATACTCTATCATCAATCCATTCTTCTACTGCGGTTATTAAAGTTTTCATTTGTAACTCCTAGTTATATTAGTTTTAGAAAATCTTACTATCCAACATTTAGCACAGTAATAACTGCTTCGTACTATTACATCTGCATTTTTACCACATTTACATTTTGTCATTTTTACTCTCCTGTTAAATAATTATAATGAACCTCACTAACATGATTACCATCATGCCATTTTTTAGAAGTGGTTGATATATGATTACACCAACTGTTCCAAAGATTTTCAGTGCCGTATTCATGGCACAATTTTACGTAGCCCTCTACTTTAGAAACATTGTTTGCTAACCCTTTAGCTGATGTAAGTTTCTTATCAACAATAAAATCTTTAGGGTTGAGGCCATACATTTTAATGTTGTGGCTGTCCATACAACCAACTAAACCGCCTATTAACTGGCAACAAAACCCTGCTTTAGCTGTATTTAAACCGGGAATTCTAAGGAAAATCTTCATAAGTGACATAGCTTTATCGTGATCTGAAGATTTACCATGCAACACAGCTAATACTTGAGCATGAATCTTATGCTGATGAACCATTACATAATTATAAGTGTGAAGCTTGCTGTCTTTCCAAAGAAACTTAGACTTAGATTTGTTTTTAACAACGTCCAATAACTGAACACCAATACTAAGCCAGTTCTGTTGAATGCTTAGCGATACCATCATAACTACAAGCATTAAGTTATATGCTGATCGCTGTGCAAAACGCTGACAGTTTATACCGTGAGTTTTATACATAATCTCTCTCCAATTTATTTAAGTAATGCCCGTTTTGGCACGGTGGGCTAAGCCGCTACTTAGGATGTTTAACACCCTTGCCGTTTAGGATACCTTTATAATAATACCGTCTCGCATTGTAACCTCGGCGAAAAACTCTCGACCTCGCCCTGTAATATGAGGTCTTTGTGCGCCAACCATGTTACCGTTGGACACATACTCAGCACCAAAAAGGCTAGTCTCTATAAAATTGAGCCTATTACCAACATTTGCTTTAAGTTCTTTCTTGCTTAGATAATCAAATATAATCATTGTAATTTCCTCTGTTTATTAAAGTGAATCTCGGTGACACGGCAACCATCTTCGGGGTTGGCTCGGCAACTGTCAAATTCTTTGGGTGACTGATCTGCCACTTCTGGTCACGAAATCGCTACAGCCCAGTGGTGCTGTGGGTTTCAGCCGATCAGTTTTTTTTTTGCTACGGACTCTGGATTAGTAAGGGAATAAATCCTTAGAAGGACTTCGACTCTCGTATAAGACCATAAAAATCCTTATAAGGACTTCGACTCTCGTATAAGGCCATAAAAATCCTTATAAAGACAAAAAAATTCCTTTATAAAATAAAATCCCCCTTATAAATAAACAACCCTATATAGCGCGACAATATAACCACTGTTTTAAACTGGGGGATAATACAGGTTTACAGTGTGGGGGATAAATAGACCAGAATGCGTTTTAAATGCATTGTAAGACGTTTAAACCATCCAACCTATACCAACCTACAGGGTATAGATTAAACAGGCTTAAACAGGCTTGAATAAACTAGGGACGAAAAAAAACCCCATGCGATTGCATAGGGCTTTTTAGTGGTGGTAGTGAGTTAAGATTGCATGGCGTAGATAACCAAATCAGCGACCCGAATAACGGTCATAGAAATTATCATAGCTAGACATATTATTGTTGCATTTCGTATCAAGTAATTAGTGTTCCACATATTATTTCGCTCCTTTAGCTAAGGCCATTAATGCGGCCATTTGTGATTGCATTTCTACCAGTTGCGCTTGTATCGCGGCATTCTCAGTTTCAAGAGCCTTTTCTTTTTTGCTAGGGGCTTTTACCTTTTTAGCGGGCAATTCTAGTGCCATTGTATCAATCGCCGCTATAGTCTTTTTGGGCATCTTGTAAGCATTCGCGTATACTTGAACATCGCCATGCGTTAAAGCCTTTGCAGTGTCTTTAGGATGGGTTTTCTTTAACCATGCATAGACCGCCTTGGAATCAATCGCTTTAGACGTTGCAACCTTGTAAGCATCGCCCAGTTTATAAGCTACCAAATTAAATTGCTTGTAAGATGCAACACGTTTCTGGTCAATAGTTGAATAATCAAAAGTTTTCATAATATATACCTTATTAATAGTTAAGTTTAAGTAAATACCGGTCAATTGTTTGCCGGTGACATATTCTAAACATATCTAAAAATTTATTTCTGATCTTTGCGTGACCATAAAACGGGATCTGGTCATAATGTTTTATTAACGGGTGGTTTATTGCCTAGGTTATTGATCTATTTAGTCTAATGAGTTTTTAAAGTACTACTTCAAAGGCTAATAAGTCTTATAAGCCTATGGAAACTAGATCAGGGGCAATGCTTTAAAGGTCTTATAAGACTTTGTAGTCTTTAAAGGACTCTCTCTCAAGATTTGGCTTATCTATAGAGGGCTTTGAAGAGGCGGGGCAGGTCGCCATGGCCCCTCCCCCCCCTATATACACAATGTTATACATTTTTAGAAGACTCTGGAGTGTCAACCAGTTAGGGCGGCAGTTTCAAAGACTTTAAAGGGGAGCTAAATAACGTATACGTCTGTATACAAATATATAAGCCAAGGGAAGATGATACAAAAGTATGTATACAGACGTATACACATAACTAAATCGAGGAAGGAGATACACAGGAAGGAGATGACTAGAATGTCTATATAACCCCCGTGGGCTTAATATCTATTATACTGCGATATCGGGGAGTTGTCAAGAAGTTTCTTACATTTATTATACTAAAAAGTAATAAAAAGCTTGACAACATTCAAATATCGCAGTATAATAGAGTACATGAGTAATAATAAAGAACTAACAACTAAGCAACAAACATTCCTTGATAGCCTAGTTACCTGTAATGGTGACACTAAGCTTGCAGGAGATATAGCGGGCTATGCACCCACCAGTATTAATAGTGTTGTTAAGAGCTTAAAGACAGAGATACTAGATCTTGCTACAAACATACTGGCTCAGAGCGCCCCTAAAGCCGCAATGAAGCTTGTACATATTATGGATAGTTCAGAGCCTATACCACAAGCTAACATGCGTATACAGGCCGCACAGACCATCTTAGACCGTGTAGGCTTAGGTAAGACTGAAAGACTAGATGTAACTGTTAATACAGCAGGTGGTTTATTTATACTCCCCGCTAAGCAAGAAATTGTAATAGAAGGTAATTATGAGGAGATCTAGTAGCACTATTCCTTTTGGTTATAAGCTAGATGAAGGTAACGTAGAGTTACTTACACCTGTACAAGAACAACTTGAAGCCTTAGATAAGATTGTTCCGATGATTAAGGATAAAGTTATAAGCTTACGCGAAGGTAGTTTATACCTAGAAAGCATAACAGGTCGCAAGTTATCGCACATGGGATTAAAGAAGATCGCAGATAAACATGCAGAATGATTGGGATGTTAATCCTGACAACTATCTTAAAGACGAAGCAGGTGATTTCGTTCTTAAAGTTGACGGAACACCACGAAAGAAGTCAGGTAGAGCTAAAGGGTCTAAGGGTAGAGGTTACACCTATCACTCAGAAACTAAAGCAAAAATGGATGCAAAGAAAAAGGTACGTTCTAACAGTAAAAAACTGAAGGCGGCTCAAGCTAAAGTTGATGGTTATAAGAAAACAATAAGTAAAACCAAAAAGACTCTCAACAAGCTAGAAGGAACAGGAAGCTCTAACATCATTGAAGATGTAGAACTAAAATCCATACCTTCTGCATTAGCGGCTGAAGCTCAAGAGGATGTTATCTTCAAGGCCAATGAAGGCCCACAGGAAGACTTCCTCGCCGCAGGGGAGACAGATGTCCTCTACGGAGGAGCGGCAGGGGGTGGTAAGTCCTACGCTATGCTTGTAGATCCACTTAGATATGCCCACAGATCCGCTCACAGGGGTCTAATCATAAGACGCTCTATGCCAGAACTTAGAGAGCTTATAGACAAAAGTAGAGAGTTGTACCCGAAAGCATTTCCGGGATGTAAGTATAAAGAAGTAGAGAAGCTTTGGAATTTCCCAAGCGGTGCAAAGATAGAGTTTGGATTCTTGGAGCGTGATGCAGACGTATACCGCTACCAAGGACAAGCCTATAGTTGGATAGGGTTTGATGAGATTACTCATTTGCCCACAGAGTTTAGTTGGAATTACTTAGCGTCTCGATTACGGACAACAGATCCAGAGATTACGTGTTATATGCGTTGCACAGCAAATCCGGGCGGCGCAGGAGCTACATGGGTTAAGAAGCGTTACATAGATCCTTCTCCACCGCATGAATCTTTTGAAGGCTCTGATGGATTAACACGAAAATTTATACCTGCTAGGTTGCAAGACAACCCCTACCTAGCAACAGATGGTAGATACGAAAAGATGCTAAAGGCTTTGCCGCCTACACAGCGTCAGCAACTCCTAGAAGGCAATTGGGATGTTGCGGAAGGAGCGGCTTTTACAGAATTTTTGCCGCACTTACATGTTATTACACCTTTTGAAATACCCGTACATTGGGAAAGAGTAAAAGGAATAGATTACGGCTATGCCTCTGAAAGTGCTTGTGTCTGGGGAGCAGTTGATCCTAGTGATGGTACTCTTATTATATACAGAGAACTATACCGAAAAGGCTTGTTAGGCACAGAGCTTGCAGAAACAATAACTGAGATGGAAATGCAAGATCCCTTCTCGGTGCAAGGAGTGCTTGATACAGCTTGTTGGAGCCGAACTGGTACTACAGGCCCTACAATTGGAGAAACTCTTCAGAGAGCAGGACACAAGCTTAGAAGAGCAGATAAGAACCGAATACAAGGAAAGATTCAAATCCACGAATACTTAAAAGTCATGCAAAGCGGTAGGCCCAAAATACAGATATTTAATACATGCCCTAACCTGATACGCGAACTACAAAGTATTCCTCTGGATAAACGCAACCCAGAAGACGTAGATACTCATGCACCAGATCACGCTTACGATGCACTACGTTATCTGATTATGTCACGACCACGCATCAACGACACGATAAATCAAATGAGACAGTTTCATCGGGAAAGGCTTTATGCTCCAGTGGACTCAACATTTGGTTATTGAATAAACCAAAATAAGAGGAATGTAAAATGGCACAAGTAAATATCCGTAAAGACGTAAATGACGCATCAAACGCAATTGATGTACGTAGATTAGCCGCTCGTGTAGAGACGACTAACCCAGATCAAGAAGTAACCACTACTAATGAAGTAAAAGTAACTACAGGTACTATTGCAGTTACAGATGACACAAACACTATTGTTACGATTGCTCAACCCGCAGGAACAGTTCTAACTAACTTAATCGCTTATCCCCAAGGCAATCTTGTTACTGGTGGTTCAAGTGGTAATGACTTAGACATTTCTATTGGTACTGCTTCAGCAGGAGCGCAGTTACTTGCCGCTACAGCCGTTCTAGATGACGGTGGAGCCGCTGTAACTTGGACAGCTAATGTACCTTTATATATAGTTGAAAACTCACACGGTAAAGCGGCTAATCAGTTTGCTACTACTGGAGTTGGCCCTAAAGGCGGCCCCGCAACTAGTGAAGCTATTGTTATTGCAGGGGCTTTGTACTCATCTGCCGCTCGTAATATCTTTGTTACTCTGCGTCCTATTGGAGCAGACCTAGCAACTGCCGCTACTACTGTTACATATATTGCTCAGTTCCAAGAACTCTAAGGAAAAACTAAATGAGTGAAGAGAACGGTCTATTTGGGAACGCGGGCGAGATTTACTTTGCACCAGTAGAAGGTGAAAGTGGTCTTGACCTGACCCTTGAAGAATCTGTACGTCTTAAATTTGTAGGCTTAGTTGAAGATCGTTTTGAACAAGCAGAAAGAGCCAGAGAGCATGATGAAGCTCGATGGCTTCAAGCCTATCATAACTTTCGTGGACTTTACGGCAAGAGCGTAAGGTTCCGCGAATCTGAGAAGTCCAGAGTCTTTATTAAAGTAACTAAGACTAAAGTCATTGCGGCTTTCGGTCAATTAGTTGATGTTATGTTTGGCACTGGGCAATTTCCAATAGGTGTCAAAGAAACAGGCGTTCCTGAAGGCGTTCCAACGTATAAGCATTTAGATAATGCTCCGAGTATTGAAAGTACCCCCGCAGAACAGAAAGAAGAAGAGCCAGAAGAAGTAGTAAATCCTTTTGATGTTGGATATGAGGGTGACGGAAAAGTCTTAAAAGCAGGAGCTACTTTCTCTTCGGGCGAATCAGCACTAGAAAACGCTATAGAAGAAGCAGGGGCTACTTTTAAAGACGGGTATAACCCCGATCCACAGGCTTTACAACTTGCACCCGCTAAAGACGCGGCAAGAATGATGCAAAGACTTATACATGACCAGATTGAAGAGTCTAATGGCTCCTCAGAGCTACGCAACGCTCTTTTTGAGTCTGCATTATTTGGAACCGGCGTAGTTAAAGGGCCATTCAACTACAATAAAACGCTTAGTAAGTGGGAAAAAGATGAAGAGACAGGCGAAAGAACCTACAATCCTCTTACTGTCCGTGTCCCGCGCATTGAGTTTGTAAGTATTTGGGATTTCTTCCCAGACCCTAACGCTACAACAATGGAAGATTGCGAGTATACTTTCCATCGTCATAAAATGAACCGCTCTCAGCTTAGAGGGCTTGCAAAACTACCGCACTTTAACAAAGATCAAATCCGTGAGTGTTTGCAGATGGGTTCAAACTATGTTGAGAAAGACTACGAGTCTGAATTAAAGGATGATCACCGTACAGAAGAGTATGGCGATGGTCTTTTTGAGGTTTTAGAGTATTGGGGCGTTATGGATGCACAGTATGCCCGCGAAGCAGGAATGGAACTCCCAGACGAGGTAGATGATTTAGATGAAGTACAAGTTAATGCTTGGGTTAGTAATGGTAAGCTTTTACGTGGGGTTGTTAATCCGTTTACTCCGTACAGACTCCCATACAATGCCTTTCCTTACGAGCGTAATCCTTACTCTTTCTTTGGTATTGGTGTTGCTGAAAATATGGACGACTCTCAGCAAATAATGAACGGCCACGCACGTATGGCAATTGACAACTTAGCATTATCAGGATCATTAGTTTTTGACGTTGACGAGTCTGCGTTGGTTGGTGGTCAATCAATGGAGATATATCCCGGAAAAGTGTTTAGACGACAAGCAGGACAGCAGGGCCAAGCAATACATGGCCTCAAGTTTCCTAATACCTCTCAAGAAAATATGATGATGTTTGATAAGTTTCGTCAGCTTGCAGATGAGCAGACAGGGATACCTAGTTACTCGCACGGACAGACAGGCGTACAGTCTATGACTCGTACTGCTTCTGGTATGTCTATGCTTCTAGGTGCGGCAAGCCTCAACATCAAAACAGTAGTAAAAAACATTGATGATTTTCTTCTTAGACCACTAGGAAGATCATACTACCAATGGAACATGCAGTTCTTTGAAGGCGAACTAGATATTGAAGGCGACCTAGAAATTAATGCAATGGGTACTAATAGCCTCATGCAAAAAGAAGTACGTAGTCAGAGATTGACTATGTTCTTACAGACTGCACAGAATCCTGCTATTGCACCATTCGTTAAGATCTCTAAGATTGTTAGTGAGTTAGCATACAGTCTTGATTTAGACCCAGACGAGATCTTAAACGATCCTGAAGAAGCCGCATTGATGGCACAAATAATAGGAGCGCAAAATGTTGGACAAGCAAATGGCGGCGAAGCTGTCGCCCCTGACGGGCAACAAGGAGCTATGGGAGGCCCTCAAGGAGCATCTCAACAGCCTCAAGAACTTGGAGCTACAGGCACTGGCGGTGGCAACATCGGAACTGGAAATGTACCGCAAGCAGGGGAGAGTGAGTTCTCTGGCTAATTTGCTACAACTAAAAGATCAGGTACGCGAAGCTAAACAAAGAATTGAGGATTAAGAAATGAAAGAATCTATGGATGACAAACGCTACAGAATGCAAATGGAAGAAAGACAAGGCAAGACGTATGGCGGTAAGATGAAATATTCTGAAGGCGGTAAGACAATTTCTGATCTTGAAGAAGAGCTTGATCCTGAAATGTTTATGTCAGACGAAGAAGCCGAAGAGCATCAGCAAAAGTTAGATCAAGACAAAATGGATCGTGATTTAGATGAAGCTGACAAAAGATTTAAAGAAAATCAAAGACAAGGAAAAATGTCTGGTGGCTCTATGCTAAGCTCTCCAGAACGTGAAGAGTATAGTGCAGGTGGTAAAGTAATTTCTTTAATTACAAAAGCATTAGGCAAAACAGTTAAGAAAGGAAAAGAGCCAAGTAGAAAGCAAGTTAAAAAAGCTGTGGACGAAGTTAAAAAAGAAAACCCTAATCTTCAAAAAGAAATAGCTGACGATATACAAGAAGTAAAAGATTTAAGATACGCTGAAAATTATGGTGTTGGTGGTGGCGGTAAACGTGATATAGATTCAATGTTTACAAGTCTTTTACGTGGTGATACTGAAAGCATAGCTATGACTTCAATACCTATGAAAGCTACTAAAACTTATAAAAAAGGACAAATGAAAGCAGGGATAGCAGGAGCCATAACTGCGTTTGGTGGGAAGGAAGCTTACGATAAGCTTACTGAACCTAAGCAAAGCGAGTTTGAAAAAGCTTTTAGTTCCGCACACAATGCAGGAGAAGAAACTTTTGAGTTTGATGGAAAGTCTTTCAGCACTGATGTACGAAAAGGAAAAATGTCTGGCGGTATGTCACAGTACAACGAAGGCTCTATGCTTGTAGCTCCAGAAATGGGAATGGAAGAAGAGATGCCAGTAGATACATACGACAACATCCCAGAAGACGAGATGGCAGAAGCAGAAGCTTCACAACTCCCAGATGATGAGATGGAAGAAGATTACACAGGCTATGTATTAGAGCAGTCTCTAGACGTAGAAGAACAAGAATATTTAATGGGCGTTCTAGAAGGTGATGAACGTCTAAGCGGCATCTTTGATAAGGTCATGGATGTTGCAGGAGAATTCTCTGGCGAAGGCGAAGTAAGTGGCCTTGGCACTGGAGTATCAGATTCGATTCCCGCAAGGTTATCGGATGGTGAATTTGTTTTCACCAAGAAAGCCACCGATCAAA
>Ga0308016_10000372_pt1 | contig 23011 bp, 8 predicted proteins | sample Neamet233_FD_203129 | JGI IMG/M metagenome (GOLD analysis project Ga0308016, IMG submission 203129) | Marine microbial communities from water near the shore, Antarctic Ocean - #233 | ecosystem: Environmental > Aquatic > Marine > Unclassified | place: Southern Ocean | collected 2014-07-28
TACCTTTGTAAGAATTGTACGACGGGTATGTAGTAGTTGCTGGCTCTCCTTGAGGAGTTAGTACAGCTGACCCATCTGCATTTAAAGGTACATCCGTGAAAGTTTCTTTAGAGTTTATTCTCTTAGTGCTTACACTCATAAGCTTTCTTTGTAAAAGCTCTGCTGCCCTTTCTGCTGAGGCCTGGTAGTTTAGAGAGTATATCGCCTCTATACCATTCTCTACATGCTCGTCTTTAAGTTCACCTCTATATAAACCATGTTCATCTGCTTCTGCAGTGTCATCTTTAAAATAGAATGCAGGATCACTAGTATATATAGCTCTATTATCTACATCTACTATTTGTAGGTTAGAATTCGCTCTGTCAGAACCTTTGTATACAGGAGCGTACACAAGTATATGCCCTTTATCGAAAGTGCTTTCTCTTTCTGCCTCGTATTTATACGAGTAGCTAGATGCGTACACATATCTATTAATAAACGCGTGTAAAGAGTTTTTAGCTCCTTCTCTCCCGAAATCTATACCTGTTTTATCAGTGATTAAACTGTAAGTATCTTCGTTAGCAGTTATAAATGATACCGCAGCACCTATAACAGTGGCTGCTTGCTCTGCACTAATTTTATCTGCCCACAATATTGTAGGGAAGTAAGTTCCGTTTGGAGTAGGTAATAATGCTACAACTCTACCATCGCTAATTAAGAAATCAGCAGCTAGTTCTTTGTTGGTTACTACACCTTCCTTGGTATGTATCTCACCACCATGGGATACACCTATCTCTAGGTTAGACCAATTAGGTAAAGATTCTTTTACAGGATTGTTTTGAGATATAATCTTGCTATTTCTTACTACTAGCTTACCGTTCTCATCTTCTTCAAACATTTGAAGAATTAATCCACTACCTTTGTATATAACAGAAGTAAGTTCGGTATTATTATCAGCTTTAGCTAGGTGAAGTCTAAGGTTTATAGCCTTTTGTATCTCAACCTCTCTAGTGCTTTCAGAGTTATTGTTAGAAACCCACTCCACAGAGTGTAAAGCTGTAAGCTTTGTTTCTACACCATTAACTACACCACTGATTATTATAGGTAGCTTTGCTATATCCTCATCGGACATATTTCTAAGCTCTTCTTTAGTTATGTCTCCATTAGGGCCCACAAGCTTCATGTTCACAGGATCTCCACTTCTAAGAGATCGAGTACTGTGAAGGTCTAAAGAGTTTTCATTTATACTGTTTGATTCACTTAATTTCTTTTGTACTACTTTACCGTCTTCAACAACGACGTCTACTGTCTGGTACTCTACAGAAACAAATCCTGCAGATTGTGAAGAAACTAACTGATGGGATTTACCCTCACCGTTGTCCTCAAATACCTCTATAGCTCTATTAGGAATAACTTCCGAATTCTCCTTATTAATTTCAGATGTAGTAAATTTACTTCCTCCATTAGAGATGTCACCATCTAGAACAGGTGATAAGTGCGCAGTATCTTCTGAAGGTTGGTTCGCCTTAAACACCTCACTTACAACTGATTGGTCGTAATTTAGGGTAATTAAAGGTTCTGCTACAAGGTCTATAATGTGATTCTGATCTTCCTTTACTTTGAAAGGCATAATCTTTATAGCATCCACTGTAATTCCATTAGCCTCCAGCATAGCCTTATACATAGACTGCTGTCTGGTGTGTTTAGTCTTTTTACTTGCAGATAAGCTTCCGTCATTATATGCACCTACTTGCGTGCTAGTTACAGATGCTTTAACATCTATAATATCTACATGTCCATTTTCTTTTACGATAACTATATCAAGCGCTCCTGCAACCGTCTTACCGCCTACAGTTTTAAACGCTTTAAGCTGAGTCTTGAATATCGCATTAGGGTTGTTTTCCATCAAAGCGTAAACAGCATCTACTGCAGAAGCTATAGCTTCCTTTTGGATGGCCGCTTCCACAGTCATCTTACCGCTCTCCATATACATATCCGTAGCTGTAGTAGCTGCTCTATGCATATCCTCCTTAGTGCTTTTACCTACACTGAATCTTTCAAACTCACTGATGATAGACTCTACAGCCTTATCTACTAAATTACCCCACTCTGTGTTTAGCTCAAAACCTGTCCCTGTGAACTTATCTTTAGGGAAAGCTATGTCTATAGATGTGGATGTACGAGTAGCCATTATACCACCTGAAGGTAGATTTACTGGGTACTCTGATTTATTTGTGTTATTATCTGAAGTAGCTTCACCAACTAAATCGCTAATAGCGTCTAGCCTGTTGCTTGCGCTTTCTTGCGGCTCTTTTACACCTTCTGGGGTTTGTTTAACTCCCGCAGCTGCATCAAATAAAGCTTTGGTTATAAAGTATTCTTGGTTTTTACCGTCAAATCCAAAAGTACCGTTAGGGTAAGATAAAAGCATATCCTTTACCTGCATACCTGACCCTTTCATAGCCTTGATAGTGTTCTGTATGTACTCTTTTATTATACTCTCTGAGATATGAGGCTTAAGGGTGTTTGCAATCTCAGTAAATAAGGCCTGAGACTCCTGCTGTAGTTCTCTAGCGTTGGTCCCAATTCCTGTATTGAAGGCTCCCCGCATCGCATTTAACGTTTTCGTAAGAGCATCTACATCTTCACTAGTATTGATCCCTTTTTCAATTAAACCTATTAATTGTTTTATTTTAGTTTCGAATAACAAGGTCTGCCAATGCTCTTTACGCGCAGCATCCGCTGCAAATCTTGGATCTAGAGTTAAGGCTCTTATTTCCTCGATAATTTTTTTAGCCTTCGCTACAGCCTGTTCTTCGGTACTAAGATTTCCAAGCTCTCCAAGTTTTTCAAAGAAAGGGTCAAAATTTGGATCCTCTTTTCCTTCCTTAACTTTAGCTAACGTTTCTTCTTCCGTAGCAGGGGTTTGAAGATTACCGTCTGGGGCAACCGATCTATTAGCTCCCTCTACGTTATTAATTAAAAGTTTCTTTCTCCCTATCGCTTTAAATATAGCAGGGCTAGATTTTTTATCTGCTTTTAATTGAGCTTCATAAGCTTCCAACTCCTTTAAGGTAGTGATAGACTTAATTTTCTCCAAGATACTTACCTCTGCCTCAGGTGCGATAGTGTTCGCAATAAGGTCTGAAGCTTTTTGTAATGCGCTTACAGCCTTCTCTTTGAGGGTCTTCTTTTCGTCTTTCTTACTCTTTTTCTCTGAAGCTTTTTTCTTCTCAGCTTTCGCATTACTCTCATCCACTATCTTCTTACCCTCTGCCTCTAATAGTGCAGGGTGTTTAACGTAATTGTCGTACGCTTCTGAAGATGATTTTCTACGTAATCTCGCTAACTCTAGGCTTTCTGTTAAGACTGCTATTTTAATTCCCAGCTCGCCAGTACTCTCTAGACCACTAACTAAGGCTACAATTTCTGATTCAGACAACCCTTTAAGAAGGATCTCTTCTTTCATCTTAGTAGACTTAGACTCTGATAACTCTTGAAGTCTCTTTTTAGCCTCTTTAAGCGTGTCTCTTATGTTAGACTCACGCTCATTAGACTCTACAGAAACAAGTAAAGGAGAGTCCTTTAAAGACTGTTTAAAGTCTTTAAGCTGCTTCTCTAGTTTAATAACTATATTTTGATAACTAGCTATACTTACACCTATATTTCTAAGAGAGTGTAATCCTATCTCTTCAGGTTTGTTAGCTATATCTTCGTTTAATTGTCTCTCATCAGCTAGAGCTTCATCTAATTCTTGCTTGTATCTTCTTATATTCTTTTCATTCTTATAAGCGTTAAGCTTATTATTGAAAAGTATATCAAGTGCTCCTGGAGATTTAGATATAGGATTTTCAAGTAAAGCGTTAAATGCTTTCTCGACTGCGTGCGCATCTTTAATGTACTGCTTTCCTATCTCTTGGTAGTTTTCCTCTACTCCTAATTTAGCGGCCTCTTCTTTGGACATATTTGCATATCCCTCTATAGTCTCTATAAAGTTTTGAAAAGTTCCTTTATAAGCATTCATTGCTGCGTGCTCAAAAAACTGATCTTCAGTTATATCTGTAACCTTACTACCGTCTGCACCTAAAGCAACTTCCATTGCCTTAACTTGCTCTAACGCCTCTATTCTTTGTTTTCTTTGGGTGAATGAGGTAATCCCTCCCATAGGCATGGCTCCAAAAGCTCCCGTAAGACCTTCTGTTACACCTTCATAAGTGCTAATATGGTCAAACCACTTCTCATTTGCAGGTCTGTGGTCATCTAGCCTTAAGCCTAGTTCTCTATCTGTTTTGTATCTAGCTTCTTTTTCTAAATACCCAGTAGTGACTTCTTCCATGTATTCCGTAGGCATTTCCACACCTATACGTCTAACTAAGTCTTTAATTCCTACTGCTTTTGCAGAAGAGTTTATTTTCCCCATACTTCTAGAGTGAGAAATCCCTCTAAATAAGTTGAGTTGTGACATAGATTGCCACAGTACGTTTACTTTACCTCCCCAAACAATTCCTTCAGCCTCTTCATAAGCTTGTTGTTTAGCTCTCTCGTCAGCCTGCTTAGGGTCCATACCTTCAGATATGAAGTGTTTCCTAAGTCTAGGGACTGCATCTTCTATATGCTTAACTGCTGATACTGCATGCTCCCCATAATTAAGGATTATAGCAGAAGATACTGCACCCCCTATATTAGAAGCTGTAGCTATCCCTTGAGCAGATTTACCTAAAACATTTGCAGCTCTAGTTAATGCTATCTTAGATGCATATGAACCTGCTTTAAACATTTGAGATCCTGGAAGAAGATACCCTATAGAGCGTATCATTTGGTCAGAATTCGCAGCCCACCAATCAGCGCTCATTATATCTGGATGCTCATCCTTAGTATAGATAGGGTTTGCCTCCCTCACGGAGTCCTCCATACCTCTAAGCATTGCAGCAAAGGTGTTATCGTAAGTTTGTTCAACCCCTCTAAGTGTGTTTATATGATGTTCCAAATCCATTGCAAAAGCAAAAGGTTCTGCAGCTGCGCCAAGTATCCCTACTCCACCACGCTTCAAAACCCTCCAGACTTGTTCTCCACCTGTTTGGTGTGCAGCAAGCTGGGCGTTAATGTCCATTCCTGGAACATAATCTACCCCACCCTCTTTAAGGGTTTTGTTATAATCTAGAGAGAGTGTACCGAAGTTACCCTCTCTAGCTTGGTCTGCACTTAATATGTCTTGCCCTACTTCGGGCCCATCAAACTGGTCATCATATTCAGAAGCTACTACTCTATTTCGTATACTTCCCTTATTAGGCTGAATCATATATAATTATTTTCTTGTTAATCCTTGATGTGTCTTATCGATATACATAGACACGGCGTCTAAGGTATTAAAAACTGCTGAACCTTGAGGTGTAGTAAAGTAATTATATTCACCATCTTCTCCAGTATTAGGTAATCCGCTTATAGGATCTATTTCTACTATAGCATAGTTATCTTTACCGCTTCTTTGTTTAGCGAGAACAACCCCATACATAATAGGTTTACCTCCTTTAAGTGACTTACTCTCACTTATCTTCATTAGGCTGTCAGACGTTGCTACCTGACCTGTAATAGTCAGTCTAGCGAGATCTGCCTTAGTTTTAGTTAAAGGTTTTATACCTAACCTGCTCCAAACTTGTCTTTGAGTATCACTAATCGGGACCACACCGTTAAAGTTAGCTTGGACCATCTTACTCTCTGTTACTTGTCTGTTTCTCCTCTTAGTAGGGTACTGACCTGTAACTCGGTATTCTAGTTTTCCTGTCTTGCTATTCAAGATAGGTCTATCACTTACACCTGTTATAGTAACATCCTCAAGATTACCTTTAAGTATATCATCAGAAGGTTCTAGATACCCCTCACCATCTCTACTATCCACACCTTTTATTTGCATAAAGGCTTCAGGGAACATAGCTATAGCAGTTTTAAACTCAGCTAACACCTCTTTCTGACCTTTCTCCATATTGGAGGTCATTGTGTAACTAGGTGTAAAAGTAGACCTCGCTGTTACTTCCTCTAAAGCATCCTTTAAAGCGTATTTAATATCTCTTCTCCTTTTATCTGCAGCCTCGGCTACTGGGTCAGGTTTAACATTACTACTCACTCCAGACATACCTGGAACTGATGCCCCATAACTACTAGTCATACCGCTACCCGAAGTGCTTGAGCTTCTTACAGACTCTAAATCCTCTTCTGTTATAGGGAATCCTAAAGACTCTTCAGCTATAAGTTTGGCAGAGCTTAATACAGATTTATCTGCATAATACTCTGAATCCCCTATAGTTTTATTAAGCCTAGATTCTTCTAGGTTGAATATTTTACCTGCAAACGTAAGGCCTTCAAGAGTCTGTCCGTTTTCATCACTCCCTGTAAGTAAATGAGATGTATCTACTACTACAGTATTTCCAGGTACTTGCAAGTCTAGTCCTTCATTCTTCCCCTCAGCGGAGTATCCTATAGGTGCGTATGGTTTACCTTCCTCGTAATCGTTTTGATGTCTATAAATAGACGCAGAACTTGTAGCGCCCTTCATATACTCTTCAGGGTCCATTCCATTTGCAGATGCAAAATCTGACATAGACTGCATCCACTGAGGGTTTGACCCTAAACTGTACTCTAACATTTGATTAATGGCTGCGGAATCTCTCTGCGTAGCCTTATCATTCCTTGAAGCAGGCGTTAACCCTAAAGCTACCCCATCTATACCGTTCTGTAAAAGCTCTTCATCTGTATGAAATGCGTTGTTGTACATAAAACCGTTTAAAGTTGCCACCCTTTTAGTAGCAGGCACAGCCTTAGCTAAAGACAACATCTCTTTTCTTATGTCGCTCTGCTTAATTGTGGAATATCCAACACCATTGTATTGGCCTTTATCAGCCCCTACATATGCGTCATCAGCTTTACCTAGGTAGTATTGAGCCATACCTTGGTCAAGCTTAGCCTTTCTAAGTTCTTCAGAAAAAGCTGTTCTATTAGCTTTCTGAGCTTTAGCGTTTCTGTATGTTTTATTAGACGCTGTCTTTCTGTAAAGATTAGTGAATGCTCCTGTAAGCTTCCCTAAATCTCCTCCCGCACCTTGAATCATTTCCTCTATGGATGTGTTCAATTCGGTCTCCTGGGCGTCTAGCAGTTCAGCATCTTTCTCTATGAAGGTTTCGTCATACAAAGTACCAATCTCATCAAGAGTGGCTTGACTGGTATCATATGATGCTTGACGTATTAAATTACCAGTCATCATCTCTTTGTAAGGTAGAGGGACATATTCGTGCTGCATATCCCTCATACTACCTAAAGCTCCTGCGAACCCTTTTCCTTTTGTAATTCCCATAATTAAACTATTAAGTTTCCGTAGGCATCATAATTAGAAGTACCCATGTTATTTAGTCTCTTGTTGTCCATGAACAAATTAGTTCCTGCAGACACTGTTTGCTCCATTCCTTGTATGAATGAATTCATAGGGTTGTTCTGTAGTGCAAAGTTATCTTCCATCAATGTCATTTGCTGATTACCTTGATGGATACCTTGATTGAACTGATCTGTATCTGATATAGATTTCTGTTTACGGTCCGCCAACTGGTTGTAGAATTGACCTGAATTCGCTTGAGAAGCGCTATTCATAGCTTGGTAACCTGCTCTAATTTCAGTACCAGAACCTCCCGAACCTTCTAAACCTGCTCTATTTAAAGCTAATGCTCTGCTATTATTAGAGTTGTAAGCGTCCATTAAAGGGTTAAAGTCATGGTACTTCTTTTTGTCCATTCTATCTAACTCCATTTTAGGGGCTTCACCGAATAAACCTTTAGCCATATTAAAAGCTCCTGGGATAGCGTTAGCCGCATATAGCTGCCAAGGCAGTTCAGGGCTTGTATTATCAGGGGCGGTATAAGGGTTTGTAGCGGCAGTATTGGGATTAGTAGCAGTTCCTAGACCTAAATCTTCACTGAAATCTCCATCCATCCAATCACCGTCCATAGTAGGGCCGTTACCGTGAGGGTGAGCATGGCTCTCCCCTCCGTTATGCGCATAACCTGTGTCAGGATTATTATACCCATTCTTAGTTTTAAAATCTTCCTGCGCCGTATATAGGTCCTCAAATTTAGCCATTAGTGCAGGCTTAACGCGATTAGCTGTATTTCTGTCATATACATCGCCTGTCTCCATAGTAGATACGTTACCAAGCTCTTTTGCTATAGCATTAGCTGCATCTGCATATGTCCCACCTTTTCCGTACATCTTAGGTACCTTTAAGTCTTTATTGTTTGAGAATATGTAAGCAGGTTTTTCTCCCTGAACATTAACTCCTATACCGCCTTGTTTGTGTGATTTACCTCCAAGTGTAAAGATAGGCAAATCTCCATGTTGTTTAGCGTATCCTCCATTGTATTTTGGATTAACTGTAATATCTCCAAAAACAACCTCTCCATTTTCAGCTTCTAGATCCGCCTCGAATTGGCCTCCGTCTTCTGCAGCAGACACAGTGCCCAATGCAGGACTACCTAAAACGGTCTTTGCTGAGTTACCTACCGCACTTACTCCTGCCACAGGGTTAATAGCTCCTGCAACTAAGCCTCCAGCCATATTACCAAAACTAGCCGCAGAACTGTTAGTATTTGCACCTAACCCAGAAGTGAATTTATTCGCACCCTCTGAAAGCGCAGACCCTACGAAAGGTATCGAAGCTGCTGCACCCCCAAAGACTCCTGCCGCAAAATCACCTAAAATGGATCCAGGAGTAGTAGGTTTAACGCTCCCCCCGTTCTCTCGTTTAGGAGTAAGGAGGTTACCGTAAGGATTATGGTCATACCCTCCAGTGCTCGTGTTAGGCATCCGAAGGTTAGAGAATAAAGAACTAAAATCATTTTTTTGGTAAGGATTACTATCATACCCACCAGAATTCGTATTAGGCATTCTAAGATTAGAGCCATACTGACCCATAAGCCCAGTAGCTGTATCTTTTAACTGTGAGAAATAGTCATTTTTTGGCTGCGCATAATGATTTCCTCCGTGAGAGTATCTATTGCTAGTTTGCCCTCCATCTCTGTATTGAGGTTCCATTCCTGCTCCCGCTCTACCTTGAGGTGTTTGTAGTAGGGCTGGGTTTTGGTAAGGGGTAGGCTGAGAGTTTATCTTATTACTATTCATGCCGTCTCTATACGGATCCAAGTAGAATTGGTTCTCGTTCGTATTGAGAGGCCCTTCTCGGGTAGTCTCCATACTACGTAACGCATCCATATCCATTAAAGGAGAGTTAACTCTTGTGTTATCAGAGTCCATTCCCATCTCTGGGAATACAGGGTTACCGTACACACTCTTCCGTTGACTATCTAGGTATGTATAGTTTGGGTCTAATTGATTATTAGGCGGGTTGTGTTGCCCTCCGTGTGGATACTTCTTTATTTTTCTCATTACTTGTCCTCCGTATTTTGCTTGAGCAACGTCTCCTCCTTCTGGGGATTCCATTGCGATAGTGTTTAAGTTATTTATTATATCTTCTTCGCTATATTGCTCAAGAGTTCTTTCTATAGTTATATCTTTTACTCCTGACTCTTTGTAGTCTTTCATAAACTGTTGCCAATTCTCAGGAGTAGTTTTCTCTTCCCGTGTAAAGCCATAATTAGTTTCTCTGAAATCTCTTAGACCATCCAGATCAGCCTTAGCTTCCCCTGCACCTCCGTGGTGGGAGTCTGTTAAAACTTTGTACCTACCAGTTTCAGCGCCTTCTAAAGGTAAGGTATTAGGTCCCTTTTCTATACCAAAAACAGGAGCTTCATAGTTTTCTCCAGCCCTAGCTAAGGCTGGTCTTCTCTCCTCAAGGAGTTGATAATCAGAAGTCTCACTTAGACGGTTTCCATCTGGCCCCTCCATTCTACCTAATTGAGTGTAGTAAGCGTCGGTTCCTTCCCCTACATTTTTTTTCCACCACTTGGTCTCTTTCTTGCTTGAATCTCCGTTTTTATACCTCAGATTCTCCATGTAAGCCTTCTCATCTAGAGGGAGTTGGGTCTCTTCTTTTTTGAAATCAAAGTATTTTTGAGCCTCCTCCTCAGGGTACCCTTCTGGGATAAAGTTGACATCCTCATCATAAGAGTTTGTTTCTTTATTCCACTTACCTGCTACTACTCTAGGTTTATCATAAATGTTAGCTGTCCCTCCAGGAGATAGTTTAACGTAAGCGCCTGTCTTTTCGTCATAATAATCTGTTTCTGGAGGTAGCCCCATGTTTGGGTATTCCTCTTTATACTGATTTAACTCTCTCTCATTAGTTTCTGCATTAAATGGATCCCAACCGTACCCACCTTTTTTGTATCCCTCAGCATTCGCCCACTCGGCCTCCTGCCAATTTGTATTTGTATTTTGTAATTGTCTGGTAGCCCCCGTTGATAGTGGTGCATTAGCTTCAGGGTTATTATTTGCTCCTGCAACGTGTGAAATCTCATGAGAGTACACACCCCTAGCAGTTGTTCCTGGGTATAACTCTTTCACGTCTTGAAGGTCTTCCCCAAAGTTTACACCATATTGCCCCTCTCGATTAGGAAGAGGGGTAGCTCCTGTAAAATCACCGCGATTAGTTTGTATAGTGGTGTTGTTTATATTAGCTATTCTCAGGTCTCTTATTTCTTCTGGGTTTTCAACTCCCTCTGCCCTTAGTCTCTCTAAGTAGACAGGGCTATTCATATACCTTATTTGGTCTTGATTTACACTCTCAAAACTATCTAAATCCTTGTTTGTTATCTCGTAAGGTTTAGGCTCTCGGTGAGAAGCTCTAGACCCTTGACCCGTTGTTCCTGCCCAGTCACCTATGTTAGTGGTAGGAGTTATTGCAGGGGGGTCGTGGGGACCTCCGTTCTCAAAGTTAGGTCTAGGGTACTGAGGTAATTTCCAAGAACCTCCTGCAAATTTTGACGCCTCCCCCTCAGTGTCGAAAGGAATCCCTTCGCCTGCGGTCATAGCTTGTCTAAAAGATTGAGGGTGATAAATGTTATCAGCGTATGGTGCTCTATCGTTTGTTATAGAAGGGGCAGAATAGTACTTTCCATCTGCTTCATATGTTCTAGATAAATGTGTAGAGTGTGTGTTTGGGGCTTGCTCAAAATCTAATCCATAATTTTCTCCCTGAGCAGGTCTCATCATTCTATATTTTCTAGCCTTATCTGCGTTAGTAGGTGGCTCAACATGAGAACCCCCGTGTTGAAACTTAGTTACTTTTCCTCCGTTCATCTGTTTTACTGGATTATATTTACCAAAATAATTTTGTTTAAATAAGTTTATTTTATCTAAGGGAATTATGTCATTGGTTCTTTGAGACCACGGATCCCCTCGGTATCTGTTTCTAAATTTTGCAACCCCTTCAGGTATTTCTGACACCACTCCTTTTCCGTACTTCTTTGCAAGCTCTATGTTGGGGGAGGCGTACACACCTTTTTGTACTTTATTAAAATCTTTAGCTATGTTGTAATTACCACTCATTCTAGGCGGTACATTTTGTCTTGCTCGCAATATGCCTGACTTAAGTGCATCGTCTAACCCTTCTTGCCCTATACCTCTATATAAGGACCCTGTATTTGCTGTAAATCTAGCAGAATTATAGTTTCGTAAAACTTTTAAACCTGCCCCCACAGTGTGGGTTTGGAGTAATAATTCAGGTAAAATGTTATGAGGAGTAATTGCTCCAGTTGCTAGTTGGTGTGCATAGACTGGTGCAGGAGGTCCATCATACTCAGGTAGTGGGGATTCATATCCTTCTAGATTGTCAGTGAGAAACTCATCAAGTAGCGGGTTGAACGGCGCTTTAACTTTCGTATTTAAAGTTTCTTGTGTGTTATTATAAACTGATGTGTTATCAGACTCTGAGTACAGGTCTTCATAAGGATTAAAGGTTGGCCCCGTATATTCTTCGTATTTCTTCTTTTTAACTGGCGGGTCAGTTTCTCCTCCATGTTGATACTTAGTAACTTTTCCTCCGTTCCTAGCGTTTACGTTAGGCCCTTTAGTTTCGTTTTGTGCGAGATTATTCATCATCCACACAATATCTTCATCTTTAAAGTTCTTACGGAGTCTCTGACTCCATGGTATATCATCAACCTCTGTAGGTTTAGGTTTACTGCCTTGAGTTTTAACAAACTTCTCTAGCATATCCTGAGTGAATTCCCCTCCTTTTACAGAGTCGTACATACCCTCTTTATGGAGTAAATACCTAAGAGCCATAACATCAGATCTAATCTCCCCTACACTCTCGTCATGTCCTACCTGATACTCACTCCTGCCTACAGGATTAAACATATCTAATAGCTTCTCGTCTATTTTTTTATCTCCTGTAGTGTCGTCGTGATCTACATGCCCGTACTCATGCGCTGCTACCTCGTCAAAGTTAAAAACTCTCCCGTCTTCATTAGCGCCGTTTGTGTACATATTTATAGTTCTGTCTTCCTTACCATACTTACCAAACCCCAGCATTTTTTTCCAGTCATGCCTAGGGTTACCGAAGCCTGAAGGTACTTGTGAAAAGTTGGAACCTCCATCAGAATCCTTTATATAAACCTGGTCTTTAGAAAAAGATAGGCCCGCCTCCTTAGAAGGGAAAATATTTCTAGGGTAGTCAGTGTCATCAGAAGGGAACACTCTATCCCTACTTAAGTGAGGGTAATGTGTCTGCTCATAATTATCAGACATCCTCTTGTAGTTTGGTCCATTAAGGTACTGTTTATGCCAAGCATCTATAGCCCCTATATTTTTATCAAGTTTATTCCCTTTTTTGGTTGGGGGATCAGTTTCTCCTCCATTCTCGAAATTAGTAACTTGTCCTCCGTACTTGCGCTCAGAGATGTTTATTAATGCACCTCTACCTTCGCCCTCTACAGAGCCAAATTGTTTAGCTATTTTCCTAGGTACTGTGTATAAGCTTGGTTCACTTCCTATTTCCTCAGAAGCATCTTTCCATGCGTAAGGATTAAATACAGATTTACCTTGACCATCGTTGAAGTTATAACCTTGATCTACTACAAACGTGTCTGTAGGAGTAGTGAATATATCTGCTTGCCCTAAAGTAGTTTTTAATTGGTAGTTAGGATCAAAGAATCCTTTAAGAGCTATGTCTTTATTGGAAGCCCGAGAGCTTACATCCTCGTACGAGTCATTTTCATTCGTACCGTAGTCAGAATAAGATATAGTATTTTTGTTATTACCCAGATTAGTACGAACTATCCCTCTAAGAGCGTCCAACTGTGAACGTTTTAAATCACTCTCAGTTAAAGCGTCTTGACTAATCTCTATAGGTGAAATCTTGTTAAATTGAGATACACCTATATCTTCAATAAAAGATCTTAAAGGTAAAGGAAGAAGCTTATAAGCACCCGTGACAATGTCTATGGATGTTCCATCATGTTTCACGTTACGTGACATGTAAAGCTTAAGTGCGTCTTCCGTGTTAGGTCCCCAAATATTGTCTGCGGCCCCTGGGTCGTACCCTTCCTTCTTTAAGAATTTCTGTAAAGAGCGTACATTTTTATATTTCTTATCTGGCATAATTTTGCAATATACTAAATTATTTATCGTTTAGAGATTCTAAATGAGGTTTTTACGTAGTGAAGCGTAAACTCTTTAGAGGTTGTAAGTTTAACCTTCATGTAAGCATCCCTAAACCTAGCAAAGTTGTCTGTCCTAGGTACAGGCATTCTTGTCATTCTCTCTTTATTGACTGCCTCACTTAAGGTATCTACCTGGGATTCTAGATTATTACTAAATATCCCTTCCTCAAATTTATTATCAATGCTTGCTGTGTACCACTCTATAACATCAAACACCTTAGTATGTACAGGGTGCTTGTTTACTAAGAATTCTATATAACTATCTGAGGATGTTCCGTAGAAAGTGCAAGAGGCCCCTGTGTTATGGTTATAAATATCAGACATATTACTAGGGTCTATGGAAAGCAACCTATTGAATAGGTTTATATACATAGGTGTCCCGTAGGTATAGAAAGATGTGAACTTATTTATAACCTCACTAAACACTATTGTAGTATTGTCCACCGAAAATAAAACCTCATCATTGATAACATCGTTACCTAGAGTTATTTTAGAGTCCTTACTTATATTACTAGAAAACCAAGACTTCATACCGTGGGTATCCGATATACTGTCTAACCCATTAGCTCTGAATGCATATGCTTTTCTAGTCACCTGGTCTATCCAGTATACTCCTTTAGGAGTGGACACTGAAGAGCGTATATTTTGAATACCTATCATATCAGATATATAAGAAAAGCTATTAATAACTTTCCCTGTACCTAAAACTATAGATACTCCATCCTCATCTACAACTGTGGAGACAGGATTAATATTAAGTTTACCGAAAGCCCTTTCCTGCGAGAAGTACAAAGAGTCTTGATTGTACATTAAACCTGTAAGCTCTCCAAAATCCCCACTAACATCTTTGTAGTTCTCAAGTTTAAATACTCTCCAACTATCCACTAAAGAATTATTAACCTTCTCCTCAGAATAATTAACCCTAGTATCTTGTTTAGTTATAGGGGTGTACGCTAAAGGTCTGTGTATATAAACATCTGTGGAATTCTCAGAAGAATACGTAGGCTCAATTACAAATTGATTTAACTCCTGGTCGGTCCCTATCTCGTGGTCCGTTTTATTAGCAAAATGGTATCCCCCTCTTAGGGTTGTGTTTACCGTAGACTCTGTGGGGAACGCAAAATTCCAACTCTGGTTATATCCAGATATTGAGCCATCATCTATAGAGCTATTATGAAACCTGTTTTTTTCTATATCATATATAGTAACGTAGGTGTCTCCGCCCCAAACATCAGTTACAGTGTCAGTAACGTTAGTGTAGGGTACGAAAGCTCCTGTAGATATATAACTAGTAGGTCTTCTCAGGTCTTCAGTACTTCCTCCGTATTGGCCGCCTCCAAGTTCTTTCTTTAAGGTTACTAATATTTTATCTCCTCTGTTTAGTTTAAACGACCCATTCCCAATCGAACATGGCTGACTAAGAGTGTCCATGGTGTGTAGATATTGAACCCAGTTTATTCCCCACCCTGTGCCGTCAGCAGTAGATCCTGTACCTGCAGGATGTGTTATTAATAAGTCATCATCATCTCTATGAGGCTTAAGTACTGCAAGAAGCGATTCCTCTGAAACCCCTGCTACATCTATTACTCCAGAGTACTCAGTCACACAATCCTCGTTATTCCCTTGTAAAGATCGGTTCTGTACACCATAAAAGTCATCATCATCACCAAAAGTAGCTCCGTTACTCGAGTCTGAGGTGGTGGGCAGTGTAGAGTAGAATACACCAGGATGGTCCTGTATGTTGAAGTACTTTGCTTCTGCCCTTCTGAATTTACCTATATAATCTAGGTCAAATACATCATAACGCCACGGAGACTTTAGTACGTGAGCACTCATTATAGAGGCCATAACAAAACTGTCAGTTCCATGAATGTCTTCCTCACTTCTACCTACTAATCCTCCCGAAACCTTCACAAACATATTATTAGCCTGGTCTGGCCATACATTTTTAAAATTAAAATCAGGGGAGTCTATAGTGAATACATGAGAATACTGGCTACCCCAAATCTTATTTGGAGTCTGCCTTCCCATATAAAGCATAGGACCGTTGTGGGCCCACCTAAAGGTAGCTCCATTTTGGTATTTAAAGACATTTAAAAATTGAAGCATTCCTGTCCCTACAACTGTTTTGTCTTCGAGTCTTCGTATAGTTCTTACAAACTTATACCCACTAACTTTATTTTTTAGGCTTTCAGGTAAATCCTTAAGCTTAAACTCTATACCCAGGGCGTATAAACTTCCAGTAGGTTTATCGTAATAAGAACCGTTTTGCCAGTTATATCTAGAGTATTCATTATCGTTTGGAGAACCCCCATCAGGCCAATATAGGTGACTGTTTGCTGTCGCATTATTATCCCCTGCACTCACTACATTATCTAGGTAGTAGTTTGTACCACTAGCTGATTTTTCGTTTTGGGCTATTGTAAAGTTATACACCCCTTCTTGCCCTTCCCAATCAAAGTCCTCGTAGTCAGGGAACTTTATATCCCCCACCCAGTTAGTAAATCCTGGGTTACCATAATTATCGAAAAGTACTATACCGAAACGGTATATCTCTCCCCTCTGGTACCCCTTAAAGTTAGCCGCCACCACAGGGTTTTTATAATCTAAATCCTCTATAGAAGAAGACGCACTACCTATGTTACCGCTTACGTAAGGAGCAGAAGCAGGTATACCCCCGTCCCCGTGGGTATTACCTTGTAGTTTTTGTTTCTTAAACTTAAAGTCCACATACACTCCGTTACCTCCTAAAGTTACCCCATCTTTTTGGTATCTATACAACTCCTCTAGAGGGGCTTGCTCTTTATTGTAGGAATTAAAAGGGTTTATTGCATTTAAATTATGTACCTCACTATACGAACTAGACCCTGTTAGATTTATAGGATCAAACAGTTCATCTACATAAGTCTCGTAATCCTCCGTAGAAGAGTCTACTGTATCCTCTAAAGATAAGTAAGGAAATCTACTGCTCCCATCTGTCCTTTTATATCGATACGACCTAGCATTAAACAATAAATCCTGCCCTTCCCTGCTTTGGCTATTCCCTAAAAAGAGTCTGTTATCTTTTGTCTCTAGTGTTTTTGAAATATTAATATCACTCCCAAAGGAAGTCACTTCCTCTATAGTTATAGGGGTATCATTGGAGGTGTGGGTAACAAATGCCGTTGCAGCATTTATTGAAATTTTAGGTAAAAGGAAACAGCCTGCCACCCCATTAGAGTTTGTTCTGTAAACTGCAACCACTTCAACATAATCGTAATCCTGATCTAACCCTTCCATCTTAAGGTCTACAGACTTATAAGTATCTACACCTGGTAAAGTGTTAGAGTATTCTACTTGGTTTTCTGGATCCTCTTCGTAGTCCCAATATGAAGCCCCCTTAAGTATATGACAAAAGTTGGTTAGTGGGGAGAATCTAGTTTGAGCACCTCCAGAGGATATTAGTCTGTACCCGTACTGATACATCCCTGCAGGAAGTGTTCCTGCGTGAGTTACATCCTCAATAGTTATAGCAGAGAAATCGATAGTAGGATTAATATTAAGACTGTCTGGAGCTATATTCATAGCCTCTGGGTCTGATATATTTATAGTCCTTACAGGATTGAGCCCATCTGTCCAGTAGATCCTTTGGATGCTCTCAGATTCGTACCTACCTACAGCCTCTATAGGGTGATCTATATCAAAGTTTAGATGTTCAGAGACGTAAACACTCTCTGAAACTAAAGGGGCATTAGTATTTAAGCTACATTTTACGACAGCCCCCACCTCCACGGAGTCCCCAAGGGCACTCTCTAATGTAGCTATAGAAAACAAAACTAAAGTATCTCTAATTGTAGTGTGCCCTAAAATATTTACGGAGACAGTAGTACTCTCACTTAAATATTCATAAAAACTTAAAACAGGTAAGCTTGATTGAGAGATAAGCTCTATACCCTCAAGGGTGGTGGATAGCAACAATTGCATATACTGTATAGAGGCCCCAAAAACACCCGCAGAATAGCCTAACCCAACAGCACTTAAGTAAATAGCACTCCCAGAACTGTTGTAATATAAATTAACGTTTGAGCCCTGCTGTGCAAGTAGGTACGTCTCTTCAGGCCATACATAAGTTATAGAACCATTCACTACATCTCCCTGAGCCAGTGAGGTGTACCCGCCATTAACAATATCAGAGCCATCCGTTAAAGCTAAGCTGCCTGTGCTTACCCATGAAGAGTACCAGGGAGGCGCTGACACGAAAGAGGTTAGAGATAAATCTAAAACCTTTTCATTACCCTTAATATCTACTACTATTCCTGAAGCGTTCTCCGCACCAGATCCATCTGATATAATACGAATATTTTGAGCGTCTACATAAGAACCCCCTTGAGGAGTAGTAGCACTCAAATCTTTCATCATCCCTTTACCAAAAGTATTTACCTGCTGATCTCTCATCTTCTAATGTTTTTTGCGTATAGATGGACTACCGAGTCCTTTGAAAAATGTTTCGTGAGCATTTACCCTAGGGATTAGCCTCATTGTCATATTCTTGATAGCCTCTAACTCGTCTGTACCTGGCATCTTAGCTTTGTTGCCTGCTTGACCTACGTACCACATCCACTCTCTTTCCGAGTGATCGAATACTTGAGGGGCAATAGTACCTCTTCTCCACTCAATATAATCAAGCTTCATAGTAAGATACTTCTTAACTGCAAGTTTATAACTTACATCATCAGGAATAAGAGGTAGACCTTCTTCGTCTGTAGGTATCGCTAGATACGCCATACATACTTTACCCTCTTTAGCTGAAAGTGTTATATTATTGTTGTTCAAATCAAACGTGATGGGCGCATAGTCTCCTAGCATGACACTATTCATATCGAAGGACATCATCCCCCCACTCGTATTTGATTGAGCATCGTTTCTTTCTTCATAAACAGCAGTACCGTTTTCTCCTGTTGTTTTAACCAGTGTACCCCAGTTACTTTCGCTCACATATGCAGCTAGGTTTGTAAACCCTTCTATACCACAGCAACCTCCTCCCATTAAATGGTGGAAGGTATCTCCTGAATATTCTGCAGGTTGACCGTTAACAGCTACTTGCTCTAGTTTATAGAAGTCACAAGGTAGTTGTGCTCTATAGTTCTTAATATCTAAGTTAGGGTTTTCTTTATGCCCTGTAACTTTTCTAACATATTGTCTTGGGTGCCCTATTAATCCTAAAGCCTCCTCAGTCCACATCATCGCATCTGCCCATGGTAACTCATACTGATAACCGTTATCAGCATACAGCTCTTCCATGATTGTTTTAATAGATATATATTTTCCGTTTAGTGCCATTTTATATTGTATTATGGTACTGAGTCATACTCAGCACTTGTTGTTCCTAAATAAGTATTCCAATCATATTCCACTACAGTGGTTACATACCAATAGGTAGTACCACTTAAATCTGAACTTGCTTTTATAGATAAAGATAAAAGCTCTGTGCTTTCAAAGTGCTTAGTGTTACTAAATGCAAAATGAAATACATGATAATCATCTGTAGATGTCACGGGCAAAACCTCAGTCTCTTCTGTTGTCCAACTTCCCGAAGAAAAGTGAGACGTGTTAGGGCCTATAGTGTGAACACCTATGGTTAAATCGCCTGAACCTGTAACCGAAGAAGTTCTAACCGTCACAGATACAACTTTACCGTCACAGGGCATAATCATTGCAGCCTCCTCTTGGTAAATAGTAGTTTGTTCGTTCTGAGTAGAGAAAGGTAGGTAGTGAGTAGTCGTACTAAGGTCGTCTAAAAAAGATTGATTGTGAATTTGCTTGACTTTACCTGTAAGACTTCCGTCTATTTGTAGGTTACCTCTATCATCTATGGAGCCCACTTCCGTGGTTCTCTCTTTAAATATTATCTTATCACCACTGCTTGAACCGTCTTGGTCCATCACAAGGGATAAATCCCCTCTAGACTGAAAGGTAGGAGCCTCCACAGAAGCAAAGACAGCGTCATATAAAGAATCTAAACTAAAAGATGTACCTGATAATCGTATCCCTGAAGCCCCAGTGTATGTAGTGTTTGTGTCTGTGGCCGCAAATGTAAGAGTGTTTGCTGCATCATCGTAGGTGATGGTCATATTGGTGCCTGCAGTTACTAGTCCTGCAACGAAATCCTCCACCTGTTCTTGACTAAGTTGAGTGTCAGACAAACTAACTGTACCTGTAGCGTCTGGGAAAGTTATAGTTCTATTAGCAGCTAGCGCTCCAAGAGTAAAATCAATATAGTTAGTTCCATTATCAGAGTCTTCAAAAATCTTAAGGGATGGTGCGCTAGTACCATTTTTTAACGAAAGAGGACTGTCTATAGTTACATCCCCAGCGTTATTAATTGTTAAGTCGTTATTATTAAGATCAAAAATTCTATTATCGTCAGCACTTAAATCAGTGTTAGCTATATTTGTATTAGTATCAGCTGTCATGTCATCCACAACTAGATCTATAGTCCCATCTCCGTCTTGATATGTTACAGATATTCTAGTTTCTGCGTTAGAGGTGAACATAGCTCCAATAATATCCTGAACCTCTTCCGTAGTTAAAGGAGTACCTCCAACATCAGTGAGCACTTGAGCACCTGTTCTGTATTTTACTATGTTACTAGCATCGATTGTAAGGAACTTATCAGGATCAGTGGTGTCGTTCTGCAGCCCCTCTATCTTAATAGGGTCTGATTTATCCTTCACATGAAATTTATGTGTAGGAACTTTAACTCCGATACCCACTCTAAATAGAGTAAACATATCGGAGGACTTTTCCCTAACCTGTTTCCAAAAAGATACTAATTTTTTCATTACATAAAATAATCTAGTTCTCTATCTTCATCTTTTAATATACCCGCCAACCTTCTAGCGTTAGTTCTGGTTGGTATGAAAGCGTATGCAGTTATATTCTTAACTGCTCCCTTCTTCCAATAGAACCTATATTTATATCCTCCTGTGTGGGCGTTCATATGATAGATACGCTTCTTCAGTTCTTTAGATTTTTGCCAATCTATTCTGAGGGTATTCTTGTCTGCAAAATTCATCTTAGTCTTTTTGACTCTCATGAAACCTAACCTAACAAGAAGTTTAATCTCAGCACTGCCGTCTAACATCTTGTCTACCAGTGCTTTATTGTATTCATCACAAACTTTCCTAAATACTTTATAGTCAGCTTGTAATTCTTTTATTGTATTTTTCTTATAGAACTTGTAGATGTCCCTACAGCCATTATCTATTTTGTAAACTCCGTCTCCTCGTTTGCTGTTTTCGTACACTATTTCTGAGCGTTAGGTTGTACATCCGAGTTAGCATTATTTGACCTATCCGTTGGCATCTGAATCATAGGCTGCAAGTTCTGAGCAAGCATAGCCTGCTTAATTAGATCTAACATTGAAGTAGATAAAGGGTATTCATCAGTCTCTACGTCGTAGCAAAGGCTATCATCTGATTTCGTGTACTCTCCTATCTTTGTAGGATCCTGCCAAACACCCTCTACTTTAATATTTTCTAATAACTCTGACTCAGGGCCTAAGATATATACGAATCCATCTAGCAAAAATGCAAAGGTCATTCGTTGAGTATATCTATTATTTCCTGCCCAGGGAGCTCTGTTATAAGGGATCATGTGGAAGTTGGCCGATAGAATTCCTGTAGGCCCAATAGCTGTTACCAAATTCTGGTGAGCAGTTTCTACTGAACTAGGTATCTTCTTCTTAGACCTAACAATCTTAACATCATCTGAAAGACCACAAGTAGAACCACTTACAGGTTCTACCTCTAGACAGTATATTAATTGTTTGATATTATCAGATATACTCCTACGCTTGTTAATATCCTGACGGATAAACTGAGCTCTTAGGGAATGTACCTGAAACTCTATCTGACGGTCTGAGATAATCTCATCATCGGATTGAACTCCACCACGAATGATGTTCTTAATGTCGTAAACAATTTCTTTTAATAGTGCCATCTAGTCTAAATTTACTTGTAAGTGCCCTTCACACCCTTTACTTTTATTCCATATATACGCCTGAGCTTCTCTCATGGCTCCGTAGCCCATCACCTTATGCCAAGTATCGTTAGCACAAATACTAGGCAGGAACCTTACTTTAATCCCTCCTGTGTATGTGTTAACAATCTCTCTATGTTGATGACCACAGTGTATCTCTCTATATTTACATTTAGCAAATTTTACAGGTTGCTCTGTAGCCATTATGATAGGCATAACTGCAGGCTTTTCTTTGTCTCCGTGTGTAAACATTATAAGGTTATTCCCATACACATAGTACTTCCTAGACTCATAACTATTATCCACATCCACTACTGTAGAATCTCTATACCAAGATTCAATAACTTCACCTATGTAGAACATACGCTCGAAGTCATGATTACCTTGTATTACTATAACGTCTACTGGTGCGAATGCTGCTAAATAATCTATAGCTAACACTAGCAATTTCCAATATCCTCTAAAGGTCTCCTGCCATTCCTCAGAATCATGCTGAGGAGTTCCTTTAGTTGTTGCTCGACTATACCCTTCAGAGTTTAAACCGTCATTACCAATAGGAAGGATAAACCTTTCTATGTTAAGTCCAGTTGCTTTTCGATGTAACTTCTTGACAGTGTCAAGGAATATACGATTAGCTTTCTCTTGGGACATTCCCGTTATCTTACCATAATGAAAATCAGGTAAAGATATTTCGTATGCTACTGGATCCCCTATCTTAAAGTCATAGACTGGATCTGGATGCTCGGGTACGTATTCCTGCATCTCTTTAAAGAACTCTTCTTTAAACTCAATTAAGTTTGAGGCCTGCGGTTTAGTTACCACAGAAAACCTGGAATCTCCCTTAACTGTTTGCCAGTGTTTAACCGACGTTACCTCTTTTTGGTTTATACCTTTTTCCTTTAGGTGTATATCTAGTTCGGGAAGGTACGAATTCTCAGCTGAACTGTAGTCTTTCGTGTCATTTTCATTAGAGTTTTTATCTGACTCCTGTCCTGACCACTTAAATCCCCCTGCGGAATTCCTAGTTCCTAATAATACTTTTCGTATGCTACTGTCGTTTACTCCCGACTCTCGCATAGCTTCCATGATTGTTGCGTACTCACCTACAATATTGCCTTGGCTATCAATTTGTAAAATCATTTCTTTTTTATTTTTTCAATACTCCTCCCTGCAAAATAAGCTCCGTACACGGTGATTAGTAAAGTTTGGTAGATTGGTTTATAAGCTGCGTCCATTACGAATCCTCCTAGGTTACCGTCTAAGAAAGACAGTACGACTAGGATTAAAGTTAAAAAAGCGAGAGCCAAAGGTCTTATGTTCTTGGATAACCAGTTGTCAGACTTCATGTCTGCCTCCCATCTCCTAGAAACTTGTTCCTGGGCATTCGCTTCAGCTTGCATTAGCACTTCCTC
>Ga0308016_10000377_pt1 | contig 22809 bp, 24 predicted proteins | sample Neamet233_FD_203129 | JGI IMG/M metagenome (GOLD analysis project Ga0308016, IMG submission 203129) | Marine microbial communities from water near the shore, Antarctic Ocean - #233 | ecosystem: Environmental > Aquatic > Marine > Unclassified | place: Southern Ocean | collected 2014-07-28
GGTGGGACTAACAATGAACGACAGATGGGTCCATCTAGCAGTTTCATATGTTGCTGCAACTGATCTGATATATGTATCTGCAGATGGGATAACCACAGGCTATACTGAAGGATTACGACCGGATTTTTACAATGGGACTGAATACACAGTAACTTTCTTATACTGGGGAGCTTCTAACAGTAGGCTTTTTACAGGATATGTAGATGATTTCAGGATCATACATGAGGCACTGTATACATCAACAACATATACGGTACCAGACCCCTCGGCATGGGCTCTGGGTGGAACAACTAGTGTATACACTGGGATGGAGCCAATTGTCTATTTCGTACTATACCCTACTGTAGGATCTGTATATGCGGATCTTACATGGGATGCAGACCCAGATGGATTGTACTATCAGTTGACATATACCGATTCTGTAGGAGCAATAACTGTTGCTACAATAGGTACGGAAAATTTAACTGTAAGGATTGAAAATCTGTTACCAGAAAGTGTTTATACGATAGATTTGTATTCTAGTGCAACTGGGAGCACATACAATCTATTGTTGAGTGAGGATATTACCACTCTCGAAAATACAGTTGCAAATTTCGATACATCTGTATACGAAAATTCAAGTGGAAATGTAGATATCAGTACACTAGATGCTTCCACATTGTCAACCATCTCTACAATATTGAACGATCTATTCATGACATCAGCTACAGTAGTGGTATCGGATTCTTCTGGAGAAGTGTATGAATCAACTTTCCTCAAATTGGACGGTTCTGTAAACATAGGAGACGCCCAAGCTATTTTGATACCATTCGATGCTTCATCGGGAACTGGGCAGAAAGCCACGGTTGTGACTACCAGTGGAGATCCTATTGTCGTATCATTCGACGAAGTAAGTGGTGAAGTAACTGTAGAAGGAACCACCTATGCCATAGGAGAATCTTTCATTCTAGATGGAAAAAGGATACTGGTTTCCGGATAAAAAATAATAATATATAACATTCACTAATAAGATATGCCGACACCTGTACAAGTAGATCATTATAAGGTCTTGGGGGTGAGCAAGACCGCATCCGCCGATGAGATCAAAAAGGCATATAGGAAACTAGCCCTTACCAATCACCCTGATAAGGGAGGAGATGCAGAAAAATTCCAAGAAATATCACATTCATACGATATATTATCCGACCCAGCGAAAAAAAAGGAATATGACAATAGGGGTAAGGGGATACATCTTAACATGAGAGGAGGAGGGATGGGTATGGACTTCAATATGTTTCCACCAGGATTCCCTCATCATGGGGGAGGGGGGGTGGGGGGTAGTGGTATGGGTGACCTCCTGTCATCCATATTTAAATCGTCTAGACCAGATACAAATCGTACACCAGATATTAAACATACTATGTCTTTATCACTAGAAGATATGTACGCTGGGAAAACATGCAAACTTGCTATATCAAGATCCGTAATGTGCAATGTGTGTAAAGGAGAAGGAGGATCTGGTAAACATGATATCAAATGTACAGGATGTGCTGGAAGGGGGATGAGACATGTTCATAAGGGAAATACTGTGATCAAATCGGTATGTATGAGATGCAAAGGGGAAGGTAACACACAGGGATTTGAAAAGGTGTGTGGATCATGTACATCAAAGGGTTCTATCAAAAATAGAACAGTGGTTGAAGCCAAATTCCTTCCTGGATGTGGACAGGGTTTCAATGTCGTGTTGAAAGGGATGAGTGACTACAGTCTAGGGAAAGAAATAGGTGATGTGATAATTTCCGCACTACAAAAGGATCACACAGTGTTCAAAAGAGCTGGGAGAAATCTGAAATGTAATATCAAGATTACCATCAAAGAAAGTCTATGTGGACTGGAAAGGACGATAAAACATTTAGATGGGAGAATTATCACAGTAAAATCGGACGGAATTACACCTAATGATCATACATTCTCTATCCCAGGTGAAGGAATACCTCGTGGGAGTGGGGCACTAGAAGTAACTGCAATAGTGGAATATCCTGGGAAAATAAAAGAAGAATACAAACAAAAACTGGGTAATATATTGGATGAGATAGCGCGTTCATAGATTGTGAACGCCACCTTACATGACCACGGAATCTGAGAACAAGCCCCACCTAGTCACAACTTCACATTACATCAAACTTTACAATGTCTGCATTTGCCAGTGTTAAAAAGGGAACAGGGAGGAAGAAGTCCACTGTGACCACATTCATTACAACACTTGTGGGAAAACAGATAGCTAAAGCAATGGTAGGCTCCGGAAACAAGGGGGAAGAGAAGAAAGAGGGTGTAATGAAGAAGATGACAGCACGGGAAATTGTTGATTTGAATCGGGTCGACAATATTTTAAATGCTTCTGCACGTCAGGGAGTAATGTCTCCTACTTGGGCTGCTATAATAAAACTAAATTGAATTTGAAAACATTTTTTTACACGAGTAAAAAAGCACAATGGTCTTCGCCATATCGAAGTGTGTTAATATGTACAACTAAGGATAGAAAATCGGGAATTTAATCTTTTATACATATAAAAATACATCGGAATGTCGACTGTTCTTCTGGATACCAAATCAATTACCACTGATGCATTTGCTGGACTTTCCTCAAATGGTGTCACCTACACTACTTCCACTGTTACATGGGTCAATGTGTCTCAAACAAGTGCCACTTTCCGTATCGTGGAATCATCTTCCACCTCGTCGGATATTGTTGTCGCAGCAGGAGCCACCGGAACATACACCGCCACCGGATTGTCCGATGAAACCGCATACACTTTCACCCTTGAACGTTTTGAAGTAGACACATGGATCCAACAGACATCTTCCACAAGCGGGCTCGACCATGTTGAATCTACCACATACTCCAGCACACTGAGTGTTGCCACCGGGTCCACCTCCACCGAAGTGACCTTCAGCAACCCCGGTCTTACCGGAATGACATACAATGTTAGCATTGGGTCTTCTGATGTCACCATCACCGACGATTCTCACGCGACAGCTTTCACAGGCCTAGAACAGGGTGCCACATACACTGTTGTACTTAGCGTCATCGAAAACGGATCGAGCACCGAGCTCGATACTGTTTCTCTCACAACATCTGCCGCAGCTGCCATGGTCCTCACAGGACCCTTCGCATCATATGTTGAACTTGACTGGTCTGCCTCTGTTGACGGATCTGGTTCCAACTACCGTATTGTAGACCGTACATCCTCCGATGACGTTCTTGTAACATCATCGTCTGCCACACTTGCCACCATCCAAGATTTGAACCCCGGACAATCATACAACTTTGTTCTTCAGAGAGAGGAACCCAACCTCTCGTGGTCGGACCAGAGCGAAATCACCACAACCGCATTGACAACATCTTTGAGTATCGCATCTGTAGCATCCAAGACTATCGAAGTATCTTGGTCCAACCTATACGATGGTGCCGAATTTGAACTCTTTTACAATGGAACCGCCAACGGTAAGACCACCGAACTGGTTTCCATCCTGAGAGACCTGGCCCCATCTACCGCCTACGAAATGGAATTGGTGGTTTACGAACTGGGAGAGGCTGTTGGCCTAAGCACCCTGGGGATGACTACCAACGATGCCCTCCTCGGAGGATCCAATGTGGCCATACTAATTGCTGTGATTGTGGCAGCAATTGTCGCCGCAATTGTTGGAATGCAAATGATGTAAATATTTAAGAATAATAAAAAATAATTCTAAAAACTAAACATACCCTTGATGGTATTTATCGTTCAATCTTAACATATTTAATATACTTATACGGATATATAACCAAATACACCTGTAAAGAAACATTATGGATTCTTTAATGGTATTGATAGCGGGAGGACTTGTGGTCAAAAAGTACCTAGACGTACGCGAAGATTCCACCCCCACAACTGAAATAGAAGACACACCACAATTATTGGGAGCACCCGGTGATACTAGAGGACTAGAAACAAATGTCTCTCCATCCACACAGGATATGGAAATCCCCATAACGGCAACAGAAAACCCACCTATTGTGAACATACCGGCTCTACCTGCAGTCTTACCTCCTACAGGACCCACACCCGTAGTCGTAAGACCTTCTCCCCCAGGACCAGCTGGACCCACTGCTGGACCTATCCCCCAACCCCCACCTCGTCAACATAGAGATAACGCACCTCCTAGAAGAGCCCAAGACGGAACAATTGACGAGTACCATCTTCGTACACGATCATCAAATGTTCTTCTTCCTCAATTCGCAGAAAACAATTTCCACAGGGACGAAGATAACACGAATGCTTATTTCCAGGAACAGTTTTACCCCCAGGACACTAGGAATATTACACCAGCTGTAACCAGTAAACCATGGATGAGAGCTCTCGATAATGCGTACAATAAACCCAGGGAAGAATCTCTGGCAGAACTTCCAGTCGCTGCTGACAGATTGGATCTGGTAGGTAATGACATACCAACAAAGATGAGACAGATGGAAAACCAACAAGTTATGCGAACTGTTCCCAGAGAGAGGGAAAGAGAACACGAAACACCAGAAGACTCCCTCAACTTCACGGCCAACGGGGAGGGACGCGGATTCCACCCAGTCAAAAGGTACCATCAATTCTTACTGAGTGACAACGAATTACTCGAACTTGACAACCTTCCTAGGGGTAACTTTGCGGCTGGAGCAGGGAAATCATCCAAACAGTCCATCATGGAAAACGACAACACAAAGAAGGAGATTAACGGTCACCACACCGGACCTGCTTCTGCAGGATTCTTCCACGTAGATGGGCCACAACCATCGTTCGAATTGGATCCGAGTCACGCTGAATCGTGGCAACTTGTTGACCATATCCAAGCAGGACAAAGAGGCCCAGTAGAAAAGACAAGCAACAACTTCGGGAACAAATTCGATGTGGCACATGACGAAGACATCAACACATTTGCAACCAAAGAAAACGCCGGACTTTCCAAGTTCAAGGGTGGACTGAGTGCGGCAAACAACGCAAATTCTGGGGGACAAAAGACATTCAAGAATGCCGATATCTCCACCCCCGTTGTGACAGGTGCTCTCGGAGGAACAAGGCTATCATCCATCTCCAAATCAACTGTCGACCCCAAGAAGAGCATCGAAAATCTCAACAATACAAGCGCCATTGCATTCAAGGCCGGATCTGCTGCCAAGAACAAAGCTTCTATCGCCAAATCCGCGCATATCGATTCCGAAGAAACCTTCGCTGAACAAGAATCTGGGAGGACCAGGAAGGGTTCACTGGGAGCCAAGGCTGTCACATCAGGACAAATGGTTCTCAATGAAAACAAGGAAAGTATCGACTTCAAACCTTTCACATCAGAGAACCTGGTGGCACCCAAGAACAAGGATCTCCCTGCTCACCTCAGAATCCACCCCGTCGCAAACACCACCGCCTTCCAAGGAATGTCCCTCAAGGGCGTCGAAAACAATGTATCAGAAGAGTCCATCAATTCTGCCATTAGGGGGAACATGGTTACAAAGACTGTCAAACAGAACCCTAAACAAGAAGGTTCGGCTGCTGATAACCGTTTATCCACGATCATGAACGATCGTATGAGTATGGCCAGGAAGGGGATTGCTCCTGCGTTGCCCGCAAATCCTTATGTACTGGTGAATAAAATAGCGAAATAAATTTATAATTAATTAATTCAAACACACCCCAATAAGGTGGGGACCATTTGCAACCAATATCATTTATTATTTTTAAACCCTGAGTTTAAGTTCTCCTGGGTTACTCTAGCAATAAGTCCATCGATAGATTTTCCTTAAATTTTTTTAATACTTAATTATTATACATATAATCCATTTTATATTGTTTCCAAGAGATAAAACATTAAGATATGGAGAGACTTTCTCCCCAAATCGTACAAGCCTACTGGAAAGTGTCTGTTGCTCTGGTGACATTTGTTTTCATCACAAGCTACCTTTCCATTAGATGCCATGAAGATGACACATTGAGCCGTACACATGTACTCAAATACTCGGATATGTTGAGATCTGGAGCAGAACACTCTGTCAGAGCAAGCCAGGATTCACAGGCAGTACATGCATTCATAGATTGTTGTATTGCCAAAACAGAAATAGACACTGTTGCCAGCATTTTGACCCCTAAACAGGTCCAGGTCATTTCAAACATAGATATAGTTGAGATGCAGGATTTTGTTAACAGACAACACGAGTCTGCCACACAAATCCTCCTCAAAGAATATATCGAGAAGAAGAAACAGGAAGCCACCACACCCGTCGGAGGATATAGATTAAGAGGCGGTATGTAATTAAAAAATTGTGTTTAAAAATTATTATATTATTTCATCATATATTTATTTGGTGCACTTCTTGGTGCAAGTCTTAACCTTGGTGGCGTAAGTAGCCTTCACATCCTTGTAGAAAGTGGTACCCTTCTTAAGAGGGATAAACTTTCCAGAGTACTTGGGGAGCTTGTATGTTTCTTTAACACTGGCTCTCCATGCTACGAGAAGAGGAGACTCCTTCTTGGAGGCAACAACACTCTTCTTCTTAGACACGATAGATCCAGCCTTGTTACGCTTAAGGTCACTCTTCTTGAGGCCACCAGAAGTGTGCACGGCATTTCCATGCATTACGCTAGCTCTGGAACCGACTGTCTTCATTATATACTTTGGTAATTATCCTTTGATAAACACATACAATATAATAAATAGCGAAGATTACACAATATAATGTTTACTTACGATATATCACAACAATGTTGTCATTCGTACTCGTATTTATAGTATTCTACGCCATATTGACAAATAGATTCTACCCATCTATACGACCCAGGCTGGAAAAGATATCGGGAAAAGGTCTCATCGCATTCCCAACACAACTAGTTGCATCATGGATACTGGTGACAAACACACTATTCCCCATGCAAGCAGTCATGAAAGCCAGACAGTCGGGTTGGGTTTTAGATTCATCATTATCTGCTATGGCACTTGTACTGGGGATAGCTTTGGGTTTTATTGCAGAAATTGATGCAAATTAAATAATTATATTTATAACCATAAAAACATAGAAGACAATAGGTTACTGCTACCATCCATTGTTTCATTTTCAAAACCGGGATTATTAAAGGGAGGAACATCTGTCGACCCCGTGTTACCGGTAGACTGTTGAGTCTCACCATTGACCAATTCATTTAGTGAAGTTCTCCATGACCCCATCTCCGTTACGGCCTTGTATGTTATCATGGAATTGATCAATTGAAGAACCTTGTCATAATTTTCACCATAACCATGGATCTCGATTTCGGATGAAACCTCCTTTTCTAGATTTTTTAGGTGTCTCAGCTTTTTAAGAAGATCCGCAACAACACTATCAATATCTTGGAAATTTACTACACCATTTCCTTTTTCTCTCAAATAAGCCTTAATGCTACTATTCTCTTCATCAAGTTTTTCGACTAATATCGGGTCATACCCAGGAGAGTCTTCGTTTAATTTTAAAAGAGAAACAAGCTTGGCTTTATTATGTCTTAATTTCAAAACTTGTTGACTAATCTCTTCAGTTTCTATCATACTAAGATGAATTTTGTCGATCTTTTCATTTAATGTCTTGTTCTCAGAATCTAAAGCAGAAGTGGTAAGTTCACATGCAGATATCTTTTCTTTAAGATCTTTAAGATTTACTTCACACGCTTCACATTTTTCACATTCATCAACGATATTTTCAAACGGTGAAGGTGTTTCGATCGGATCAACTGGGGAAGGTGTTGAATCACCTTGTGAAGGTTGTGAAGGTGGAGAAGGTACACTCTGCGGAACAGTTGGTTCCGACACATCCCTTCCTGATTTAACATCCAGTGTAGCTTTCCATAGAAAAACGTTGTTCAAATCGCTGTCCATACTGGGTCATACAATGTATAAAAGATTTAAAATACCATACGCGTATTTATACCATACAAAAATATGTATATTGGTGGCATATACATTACAATATGAAACTATTTACACTTGCCTGGCTGGTACTCTCTGCAAATGCTGAAGAATTTCGAGTAAAGGTAGGGTCAAGTATTAATTCTGTACTGGAAAAGGCAAACCCCGGAGACACGGTTATTCTAGAAGATGGTGTCCACAAACAAGACATCAAATCTGTCAGAGATGGAAAAGCTGACAATTATATTACAATTAAAGGAAGCCGAAAGGCAATCGTAAACGGTAATAAAGATTCCAGGATGATACAAATCAATCATTCATATATCCAATTGGAAGGATTTACAGCAGATGGGAAACAAGGATCAGGGGATAAAGTAGATGATTTTGTAGACAAGGGTGTTTATGTACTTGGGACAAAAAAGCCAGAAATTATTCGGGATGATAAAGGTGAATATGAATCTTCAATCGATGGGTTCAAGTTGACCAACGTCCATGTTCTAAACTTCGGAGGAGAATGTGTAAGACTAAGGTCTTTCATCACAAATGCGGAAGTTATGGGAAACATGATCGAAAACTGTGGGGTGCATGACTTTCAGTTCCCATCATCTACAGTTAACGGAGAGGCGATTTATGTGGGCTGTAGCAGCAACCAATGGATGGACGGTAAAAATTCTAAACCCGGACCAGACCTTACTAAATACATCCATATCCATCACAACGAAATCATCCCGAGGGGGAACGAATGTGTGGACGTTAAGGAGGGAACCACGATGGTATTGGTCGAATACAATATCTGTTCGGAACAACTTGATGAAAACTCAGCAGGATTGGATAGTCGAGCAGACAACGTTATCTTCAGGTACAATGAGGTATTCAATGTTAAGGGAGCTGGTGTAAGAATTGGTGGCCATACCATCGATGGGCACACATACGGGGAAAACAACGAGGTGTATGGAAATGTGTTCTTCAACACAGCATACTCTAGTGTAAAAACGCTTACAGGGTCAAAACATATCATGTGTGAAAACACGTGCAGGGATAAATGTTCCATTGCCGGGTCTATGTCAAAGTCATACACGAGCATTGATAACAAATGTCCATCCTCTTCCAAAATGATAGACCCAGTGTGGACAACCCCAGGAAAGATTCTTGACATTATTGACGAAATCAGGGGAAATGGAGAAGAGGAACAGGATGCCAATGAAGGGCCAAAGATGCTGATAGAAGACGAAGAAAACGAGAACAACGACAAAAAGGTCGTTAAATCCGACACGAAATGTTCCCCTGTCAAGATCAAGAGTGTAAAGGCATCTGACCACGACGGGAATACCCCTCAAAATGCCATAGATGGAAAGGCAGCTTCTAGGTGGTCGACAGAGAAGATAGGATCATGGTTGGAAATGGAACTACAATACCCTAGCAAAGTAGACTCTGTCGAAATGGCATTCTACAAGGGTGATACGCGTCAGCAGTACTTTGATGTTTACGGAAACGGCGAACCACTCATCAAGGAAGCCAAATCTTCAGGAAAAACACTCGGCCTGGAAAGATTCATAATCAAAAATCCTAAAGAGGTCACTAAGGTCACCATCTTCGGTAATGGGAATTCTAAGAATTCATGGTCTAGTCTTACCGAAATCATAGTGTGTGGGGAAAGTGATACTGACCATACAGACCACGACTCTCCAGACGAAGATCAATGTGAAACTAAGCGTCTAGACATCAAGGGTGTGTCAGCATCTGGTAGCGACGGTAACTCCCCGGAGAACGTATTAAAGGAGGACAATAATAGGTGGAGTTGTAAAGAATCCCCATGTGAGCTTATATTTTCACTCACTGGAGAAGAGGATGTAAAGGAAATGTCATTCGTCGTGTATAAGGGAAAGGACAGAATTCAATATTTCGACGTAGAAGTTGAATTAGAGTCTGGGTGGGTAACAGTTATACAGGATGGATCCTCGGTAAAGAACAATGGTCTGCAATCTGTTGACATCAATGTGTCTGATGTGAAATCTGTGAAATTTATTGGATACGGATGCGACGTCACAGACTGGAATTCCATCAATTATGTCCAGTTGACAGGGTGTAAGTACAACGAATAGGTGAAAAGATCCTGGTAACTGACAGGAAAGCTCATCGATGGGTCTAGAAGGGTTAAAAATATATATTTCATATTGTTAAGATGGATTCTGATTACAAAGGAGAGGATCTTCCTTCTAAACTATTTCAGTGGCAACAATCTCTTAAAAATTTAATAGATGGTCCTATATGTGATAGAATAGTATGGATATGGGATCATGAAGGAGGTCAGGGAATTTCCAAATTTTGCAAATATATGGATTACCATCATAACACGGTAACCATGTTTGGATATAATTTTAAGGATTTTACACGTATAGTATATGAAAATGCACATAAGAGATGTTATCTTTTTGATTTAACAATGGCTAAACCAGACTTCTTTTCCAATTCTCATTTATATGACTGTGTTGAAGATATAAAGGATGGGTATAAGGTCACGATGAATCCACCACACGTAGTTATTTTTAGCAAATATAAACCAGATATAGGAAGTTCATCTATTGATAAATATAGTATTTATCTCTTGAAGAATGGGCGTCCTCAATTATTATCGGGAAGACCAACTTAAGAAGTAAAGATCCATCAATACAAATTTGGCGTTTTAAAAAAAAGCAAGAGGTTTATTTATCTACACATCGTCACGGGGTAGGTACTATAGCAGCAGCCAATGTAACCGATGCACAACTTGCCATACAGGCTCCAAGACCAGTGTTGCATGCAACTGCGGCAGCAGGAATAGCGGCCCCCGCAGAAACTGTACCAAATACTAGACCTGCTCCCGGTGCCTATTATTAAAAATTAAACTTTGACACATACCCTCTGTCGATCCAATTCTATACGATCAATCTCCTCCCCAATAAGTTTCTTGTACATGTACATCAGATACACTGTGAAGAAAAGCATATGAACGCTACACGCAATTCTATAAACACGCACATCAAAAAACATACTTATCACCACTGAAAATGCTAAAAACATATTTATCAGTACGAAATTCCTCCAGAATGACCACAACGTCTCTCCTCCTCCTTCATATCTGGCCTCATCAACCATCACATGTGTTTCATCGATAGACATCATCGGCATCATGGTAAAAAATAGTTGTGATGAGAGGGGGGATTATAAAAATTTACAAATAATAATAATGTGTTACATATGCATACACTTAATATGGTGACGGCACTTGCATTGCTAGCATTTATGCAAATTGGAAGCATATTCCCCATACACATGGATTATGTTGCAAAAAGAAGATCATCTACACCATTTACACGTCGGTCATGCGCCGACGGACACGTAGCCCTCAGGTGTACCGAAGATATACATTGTCCCAAAGGGAGTAGATGTTATGTGTCTCTGGAATTCCCAGAATCGGCTGGTGTATGTGTCGTCACATATGATAGCAAATTTGTACTGCAGAAGATAGACAAGATTTGGGATACTTGATCCACAATATGTAAGAAAACGCCTTTTATATTTAACAAGGGGATGGACAATAGTCATCAATCCTTTCCGAAATTATCCGGTATATATATCTCTTTGCCATCAACATACTCATTATATGTCCCCTGGATGTCATATATATAATTGTTTATATACTTTTCATGATCAGTTACAGGATATTCTCGACTCCATTCTTCCATAAGAAACGGATCTATAACACTAGACGCACTCTCTGAGTATGATGTCCCATTACATGAATCTATCATGTGAGCGCATATTCTGGCGATCTGCCCTTTATTCTCTGCAGGACAAAATGTAACGCCACGTAACGTACTTCTTCCAAATTTGGTGTTAGATCTATAATTATTCAAACCTTTATCCACTATCAACAAATTGTTCAGATCCCACACCATCTTTTTTGGTAACAGACTCCTGGGGACCACATGTTCTATAGAAACCCTAGATACGGGTATCATCAGATTAGTATACCCATCTCGATACCAATTCCCCTGTCCACCGAATAGAAAACGCAATACTACTCTTGCTATCGGTTTACCCATCAATAGTACCATTGTATATATATCATAAACATTTTAAAAGAGTATTAAAAATTAGTGTTTATTATTTATTATTGTATCCAGAATTGCCTTGGAACATCGATGCCGAAGCAAAGCCAAGTTTTTATAGTGCGGACACTTTTTATAGTGCGGACACTTTCTTGAATATATTTTAAATCTTTTTTATTTAGTTTTTAAATGCAACCAAAACAATACAAACGAAAACACTTAGATAGTAGTTTCCAATGGTCACACTATTAGAACCATTACTGAAGAAATCGTCCGAAGATTCGTCCAAAGATTCGTCCGAAGGTTCGTCGTCGGAATCCGTTGTACTCCTTGTGTACACACCATCCTGTGGGCAAGTTTCTATATCCGAACATATAAGAACTATCCCGTACAATCCTGTAGTATATGAATCATATTCATTAGGATATATACGTTTGAGACCAATTACGTATCCATCCAGATCACACGATTCCGTGTCCCAATCATCGTCAGATTCACTTGAATCTCCCCAAGTTCCAATTTCCACGTGACGACCACTAGACGAAAATCCTTCAAATCCACCACCCCTGAATCCTGATTCCAGTCCGTGAACACGATGTATCCCACCTTCTGCACACGTAGTAGTCTTTGTTTCAGAATAAGCAGTCGGGTTGTTTAGGTCCGAAATGTATCCATTCGAACACTCGAATTTTATATCCTCGACGTCATCTCCATAAATGGTTAGACATGTAATATATCCACCGTCTCCACAAACTTCGGCAATAGAAGCTCCTCTATAATACGGCCCTGTTATTCCGTCTGGTTGAAGAGCAGCGTCACCAAACAGATATGACGTGTGTTGGTTCTCCTCTGCATCAATACATTCTTGTCCATTTCCAAAGACACACAAAACAAGTGTAACAACGACAAGAAGGTTGAATTTCATGTTTTATAGTTGTTGTGCTTGAGTGGGCTGGGGAATGTTGTGACCATGTGGGGGTGTGATCCCATCAATAAGATAAACATCCCACAATAACGAAACCCGGGAAATATAATATTAAATATTATATTAAATATCAATTATAAGATTACACAACCACACATCCACACACAACAATAAGCCACCATGAAATCACCAATAATCTTCTTCGCTTCTATCCTCTTTGGATCAAAGGCTGCTCAAGGGACAGGACTACAGTATGAACATAAAATGTCTTTTGGCACCAGTGGGAGATGGCTGACGGTGTTCTGGAATGACGGAGATGGATACGAATTATCGTACGGGAGTGTTCGTTTTGAATTCGATGACACTGGGAAACTTACCGAATCCCTAGTCGGAACCACAAAGTATCAATTGGATGAGACTTCAACGTCTTGTAATGTACCTGATGGGGTGTTTCCGATCAGCGGGATCATGGAAGTTCGTGGATCGGATGAAAGTTCATACACGTGTGAAGAGTGCTACGAAGTGATGGAAAAATCGTGCACTTCTGGGATCCAGCAGATATGTGATTACGCTCCAGGAGTCTCGGACAATAGCCCGTCTATATTCAATAGTTGGTCGAAGAACGCATTCGCAATTATGTGTGAAGCATACTATTCGGCATGTGAATTCGGAAGGGTAGATGTAGAGTGTGATATGACATGCTCGGATGCGGATGTAAATGTACTCGAGCCAGTTACATGTAGCGAATATGAACACCCTCCCGGATATATTGGGTGTCATTCGATGGAAGACACCCAGGCCCAGGGTACCCCTATTCCACAGGGGGCTATGAGCTCTGACATATGCTCAAACATATGTTCGTCATCCCCCTTTTACATGACATTCAAGGGGAACCTATGCCAGTGTGTCGATAGTTTTACTGGGACAGCCCGTGAGGAAGGTTCATGTATCACGGCTTGTAAGAACACGCCCGGAGAATTTTGCGGAGGGGACAACTTGGGTGTATCTTTGTACGAAAACATATGAGGAAGTAAAACTTTATATATAGGGTACGGTAAACAATATATACTAATGTGATTTGAATAATAATTTAACATGGCTTGAAAGTGTGCGCACTATAAAATACTTGGCTTTGCTTCGGCATTGATGTTCCAAGGCAATTTTAGCGAGGTTCCATATGGTGGAATAAAATATAATATTATTATTTTAACAGCATGGACTTCACAAAATATTTCAACATCGATAATGGGTGTGTGATATATTACAATAATTTTATCAACAGACCGGATGATGTATTCTCAGAACTTTCTAGTCTAGACATTCCTAAAAGTAGTAATAGGACACGATGCGGACTTGGGCCAAATGGTGGGGAAAGTTTAATATCAGAAAGAACTATAGGAGCTGGGGTAGGTGCAATTAAATGGTCAAAAACTGTCTCTATTATTGCGGACAATATAACAAAATTGTTACACGAAAAAAAGTTAATACCCCCATGCAGTGTTATAAACTACTGCCTGTATAACAAATATGACACAGGGAAGGAGAATATCTCTTTTCATAGTGATTCAGAAAAAAATTCAGTAAAAATCATCGCATCAGTTTCCATGGGTTTCCCTAGGAAGTTCTTATTCATGGAAAAAAATACACGTGACATTGTGGAAATGAATCTTTCACATGGATCACTTCTTATATTCTCTGGGGATGTAAATTCTAAATATCTTCATTGTGTACCACCTGAAAGTCTATCTTTTGAAAAATGTGATCACAGTAGAATAAATCTTACATTCAGGGTTTTACATGAGAAAGAGTCGGAATGTCGTATTAAAAGAACAATTCACCCATCTATTACTGAAATTACACACCACGGATCTTTTAAGAGGGTAAGCTTCTGCACAGACTTCTGGTTCATTACACCACTAGAATCATTGGAAAACGATTGCTTCATGTATAGGAGATGGGGAAAGATTGGATGGTACACTTCTGATAAGAATCTTATTAAAGAAAAAGTCAGTTCCATTAAAGATAAATATTCAATAGAAGACACAACTATGTGGTTCTTGAAACCGAATAGAATTGATATGCAACAATTAAACGACAAATTAGAGTGTACACAAGAATACATGTTGTGGAAATATCAGAAGATTATAGCGTTACCATCTGATCATATACGAATCAGAGAGTTTGCATACGTTTATACGGAAAATCCAATACGTGGGGGAGACAGGGCTTATACAGTATTAGTACCGCGATGATAATCGCTGAAAATACCAACAATCTCTTCTACCTTAGACCTCGTCTTACCATATCTGGTGACACGGTTACATATGGGAATGTGATTCACTTTTACATTACTATGTAGTACTCTTCCGAAGAATTCTATATTTTCTATTACAATTACCGCATTGCCAAGTAGGGTCATCTTGTTGCACCATTCCCAGAATATATCATGGTCGAATTTAAGTCTATTATTCGATTGGTCATAGTATCTATTGTACTTCTCGTATGGTGGATCACAGAAGATCACACAATTTGTACACTCTGAAAACAATGTCTTGAAATCTCCATGTATGAATATAACATCCGAAACGTCTTTAGATATTCTGACTACATCGTCTCTACTATATGGTAGAAGATTTATAAGTCTTACCATAAATGTCTGAAAATACAATCCTCCAAAAGAAAGAGCATGCCCGAAAAAACCTTTCTCGGGGGAACTCGAAGGTATTACTTTAAGATTGTTATAATATTCCTCATCCACACACGACAAGTCTGGAATCCATCCATCTCTTAAAGAATTCCACATATCAATTACAGATTCATTTATGTCCGCGGCAATTATAGTGTTATTACACCTGATGTGTCTGAGAACTCCACACATGCCACAAAATGGTTCTATATATCCCATAGACCCATCTTCGAGAATCTTATTTATGATAGTTGCCACCTTCTTCCCCTTGCGGACCTTGCCACCATGATATCTCATTTTAATATTAACAATATTATCATACGTGACATATTCACGAACAGTCTACGGAGAACTTTCTCTCCATTTACCCAAATTAAGGTTGCATTTTTCTATCTTACATCTAGAATAGAAAAGACTTGTATCCAATGTATCATGTATGAGAACTTTCTTCAACCATATATTTATCGACCAATTGTTTTCAAATGCATGGTGTGACGCGGTCCCATATATAGCCCTGAGATCATGGAATCGTACATTTAGAGATTCCATCAGAATCTTTGCGGCGTCTCCAAGTTTGTGAGAGTATTTTGCATTTACCTGGGTGTTTGTAAGTCCATCAACCTTGACACGAATTCTTATATACTCTATACATGGGTTAATATACTTGAACTTTATCAATAGAGGGATATTTTCATTTTCTACAATAGGGCCATTTCTTTTTTTAACCATACCAGAAAATACAGATGAATAGTGTCCAACACTACCCGTGGAAAACTTACCAGTCTTCAAAATTTCAATAGATCTCCTTCCACATAAAACACTGAGAGCAGCAGCTGTCACGAAAGGATCTTCATTTAATTTTTTAACTATTTTTGTACATTTAGATACGAGTGCGTCACAATCTTCAACCTCCACACAATCCTTGCTCCTAGTCTCTATGCTCTTTGAAGACAATTCGTTATTATTAATAGAATCGGTCTTTGTCAACTTATAATCCTTCATGAAGTCTGGAAGCACAGGGAGTTCGGAAATAGTCTGATCAGTCCTGGAACTACCGGTGAGAGAATTCTTTAACGCAGATCTTTGTTTTTGTATCTTGACCTTCATCCCATCATCACCAAATTCTTTATACTGATCCAAGAATTTTCTAGATATACCTTGCTTCTTCAAATATTTCAACCCTGACGCATACGCACTCTCATAAGAGGAGTTATAATCTTTATATTTGTACCACTCCTCTTTAACCCTAGACATCTGGCTGGGGAAAGATGAAACAGTATATTTATCCCTTAAATTCTGAAGAACTAGGAACACATCTTCCGACGTGTGAAGGATCTCTGCTTGTGTAACGATGAATTCTGAAGGCATAGTTGTATATTACATATGTATATAAAAAAATCGGTCTAACTAAAACAGTTATACGGTTCTTTTATTCACAATACTTAATAATTAATATTCGTAGTCCCGTAAAACATATAGACGTCACAAATAAATAATAGAATGTTGACCAACAATCATAAGAAGATATTGGAACTACATAATAGAGGATGGAATGAAGATACAAATAGGCATACCACATGGGGAGAGATAGTGGTTGGGTACTTCAATGTAGGCACGAAACAACGTATAAGATATCTTAGATTCTTGAAGAAATTACCACACAAAGATGGAGAAGATGTGTACATTAAGAATCATATAGATGCTATACTTCAAGCAATGGATATTGTATCTTCAGAAGAAGAATATGGTGGTTATGCCGGGATTTTTACCGGTAAGGTTAAGGTGTATGACATTTCCAGTGAGGATGTAAACGACTATGGGAAAATCTAGAATATTAAATATTAAATATTAAATATCATTTTTTTTTATTTTTCTATTGTGTCACCCACACGATATCACAATCACTCACTCCAACCATTCCAATCACTTCCAACAAAACTACAACTGAAATCATGAGCTATTTTTTCATCGCATCTCTTCTTCTCGGGTTCAACTTTTGTTCGACGACCGGAGTTGAGCATGGAAACAAGCTATCTATAGAGATGGCAAAGATGAAATCTCAGATTAGTCATCTCCAAGATATCCAGGCCAATCCTACCAGGAACCTTAGGGGAGTCTATGAAAGGGACCTTAGCGGAAAGAAGTCGAAGAAGTCGAAGAAGTCAAGGAAGTCTAAAAACAGGAAGTCTAGGAAGAACACGAGGCGCCACGATTATTCTATTGTGTCAAGGCCCTGGACCAAGACCACCGAGACTCCCACCGCGCCTCCTACCCTTGCTGCCACGGAAAAACCCTGGACCAAGACCACCGAGACTCCCACCGCGCCTCCTACCCTTGCTGCCACGGAAAAACCCTGGACCAAGACCACCGAGACTCCCACCGCGCCTCCTACCCTTGCTGCCACGGAAAAACCCTGGACCAAGACCACCGAGACTCCCACCGCGCCTCCTACTCTTGCTGCCACGGAAAAACCCTGGACCAAGACCACCGAGACTCCCACCGCGCCTCCTACTCTTGCTGCCACGGAAAAACCCTGGACCAAGACGTCTGATTCTTCCGTGTCGGCCTCTTCTGATTCTTCCGAGTCGGCCTCTTCTGATTCTTCCGAGTCGGCCTCTTCTGATTCTTCCGAGTCGGCCTCTTCTGATTCTTCCGAGTCGGCCTCTTCTGATTCTTCCGTGTCGGCCTCTTCTGATTCTTCCGTGTCGGACTCTTCTGATTCTGTGGACCAGACCATGGACCCCTGGACCGAACCCCCTGTCACAACCGACCCCTGGCCGTCTTCATCCGACTCTGGGTCTTCCGACTCTGGGTCTTCCGACTCTGGGTCTTCCGACTCTGGGTCTTCCGACTCTGGGTCTTCCGACTCTGGGTCTTCCGGGTCTTCTTCATCGGATTCTTCTGAATCAGCTGATTGTTAATAGTTTAGAGAGATGATTAATTAATTAATAAATATGTAAAATATACTTCCACCAACAACTTGGCTCGCTTCGGCGTTGATGTTCCAAGGCACATACTTCACCTAGGAAAAGAATGTTATGATAGAATACAAAAACGATCATCCCTGTGAACATCCTCACCCAGTACAATAGAAAGTTCATCCGAAGAACTATCATCTGTGTCTTTCCCTAAAAAATGAGAAACCTCATCCGAAGAACCATTCATCCACCCCTGTCTAGATCTAAGACTTCTGGACTTGTGTTTTTTTGTAAGAAGGTCGATCTCCATACCTCCATATGGTTTCCCCCCTGTATCCAAATTAAATAGAGACTCCCCACTATTTAAACATATATCATTACAGTAAAAACTAGACTCACCCCCCTCTACATATATCTCCTGTATAAAAGGGAAAAGACCAACAACACCTGAAATCCATTCACATTTATCTTCCAAGAAAGAATCGATTTCTGATACAAATGTATTGATAGTACTGTGGATTTCTTGAACACTTATTGGTTCATCTTGTATGATACCAGATGACATAGATGATGTTAAAGATCTAGAAACTATTACCAGAACATCTCCGAAACATATGCGATCGAATGAACGATTCATCAATGTACGATTAAGTCCGGATTCACAATCGTATATACATGAAGTGTATACTATCATATCATCATCGTCTATATGTTTATGTATGTCTATAATATCAATCTCGGCAGAAGTAGATGCATTTTGTCGATACCATTCACGTACTCCCCATATATTATTAGGAATAGTTACATAATCAATTACACCAGTTGATCGGAATAGTATACCTGACATTGTGTTGAAGATTCACTATATTAATTTTGATGAAGTTCAAACAATGTTAAATATTAAATAACGTACTTCTTTAGTATATGATATGACACATTATCATGTGGAACGAATTACCCACTGAACTGAGAAGGAGTATAGTATACATGGGTAAAGATATACGTAGATGCGAATTCATAAAGCATAAAAAGTCTTTCATATTTTGCTTATACCAATTAACGATCAGTTTATGGGGAACAGATGCGAAGGGATATCTTTCAACAATAGATGCGAAGGTTAGACTTAAATTCATTTGATTTTTATAATATTGTTTTTAGTTAAATACAATAATACGCCCATAATACATTTGTTATGAGTATAACAAGCAAATGTCCACGTGGTCGTCTCTTCCTGCTGATATACGAAAACTCATTATAGGAATGGGAAAAGAGATTATATTGTCAGAGCATAAATTATTGTTCAATTAGCATTTAAATTTGCCGAACCTCATGTATGTTTTCGACTAAGAATTCTTAATATTGGAGGTAAAGTCTCTATACAATTAATTTAAAACAATGGTGACATGGGTAGATTTACCTTCAGATATACGGAAGATTATCATTTTGATGGGGAGAAATATAGTTTGCGAAGAGTTTCTTTCACACCAGGAGAGATTTAAATCTTGTTTATTTGATCTAGTATGTGTGAATAGTAGACACATGCACATTTGTATGAGATTCGCCTCTTTACATTAAGGTTAAATTGATATTTAATATTTAATATTTATAAATATTTATTAAACCTTTTATATTTGACATACCCACCTATTCACAATCATCCATCAATCATCCAGCCATGAAAACACCAATCATTTTCTTCTCTTCTTTCCTTTTTGGACTTAATACTGAGACTGTTCAAGGATCTAGTATCCAATATGAACATGATATGGGATTTCGTTCCATAGGGAAGTATCTGAAGGTATTCTGGTCTGATGGCGAGGGTTACGAACTTACCTACAACAAGATCCGGTTTGAATTCGATTCTACTGGTAAGCTTACACAGACTCTATTTGGGGCAAACAAGTATGAGCTAGGAGCTACATCGGAACCATGCAACGTTCCCGAAGGTGTTGACTATACAGGTGGTGTCGTCGAAACACGTGGATCTGATAAGAATTCGTACACTTGTTCTCAATGTGAAGCCGTTGTGGAAGAAGCCTGTGGAGACGGAATCAAGCAGATCTGCGACTACATGGCCGGTGTGGTGGATAATCCTCCCTTTAACAATTGGGCTGTGAATTCCTTCTTCACCATGTGTAAACAATTTTACGCGGCATGTGAAGTTGGAAGGGTACAGTCCGAGTGTAACATCAAATGCTCGGCTTCCGATCCTCCTACCCTGAAAGCGGAGGTTTGCATGGTTGTCCCTACCCCTTCACCTGTTGCCATGACGTCTCCACCGGTTGCCATGACGTCTCCACCGGTTGCCCTGCCGCCTCTGGTTACAACGGGATCTGTTTGGCAGGATGGGACAAATAAAGGAGAGAAAGTAACTACGTCTACACTGGTTGATGGTAACATACTTATTGTTGCAGGGGATACATATGGGGATGTTGGTGGGACTGGTAATATGGGAGACAGTGATCCCTTTGCCATAGGTATCGATCTGGATTCTGGTCTTAATATGTGGGAGTGGCAGGCTGGAACAGCTTCAGACGATTTTATTACAACATCTTTAGTGATTGATAGTGAAACGATTGTTCTTGCCGGACATTCGGATGGAAATTTTGCCTTCAATAACTATGGACAGTCTGATATGATTGCTGTAGGGTTAGACATGTTTGGTGTACAATTGTGGAGGTGGCAAGATGGGACAAACCTTGTTGACGCCATCCAATCGTCTGTACTGGTTGATAGCAACACAGTTATTTTTTCGGGATCTACTGGTGGAAATTTTGCCGGGAGTAACAAGGGGAGTTCTGATTTCATGGTTGTTGCTGTTCGTATTTCTGAACAACCTTTCACCCTGTGGAAATGGCAGGATGGAACGTCTGGGAGTGAACAATTTAAGGAATCTACACTGATTGATAGCAATACAGTTGTTCTTTCAGGATCTACGAATGGAGATTTTGAAGGAAATAACAAAGGGTCTAATGATTTCGTGGCTGTATGTCTTGACATTTCTGGCCCTATCCCTGTTGTCGTGTGGAAATGGCAGGATGGGACAACTAAGAATGATCAAATTCGTGCATCTACATTGGTTGATAGCAACACTCTTGTTCTTTCAGGGTACACGTATGGGGATTTTGGCGGGGATGGTAATAGTGGGGGAGTTAATGACCCTGTACATGATGTTGTTTCTATAGCTATCAACCCAAATAATGGGATGGAATTGTGGAGATTGCAAGAATCTGGACCTGGGTCAGTTGAGACATCTATACTACTTGATAGCAACACACTTGTTATTTCAGGGAGTACGAGTGGAGATTTTGACGGGAACGGTAACAAGGGGTATGGCTCCGATGTTTTTTCTATGGGCGTCGATATGTCTTCAGGTGTCGGGGTTACTTCGTGGAAATACCAAGAAGGTTCGGACGGACCTGATACGTGTATGACATCTGTAGCGATTGATAGCAATACATTTATTGTTTCAGGAGGTACGGATAGTGGGAATTTGGATGGTAATGGTTCCGGGAGAAACCTTGTATCCATCACGGTTGATGTCGAGTAATCGACGGAGGAAGAAATTAATCAAATAAATATTATATATTTTTCACATCATGTTTTATTCATATTTGAACTTCTCAAATATATTATCTTTAACAATCTATCATATCCATAATCTTCTTCTTTGCTTCATCACTTAACTCAACCTCTGGGTTTCCTAGGAATATAGATTTATCATATGTATTTTCACCATGTGAAATACAAATCATAATCTTTCGGATATCCAATTCGTTGCATTAACCATTCTCGTTCCTTCTCCCTTCATGGTGTTCTTGTGGTATAACTATTAGTTCAATTACAGCCACTAATATAAAATCGACGGAAAATATAGTCATGAATACCTCGTCTGTTTAAGACCAGTAAATTAACAAATATTCCAAGTCTCCAACCCACCTGTATCAATGTCTCTTCTTCTATATATACCACTTGAATCTTTTACAATTTCTGCTCGTAACTCTTCTGGTGTTGATCCCGTGATAACCATCTCATCGCCCGCATCCCGTGACCAAATCGCAGAACCATTAAAATTCATGACACAGTATGATGGCACATTGACTTCTACGTAACCACCTGTAAAATCAGTTAACCCACTCGAAAGAGGTGTCCATTGTCCAGAAGCAGGGTACAATTGATCACTAGCTGTTGTAACTGCCACGGTTCTTGTAATCGTAAAAGAAGCTACAACTGTTTGTGTTGAATCATATACAATTGCTG
>Ga0308016_10000378_pt1 | contig 22804 bp, 22 predicted proteins | sample Neamet233_FD_203129 | JGI IMG/M metagenome (GOLD analysis project Ga0308016, IMG submission 203129) | Marine microbial communities from water near the shore, Antarctic Ocean - #233 | ecosystem: Environmental > Aquatic > Marine > Unclassified | place: Southern Ocean | collected 2014-07-28
GTAACACCATTCATATACTCTGGCAGGTTATTAGCTTCTGCCTCTCCAATAAAAATTGTTTGTGCAGAATTTGAAGTGTTGCTTGTGTGAAATGCTCCCACAGCATTAACGCTAGTGTTTCCTGCAGTACCACTTCCTGTTTTACAAAATTTATTAGCAGCATTAGTAACAAAACCAGAAATGGTTGCTGCACGATTCATTGTTGTTTGAATATGAGTATAAGTAGTTCCAAGAGTTGCTGCAGCTAATGTTCCAAGAGATGCTGCACTTGCTCCTGCTTCAGCACTAGCAATATCAATAAATCCTGAGTCACCTTCAAATAGCGTAACTGGGTTTAAGCAGTTTGCAAGAGTACTTCCAGTTTCGCATAACTCTACTTTTTTAATTATAATTTTATATACAACAGCATCACCACTCGCAGCAAAAACCTCAAAGTTTAAAAAAAATGTAGTTAAAGAAATTATTAAAAGTTTTGAAAATTTCATATTATCCTTTAGTAATTATTAGTGTTCCTTGTGTTTCAATAACAATATTGTTTTCTCTTCTTACTTTGTCCTTTAGTTTTGATTTCATATTTTGTTTTACAAACATGTCAGGTGCAATCACTCCATCTAATAAAGTGGGTTTGTCATCTTTTGGAGGGTAAACAAATGTTAATTTATAGCTCCAAACATCATCTGCACCATTTACACTTGAATTATCTTTTGAGAGATCAAAACCTAGCGATGGGTTTAAATCCATCTCTAATGAATAAATATCTCCTTTTAAGTCCTGGGCCGCTTTTTCTGCCTCAAAATAATAAGAGTTATAATTAAACGCTGCCCAAGGCATATAAGGGATTTGAGAAGTCAGATTAATATCTCTTCCACTTAATGCTTGTTCTGCAGTGCCAGATATTACTTTTACGTTTGTTGCTTTTCGATATTCATTAAAATTAAAGTCTAACATTGCTGCACTAGCTTCTAAACCAAATCCAACTCTTTTATGTTTTTCTGATAAATCTTGATCATAAAAAGTATTAGCTCCAAACATCATCGATTGATCTGAATTTAAAAACCTATAACCAATACCAAGATTACCAATAGCTCTTTTGTCACCATTTACTTCTTGGTTGTGCAAACTGAATTGAGTAAATAAATTTGTGTTTTCTTTTGATAAAATATCCCTAACTCCTAAAATGCTATATTCATAATTGCCTTTACCTTGGGCATTATCTTTAAGAATAATATCTACTTCAGTTAATCCTTCACCCGGTATTAAATTTCCTATAGTTGAAGATATTTTTTCTGAAGCTTTAGATAAAGCTTTTCCCTTAACATCTGCATTAGCTACAGTCGATATTGATAAGGTGATGATAATTATTATAAACTTTTTCATTACAGTAGTTTTTACTGTAAAAATTTGAATTTTGAAGGTAAAAAAAACCCATAATGAGTTAATTATTATTTAATTTTTTTAAGGATCTTAGAAACTCCACCATTCTTTTGAATAGCCTTGATGGCTTTTTCCATTGATAAAAGATCAATAGGAGCAATCTTTTTAGCCAATATTTCGAAGTTATCTCCAACAGTTAATCCCTCTGTAACTGAATACTCTAACTGTTTAGTTTTACATAGTGCGTCAACTTTTCTACGAACAGTTTCTTTTGGCATATCCAGTATCTGAGATACAGAAAAAAGTGATAATTTATCTAAATATTTTTTTTTATTTTTTGATAAGCCTTTTACAAGTGGATACATTTCACCCCACTCCAAATCTTCATGTTGGTATTTTTCATGTGATGGATTGAGAGTTCCATATAAAAAATGTGTAAACACTGCGATCGTTATCATATGAGAATCATAATCAGTCTTGAATATTTTTTTGCTTTGCCTGTAATGATCAATGTGATGCGATAACACATGATAAACTACTTCGTTTGGTTTATTTTTTACCATATCTTTTAAAATAAAACATAATAGGTTAGCCAAACAATCAAAGAATATTCAAAAAAACTTTTGAAAATCTGCACTTGTTTCTCATTAAATCTTTTATCAATCAATTTTTTTGATAAATAAAACCCAATATTAACAATCAAAATACCTATAATAATTCCAATGATTGTTAATTTAATTGAAAAGTTTTTGTATCCAAAATAACAGGCTGCAATTAAAGTAAACCAAGAAACTTTTGTAATAAAAATCTTAAATACAATTCCAGCTTTTTTACTAAAAACTGATTGTGTTTTAATAATTGAATAAGACCAAATAATACCAATCAAAAAACTAATATACTTAATAACCATTTTATGTTTTTGGCTTAAAAGTTAAGCAAACACCGTTATTACAATATCTTTTACCCGTAGGCTTTGGACCATCTTCAAAAATATGACCGTGATGACCACCACATTTTTTACAATGATACTCTACTCTTTCGTAGCCTAACAGGGTATCTGTTTTAGTTTCAAAAGCATCAGGTAGTGATTGATAAAATGAAGGCCAACCTGAACCACTCTCATATTTAGCAGTTGAATCAAATAATTTTTCACCACAATTAGTACAATGATAGCTACCTTCTCTCTTCTCATGATTTAATTCACTAGTACCTGGTGCTTCAGTTCCATCTTCAAATAAAACTAGTTTTTGTTCAGTAGTAAGGTCTTTATTAATTTTCTTTGTCATGAATTTATTCTAATATCCTTAAAGGTTTACCAGCAACACATGCTTCTAATCCTTCAATCATTTGTGTGTAAAATATACTATAATTTTCTGCTGTAACATAACCAAGATGAGGCATTAATAATGCATTTGGTAAAAATCTTAATTTGTTACCTTCCGGTAAAGGTTCTTTTTCATAAACATCAAGACCAGCTCCAGCAATGACATTTGTAGATAGTGCAATAATTAAATCATCTTCATTAATAATTGAACCTCTTGAGGTGTTTATTAAAAAAGCAGTTTTTTTCATCATGTCTAACTCTTTTAATTTTATTAACTCCTTGTATCTTTCACCACCTTGAACATGAATCGATAGAACGTCAGAATTTTGTAATAAATCTTCTTTACTGCATGGCAAGACACCTAATTCTTTACATGTATCTAAATTTAAATTTTCACTCCAAGCCATTATTTCCATACCAAAAGCTTTACCAATTTTTGCAACTTGAGAACCTACTCTTCCAAGTCCAACTAATCCTAATATTTTTCCTTTAAGTTCAAAGCCAATAGATGATTGCCAATAACCTTGATACATATTGTCAATTTCTTCTTTGAAGTTTCTAGCTAAACCTAAAATTAAACCCCAGGTTAATTCAGATGTACCTGAAAAACCAATCTCCGTTCCGCATACTATAATTTTTCTTCTTTTTGTTGCTGCTAGATCTATAGCTTTATTTCTTGAACCACTTGTTATGATATATTTTAGATCATTAAGGTTATCGATTATGTTTTTAGTAATTTGAGTTCGCTCTCTCATAATTAACAAAGCCTCAAAATCAGCAAGTTGTTCTATTGCCTCTGCTTCATCAACAAAGGGCTCACTGAAAATCTTAAATTCATATTTTCCTGATAATTTTTTTAAATCCACAAACTCATGTGAAATGTTTTGGTAATCATCTAATATTGCAACTTTAAGCATTTATAATTTTTTTGTTTGATAAAAATAAACCTATTATAATTAAAATAGAGCCAATGAAATGAAAAAATAGAAATTTTTCATTAAAAAATATTATTGCAAATATTGTGCTAAATAATGGGATTAATGATAAAAAAATTCCAGCACGATTTGCACCAATTATTGAAACTGCGCCAGCCCAACAATAGTATGATCCGATACTAGGAAATATAGCAACATAAAGCAGAATATAAAAAAGATCCTCATTTACTGCTAAAGTTTTACCTTGGATTAACTCATATAAAAATGCAGGTAATAAAATTAATAATCCAAGTGAACAAAAAATTTGTATCAAAGCAAGTAAAGATACTTCAAATGTCCTTTTTTTTAAGAAGGCAGAGTATACTCCCCAGGCTATTACTCCACCAAGCATAAACAAATCTCCTCTATTAAAATCTAATGAAAGTAAAATGTTTATATCAAGTCTGGTGATAATAACCAAAATTCCCAATATAGAAATTAATAAACCTGATAATTGAAAAATATTTGTCTTTTCAATTTTTAGTAAAAAACAAACCAATATAATCATTGCAGGTATTGCAGTGTTAAAAAGTGATGCATTAATTATCTGAGTATAGTTCAGAGCATTGTAGGTAAATGAACTAAACATGGCCACACTTGTAAATCCTAATAAAAATAATAATGGTAAATTTTTAAAAATTTCTCTTTTTATTTTTAAAATTTCCTTAAAGGTAAATGGCAATAATATTATCCACACAAGAAGCCATCTAAAAAAGGCCAAGGAGAATGGTGGTATATTTTCTATAAAAGCAATTTTGCCAACATTAAAATTACCCGCCCAAAACAAAGTTGCACAAACCAGCATTAAATATGCTTTGTTATTTTTGTTCACTTAATTAAACCTAAGAGAGCTATAAGGTTTTAAATCTAGATTTGTATTTTCTCCAGCAATCATGCCTGCAATTATTTTTCCTGAAATTGGTCCTAATGTCCATCCTAAATGATGATGTCCAAAACAATAAAAAACATTTTTGTGTTTTTTTGAGGGTCCTATTACAGGTAAATAGTCTGGCAATGTTGGTCTAAAGCCTAACCATTCATCTTCATGTTCAGGTAAATCACCCATCATATGTTTTGCATTATCAATTAAATTTTTAATTCTTGATTTGGATAAAGGATTATCTAATCCGCCAAATTCGACAGTACCCACCACTCTAAGACCTTGCTCCATTGGAGTAATACCGAATCCTCTATTTTGAAAAATTACAGGTCTACTTAAAAGGTGATCACAATCTTTAAAATGAACATGATACCCTCTTTCAGTATCAAGGGGTATTTTTTCATCTAAATTATCAGTTAATCTTTTAGAAAACGAACCACACGCAATAACAATTTTATCAAAAATAAATTTTGTGTTTTCAGCTCTTATAACTGGTTTTTCATCATCAAAATTTATATCTTTGATGTTCATCTTTAAAAAGATACCACCCTTTTTTAAAAAAAGCTCATACAACTTTAAAAGTATCTTTTTAGGATTTCTAGCGTGTCTTCCATGTTGGTAATAAACACCACCATGATAAATAGGTTTTATGTTTGGTTCTAAATCATGAATTTCTTTTGGAGTTACTACTTGTTGATCAACACCAAGCTCATTTCTAACTTTTATTTCTAATTCTCTACTTTTTAAACTTTGATTATTCCAAATATATAAAATACCCTTTTTTTCAACTAATCCTCCAAGGTCTATATCATCAAATAGTTCGTCATAAGCAGGTAATGCTAAGTCCAAAATTTGGTGCATATTCTTTGCGGTATACATCATTTTTTTTGTTGTACAGTTTCTTATAAACTGTAAGAACCATGGAATCATTTTTGGAACATAATTCCATTTAAGGGCCAGTGGACCAGTGGAGCTTAAAAGCATTGCTGGGACATCTGATAAAACATCAGGTCTATTTATTGGAACTGAGGCGTATGGAGAAAAGTGACCAGCATTACCATATGATGCTACTGGACTACCTGGTTCCTCTCTATCAAAAATTGTAACTTTATAACCTTTTTTTTGAAGAAATAGTGCATTAGATATTCCTTGAATACCAGCTCCTACAATTCCTATCTTTAAATCTTTATTCACGAACCTTTATATAATTTCTATTTTGAATTTTTCTAGTGACATATTGGACAAATTTACAATCTAAATACTTAAGCAATTAGTTGTTTATAGTTAATTTTGGCACTCATAACAATTGCAAAACCAATCATTGTAGCTAACATTGAAGAACCTCCGTATGACATGATGGGCAATGGTGATCCAACTATTGGTAACAATCCTAAAACCATAGACATATTTACTGCAACATAAAAAAATATCGATGAGCCAAAACCATAACAAAAAAGTTTCGCAAAGTAGCTTCTTGAAATTGATCCTATTTTTATAACTCTATAAATAATGATTATATATATTAATAAAAGACCCAACGACCCTATAAGGCCATGTTCTTCAGCAAATAAAGTGAAGATAAAGTCTGTATGTTTTTCTGGTAAAAATTCTAAATAACTTTGAGTTCCTTTCAAAAATCCTTTACCTGTTATGCCACCAGAACCTACTGCTATTTTAGATTGGATTATCTGATATCCTGCTCCTAAGGGATCTCGACCTGGGTCAAGAAAAGTTAAAATTCTTAACTTTTGGTACGATTTTAATAAAGAAATAACAAAAGGTAATGAAATTAAAATTATCATAAAAGAATATAAAAAATATTTTATATTTAAGCCTGCTAGCCAAATAACAACTAAACCACTAGCTGCAATTAATATTGATGTTCCTAAATCAGGCTGATTGATTACTAGCATTATTGGTATAATCAAAATTATCAAAACTATCATTAAACTTTGTAGAGTATTAACCTTGAAAAAACTTAAACGGTGATAATATTTTGCAAGACATGCTATAATTGCTATTTTCATCAACTCTGATGGTTGTAAATTAATAAAATATAGGTTTATCCATCTTTGTGAGCCTGACGCTTTAACTCCATATAAAGAAACCCAAATTAAAAAAAGCAAAACGACTGCATAAAAAATATAGGAAAAATAATGCCAAACTCTTATATGAAAAAAAGATAGAAAAATCATCATTGGGAAAAAAATTAAAAATTTCACAATATGACTTTTGGTATGAAATAAAATTTCTCCTCCATCTGTCGAATACATGGAAAATGTACTAATTATGCCCAGTAACAATATGCAAGTTAACAACATAAAATCAAAATTTTTTAATTTTTGAAAAAAAGTCAGCTGTGGATTGAATGAATTGTATTGCATTTAAATTTTTAAAGATTTTTTATTTTTAACTTTTTCTCTGAGTTTATGTCTGTCTATAATCAGTTTAAAAAGTTTTTTTGCCATTGGAGCTGCTGTTGAACTACCTGATCCTCCATGTTCTATGACGATACTTAAAGCATACCGTGGTTTTTTATAAGGTCCAAAGGCTATATATAAGGCGTGATCTCTATCTTTGTAGGGAATTTCAGAAGTTTTCAAATCTAATTCTCTATCTCTTGCAGTTATTCTTTTAACTTGAGATGTTCCTGTTTTACCAGCAAATTGATATTTAGGATCCTCTATTCTAGAAGAATAAGAGGTTCCTCTTACTTCATTTGTAGATGCAAACATTGCTTCTTGTATCAATTTTATATTTTCAAATTTTTTATATAAAACTTCGTGTCTTTTATCTTTTATAAATGAAAAAAAGCCTTCATTTGATTCCTTTAAGCCTTTTTCTATCTGATTATTAATTTTATGGTTTTTTTCCATAAAGGATTTTGCCATCTCATATGTTTCATCATTTTCATTAACTGTTATCTTAGGATAAATTTTATGCCCTCCATTTGCTAATTGCGCTGTCATTAAACATAATTGCAAAGGTGTGGTTTGGGTATAACCTTGCCCAATTCCTGTAATTAATGTTTCACCTATAACCCATCCTTCTCCCAATTTATTTTTCTTCCATTGTGTACTTGGAATTAATCCTTTTTTTTCATTATTGAAAATTCCTTGTAAAACTTTTTCACCAAGACCAAATTTAATTGCTGTTTCTTTTAATCTATCCACGCCAAGTTTTCTTGTAATCTCATAAAAGTAAGTATCACACGATTGTTTCATTGCCCTTTTTAAATCTACGATACCGTGGCCTTTTTTTTTCCAGCAGTGATATGTTTGACCATACATTTCTATTTTACCTGTACAATTGACTTTAAAATCTTTATTAATAATATTATTTTCCAAGGCGGAAAGTGCTACAATAGGCTTTATTGTAGAGCCGGGTGAATATAGCCCTGATAAAGTTTTATTAATTAATGGTTTTAATGGATTGTTTCTTATTAATTGCCAATCATCTTGACTAATACCAAAAAGAAATAGGTTTGGATCAAATGAGGGTGAAGATTGCATTGCCAATATTTCTCCTGTGTAAATATCCATCACACTGATTGATCCAGATAACCCTTTTAAAATATTATTAGATAATTTTTGAATTTCTGTATCAATTGTAAGTTTGATTTTTTTACCTTTTTTACCCTCTTTATAATCAATTTGTTTAATTCGTTTACCATAAGCATTGACTTCATATCTCTCCACCCCATTTTCACCTATTAATTCCTCTTCAAATGATTTTTCTAACCCTGTTTTACCAACCTTAAGACCAGGAACATGATGATTTTTAATCACTTCATTTTTTAAAACATCCTCTTTGCTAGCTTGACTTACATATCCAAGAATATGAGTGTAATTATCAGCAAATGGATAGTTGCGTGAAACAGAGATAACTGGTTTTGCACCAGCTAAATCATATAAGTAAGAATTAATCTTTACAAACTGTTCCCAGGTTAAATTATCTGAAATAACTATAGTTTCCCAAGATTTTTGTTTTTTTTTTTGTGCTAATATTTTTTTAAATTCACGATTACTTAGAGCTAAAATATTACTTAATCTTTGCATTAAATATCTAAAATTCTCTACTTCTTCAGGTATTACATGAAGCTGATAAACTTCTGAATTACTTGCAATAATCTTATCAAAGTAGTCAACAAATTCACCTCTAACTGGAGGTAATCGCCATTCACGTAATCTGTTTTTATCAGAGAGAGTTAAGTATTTCTTGTTGTCATTTATTTGTAGCGAAAATAGTCTTATAAAAATACCTGTGAATATAGTGATTTTAGCAGCACCTAAAATAAACATTCTTCTATTAATGGTCTGAAGTTTTATAGCATTAAAATTTTCACCAAACATTAATTAGATCTACCTAAAATGAAGTTATCATAGAATTTAAATATAAATGAAAAAACAATATATAATAAGAATGTGCCTATGATATTGGCTGTTTGAACAAAATAATCAATTTCATAATTAATAAATAATATCAAATAAGTATATGTAATAAAATTTAAAATTAAAATTGTAATTAAAAAATATATCCAGTCTTTAATTAAATTTGGTCTCAATGTTATGTTTCTAAGATATGCAGCAGCAGTACATAATAGTAAATATGACAAACTGCTTATACCCATTGGAAGTCCATTAATAACATCATTGAATAACCCAGCTATAAAAATCAGAACATAACCAATGCTACCTTCTCTTTTTAAACTGTAATAAAATATTAAAATATAAGCAAAATTAAATGAAAAATATCTAAATTCTAAATTAAAATCAATTTCATTCAATATAGAAGTAAAAAGTAAAATTACAGGTGTGTGCTTATATAAAAAATATTTTTTATTATTATTCATATTTTCATCTAATTTTTTTGATAGGTCCTTTATTTAATACGCAGGCTCTGTATTTATTTGTACCAATCTTGTAAAGCTGAGACCTAAAAAAGCTTTTTTTACATTTATGTCCATATAATAGATTTAACTCTAAAAACTCTAAATCTTTATTTCTTTCTTTATTTTCTTTATTTTTTTTACTACTTTTATTTAATTCTTTTTGAACATTAACAAGATTATTTTTTAATCTAATATTTTCTGATTGAAGTTTAAACTGTACTTCATCATTAATAATTTTTTGCTGTTTAAGCACTTTAATGTCTTGTGCTTGATTGTTTATTTGAAAGATTTGATCATTGTTTGCTTCAAATATTTTTTTGTTAGATAGATCAATATTCAAATTTTCTTTTACATGAGATAAAATTTTTACATATTTTAATTGGGAAAAATTTTGATAAAAATTTACTACTAATTTTTCGTTGAGTAAATTATCTACTAAATTTATTTCACCAATTGGAATTCCACTTTTAAAAATGCCTCCTACACCTGATGTTACAACGATCAAATTTTCTTTATTAAAATTACTCAAATCTTTTTGATCAATATATTGAATCTGTCCACTTTGTTTATCTAATCCACTCATAATACCTTGAATATTAAGTGGTTGTATTGTGATTGGAACTTTAGAATTTATGTCAGATATCAGTAAAACACGTGACGTAAGAAAATTTACTTCAACTATTTTTCCCACTAAATAAATATCATCATAAACTGTCATTCCTACTTTAACTTCATTTTTACTCCCTTTATTAATTACTATGGATCTTAAAAATGGGCTATCTTTATCAATCAATACCTTTGCAAAAGCCTGTCCGTCTTCTATGAAGTAGTCATCAATCAATTTTTTTAATTCTACATTTTCATATTCAATAATTTTTTTTTCTAAGTCTTTACCTTTTAATTTCTGTAATTCATTTTTTATAATCAAATAACTATCGTAATGATCAAAATGATCTGACACTTTAATAAAGGATCTTTCTACAGCCTGTTCTGGTACGTTGATAATAAAAGATGAATAATAGATTATTTCTTTAATAACAGCTCTATTAAAATTTATAATCTTAAAATTAAAATTATTTAATATCAAAAATATAATTGAAAATAATATTAAGCTTAATAAAGAAAATTTTTGTTTATTACCTTTTTTTAAGAAAGCAGATCTTACTGCTATTACGAAATCATCTCTGCCTGGTTCCATTTTTTTTAGTACTCAGAAAGCATTGTAGAAAAAACTTCTTCATTTTCTAGAGCCTTACCGGTTCCAATTGCAACACAGGCTAATGGGTCATCCGCTATATGAACTGGCAGCCCTGTTTCCTTGGAAAATCTTTTATCAATATTCTTTAATAATGCTCCACCCCCAGTAAGAGTCATTCCCATATCAACTAAATCAGCTGATAATTCTGGTGGGGTATTTTCTAAAGCATCTTTTATTCCTTCTACCATTTCTTTTAAAATATCATTTAATGCTTCTGCTGTATCTTCTTCAGTAATATTAACCTCTTTAGGTGTTCCTGACCTCAGGTCTCTACCTTTTACAGCATATGTATTACTGTTTGAAGGTATTGCAGTACCTATTTCTTTTTTAATTTTTTCAGCTGTGCTGTCACCAATCATAAGATTATATTCTTTTCTCATATAATTAATCAATGCAGTATCCATTGCATCACCTGCTATTCTTAATGATTTAGAGTAAACAAGACCTCCTAAGGACATTACTGCAATTTCTGTAGTACCTCCCCCTATATCAACCACCATTGAACCTGTTGCTTCAGAAATTGGTAAACCCGCCCCAATTGCTGCAGCTATTGGTTCTTCGATTAATTGAACACGTCTCGCTCCTGCTGCAAGAGCACTATCCTGAATAGCTTTTCTTTCAACTGGTGTTGATCCAGTTGGTACACAAATTAAAATCCTAGGATTTGCAAAGGTTTTATTCTTATGAATTTTTTTAATAAAATGTTTAATCATTTCTTCTGTCACAATAAAATCTGCAATAACACCATCACGCAAAGGTCTAATAGCACTAATATTACCTGGGGTTCTTCCAAGCATTGTTTTTGCTTCATCACCAACTGCTAAAACAGTTTTTTTCCCTAGCTGATCAATTATCGCAACAACTGAAGGTTCATTTAAAACCACTCCTTGTCCCTTTAAAACTACTAGCGTGTTAGCCGTTCCAAGATCAATTGCCATATCTTGGCTCCAAATATTAGTTAAATTTTTAAACCATTTAGACATCTTATATTCCCTTCACTTTCTGAGTTTCGTGCACCATCGGAGCAGTTTTTTTTCTTTTAATAATCATTTTATTTAAAGCACTTAAATAGGCATTTGCTGAAGCAACTAATGTGTCCGTATCAGCAGCTTGTCCAACAGTAGTTTTACCTTCTTCTTCTATTCTAACACTTACAGTTGCTTGGGCATCAGTTCCCTCCGTGACTGCATGAACTTGATATAGCTGCAATTTAACATCATGTGGGTAAAGAACTTTTATACATTTAAAAATTGCGTCTACAGGACCATCTCCTGTTTCTGAAGTTGTTTTAATTTCACCATAAACATCAAGAGTCATTTCAGCTTTTTGTGGTTCACCAGTCCCTGCAAAAACTTTTAAGGACTTTAAATTAATTACATGTTTATCTAAAACCATACTGTCATCAACTAGAGCTGCAATATCATCATCATAAACATGTTTTTTTTTATCAGCTAAAATTTTAAACTTGCCAAAAGCAGTTTGGATGACGTCATCTGTAACATCTGCATAACCAAGGTCATTTAATTTTTCTTTAAAAGCGTGTCGTCCAGAATGTTTGCCCATTATTAAGGAGGTTTTTTTAACACCTACACTTTCAGGCGTCATAATTTCATAGGTTTCTCTGTGTTTAAGCATACCATCTTGGTGAATTCCAGCTTCATGTGCAAATGCATTTTTTCCAACAACTGCTTTATTGAACTGTACTGGAAACGTTGCATTTGAAACAACTTTTGATGCTTTGCTCAATAATTCAGTTTTTATCCCTGTTGAATAAGGCATTAAATCATTTCTAGTTCTTATGGCCATTACAATTTCTTCAAGTGCCGCATTTCCTGCTCTTTCACCTATTCCATTAATCGTGCATTCAACCTGCCTTGCACCCGCAGAAACTCCAGCTAAAGAATTTGCAACCGCTAATCCTAAATCATTATGACAATGAACAGACAATATTGCCTTATCAATATTTGGAACTTTATTTTTTAAAGTTGTAATAATTTTTGTAAATTCTGAAGGTATTGTATAGCCAACTGTATCTGGAATATTTATTGTTTTTGCACCACTATTAATTGCAAGTTCAACTATTTTACACATAAAATCCATCTCAGTTCTTGTTCCATCTTCACAAGACCATTCAACATCATCAGTGAGGTTTCTCGCATAGCTTACACTTTCTTTTATTGCCTCTAAAACTTGTTCTGGAGATTTATTTAATTTAAATTTCATATGAAGTGGGCTGGTTGAAATAAATGTATGAATTCTAAATCTTGGCGCAGCTTTTAATGCTTCATGACACGCATCAATATCTTTTTTACTTGATCTAGCCAATCCGCATGGAATTGAGTTTTTTAAAATTTTACTTATTGCAGTTACAGCTTCAAAGTCTCCTGGAGATGCAATAGGAAATCCAGCTTCAATTATGTCAATTCCCATTTCATCAAAAATTCTTGAAATTTGAATTTTTTCTTCAAGACTCATGGATGCCCCTGGTGATTGCTCACCATCTCGCATCGTAGTATCAAATATAATAACTTTATCTTTATCGCTCATAGCCAATGGTTTAAGAAAAGCTATAATACAATCTATAATAGAGATTGCAAAATAATTTTTATATTTTGGTTATAATATAGAGCCAGTTTGGGTTTTTAGTAAAAATTAACTCTTATCACTATCTATTAATTTATTTTTACCAATCCAAGGCATCATTGCTCTTAATTCAGCGCCCACTTTTTCAATTGGATGATCTGCAAGATCTTTCCTCATTTTTAAAAAGTTTTTCTGTCCACCTTCACACTCTTTCATCCAATCTTTAGTAAATTTACCAGATTGAATATCTGCTAGAACTTCTTTCATTCTTTTTTTACTTTCACTATCTACAACTTTTTTACCAGAAACATATTCACCATACTCTGCTGTATTTGAAATTGAGTAATTCATATTAGCAATTCCCCCTTCATAAATTAAATCTACAATTAATTTTACTTCATGAAGACATTCAAAGTATGCCATTTCAGGTTCATAGCCAGCTTCGGTTAAAGTTTCAAAACCATTCTTAATCAACTCAACTAATCCACCACAAAGAACTGATTGCTCACCGAATAAATCAGTTTCACATTCATCTTTGAAAGTTGTTTCAATAATACCTGATTTTCCACCACCAATTGCTGAAGCATATGACAATGCAAGATCTCTTGCTTTACCTGTTCCATCCTGATGAACAGCAAATAAACATGGTACTCCACCACCTCTTTCGAATTCACTTCTAACTAAATGTCCAGGTCCCTTTGGCGCAACCATAAATACATCTAAATCTTTTCTTGCTTCAATAAGTTTGTAATGAATATTTAATCCATGGGCAAAAGCTATACTTGTTCCTGATTTAATTCTTTGTTCAATATGATTTTTATAAATCGATGCTTGTAATTCATCTGGTGTAAGTATCATTGCAACTTCTGCCCACTCTGCAGCATCAGATAGGCTCATTACTTTTAATCCTTTTGATTCAGCTTTTGCTTTACTTGCTGAACCATCTCTAAGAGCAACAACAACTTCTTTAGCACCACTATCTTTTAAGTTTAACGCATGCGCATGTCCTTGGCTTCCATAACCAAATATTGCTATCTTTTTACTCTTAATTAAATCTACATCTGCATCTTTTTCATAAAACATTTTCATTTTTTTCTCCTATTGGTAATTAATTAAATATTTCTGCACCTCTTGTAATCGCTACTGCTCCCGTTCTTGAGGCACTAACAAGACCAAGTAGTTTTAAATTTTTTGTTACGTTGTCTATTTCTTTTTTTAATGCTGTTATTTGAATTACAGCCGATTTATTTGTCTGATCTAATATAACTGGATTAAGTTTTTTACAAGCATTTAAAGCTTTTTTAATTTTAGCAGTATTTGCTACAATTTTTAATAACGCCATCTCTTTAAATATAACATTTTTATCTTCTCTTTTAAAATTTCCAACTTTATGAACTGGAACTAACTTTTTTAATTGCAACACAATTTGTTCAATAACTTGAGGTGTTCCAATAGTTACGATTGTAATTCTAGAAAGATTTTTTGTTTGATCAACTTCTGCTACAGCTAATGATTCAATATTGTATCCTCTCCCAGAAAATAATCCAACTACTCTTGATAATACACTTGCTTCATTATCTACCCAAACAACAATTATATGAGTATCAACTTTACCTAATTTGCTAGGCGTACTGTATGCTGATTTAGATTTTACCATTTTAAACTAACGCTTTCCCTTTACCTGTGATTTTATTTTCTTCTTGATCCTTAGGGCCTAATAACATCTGATTGTGAGGTTTTCCCGATGGTATCATTGGAAAACAATTCTCATCTTGATCAACATGACAGTCAAAAATTACAGGTCCATCTGTATTAATCATTTCTTCAATTTTGTCATCAAGTTCATTTGGGTCTTCTGCTCTAATTCCAACACACCCGTAAGCTTCAGCTAATTTAACAAAATCTGGTAATGCTTTTGAGTAACTTTCAGAGTAGTTTTTTTCATGAAGGAGTTCCTGCCACTGTCTAACCATCCCCATATATTTATTATTTAAGATAAATATCTTTACTGGCAGATTGTACTGAACTGCTGTTGACATCTCCTGTATGTTCATTAAAATTGATGCTTCACCTGCGATATCAACTACTAATTTCTCTGGGTGGGCAACTTGAACGCCTACTGCAGCAGGTAATCCATAGCCCATTGTACCAAGTCCTCCTGATGTCATCCATCTATTAGGTTTATTAAATTTATAATGTTGAGCTGCCCACATCTGATGCTGACCAACTTCAGTTGTTATGAAAGTATCTTGATTTTTTGTTAATTCATAAAGTCTTTGTACAGCATGTTGTGGTTTGATAATTTTTTCACTATTAACAAAGTTTAAAGATTGTTTTGTTCTCCATTTTTGAATTTGCTGCCACCATTTAGAAATTTTTTTTTTATTAGATTTTTCTAAATTTAAATTTTTCTTTTTTAAAGTTTTTGTTATAGATCTAATGACATCACTAACATCACCAACAATAGAAAGATCAACTTTAACAATTTTATTTATTGATGAAGGATCAATATCAATATGAACTTTTTTTGATTTTGGGGAAAACTCATCTATCTTACCAGTAATACGGTCATCAAATCTTGCGCCTATATTAATTAATAAGTCACAGTCATGCATTGCATTGTTAGCTTCATAAGTTCCATGCATTCCAAGCATACCTAGGAATTGATTATCATCTCCTGGATAAGCGCCCAGGCCTTGAAGTGTTGATGTGATTGGAAATCCAGTTATAGAAACAAGTTCTTTCAATAATGTGCTAGCTTTTGGACCTGAATTAATTACTCCACCACCCGTATAAAAAACTGGTTTTGAGGCTTTTTTCATTAAATAAACTAATTGATCTATATCTTTTTGATTAAATTTATTAGGAGATTCTCCTTTTTGTTTTTTCTCTTTTTTTGGTTTCAAATATTTTGCTTTTGCAAATTGAATATCTTTTGGAATATCAACTAATACTGGTCCCGGTCTTCCAGTTGTTGCAACTTCAAACGCTTCATGCATTATTCTTGGAAGATCATTAATATCCTTAACTAACCAATTATGTTTTGTGCATGGTCTAGTAATTCCTGTAGTATCACATTCTTGAAAAGCATCCGTTCCTATTAAATGTGTTGGTACCTGACCCGATATACAAACTAGTGGAACTGAGTCCATGTAGGCATCAGTTAATGCAGTTACAACATTAGTGGCACCTGGTCCTGATGTGACCAATACAACACCTGGTTTTCCAGTTGATCTTGCATAGCCTTCAGCAGCATGACCAGCACCCTGTTCGTGTCTAACTAAAATATGTTTTATTGATGGGTGGTTTTTTAACTCATCATAAATTGGGAGAACTGCCCCACCTGGATAACCAAAAATATGTTCTACATTTTGGTCTTCCAGACATTTAAATACAATTTCTGCTCCTGAATATAAATTACCCATTTGGGCAATCTATTCGACTTTATGTTAATTGGTCAAGTTTAAGCGATGACTTTTTTAAATTTTTTATATAGTCAGCAATCATGATCGGATTAATTTTTTCCCAAGATGTCATTCTGCTACGCGCCCATGTGGCTTGTCTTTTGGCGTATTGTCTTGTTTTAATTGAAATTAATTCCTCTACTTGATCTATATTGATTTTTTTATCCAAGTACTGTGTCAATTCGTCAATCCCTATTACCCTATTTACACTTAAATCTTTTTTGATTTTTGATTTTAGGAATTTTTTAACCTCATTTATTGCCCCTTCTTTAATCATCTTCACTGACCTCAATGATATTCTTTTAATTAAATCTTCTCTTTTAAAATCAATATATAACTTTAAAAATTCTTCTTCTTTAAATTCAGATTTAGTTTTGTTTAGCCAGTCATACATAGAAGTTTTTGTAAATGATTTGATCTCAAAAGCTCTAATAGTTCTTTGAGTATCGTTTGGATCAAATTTATCTTTAGCATTAGGGTCAATTGTTAAAAGTTTTTTGTAAAATTTTTTTTGTCCTTCATTTTTCTGCATTAATCTAACTTCATTTCTAAATTTGTGGGGTATTTTTGGGATTTTAACCAAACCGTCAATTAAAGATTGAAAATACAATCCTGTACCACCAACCAATATAGGAATTTTTTTGTTTTTTTTTATTTTTTTAATTTTTTTAATAGCTACTTTTAGCCATTGTCCTGTAGAAAATTTTTTATTTAAGTCTACTACTCCATACAAGTGATGTTTAATATTTTTTTGTTCCTTTTTTTTTGGTCTAGCAGTTAAAATTTTTAATTGTTTATAAACCTGCATACTATCTGCATTGATGATTTCACCATTAATTTTTTTAGCAATTTTTATAGCAAAATTTGATTTACCTGAAGCTGTAGGACCTGAAATTAAAATTATCTTGGACAGTTTGTCCATTACTAATCTAACTTAACACCAATATATCGTCTTTGGTTCTGAGAATTATAGATTACAATTAAAATTGTTTTTTGGTTAGATTTTAGAGCAGCTTTAATTATATCTTTAAGATCTTTTATAGATTTTATTTTTTTCTTTTGGGCTTCAACTATTACATCACCTATGTTTAAATAACTAACTGGACTATTTTTACCAATATTGGTAATAACCAATCCTGTTGTTTGGTTAGGAAGTTTTCTCTCTTCAATATCTTTTTTATTTAATAGCCTTGCAATAATCTTTAAAGATTTAATTTCTGAAATTTCTGGTGTTTCTGTATTGGCTTCTTTTTTTTCTACCTTAAAGTCTTCCGAAGTTTCTAATCTCCCTAATTTAATTTTTTTAATAATTTCTTTTTTATTTCTCCAAATTTTAACTTCCACAGTTTTACCTACTTCTGTTTGTGCTACAATTATTGGAAGCTCTTTCATTTCTTTAATTTTGGTACTATTAAATTCTAAAATTATATCTCCTGCCTTAATGCCAGCTTTATCTGAGGGACTTTTTTCAGCAACACTTGCAACTAATGCTCCTCTTGGTTCATCTAATTTTTCAACATCAGCAATCTCATCTGTAACTACTTGAATTCGAACACCAAGCCATCCTCTTTTAGTTTCACCAAATTCTATTAATTGATCTACAACTTTTTTTGCATTATTAGATGGTATCGAAAAACCTATGCCAATTGACCCACCTTTTCCTAAAATTGCTGTATTAATTCCAATAACATCACCATTCATGTCAAATAACGGCCCTCCAGAGTTTCCAGAATTAATAGATGCATCAGTTTGGATATAATCCTCATACCGTGAAAGACCTATTGACCTATTTCTAGCTGAAATGATTCCTGCTGTTACTGTTCCACCTAAACCAAATGGATTACCAATTGCAATGACCCAATCTCCAATTCTAGCTTTATCAGAATTTCCAAATTTAACTGGTTTAAATTTTTCTTTTGAATCTATTTGAAGAACTGCAATATCAGATAAGGGGTCTGCACCAATAATTGTAGCTTTATATTCTTTATCTCCACCAACTCTAACAACAATATCTTCTGAATCTTGAATAACGTGATTGTTAGTGATCACAATTCCTTTTTCATCAATTATAAATCCTGAACCTAGCGCTGCAGATTTTCTTGTTTGAGGTGTTCCAAACTCTTTAAACATGTCTTCAAATGGTGATCCTGGAGGAAACTTAAATCCAGGAAATGGATTACCATTCGTAGTTACGGTTGTTGTTGTTGAAATATTTACAACAGAGGGCATTAATCTTTGAGCCAAATCAGCAAATGAGGCTGGTGCATCTTTAGCATTTACCTGAAATGTAAAAGTAATTGAAAAAAATAATACTAATAATTTTTGAAAGTTATTCATTTTAATTTTTTATATACCAGATAACAATAAATCCTATAACTGCAAATATCAATCCGCCTGTTCTTAAATGACTATTAGTCACATCATTTAATTTTAATAACATACTTTTCATTCCTGATGGAAATAAAGCATATAAAATTCCTTCAATAAAAAGAAAGAGGCCAAAAGCTATAATTAGCTCGTTCATGTATCTGATTTATTTTTTAGGCTTGATGTTTCCAAAAAATTTAAAGAATTCACTATCAGGTGACAAGATCACAGAAGTGTCTCCACCTATTAAAGCATTCTCGTAAGCTTGCATTGCTCTATAAAAAGCGAAAAATTCTGGATCTCTTCCAAATGCTTCTGCAAAAATTTTATTTCTTTCACCATCTCCTTGACCTTTCATGATCTCAGAATCTTTATTTGCATTGGCAAGTAATACTGAGACATCCTTATCAGCAGTTGATGTAATGGTTACAGCCATTTCAGCACCTTTTGCTCTAAATTCTTTAGCTTCTTTTTCTCTTTCAGTCTGCATTCTTCTAAAAATTGCTTCACTGTTTGCCTCAGGTAAATCTGCTCTTTTAATTCTTACATCTACTATCTTAATACCAAAATTTTTAGCTTCGTTGTTCACACCTTCTTGTATTAAAGCCATTTGTTTACTTCTATCTTTTGATAATAATGTCTGTAATTCTTGTTGTCCCAGAACATTTCTAAGTCTTGAATTAATAATCGTTGCTAATCTTGACCTTGCAACTCTTTCATTTCCAACTGAAATATAAAATTTTAATGGGTCTATGATTTGAAACCTAGCAAAAGCGTCAACTATCAATCTTTTTTGGTCTGATGCAATTACTTCTATTGGTGGAGTATCTAAATTTAAAATTCTTTTATCAAGGTAAACTACATTTTGAATAAAAGGCATTTTAAAGTTTAGACCAGGTTTTAATATAATTTGCTTAGGATTACCAAACTGAAGAACTATGGCTTGATTAACTTCTTTAACCACAAAGATAGAAAAGAAAGCTAATGCACTTATTGCAATAATTATCGGTAATAAAATTTTTTGTATTTTCATATTAATTCGCTGCTTTCTTTTTACCCAGTTCAGGGAGTGGTAAGTATGGCACAACTCCTGATCCAGCACCTTTTTCAATAATTACTTTATCTATATCTGCTAATACTTTTTCCATAGTCTCTAAATACATTCTCTCTTGAGTAACTTCTTTAGCTTTGGCATATTCAGTATAAATAGAAATAAATCTACTAGCTTCACCTTCAGCTGCTGCAACAACTTTTTGTTTATAAGCTTCTGCTGCTTGCATAATTTTTGCAGCTTCACCTCTTGCTCTTGGAATTACATCGTTAGCATAGGCTTCAGCTTCATTTTTAGATCTTTCCATGTCAGCTCTTGCTGCTTGAACATCTCTAAATGCGTCAATTACTTGGTCAGGCGGATCTGCTTTTTGTGTTTGAACTTGTGTAATTTGAATACCACTATTGTATTCATCTAATATTGATTGAATAATTTCTTGTGTTTCAATTTCAATTTGAGCTCTACCCTCAGTTAAAACTGGTTGAATTTCACTTTTAGCAATTACTTCTCTCATTGCTGTTTCTGCTGCAGCTTTTACTGTTCCTTCAGGGTCTTGAATTTGAAATAAAAATTTGCTTGCATCTTTGATTACCCAAAATACTGAAAAATCTATATTAACAATATTTTCATCACCAGTTAACATTAAACTTTCTTGAGGCACGTCAGCAACTCCTCCACCCTGTGAAAAGCCACTATCTCTCTCAGATCTAAATCCAATATCTATTCTATTAACTTTTGTAACTTTTGGTGTTTGAGCAGATTCAATTGGAAAAGGAATATGATAGTTTAATCCTGGTTGAGTAGTTTTTACAAATTTACCAAATCTAAGCACAACACCTTGTTCGTCAGGTAATACTCTGTATAATCCACTTGCTAGCCATACAAATGCTATAATAATTAAAATCAAACCAATTGGTTTTCCTCCTGATGAGCTTCCGCCAGGTAAAAATTTATTTATCTTGCTTTGAATATCTCTAATAATTGCTTCGATGTCTGGTGGTGTGGGTCCTCTTCCTGAACCATTTCCTCCTGGAGGTGTTCCCCATGGGCTTCCACTTTTAAAATCATCTGACATATGACAAAGTATATAATGTCTTTATCATAAAAAACAAGTAATGATAAAAGCATGACAGATAAAAAGCCTGAACTAAGTGACGCAATGAAAAGAAAATTAGAGCCTAAAAAGTTTACAAAGAACCCAATTTTAGGAACAAAATTTACAATAGCTATATCAAGTGCTAAAGGTGGTGTTGGAAAATCTACTTTTGCGACAAATCTTGCGTTAGCTTTAAAACAAATTGGCTGTAAAGTTGGTTTACTTGATGCTGATATTTATGGCCCATCAATTCCAAAAATGTTTGATATTAATGAAAAACCAAAAAGTGATGGTCAAACTTTAACGCCTATTATAAAATATGATATTCAATGTATGTCCATCGGCTTTCTTGCTGATCAACAAACACCGATGATTTGGCGTGGACCTATGGTCACTAGTGCAATAAAAACTTTTACTCAGAAAGTTGGCTGGAAAGACTTAGATTTTATAATTGTTGATATGCCTCCAGGGACTGGAGATACTCAATTAACTTTTTCTCAAGAAATTAAAATGGATGGTGCAATTATAGTTTCTACTCCTCAAGAAGTTGCTCTTTTAGATGTAAAAAGAGGAATTAAAATGTTCGACAAGCTTGGAGTTAAAATTTTAGGTTTAGTTGATAACATGAGTTATTTTATTGGAGATGATGGAAAAAAATATAAGATATTTGGTGAAGGTGGTGTCAAAAGAACTGCAGAAGAATTTGGTAAAGAATTTCTAGGAGAAATTCCATTGAACCCTGAAGTTGGAAAATGTGGTGACGAAGGAAAGCCAATAGTAGAGGCAAATCCTGATCATGAAATTTCTAAGATATATTTAGATTTTGCTAAAAAAATTAAATTAACTTATCTTTAAGGTCAAAAGCAGTCATTAATTCATTCCATTCTCTTTTAGACAACCCAGAACTGTCAGGATTAACCTCCACACCTTTAATAAGTTTTTGGATTATAATTTTTCCTTTAGCGGAAACTTCAGTGCCACCAACTCTATAGTCCATAAATGCATCATATGTTATTGGAACCCATTTTTTAACAGTATCTAACATAATATCTGCATATACTCTTATTTCATATTGAGCGTGACTATCAGCTCTTAGTCTTAAAAAATTCATCAAGTTTAATAAGTCTGTTTTCCAGTACCACTGAGTGTATGTATTTAAAGTTAAATTCATTCTTGCAAGCTCTCTTGCTAAACCTTTTTTATTTTCATCTATAGTTGATCCGTCAAATCTCTCATTCAACATCATTTCATAGTTATCATAAGTTCTGTCAGCATCATTTTTTAAAAGTTCTAATACTTCTTTTGCTTGTTCACCTTCAATAACGTCACCTCTACCCTGTCTATTACTTGATGATTGTGCTGCTAAATTTTCTGCAGATGGTAAATAAAATTCTTTATCTAAAATAGAATACCTTGCTGAATATTCATTAACATTTGCCGTTCTATGTCTGATCCATTGACGTGCAATAAAAATTGGAAGTTTAACATGGTATTTAATTTCACACATTTCAAATGGAGTGCTGTGCCAATGTCTCATTAAAT
>Ga0308016_10000386_pt1 | contig 22761 bp, 20 predicted proteins | sample Neamet233_FD_203129 | JGI IMG/M metagenome (GOLD analysis project Ga0308016, IMG submission 203129) | Marine microbial communities from water near the shore, Antarctic Ocean - #233 | ecosystem: Environmental > Aquatic > Marine > Unclassified | place: Southern Ocean | collected 2014-07-28
CGGCGCGGCGCCTGAGCGCACAACGGCCAGAATCACTCGGCCCGTTGAATATCTGCCTGCAAATCAATGTTGATAAGGAGCCGGGGAAATCTGGCACCGACGTGTCAACACTATCCGAGTTGGCCTCTATCTGTGCACAATTACCGAATATCGCGTTGCGCGGCTTGATGTGCTTGCCGGCCGTACGGACTGAGTTTGCTAATCAGCGAATACCTTTCAAACAACTAAAAGAGTTGGCAGATGAGTTACGTTCTGGCGGAATAGACACCGACACATTATCGATGGGTATGAGCGGCGACTACCGGGCCGCCATTTTCGAAGGCTCGACCATGGTACGAATCGGTACCGCATTGTTTGGCGAAAGACACTAGAGGATGGATGCAAAAATGGACTACGGAAAGGTCGCTTTTATCGGCGGTGGAAATATGGCTCGCGCCTTGGCCGGTGGAATGCTGATTGCAGGCTACGAACCCTCACATATTTTGATTTCGGATCCGCTCGCACAAAATCGCGATCGCCTGGCCAATGAGTTTCCGGGAGCCATCATTCGAGCAGACAATCTGGATGTTGCAGAACAAGCCGAGTGTCTGGTGCTGGCCGTAAAACCGCAGATCCTGTCCACGGTTTGCAAGCCGCTCAGAGATGCCGTGCAAATCACAAGACCGCTAATTATCTCGATAGCTGCTGGCGTGCGTAGCAGTGACATCGATACATGGCTGGGCGGTGGACTCTCAGTCGTACGAGTCATGCCCAACCAGCCGGCTTTATTGCGCTTGGGCATTTCTGGTATGTACGCCAATGAGCGAACTTCCGAAGAAGAACGGCATGCAGCGAGCTGCATTATCTCAACCACTGGGCCGGTTATTTCTGTATCGACCGAGAATGATATTGATACGGTAACGGCCATTTCCGGAAGCGGGCCAGCTTATTTTTACCTGCTGGTAGATATGCTAGTGACGGTAGCAAAAGATATGGGGCTCGACCCCAAATCAGCACTCGCTCTCGTGCTCGAAACTGCGCGAGGCGCCAGTGAAATGGCCGAGCAATCGGGTGAAACTATGGAGACGTTGATCGCCCGCGTGCGTTCACCGGGTGGCACCACGGCCGCAGCGCTTGACTATCTCGACAACGCCAATTTTCGTGATACCTTCACGGCCGCCGTTACCGCAGCACGTGATCGAGCGAAAGATCTCGCGGACCAAGCCCATGAAGATGCCAAGGATTAATTGATGCCCACAAATGTTTCCACGGCTTTGGTCTATATCGTAAACGCGTTGACCAGCCTCTATTTACTCGTTCTGCTGCTGAGGTTCTGGCTGCCGCTGCTGCGCGCAGATTTCAGGAACCCATTGGCGCAAGGGATATTTAAACTCACGTCACCGCTGGTGCTTCCGCTGCGCCGACTCATTCCCGCCATTGGCCGACTGGATACAGCCACTGTTCTCGTGACGATCACTTTTCAATGCCTCGCAATTTTTCTAGTCTTGTTCATCGTCGGCGGACGCGCTAGTGCATCGAACATTTTTGTGTTGGCAATCGTAAAGTTAGCAATGCTCTCGGTAAATATTTTTGCTTACGCGATTCTGATCCGAGTCGTGCTCAGTTGGGTATCACCAGGGCAGTACAATCCGGCTACGGCAATTATCGGAACATTAACGGATCCTGTATTGCGGCCTGTGCAGCGATTAATCCCTCCGTTGGGTGGAATCGATCTAACACCAATGCTCGCAATCATTGGCTTGTTCGCATTTAATATTCTGATTGGTGGGCTCCTGCCGTCGAACGTCTAGTTGCAGCACAATCAGTAATTTCGCATCCGGGTGTAATGGTTTATAGTATTTTTAGACTAAGGGGTGGGTGTCATGAACAAAAGAACACTATTAACTTCTCTGTCGCTGCTCGCACTGCTCTCGGCGTGCGGTGGCCTTGGTAATTCGGCTGATGTGCCTGAGGCACAACCTGCGGGTGCGACATTCGCGGACATCGGGAACCACATCATACACTTCAGTGCCCAGTCGACCGACCAGTTGCCTCCTGCAGTTGCCCGCGAATACGACATTGTTCGCAGCAAGAATCGGGCGATGCTCAATGTTTCGGTAATTCGAGAATCTGATAACTTGCCGGTTATGGCTGAGGTCAGCATAAAGACCGTCAATCTTACCGGTCAACTAAAAAACATCACCATGCGCAAGATTGAAGAGCCCGGTGACGTTATCGCTATTTATTATATCGGCGACACCACCGTAGCGAATCGCGAAGTGTTGGTGTTTGATATCAGTGTCAAACCCGAAGGTGAGGATGCATCTTCCGCAGTACGATTCAAGCGGCAGTTCTACAGCGACTAAATCAATTCGCACTACCCTAAAAAGACCTTAATTAAAAGGCCTTTCTTCTATTATACGTATTGAAAACATGTGTTATCGTCGCGCAGAATTCATCGAGGGCACAAGCCCAGTTTATTATTTTGAAGGAGTCATTTTTTCATGGTAGCAACCACCAAGAAGCCCCCAACCAAGTCCGAAATCTACGCGCAGATTGTTGACGACACCGGTTTAGCGCGCAAGGATGTAGTAGCAGTTTTCGAATCACTGAATGGGCAGATTCAGAAGAATCTCGGTAGCCGCGGTGCCGTAGGCATGTTCACAGTCCCAGGTCTGTTGAAAATGCGTGTTGTGAAGAAGCCAGCCACCAAGGCTCGCAAGGGAACCAACCCATTTACTGGCGAAGAAATGATGTTCAAAGCAAAGCCTGCATCAAAAATTGTTAAGGTTTCTGCTCTTAAGGGATTGAAAGACATGGTCTGAAGTTTGAATTGTCTCTTCAAACTGAAAAGCCGGGCTCGCCCGGCTTTTTTATGCCTGCGATTCGACGACGAACTCTGAGACCGCCTCGCGCAATTCAACCAGCCTGCCATGAAAAAAGTGCTCGGCACCGGAAATAATCAATAGTTCGGGTCCAGGCAGCAGGCCGTTTACCCATTCAACGGTTTTCTCGACATCGACAAGCTCATCCTGATCGCCCTGAACGATTAGCCATGGACACTCTGGTTGAGCCAGAAGACCTGATGCACATCGAGTGATTGCGGGCGCGACACTCACGAGACCGTCGACAGCGGTATCGACAGCCGCACCTACAGCGATCGCGGCGCCGAAAGAAAACCCCGCAAGCCACAGTCTCGCGCCGGGATCCCGAGCGCGCATCCATGAAATGGCGGCCAAAGCGTCATCAAGTTCCCCCACACCTTCGTCATACTCACCTTCGCTGTTCTCTATTCCCCGGAAGTTGAAGCGCAGCGCGGCATACCCTAGCCGGACGAATGCGCGAGCCAAAGTATGGGCAACCTTGTTGTGCATGGTGCCGCCATGTTGTGGGTGTGGATGGCAAACGACGACGCTGCCAAGCGGTGAGTGTTCGGCTGAAAACTCCAAAATTGCCTCTAATCGACCAGCAGGGCCATCAATAAATAGTCTTTCGGAATAAGGTGGTTTGGACATCAAGCTTTCCAGAGTGGATAGATTCGTGAATATTGCTGTAAAATTATGACCTTATGTAATGTCGGAATCAATTGATGCCGGAACTCAACGTTCTACACATCACGGTAATCGCTGTTATGGCTGTCATCGGCACCATCGTCGGATGGGTTCTCCGAGGTCGTCGCGCATGCTTAGAAAAATTCGCGGTCAGCGCCATGGACGATAGCCAGGCGGACGTACGCGATAATGGATCGACCGTCGAAGACGGGTCAATTGTCGAGTCTGTTAATGACATGCGCGATAAGTTGCAGACGATAAAAGGTATCGGACCGGCAATCGAAAAAACACTCAATGAGATGGGTATATTTCGATTCCAGCAAATCGCTGAGATGAGCGAGTACGATATCGACCGTATCGCTAGTTGCTTAAAGGGACTTCGCAGCCGCATTTACCGCGAAGACTGGTTAGGACAAGCACGGGAATTGCGTGACCAAAATATCAGTATTTAAGTGTATTGCCGTCGTCCTACTTATCGGCGGTCTGGCCACAGCTCCAAATCTTAACTTCGATGCCACATTAGACAGATCGAACAAGCCTGCGCTGCCCGCTCCTATACTGCGTTTTGACTTTCGGTGGCAACGTGGGACATTGCTGCTTGCTGGCCATACAACGTCCGCGCATCACGAACAGAGTCTGCTGCAAGTTGCAGCATCATCCTTTTCAGAGCACTCGCTTGAAACAGACTTTATGCCACTTGGCATTGTTTCCGACCGGTGGGAGGACTTGAGCGTGAAAGTACTTGATCTGCTGGCTGAGTCCAGCTCTTCAGAGGCGGTGCTTTCAAGTAATGAGATCGACATCCGGGGAGTGACAATCAAGGAAGTCGCATGGAAAAGCCGTCTGAAGGCACTCCGGATGGTCCTTCCAGAGGGGGTATCTGTTAGCACGAATATGCTCTATGTCGACCCGACGATAGACGCTAAGCAGGCCTGTGCAATGGCAGCCGAGGCGTTTGCCACCGGAGAGATAAATTTTGAGGAATCCAGCGCTGAATTTCTGAGCTCAGCCTACCCTCGCCTCAATCGAGTCGTCGCGCTGGCTGACGTCTGCACGGCAACGACGATCTCCATCACGGGCCATACCGACTCGTCCGGAAGTGACGAATGGAATCAACGACTAAGCTTGAAACGAGCAGCGGCTGTTAGCGACTATATCGCCCATGGCGGTATCGAAGAAGATCGCCTGTTCGTATCCTCAGCCGGTTCTTCCCTGCCCATCGCCGACAACAAGACTCGTTACGGCCGCAGTCTCAACCGTCGAATCGACATTAAGCTCCAAACGGACCAACAGAAAAACTAGTCCGGCGGCGTCAATTTCAAGAGTTCGATTGTGAAAATCAGAGTTGCGTTGGGAGGAATTTCACCGCGCCCTGACGGACCATATGCCAAGTCTCCGGCAACAATGAGTTCACGTGTTTCACCTTCGAGCATGCACGGAACACCAAGATCCCAACCTTTAATCACTTGTCCAGCGCCAAGCTGAAACTGAAATACGGTACTGCCTGACTCCCAGATAAACGCGCCATGCTTGTCTTCTGCCGACTCGTCGTAAAGCCATAGCCAGACATTGGTATCAGCGTAGTCACCTGCAACTGCGCTGCGACCAAATCCTTTCTTAACGACTCTTGCACTCAGTCCCGGAGCAACCTGAATTAGGCCCGATTTATCTGCAACTGGGCATTCTGCAGTCGTTGCTTCGTTAGTTGTCTCTTCATTAGTCATAGTTTCATCCTCAGCCACATCATTATTTTCAGCCGTATTGCAGGCAGTCAACGCAAAAAAAGTGGAAATAATCGCGACTATCAGTTGGTTTTTCATTCTTCAGAATCCCTAAAGTCCAATGACGCGGAATTGATGCAGTATCGCAAACCGGTCGGTTGCGGACCATCCTCAAAAACATGGCCAAGGTGTGCATCACAGTTTTTGCAAACCACCTCGCTCCGCGTCATGCCATGGCTCATATCGATTTTGGTTTGTACCATGTCACCCGCCAGTGGCAGCCAGAAACTAGGCCACCCGGAACCCGAATCGAATTTGTGCTCGGAGCTAAACAGCTCCATGTCGCAACAAACGCATCGATATGTTCCTTCAGCCTTATGGTCCACATACTTGCCGGTAAACGCTCGTTCAGTACCCTTATTTTGAGTTACCTGAAACTGCTCGTCGTCCAGTTTCGCCCGCAGTTCATTGTCATCAGAATCACCCACGGCCAGCTTCATCGTTATCATTTAGCAAAAAGGCATTCATACGTTGTACGTATTGTGAGGGATTTTCAAGCTGTGAGCCTTCCGCCAACAGTGCATGATCGAGGACGATATTAGACAGCGCTTCGAAGCGGTTGTCATCTTCCTCGCCAGAAAGTCGCGTTACGAGTGGATGCTCGATGTTTATTTCAAGAATCGGTTTCGACTCCGGCAGCTCCTGTCCACTGGCTTCCAACATACGACGTACCTGAGGGTTTAGATCCTGATCGCTAGCGACGACACATGCTGGCGAATCAACAAGCCTGCGGCTGATATTAACCGCCGCGACACGCTCACTCAGTACACCCTGCACCTTCTCCAACAAGTTCTTATTCTCATCATTGAGTTTGTCTTGCGCTTTTTCGTCATCTTCTTCCGGTATATCAAGCGCTTCACGAGCAACGTCAACGAGCGCTTTTCCCTCATACTCAGTCAGACCGTCTGCCAGCCAGGCATCGATTCGGTCAGTCAGCAATAAGACCTCGACGCCACGGCTTCGCAAACGCTCTATATGCGGACTGGCCACGGCAGTCGCATAATTCTTGGCAAGAATGTAATAGATCTTGTCCTGGTCCTCTTTTGCTCTTTCGAGATAGTCATTCAAGGACTGGTCCTGGGTGTCGTTGCCGTTCTGCGTTGTCGCGAAACGGAGCAATTTGGCAAGCTTGTCCTTATTACCGTGATCTTCGACTATACCTTCCTTCAGCACTTGACCGAACTCACCCCAAAACGTCTGGTAGCTGTCCTTGTCACCCGCAATCTTCTTCAGCATATCCAATACGCGACGTGTCAAAGCAGAGCGCATCGACGTGAGATCCGGATTCTGTTGAAGTAGCTCCCGCGATACGTTTAGGGGGAGATCCGACGAATCCACTACACCCTTTACGAAGCGCAGGTATAGAGGTAAAAATTGCTCAGCATCATCCATAATAAAGACGCGCTGTACATACAGCTTCAGTCCTTTGGGTGCCTCGCGATTCCACATGTCAAACGGTGCAGCGCCTGGAATATACAGCAGACTCGTGTACTCACGTTTGCCCTCAACTCGATTGTGGCTCCACGTCAGCGGATCTGCGAAATCGTGCGACAGGTGCTTATAAAACTCTTTGTACTCATCCTCTGTCACGTCTGACCGTGAGCGCGTCCACAGAGCAGTCGCAGAATTAACAACTTTGGTCTCTGTGTCTTCTTCGCCGATCGCCATAAGAGACACGGGAAAGCCAATGTGATCTGAGTACTTTCGAATCAATGATTGGATCCGGAATGACTCGGCATACTCGGACTCATCTTTCTTGAGGTGCAAAGTAACTCGCGTGCCTCTTTCAGCGCGCTCGATGTTTTCGATCGTGAACTCACCCTCGCCTTCAGACTCCCAACGAACGGCCTCATCAGCTGCTAATCCTGCACGGCGAGATTCAACCGTGACCTTATCCGCAGCAATGAAGGCCGAGTAAAAGCCGACGCCAAACTGTCCGATCAGTTGCGCATCATGCTGCTTGTCACCCGTCATCTGCTCCAAGAACTCCGCAGTACCCGATTTGGCGATCGTGCCAAGATTGTCAATTAGCTCGTCTCGGGACATGCCAATGCCATTGTCGATCACCGATAATGTCTGTTGCTCTTTGTCGACCTCGATCTTGATACCCAGCTCAGTATCCTCGGTCAGCAAGTCGGGCTTGGCCAGCGCTTCAAAGCGCAGCTTGTCCGCTGCATCAGAGGCGTTGGAGATCAGCTCACGAAGGAAGATTTCCTTGTTGCTGTACAAAGAATGGATCATCAGCTGCAATAGTTGACGAACTTCAGTTTGGAACCCTAGGGTCTCGCGCTTGTCGCTCACGCAATCGTCTCCCGACGTAATGAAAGGGATACAAACGATATAGCCTTCACAGACTATTTCAAGGCCATATCAGGTACAGCAGGGTAGTTTCTTTAGGTAGCCTCTGACCAACGGATTTGTGGTGAAGTAACCGACCTATGGTCCATCAAGGACGAATTTCTATGGGGGTGTTGTCGCCGACCATCAACCAGAGGTCGATCATGTCGGAGTTCGAGATGGCGATGCAACCGTTGGTCCAGTCTTGCGTCCTGTAGTAGGTTTCTGACCGGCTAGGCTCATTAGGCTGGCCGTGGATCATGATAGCTCCGCCCGGCGACACACCGTCGCTCCTCGCTTCCTGACGATCGGCGGCGTTGGGATATGAAATATGAATCGACAAGAAATAGTCACTGTTCGGATTACGCATATCCAAGAGGTATCGACCCTCAGGCGTTTTGAAATCGCCCTCTGCCTTTTTATCGCCTTCCGGAACGATCCCCAAAGCAATTTTGAAAGTGCGAAAAATCTCGCCATCATTCAGCAAATACAGCTCACGATCTGACTTGTCGATAATAACCTCGTCCGCAATGGGCAATTCTGCGGCCTGAATCAAGCCGAGAAACAGCAGAATCATGAGCGGGAAGATTGTCTTTATGTTGACCCTCATCGGCCTAGACTAACAAACCTTCCACCTGCAGAACACGCCCCGAAGCACACTTGTCGTGACATGCAGAATGCACCTATAGGGCGATTTATCGTTCTTCCTAGGTGCTTGTAGACAATGGTGGTGGCATCCGTCCGACGTCTCTCTGGGCAGCACTGTTCGCAAGGGTGACTTGCTCGACTCGATTACAGATCCAATGAGTAATGCGAGAACCGAGTTGCGGTCACTCTATTCCGGTCGAATCATCGGCATGGCGCGGCATCAAGTTGCCATACAGAGCTTCGCCGCATTTCATGTTGGCATTGAAATCGATGAAGTTTCCGCCAGCGAGGAGATATCGATGTCGCATGAAAAACCGTCGATGATAGTTACGTGGGCGGCATGTCCGAGTAAACTTCAGTCGCTATGACTGAAGATAGAAAACCCCTTAGTAGCTACCGAGCTCCGAAATACTGGCCAATATGGTTTGCCATGGGAGTGCTGCGGCTTATCTGCCTACTGCCACACCGGGCCGTTCTCGCAACGGGGCGAATACTAGGCCGGCTGGCGTATTGTGTTGGTAGTTCGCGCCGTCACATAGTCCAACGCAATATTGAACTTTGTTTCCCCAAGATGAGCTCTCGAGAACGCCATACTCTGGTCGTTGAGCATTTCAAGGCGCTGGGCATGATGCTCGTCGAGATGGGTCTTGGCCGATGGGCTAGTGACAAACATCTCCAGTCGATTACGGTCATCAAAGGACTCGAGCACCTGAGAAAAGCCGAGGAGGATGGTTGTGGCGCTATTCTTCTGTCCGCCCATTTCACCACTTTGGAAGTTAGCGGTCGCGTTCTCTCCACCAGCCTACCGTTCGACGGCGTTTATCGGAAGAACCGGAATGACTTCATTACAGAAATTCAGCGCAGCGGTCGCGAGCGCTCAGTCACCGATACGATCGAAAAACGCGACATCAAGAAAATGGTTCGCAATCTGCGCGCCGGCCGAACGGTGTGGTACGCGCCAGACCAGAGCTACAATCGAAAGGGCGCGGAAATCATCGATTTCTTCGGCGTACCTTCCATGCACACAACAGCCACATCGACATTGACTCGGCTAGGTAAAGCGATCGCGATTCCATTTTTTCCTCGGCGATTGCCAGATGGCACTTATGAGATCACATTGCTGGCACCACTCGAGAACTTCCCCAGTGACGACCCTGTGGCCGATACGCGCCGGTACGTCGGTATTCTCGAGGAGCGCATACGCATGTGTCCCGAGCAGTACTTCTGGATTCACCGTAAGTTCAAAGACCTACCTGATGACTACCCGGACTACTACGTGGATTTCGACGCGTCGAAGTAGCCTTCCAGCAACTCCTCCCAGTTCGCCGCACGGAAATGCAGTTTTGGATCCAGTCCGAGTACTTTCACCAGCGACCGATGCAGGCGACCGAGGGTTTCTTGCTGCCAGGGCCCTGGTGATTTCAGCGCACCTTTATCAAAGTCGAGCATCCAAATATCTCCGTCTTTGTCGACCTGTACGTTGTAGGCGTTCATATCTGCATGATAAACACCGGCCTCATGGAACGTCCAAATCGCCTGACCGACCGACCGCCAGAACGCCTCGCCGCGATCCTTGGTCGCGATGTATTGCGATAGTGAAATCACGTCGGGTATGCGAACTGTGATGAGGTCTGCCGTGTAGAAAGTGCCGTGACGACAGAATCTAGCCGCCGCTGGGCGCGGAACATTCATGTTGTTCGTCGCCAGCTTGTCCAACAAGCGCCACTCCTTGAATGAGCGCGTCAGATCTTCGCCTGCAAAAACGTAGGAATTGCGAACGACTTTGCCGAGCAATCCGCCGCGCCTGTAATGCCGCAGCACGAACTGGCGAGGAATATTGCCGACGAACATCGTATTACCACGGCCGCCGGAACGCAGCGATCCAGTCAATACTTCAGAGTGCGGCCAGCCGCCAGCTGTAAATCGTTCGGCCGAAATCTGGTTGATAATCGCCTTATCGTATAGGATGGCGCCGTTCTTGGTTCTCTCGACGGTTTCGGTCAACGGGTCCGTCCTTCTCTATTGTCGGATTTGATTCTAAAAACGCAGCCAGAAAAAATATGTGTCATTCGCCTTTCTGCGATCGGTGATACGTGTCATGCATTGGCCGTTGTGCGCCGTATTCAGGATAACTGGCCAGGCGCAAGTATCACATGGATTATCGGTAAGACAGAAGCTCAACTCATGGCGGATATCCCGGATATCGAGTTTATCATCTTCGACAAATCCAAAGGGTTGGGAGCATATAAGGACGTTCGCAATAAACTGGGTGGAAAAACCTTCAATATTGCGCTGTGCATGCATTCGTCGATGCGCGTTAATTTCCTCTACCCGATCATTCGAACGCCGATTCGCCTCGGGTTTGATCACAAGCGCGCAAAAGACTTTCAATGGCTGTTTACGAACCGTCGCATTGAAGCCGCTCACGGCAAGCATGTACTGGAGGCCATGATGTCATTTGCATCCGCCATTGGAGCTACACCTCGGCCGATCCGCTGGGACATACCGATTGGTGATGACGAACGGGAATTTTCTGCTGACTTTCAGAATCCCAATAAGCCGCTTGTCGTCATTAGCCCCTGCAGCAGTAATCGAAGTAGAAACTTTCGAAACTGGAGTGTCGAAAACTACGCGAAAACGATTGAGCATCTCAACGGGAAAAAATGCCGAGTAATATTGACCGGTGGAACAAGTGACCTCGAGATCGAGTATGGAGCAGTACTTTCGAAAAACGCTATGGCTGAGAATTTGGTCGGCAAGACATCGCTCAAGCAGCTCGCCGCACTGATTGCAGCTGCGGATTTGTTAATTTGCCCGGATTCGGGTCCAGCGCACATGGCGACGGCCTTCAGCACTCCCGTGCTCGGCTTATATGCCACGTCCAATCCTGAACGCACCGGACCGTTTACCTCGCGTGAACTTACCGCCAATCGCTATCCTGATGCTGCACAAAAGTACTTGGGGAAACCCGTCGGGCAGCTACATTGGGGGCAACGAATTCGTCATCCGGATGCGATGGCGCTTATCACTGTTAAAGAAGTCGTGAGAAAGATCGATGCGTTTTTCGATCTGGAATCCGGCGTCGCCGGTTACGACATACACAAATAGCCTATTCGTCGTCGCTCAGAATTTCGTATAGCGCGCCACAGTATGGGCACTTCGCTTCACCGGTCGCCTCAATCGGCAGGTAGACCTTAGGATGTGAATTCCACAAATACATACCGGGCATCGGACAGCTCAAAGGCAATTCTCTCGCTCGCACTCCGTATTTATTCTGGGCATTCGCCGGAATCAGTTTCTGATCAATCGTGCCTACTCTTACCGCCACAGCGCTCTCAGTTGTCTCGTTAGTTGAAGTCCTAATTATAAAGCATTGAATTGGTTCACGGCCATGGCAATGCACTTTAACCTAGCCGTTGCTTCCAGATTGACTCAACGAAATCGCGCTCTTTAGTGAAGCGCCCGACATCGCACTGCGGTTTTTGCCCATCAAGGACAAGGTAGTGGAGGTACAATCTGTAGTCTCGGTAGATATCTTGCAAACGCGCACCTACGTCCTCCGCGAGAATCTTTGTTGCGATCAACGCATCCAGCTGGCGAATGTTGTCAGAATAAGCAATAACCTCCGGATGCGAGCCTACCGCCTTAAGTACCAGGTATTGAACCAAGAACTCAATGTCGCCTAGACCGCCGCCTCCGTGTTTCAAATCGAACACCTTTTCGTCGCTGTGATCGAGCTCTTTGCGCATTCGTTTTCGCATCACGATCACGTCATCTCGGAGCTGGTCCTGGCGCACTCTGTCAGACAGTGTTTCTCGGCGAATGCGCTCGAACTCGTCTGCGATTTTGTCGCTGCCGGCCGCGGCCCGAGCTCGCAGAAGTGCCTGATGCTCCCAAGTCCAGGCGTTATCCTCCTGATAGCGCTCAAACGCATCTGTACTGCTTACAAGAAAGCCTGAACGTCCATCTGGCCTTAATCGAGTATCAATTTCATAGAGTTCGCCTGAGCCAGTTTGAGTCGTCAGAAAGTGCACCAGGCGGCGCACGAGTCTTCCAAAAAACATCATATTGTCAAGTGGCTTATCTCCGTCCGTCGTTTGTTGCTCACCTTTCGAGTCGTGCAGGAAAATGATATCGAGGTCGGAGCCGTAAGACAGTTCGAGACCACCCAATTTCCCGTAACCCACAATGCCGAAACCCGCGGTACGACGGGTGCCGTCCACGACGTAGTGTGGCGTCCCATGACGCTCGATTAGGTCGTTCCACGCAACGCGCAAGGCTTCGTCCAGCACCACCTCGGCAAGCCAGGTCAGCGCATCACTGACCTTCATAATGGGCAACTTGCCATTGAAGTCGGCAACAGCGATGCGAAACATCACCGCTCGCTGGAACTGAGCGATAGTCTGCATTTCGGCCTCGCTGTCGGTGTTACCCGCGCCGCCAAGCCGCTGCTGAAGCTCGAGTGATAAATCCACTTTGCTTACACCGGAGGAATGGATTCTCGGGTCCAGCAACTCATCAAGCAGAACTGGGTAGCGCGCAATTTGTCCAGCGACGTACTGGCTTCGGGCGCAAAGGTCTACCAGTCGTGACAACGCATTTTGATTTTCATTCAATAGCGCGAGGTAGGCACTGCGACGCAGGATATTCTCAGTGACTGCCAGTGTTCGTGACAACGCTACAATCGGGCGCTTTGACTCCAAAATTCGCTCGATCAGAATGGGAAGGAAGCGCTGTAATCGCCCACCTGATACTGAGTCGACTTGCTGTACTGCTGATGATGACGCAAACGCGACTATCTCAGTTGCCAGTTCGTCCGCAAATTTGGAGTCCAGTGCTTTGCTCCAGTCACTTGCCGACGCGCTCGTATTCCAGAGTCGTCCGAAGACTTGCCATTTTGGGTTCTCGTCGCTACGGCCACGAAATGCGACGGTGTTAAACTGCACCGATATCGCACGACGATGTCGGTCAAGCTCGACAATGAGCGCATCCCAGGATTCCGACCGTGTCGCCAGGCACAATCTTGCTCGATCTATATCGTTGGCTGGCAACTCATGCGTTTGTTCATCACGAATCGCCTGAATGAAGTTCTCGAGTCGACGTAAGTGCCTGTACGAATTGAGGATTTCGTCGGCGTCTGACTGGCTGACGCCTCGCTCACTCACCAGCAATGGCAACACTTTCTGAAATTCGCAGCTCTGCAACTGCGGCTCACTACCTCCTCGAACGAGTTGCAAGGCCTGCACTATGAATTCCGCTTCACGAATACCGCCCGGACCCAGCTTGACGTTGTCCTGGAGCTCACGCCGTCGAACCTCGGCGGTAATCATGTCCTGCATCTCTCGCACAGATTCGAAGACGCCATAGTCCAGATAACGCCGGTATACGAAGGGCCTGATCATATTGTCGTTGAGTTCGGTGGCAATCTCCTCTGGCGGCCGTGTACCAACGATTCTCGCTTTCACGTAGGCATAGCGCTCCCAATCGCGGCCATGTTTAAGCAGATAAGACTCGAGTGCGGCGAAACTCACAACCGGCGGCCCGCTATCTCCGAAAGGCCGCAATCTAGTATCAACTCGAAATACGAAGCCATCGACAGTGACTTCGTCTAGTAGTGCGATGACCTGACGTGATAGTCGCGTGAAGTATTCCTGCGCGCTCTGCGTCCGTGCGCCGTCAGTCTGACCGTCCTCTGTGAAGCAAAATATAATGTCAATATCGGATGAGAAATTCAGCTCGCGCCCACCGAGCTTGCCCATGCCGAGAACGACCATCGGCACGACCTCACCGGTAGCGCTTCGAACGCGGCCGAATCTTGGCATCAGTTGTTTTTCTGCATAGCGCATCGCAGCGTCGAGAAGCCGATCTGCCAGCAGCGACAGTTGTTGCAACGTTTCATCCAGATCCGCCTGACCCTGAATCTCCCGCCATAAAATTCGCAGCAGGGAGCGGTTTCGATATCGCCGCAATTCTGATTTGACCACCGCGACGTCCGCGTCGCTCGACGCGATGTTCAGAACGAAGTTATCCAGCCCTGCATCATCAGCAGGACTCGAAAATGACGCCACGTTATTCGCGAACCATTGCGCTTCGCGCAGCACTACTTTGGCGGCGAACTCGCTACAGGCGACCAATCGAGAAACCGAAGTGGCAATCTCATCCGGGAGAACTATGTCATGCTCGGCAAACTTTTCGAACCAGAGTGACACTGCCGGCTGCAGCACCTCCGGCAAGTTGCTAATATTTGGTACTGTATCCGTCCCCATGCTCACAGTCTAACCAACCGAGTCCCGCACCGACACTGTTACGATCACCGCGCATCTCTCGCAGTATCATCTAATGATCGACAAGTACCTTCTCATTTTTAAATTAGAAATTTACGTGCATCTTTGATGCGCTCGATCACAAACTCTCCAGCCAGTCGTCATCTGAGCCTTCATTAACGCCTTCGAACAATGGTGTACTCAAGTAACGCTCACCGGTGTCCGGCAGCATCGCCAGAATCACGGATCCCTTCGGAGCCTTCTCTGCTGTAGCTAAAGCGGCGGCTAAAGTTGCTCCCGACGAAATCCCGGTGAAAATGCCTTCTCGGGCTGCCAACTCACGCGAAACTTCGATTGCGCGCTCGTCCGTTACAGTCAAAAGATCATCATAAATTTCCCGATTCAAAACCTCCGGAATGAAGTCCGGTGTCCAGCCCTGGATTTTATGCGGCGCCCAATCAGCGCCGGAGAGTAGCGACGCAGCTTCTGGTTCGACTGCCACTATCTCGATGTCCGGGCGGGCCGCTTTCAGAACCTCACCGGCACCGGTCATCGTGCCACCGGTTCCGTAGCCGGTCACCCAATAGTCGAGTCGCCCACCCGCAAAGTCTCGCAATATTTCGGGAGCGGTGGTCTGTCGGTGGTACTCCGGATTTGCCTCGTTCTCGAACTGGCGGGCAAGAAACCAGCCGTGTTTTTCGGCAAGTTCTTCTGCTTTTCTTACCATTCCCGTACCGCGCTCCGCCGCTGGTGTGAGAATGACCTTTGCACCCATACCGCGCATGATTTTGCGCCGTTCGACGGAGAATGAATCCGACATCGTCGCAACAAATTGGTGTCCCTTGACGGCGCAGACCATTGCAAGTGCGATGCCAGTATTTCCGGACGTTGCTTCGACCACCGTTTGGCCTGGCTTTAAGGTGCCGCGCCTTTCGGCATCATTTATGATTGCAAACGCCAGGCGATCCTTGACCGATGCCAGTGGGTTAAATGACTCGACCTTCACATACATGTCGACATGGTCCGGACCCATCCGGTTGAGGCGTACGATAGGTGTGTTTCCGATTGTTTCCAAAATGCTGTTGTAGATCATTTTCTTAGCCTTTTTGAGTGATCATGTAGTCAGTTTTAGTATATTTTGTGGGCGTGTGTCGGTCATCCCCCACCTCTGCAATTCCATACGCAGCGACTTCACCAACAATGAGCATGGCGGGAGCCACGATCCGGTGCGCCTCGGCCAGGAGCGTCAACTGCCCCAGCGTTCCACGGATAACCCGCTGCTCGGGCATAGTGCCCTTTTCGATGAAGGCCACAGGGGTAGCCGCAGAACGACCGTTTTCGATCAGATTATTCATGAGGTCTGGCAGACGTTTGACGGACATATAGAAAGCGAGCGTCTGTTTATCTCGAGCGAGAGACGCCCAATCGAGATTGTCGATCGAGTCTTTGCCGTGTGCGGTTACAAAAGCGACGGACTGAGACACGTTACGATGCGTCAAAGGAATACCCGCGGACGCTGCACAACCAGCCGCAGCAGTAATCCCTGGAACAACCTGGTATTTCAAATTTTCTTTTGACAGCGCCGCGATCTCTTCGCCCCCTCGACCAAAAATAAAAGGGTCACCACCTTTTAAACGGCAAACCCTTTTTCCAGAACTAACCAGCTCTACCAATAGAGCATTGATCTGCTCTTGAGAATTAGCGGTACAGCCCGGGGATTTACCAACCGAAATCAGATCCGCGTCGCGTCTGGCCAAGTCCAGCACTTCGGCTGAAACCAGCCTGTCGTGAACAATCACATCGGCCGTTTGCATAATCTGTAGTGCGCGCAGGGTTAAGAGGCCAGGGTCTCCAGGGCCGGCACCGACGAGCCAGGCTTCGCCATCCTGTTTGACGCTTGAGTCTTCAAGTAACGCCGACATCGCGATTTCAGCGGCAGTGATATCACCCGCCATAGCCAGCTGGGCTGATGGGCCCTCAAATACCGCCTCCCAGAAGCGTCGTCGAGCGAGAACATCGCCCAGGTGTTTGCCGACTCGTCCGCGCCAGTCTCGCGCCAATGCGGCGAGCCGCGAAATTCCGTTTGGCAACATCGTTTCGATTTGACCGCGTAGTTTTCGCGCAAGCACTGGCGCCGCGCCGCCCGAACTTATGGCAACGATAACCGGACTGCGATCGACAATTGCCGGCGTGATGTAACTGCAATTGGCCACGCTATCCACGCCGTTACAAAAGATACCAGCGCTGCACGCGTTTTTGAACACAGACGCCTCAACTGCGGCGTTTCCGGTAGCGCTAACGACCAGCCAATTGCCAAGAACATCAGACGATCGAAACTTGCGCTTGGCCAGTTGGTGGCCTTTTTCGACTGCAAGGTCAGACAGTGGTCCACTGATATTTGGCGCTACAATCGTGAGGGTGGCACCGGCCTTACTGAGTAATCGCGCTTTCCGAAGGGCGATATCACCACCGCCTACGATCAGGCAAGGGCGGTTTCGAATATCAAGAAAGGCAGGAAAATAGTCCACTGGGTTATCCGCAAATGACGGTCAGTCACTATATCCGGGGTATGGATAGTCCAAAAGACGGGCTGTTTCTGCCTATATAGCATATAGTTATATGAATCCACTATGTCCAACTCAGGATTTGAAGCTGGACGGATTGTTGGTTACATAAAGAACGACTGAGAAAAGCACGTATGAAACTGCAACAACTTAAATACTTGCTCGCTATTGTCGACAACGGCTTGAACATCACCGCTGCCGCGGAGCGAATGTACACCAGCCAACCTGGCGTCAGTAAGCAACTCAAGCTGCTTGAAGAAGAGCTCGGTATGCAGTTGTTCACTCGTAAAGGCAAGAGCCTCGGCGACATCACAGTAGGCGGCCTTCAAGTTATTGACCGCGCCCGCATCATCATGCGCGAGGCCGATAATATCCGTAGTCTCGCGTCGGACTATTATCAGGAAGAGGAAGGCTCGCTGTCGATCGCGACCACCCATACTCAAGCCCGCTATGTACTGCCCCAGATAGTCACCGAATTTCGCAAGCGTTTTCCCAAGGTGAGTTTGAACTTACACCAGGGCACGTCGGAACAAATCGCAGACATGGTTGCGGCGAACGATATCGACTTTGCTGTTGCGACTGGGTCAAATGACCTGTTCGAAAATCTGCTGTTGGTGCCGAGCTATCGCTGGGACCGATCCATTGTTGTGCCAAAAGGTCACGCACTTACGAAGCTTGACCGCAAGATAACATTGCAAGATCTTGCCGAGGTTCCGCTAGTCACGTATGTATTTAGTTTCGGTGGCGAGTCGTCCCTCAAACGCGCGTTTGCTGACGAAGGACTGGAGCCCGATGTGGTATTCACGGCCCGCGACGCAGATGTCATCAAGACATATGTTCGCATGGGGATGGGTGTTGGAATAGTCGCCAGTATGGCGGCCGACTGTGCTGATAAAGAAGACCTTCAGGTTATTGATGCCGAGGGTCTGTTCCCCCGCAGCACAACCTGGATTGGCTACCGGAAGAACGCTGTCCTGCGTCGCTATATGTTCGAATTCCTGCAGCTGGTCGCACCACATGTATCATCTCAGCAGCTCGACGACATTCGACGCGCGACGTCGCAGGAGGATATCGACGTCTTATTCGATGCATCGGAACTGCCCCTACGCCGCGGCTGTGCTGAACCATTGTGACTCAACTACCAATGGATGAAGCGCTCATTGAAATCGAGGCAACAGCCAGGAAAAGAAAGTAGTGGAAATACAAGACTCAGACGGAAAAGTTATAGCCTATTATTAGTTCTTTCCAAGTTCTTATTTTACCTCGGACCTTCCTAATTTCCATTTCTGAATATGATTGCCAACAACGTCGGAGAGGAAAATATTACCTTCATCATCGACGTCGATTGCATGAAGCCAACTCACCTGGCCATATTGATTACCCTGTGGCAATGATATTTCCTTAACTATTTCTCCGGCTTCATTAAAAATAAGAACATCCTGACGCAGCGGTGGATCGGTGTAGCCTCCTTTCACTTTCTCGCTGGCGATCGATTCTGTGCTTTTGCCACTTACTAATCGTTCACCAGCAACCAGGACATAGTTCGCTATGCTCGCTATCGCCCATGGCACGATAGTATCTCTCCAGTCTTCAATAAAATTTCCGTCAAGATCGAAAACTTGCACCCTCGCGCCGTCCCGATCGGCAACGTAGACTTTCTCACTCAGCACGGTCAGGCTGTGCGGAAGAACAAACTGCCCATCAGCTAATCCCGCATCCTTACCACCCCACATGCCGAGATATTTTCCAGTGCTGTCAAATTTAGCCACACGCTTGTTGACGTAACCGTCAGAAACGAAAATATACTTGCCATCAGCTGTACTGGAAACATCTGTAGGTTCAGCAAAATGTTCAGCATCCATTCCGGCTTCACCAAAGGTACCGAGGATAAGCAGAACTTCTCCTTCTGGCGTGTATTTTGTGACTGTATGTCCGTGATTATCAGTAATCCAGATATTGCCTGATTGTTCAACATGTAACATATGTACCCTGCCAACCTTTTCCGGAGACCAGGTATCGACCAGAGTACCGTCCGTTTTATAAACACGTACATGCGGTTTACTTCGTACCAGGGCATAAACAAGACCCTTCTCTGCATTCACACCCATACCTGTTGCGCTTTGTGAGGCGTCGAATTTTCCACCTGCCTCGTATAGACCCCAGTGAAACTGTTCAAGTTCTTGCGGCCAATTTGAATCGTGTACGTATTTAGGGAGGTCGCCAAATTCCAGGGCAAGAGCGCTATTGCCAGCTACGACAAGTAAAAAACCCGTTAATAGTAGATGGTGTCTTTTCTTTACTTTCAGGTAATACTTTTTCATGGTCATAGTTAAGAGATTTCCTTGAACATCCTGATTTTAATATTAAGCTTGTTTCCAGCTAAAAAGATCGCCCTATACGATTCTTATTCCCGTAATTTATTATCAACTGGAAGCGCAGTTAATCCACAACTGAATGGCTGGTGTCCTCAGGTGTTACCGCAACAGCGTAATGAACATATCGCTTTTATTCGTTGGCATTACTGCCGATTGAGCGCCAAAACTGGAGCTCACGATGTGGTGGCCAGGCAAGGCTCTCAACGCCGGGGTGACTCGCTCTTCAGCTGTCATGAATATGTCTCCCCGCGGTTACTTCTCGAACGATGCCAGCGCGTACTAGGAAATCACCAAAGTGCTCAGCATCGTTTCGGTCTGCCGCGAAACGAGCGAATAATGGATCTAATGCCTCCAGTACCTCTGCCTCGTTCGCGTTTTCAAGATACGGTGCGCCCAGACGTTCGCCAGCGAATCCCGCACCCAGAAATACCTTGTATCGGCCCGGCCCTTTTCCTACCAGGGCAATTTCCGCGATATATGGTCTAGCGCAGCCGTTAGCGCAGCCAGTCATGCGAATAGTAATCGGCTTATCAGTCAGTCCATGCTGCTTCAAACCTGCGTCCAGTTTGTCAATTAGTGTGGGCAGATAGCGCTCACTTTCTGCCATAGCCAACCCGCATGTGGGGAATGCTACACAGGCCATTGAATTGAGGCGTAGCGGTGTCGCGCGCTGACTGTTTTGAATGCCGAATTCCGACAGTATCTCAGAAATTCCTGCTTTTTCTGCTTCATCTACTTTGCTGATGATCAGGTTTTGATTAGGCGTTAGCCGAAATTCAGTATTGTACCGCTCAGCTATCTTGCGCAGCCCACTGAGAAGACGCCGCTCGCCAACGTCACCTATTCGTCCATTCTCGACGAATAAGCCATAGTGCCAAGCACCAACATCATCCTTGTGCCAGCCGTAGACGTCTCCATTTGCGACGAAAGCGAATTTTCTCGCCTCCTCGAATTTGACTGTAGAACGCCGCTCAACTTCACCACGAAACCACTCCACTCCACGATCATCGATCGTGTACTTGAGTCGGGCGTGTTTGCGATTTGTCCGATCGCCATAGTCGCGTTGCGTGGTAACTATAGCTTCAGCAACTGCGAGGATATCTTTCGGCGTTATAAATCCAAGCACATCACCCAGACGTGGGTAAGTGTTCGTTTCTCCATGCGTCATCCCCATACCGCCACCAACGCTAACGTTAAAACCAACGACGACACTGTCCTCAACGATCGTAATGAATCCGAGGTCCTGTGCATAAACATCCACGTCGTTTTGTGGTGGCACTACGAAGGCCGCTTTGAATTTTCGCGGCAAATAGGTATCCCCGTAAATTGGTTCGACCTCGTCTTTCGACGACTCCACCTTCTTACTGTCCAACCAAATTTCATGGTAGGCGCGGCTCTTGGGCATCAGGTGCTCCGACAGCGACTCTGCATAGCGTTGTACTTGCCTATGAACCACGGACAATGCCGGTAATGGCGGCGACATGACGTTCCGGTTCACATCGCCGCAAGCAGCAATTGTGTCCAGTGTTGCGTGATTTATGTCTGCAACGGTTTGCTTAAGATCGCGTTTGATAACCCCGTGATACTGAATTGCTTGTCGAGTTGTCAGACGTACGGTCTGGTTCGCATAATCTGTAGCGATGCGATCCACACCAAGCCACTGCGCGCTCGTAAGAAGGCCTCCCGGGATTCGGGCGCGGATCATGAAACTGTAGGCTGGCTCAAGCTTTTGTCGTGTTCGTTCACTTCGAATATCACGATCATCCTGTTGGTAAATGCCATGGAATTTCGACAATTGCGTATCGGGCGGAGATATCGCGCCGGTCAACGGGTCAACCAAACCTTCAGCAATCGAGCCGCGTAAATGCCGACTGGCTGCCTTGATGATTTCGACTTCTGTTAGTTCGTTGCCACTCATTCAGTAGACATCTCTTTGGTAACGCCCTGCAGTCCGTAGTTCTTTCAGTTTCTGTTCGGCAGCCTGATGATCCAACTCACCATAGGTTTCCAACACTTCGATCAATGCATCGTGCACATCGGGCGCCATCTGCTTCGCGTCTCCACAGACATAGATCGCAGCTCCACGCTCTATCCAACGATGCAGTTCCGCACCGCTTTCACGAATTCGATCCTGGACATAGATTTTCTTACGTTGGTCGCGCGAAAAAGCGACGTCTAACCGCTTTATGTTTCCTTGCTTGAGGTGTCGTTGCCATTCCAGTTGATAGAGAAAGTCGCTGCCAACATTTCGATCACCGAAAAATAGCCAGTTATCACCACTCGCATTCTTCTCGACCCGCTCTTCGACGAACGCACGAAACGGCGCAACGCCAGTGCCCGGGCCGATCATCACGACGGGTACATCGGCCGCTGGCAATCGGAAACGGCGATTTTTTTCAACGAATACCGAGACTTTATCGCCTTCCGTAATCCGGTCGGCCAGGTGCGTTGAGGCCGCGCCCCAGTGATCTCGACCAAAGGCATCGTAGCGAACAGCGGCAACAGTGAGATGCACTTCATCAGGATTCGCCTCGAGGCTCGATGCGATTGAATATGATCGAGGGCTCAACGGCCGCAGCATCGCGACGAACTGCTGTTCGCCGACAGCAGCCGGGTATTGACGTACGACGTCAATGACTTGATTTTGGTTAATGAAATCCGTTAATGCCGCTGCGTTTCCTTTCTCCAGTAGCGACTGCAATTCGCTCGCATCTGTCGAGGTCTCAGCCCAGGCCCGCAAGAAATTAAGATTTAGCGCGGTAATTTCCAGTGACGATGACAGCGCGTCCTTCAGATTCAGTTGAACATCCTTGATCGTGACAGGTGCATCGGCCTCAAATTTCAACTCTGTCAAAAATTCGGTAACGAGTTGTGGCGGATTGTCCGCGATAACAGCAAGTGCGTCTCCCGGCTCGTAAGTGAGGCCCGATCCTTCCAGCGATAATTCGATGTGGCGAACGTCCTTGCTCGATGCACCGCCGGTGATTTTCTGGTTGACGAGGACCTCGGCTGGGAACGGATTGGACTTATCAAATACGGATGTCGACTCCACTGCGTGAAGAATCGGCACTACCGAAACCTGCCCTGCAGCGAGCAATTCAGGCAACCCATCGACGACACGCTCTCTCCAACCAGCCGCCAGGTCTTCGTAGTCGAGATCGCACTCAAGCAACGCTTCGAAACGGCTCGCGCCCAGCTCATTCAAACGCGAATCGAACTCTCGGCCTGTCTGACAAAAATTGACATAACTACTGTCGCCCAAT
>Ga0308016_10000391_pt1 | contig 22610 bp, 16 predicted proteins | sample Neamet233_FD_203129 | JGI IMG/M metagenome (GOLD analysis project Ga0308016, IMG submission 203129) | Marine microbial communities from water near the shore, Antarctic Ocean - #233 | ecosystem: Environmental > Aquatic > Marine > Unclassified | place: Southern Ocean | collected 2014-07-28
CAACAGGTAGGGGTAGTAACAAGTGCAACGCGTTCTCCGATACTTAAAAAGAACATTGCACTTTGTAGAATTTCAGTTTCAGAGTCAGAAATAGGCAACGAAGTTGAAGTAGGAAAATTAGATGGACATCAAAAGCGCCTTTCTGCAAAAATTGTCCGCTTTCCGTTTTATGATCCTGAAAAGACTCGAGTAAGAATGTAGTTATTTTCAGGCAAAAGAATGTTTTAGATTGGTAATTAAATCTAAAGCTGTAAGTATGGTTTTTAAGGCAGTATTTGTTAAAAAAATCATTTTAAAGTTGAATTTTTTGAGATTTTTTTATAATTTTCTTAAATATATTTGATTAAACAATAAAAGGAGAAATAAATGAATAAGTTTACAAGTAAAGTAGCTGCTGCTGCTTTAACGATGACTTTAGCTTCTGTATCGGGTCAAGCTCTTGCAGCTGACTCTTCGAAGCCAATTGTCATTCCAACTCATAACTGGTCAAGCCAAGTTGTTATGGCTTATGTTATTGGTGGTATTTTTGAAAGCATGGGTAACAATGTAGAATATGTTCCTGCAGACTCTCAAGCTGTTTATGAAGCAATTCGTAATGGTGACGTAACTATCTCTCACGAAGTATGGCAATCAAGCTTTGGCGCGTCTTTCTATAACGCTATGGCAAAAGGTGGCGTAATTGATGCGGGAACGCATTCAGCAATGACACTTGAAGAAATGGGTGTTCCTACTTGGGTGATTGATCAAAACTTATGCCCAGGACTTCCGAATTGGGAAGCTCTTAAGGACTGTAAAGACGTCTTTGCAACTGCTGATTCAGGTGGTAAAGGTCGTTGGTTAGAAGGACCACAAAGTTGGCATGGCCAACTAATGCCAGAGCGTGTTGCTGCATTAGGACTTGGTGATGACTATATGGTCAAATTTGCTGGTGGTGCTGATGCACTATGGGCTGATTTAGCTTCTGCTAAAAAAGAAGGTCGTGGAACTATTATCTTTAACTGGACTCCTAACTTCACAGATGCTGAAGGATTCACATTTATTGAGTTCCCTGAGTTCTTTGATGGTTGTAGAACAGTTGATGGTGGTGATGGTTCATGCGGGTCTCCAAAAGGTTGGTTGAAAAAAGCAGCTAACTATAAGATGCCTAAAACGCACCCAGCAGCTTACACAGCTTTCTCTAAAATATCTTTCTCAACAACTGACATCGGCCAAATGGCTGCTCTAGTTGACGTTGATAAAATGAGTCATCAAGATGCTGCTTCAGCATGGCTTGCAGCTCATGAAGATGTTTGGCATCCGTTTACGAAGTAAAGCTTCAATAACTTAATTTCTTTATTTATTTAAAGTTTAAGTTAACGTTTTAAATTTCTCCCCTGGGCTTTCTTAGTCAGGGGAGATTTCTTATGTCTTCCCGCTCACCCTATAAAGTTCAATTAGACTAAAAGTCTGATGAAACCTAATTATTGTGAGAACGAAGGTATTTTTTTGTATACTATAGTTTTAAGATACTAAGTAAATTTTGGAAACTCTACATGTCAACTAAGAAAATCTCAATTCAAAAAAATCAACCAGTTATTAAGTGTGATTCTGTTTATAAGATTTTTGGAGATAATGCAAAAAAATTACTCCAAGCTGCAGATGGTAAGGTTGATGCTAAAGAGTTTCAGGATGCTGGCTGTGTAGTTGGTGTAAATAGTGCTTCATTTGAAGTGTACGAAGGTGAGATGTTGGTTGTAATGGGTCTTTCAGGTTCTGGAAAATCAACACTACTTAGATGCATCTCTAGGCTAACAGAGACGACTGCTGGCAAAATTTATATTGATGGCGAAGATTTGCTTGCCTTAAACTCGAAAGAGCTTATTGAGTTAAGAAGAAATAAAATGGGAATGGTGTTTCAAAGTTTTGCACTACTTCCTCATAAAACCGTATTAGAAAACATTGCATTTCCCTTACAAGTTAAAGGCAGTAGTACTGATGTCAGTATGAAAAGAGCAATGGAAATGGTAGAGCTTGTTGGTCTTACAGGCCGTGAAAATTACTTTCCTAGAGAGCTTTCTGGTGGACAACAGCAAAGAGTTGGAATTGCTCGCTCATTAGCAGTTGAGCCAGATATTTGGTTCTTAGACGAACCATTCTCAGCCCTAGATCCGCTAATTCGCAAAGAAATGCAAGATGAATTTTTGAGATTACAAGGGGTTTTAAATAAAACAATTCTATTTGTAACTCATGATTTTGATGAAGCGCTAAGACTTGCTGATAGAATCGCTATTATGAAAGATGGCATTATTGAGCAGTTAGATACTCCAGCTAATATCGTGCTTAATCCTGCTACAGAATACGTTCGTAAGTTTACTGCAGAAGTGCCAAGAGAGAAGGTTCTAAAGATTGAGTCAGTCATGGATCCTGTGGGTAGCTCTGATGAAGAGTTGAGTGAACTTCAGGTTTCTAAGGATGCAATTATTGAAACTGTTGCTGAGGCAGTACTTAGTGAACAAAAACCAGTAGCAGTGCTGGATGAAAATAATAACATTGTTGGTATTTTAAATTGCTCCACTATTATCCATGTCCTTTTTGGCGATCGTTCTAAATCTTAATACTTAGATAAACTGATTATGGAATTTCTTAAAAATAATCCTAAACTATTTCAATTTGGTATTGTTTTAATTGTATTTTTCATTCTTATGTCTATGACAGGAGAATATCACGATATTATTTCTTTACGTGATGGCTTTAGTAAAAAGGTTGCTGCTGGAGAGATTCAAGCGGTTGCAGGTTTCTCTGAGTCAGTTGGAATGATCTTTAGGGGGCAGCTTCCACCTCAGTTTGTAAGAATCCCTGAAATAAATTTTTATAATCCTGTAGTTAGTACTTCATTGGGTTATATGTTTGCGATGCTTATAACTCTTTCTGGCCTCTTCTATAGAAACTATCTTCTCACTACAAAAGTATCTAGAGATACTGTTTTAGTGTGGTTTTCAAAGAGCTGGACAAAAATATTTTTGTACATACCTATAGGTATTATTGTTGGATTTCTTCTTGCACCAACTCTGATAAATTGGTTTTTTGGTGACATCACTACGAGTAGTTTTTGGTCCATGCCGCAAATTATCAATGATTCTGCTGAGTTTGTTATGTATGAGTGGATGCCGATAGAAATATATGATCCTGATATTGAAGACTATGAGTATTCTGCACTAGTTAAAGAAATTACAAGAGGCTTTTCTCGCTCTTTATTATTTGCAATTGAGCTAATTCGTGAATTATTATTGGGTGGTGTTAAGACGATAGTTGCTTTTACAAGCTGGGACTGGGTAGATGAAAATGAGTGGGCAGTTTGGCCTGCACTTCCATGGACTGTCGTTTCTGCCACTGCAATTATGGTTAGTTATTTATTGAAAGGAAGAGGGCTAGCTTTGTTAGCTGCTTTTTCTACAATGTATATTAGTTTATTTGGCCAATGGGAACCATCGATGGAGACGCTATCATTTGTTTTAATTGCAGCGCCAGTATCTGTTATGTTAGGTTTGATTTTTGGTGTTTGGGCTTATAAAAGCCGAACTACAGAAACAGTATTAATGCCGCTTCTTAACGTCGCTCAAACAATGCCTCATTTTTCGTATTTAGTTCCAGTAATGGTGTTTTTTGGAGTTGGTGATCATGCTGGCGCAATTGCAACAATCATATTTGCAACACCGCCAATGATTAGACTTACTCTTTTAGGCTTAAAAAAAGTTTCTCCTGAGGTTTTAGATGCGGGAATGATGAGTGGATGCAGTAACTATCAGTTGATGTTTAAAGTCTTAATACCAACTGCAAGAAGAGATATTTTGATTGGTGTGAATCAAGTTATTATGCAGTGTTTAGCGATGGCAGTCATTGCATCATTTATTGGCGCAAAAGGTTTAGGGTTTAATTTACTTCTTGCCCTAAATCAGCTAAGGATTGGGCAGGCTTTAGAGCTTGGTATTTGTATTGTCCTGATTGCTGTATTTTTAGATAAGCTATCTTTAGCATGGGCTAACAAGCAAACTGACTATTTTGCTAACCTTCCTTTCCTTCATCGCCATAAATATTCATTGTCCTTTCTTGTTATTTTATTTGTTGGATCTTTATTAGCTTATTTAGGCACATTCTTTTTTAAGGATGGAATTAATTATCTTTATATGATTCCTCATAATAAAGGTTACACTTCAGAACTTTTCTGGCAGGCAGGTGTTGACTGGATTTGGGATACATTTTTCTTTTCATTACAAACTTTTAATACGTGGTTAATTGTTGATGTTCTTATTCCAATGAAAACCGCATTTCTTTCGATGCCAGTTATCGCTACTTTTTCTTTAGTTATGGGTATTGGATATATTATTGGCGGCATAAGGTCAGCGCTTATAGTTGGTAGTTTTTTAATGGTTATTGCTCTCTTAGAGTGGTGGGATAGGGCTCTTATTACTGCGTATATGGCAAGCTTTGGTGTGATTGTATCTGGTTTAATTGGAATAACAGTGGGTTCACTTTGTGCTCGAAGCCGACTTGCAAGTAAAATTATTTTATTAGTTTGTGATACATTTCAAACATTTCCTTCGTTTATTTATTTGATACCAGTAATCATGCTTTTTGGTGTTACCGACACATCTGTATTAATTGCTGTAATTGTTTATGCGACTATTCCAGCAACTCGCTACACTGTTGAGGGGCTTACTAGCGTTCCTCAAGCGCTTCAAGATGCTGGCTCAATGTCTGGAGTTAACCACATTCAGAGATGGGTGAAAATTGAAATGCCTTTAGCATTTCCTCATATTATGCTAGGACTTAATCAAACTGTTGTTTTTGCGCTGTTTATGGTTATTATCGGAGCAATGATTGGAACGGATGATTTAGGACAATTTATATTGAAAGCTTTGTCTGACAAACAGGGTATTGGTAATGGCTTGCTACTAGGTCTGTGTGTTGCATTTATTGGACTGGCTGTAGATCATCTTATTCAAACATGGGCAACACAAAGAAGAAAATTACTAGGAATTGATTAAGCTATCCTAAAGTGATTTGAAATCTCTTTTTTAAAATTCAAAGCTAATTGAAATTTATTACTAATTTAAATGTTATTTGCTACGATAATATCACTTTCGTATTTACAAAATCTGGAGAGTTACAAAGATGAAGATCATAGACGGCAAAGTTCTTGCTGAAAATCTTAGAAAAAATATTGCTAATGATGTCAAGCAGTATTCTAGGCCTCCTGGCCTCGCAGTAATTTTAGTAGGTGATGATGAGGCTTCTAAGGTTTATGTAAGAAATAAGTCCAAAGCTTGCGTCCAGGTTGGATTTTATTCAGACCAAATTCATAAATCATCAAACATTACTCAAGAGGAGTTATTGTCTGAAGTTAAAAGGCTGAATGAAAATAATAATATTGATGGCATCTTAGTTCAACTTCCCTTGCCTGCTCATATTGATGCAAATGTAATAATTGAGTCGATTGTTCCCGAAAAAGATGTTGACGGTTTTAGTAGTGAAAATATTGGTAAGTTAAGTTTAAATAAACCGTTCATTAGTCCTTGCACTCCAAGAGGTGTGATGAAAATGTTAGCCTCTATCAAATGTGACTTAAGGGGTAAGGATTGCGTAGTCATTGGTGCCTCAAATATTGTTGGAAGGCCAATGGCAATGGAGTTTCTTAATGCTGGCGCTACAGTTCAAGTTTGTCATAAAGAGACAAAAGATATAAAGCTTAAAACTAAGTCAGCGGATGTTATTGTTGCTGCTGCTGGAGTGGCAAACTTAGTTAATGCTGACTGGATAAAAGAAGGCGCTGTTATTATTGATGTCGGTATTAATAGACTTGAAGATGGATCTTTAACTGGTGATGTGGATTATGAAGCAGTAAAAGGCATAGTTTCTGCTATCTCACCTGTTCCTGGCGGAGTTGGTCCAATGACTATTGCAGTGTTACTTGAGAATACATTAACAGCTTATAAAGCAAGACTATAAATTAGCTTACTGCTTTATCCTAAAGTCTTTTAAAAGTTTAGCTACCCATTGATGAAAGCAGTGAGTAGCGCTATCCATAACTGGTGAGAATTTTCCACCATCAAACATTAACCCGCTTCTTCCTCGCTGCATTCCCTCTACAACTCCAATATCTTCTTTAAATACAGTCTTCCAAAAGGAAGTATTAGATTCTATAAGTGCTTTTAATTCTGGCATTTCTGAAGGATTTTTTGCATAATAAAGTGAAACATGCTCAATTGTTTCATTAGTAGAGACGGGCTCAATAATTATTGAGTAAAAGTGATCTCTATGAATTCCTAAGAGTACATTCGGATAAAAGGCTATATATTCACTTTTAGTTTCCCACTGATCTGATAAATCTTCAAAATCTGGAAATACTTTACCCTCATCACTTTTCATTTGATTATAGACATGAGAGCCTTGACCAGAGAAGTGCCCCATTTCTTCAATATGAAAATGATCCTCAATACTTGAGGTAATATTAAGCTCTGGATGAACCCAAGGTAAGTGGTAGCTTTCACAGTAGTTTTCAACTGCTAGCTTCCAGTTAGTTTTAAGATTAAGTTTGAATGAAGAGCTCTCGCCTCCATGATGAAGAGGTTTGTCAAACTCAGACCATCTCTTAATTGCTTTTGAGGCGTAATCAACAAACTCTTTAGCGGTATTAGATATATTTACAAAGATAACGTCTTGCCATACTGCAGATCTAATTTTAAAGAGGCTAAGTTCTTCATTTTTAATAGAATCATGAGTATTTATATCTACACCTCCCACCATTGGTGTTGCGCACAAATCACCATCAAGATTGTAACACCAGCTATGATATGGACAGCTTATAACACCTTTTATATTTGTTGGCTTATCAATTAAAATCATTCCTCTATGGCGACAAGTGTTTTGAAAAACATTGATATCTCCGTTCGAGTTACGAACCATCATTAAAGGCATTCCAACAAAGTTAATTGGTTTTATATCACCAGGATTAGGCACGTCATTGCCAGTGCCGATTGCTGACCAATTATCAAATAAGATTGCTTTTTTTTCTTCATCAAAAACAGCCTCACTAACATAATGCTCGTTAGGCAGTCCTTTTGCTTTATCAGTTGAAGTTAGAACAGAGTCTAAGTTACTTAAAGGGATGGACATTTAGAGAAAGTTGAAGTAAAAAACGCTATGATACTATTAGCATAGAGTATTTATTCTTAATAAAATTACTTTAAAAAATTGAATATATTTCAATTAATAAAGAGTCATGATTTTGAAATTAGAAAATCTCTAAGAATTTTGACATTTTCTGGGAGTAAGTCTTCTTTCTCACTCATGATGTAAATCGCAGAAGGTGCAGGTATTGATGTGTCGCCGAGAACAACTAGCTCACCACTATCAATTTTAGGTTTACACAAGTGTTTCCATCCTAATACTATTCCCATTCCATCGGAAGCTGCCTGAAGAGCAATCATATAATTATTAACGTGTGTTCCTGGTGAAATTTTTCCTTTATAGCCTAAAGCGTTAAACCACGAAAACCAATTAGACCAATTTTTATCTTTAGCCCTGAGATGAATAAGAGGAGCCTGTGCTAAATCTTCAACAGAAGCATTCGGAAATTCTTTAGCAAAACTAGGGCTACATACTGGTACAAGCTCGTCTTGAAAGAGCGTATGTTTCTGATTTGATTCATTTTCAACAAAACCGTAGGCAATTTTTAAATCAACAGCAATACCTTGGGAGTCTGGATTATCAGTTACATGCTGATTGACTGGAATTTCTGGATGTTGTTTCCAAAATTCAGCTAAATGAGGTGGGAGCCAAAGAAAAGAGATCGCAGTAGTAGCACTAATAATTACCTCTTTGTCTGTAGCAGAGCGCCTAAGATTTGCAAGCGTTGAAGAAATAGCAGTAAAACTACTTTGAAGAACAGCAAATAGAGACTCTCCATGATCAGTTAAATTATTACCATGGTGCTTTCTATCAAATAATGAAAGCCCTAGTTCGGTTTCTAAGAACTTAATTTGATGACTTACCGCGCCTGGAGTAACTCCAAGTTCTTCAGCAGCTCCCTTAAAGCTTCTATGGCGAGCAGCTGTCTCAAAGGTTGCAAGAGAGGTTAAGGGTGGTAATTTATAGTATCTACGAGACATAATTGTTTCCTAAATGTTGAATCTAAGTATACTTACTAATAGTGTTTATAATAGTCCTTATTTAACTCTATTGGGCTAAATATTTAGATTTAATTAATACTAAGAGTAATTAATGCATAATTTTTTTTATGCTTTATCTAGGCGTTAATATTACACAATTAGCTAAATATATTTAAAATAATATAAAATTAGTACGGATTGAACAAATCTTAAACAAAGTAAATATTTTTTATTTATGAATAGAATTATTTTCACTTTGGTTTGAATTTTTTAACCACTTAGTGTTTTCAATTTAAAGATAATAATGATAACTAAAAAACTAGATTTTATTTAAATTTAAGCTTTCATTTCTATAAACAAAAAAACAAGGAGTTTAGTATGTCTTTACCAAGTCAAGCCGAATATGTTATTGCTGGTGCAGGAATTCATGGATTATCAACTGCATGGAGATTAGCTGAGCGATTAACTGCTGATGGGGAGGGTGTTAATGGGCGTATTGTAATAATTGATAAAGCAGACAGAATTGCAGCTGGAGCAACCGGAATTGCGTGTGGTGTTGTTCGTAATAATTATTTTCAACCTGCCATGAGAAAGTTGATGGCTCATTCAGTTAGTATTTGGGAAAGTGATCCAGATGCATTTAGTTATCATCCAAATGGATATATGCAAATTTCATGTGAAAAAATGCGTGAGGATGTTAAGCAAATCCATGCTGAGCAAGCTGCGATAGGCTATGAAAGCGTATTTATTGAAGGCGAGAAAGAGTCGCGTGACTATATGCTAAATATGTTTGATGATTGGCAAGCGCAAGGAATTACATCGGTTCTTCATGAAAAGCCTGGTGGCTATGCTAACAATGTTAAAGCAATGGAAGGTCTTTCTAAAAAAGTATTAGATTTAGGTGTTACTGTAGTTCTTGAAACTGAGATAACAGGTTTTGTTTCTGAAGGAAATGGTCAAAGAGTTACTGCAGTTGAGACAGATAAAGGAACAATTGCATGTGATAATTTAATTATTGGAGCGGGCCCTTGGGTTCGTGATTTTTGGCGCATGTTGGGCCTTCCTTCTCAAATTGAATTAAAGGATCTTGAAGGCGAAGTTCATCAAGATATTGATATGTGGCGTTTTTGGCAGTTAGAAGAGGGTGTTTTAGAAATCGATCCTGAAACTTTGGTAACCAATGATGGCAAGATTCCGCCGGTTCTTCATATTGATACTGATGCGCCTTTGTATTCAACTGTAGATGGCTCACTTATTACGGATGAACTATGGGGAATATATTATAAGCCTGATTGGAGCTTTGGTGGTATCCAGGGAGGAGCCTCCCCTTATACAGTTGATACACCTGTTAATGAAGTTGCTATTGATCCATATGGCCCTGAAAGTAAAGAATTTACAGCAAGTAAAGATTTCCCTGAAATGTGGGTTTCTGCTCTTGCGCATTGTCACAAAAGATTTGAAGGTATGATGCCTCATTATCATAAAGAGCCATCGGGTGGTATTGGTTGCTTTACTCCAGATAGCTTCCCTGTAATTGATACTTACAATGAAAATGTAACAATAATTGCAGACAGTAATCATGGATATAAAATGTTAGGTGTCGGCTGTTTAGTGGCTGAAGAATTATTAGGTGAAAAGCAAGAGCTTCTAGAGCCATTTAGGTTTAGCCGCTTTCAAGCAGGCAAGTTACACCCAGTTTCTAATAGTCCTTACCCTTGGAGCTAAAAAGTGAGTAAAACACGCTTTTCTGGCTTTAAGGTTCTCAAAGAAGCGCTAACTGGTCATAAAGGCTGGGAGCCAACTTGGCGTGATGCTGAGCCAAAAGCCGATGGCTATGATGTTGTGATTGTTGGTGGAGGTGGTCATGGTTTGGCGACTGCTTATTATTTAGCAAAAAATCACGGTATTACCAATGTTGCTGTTGTTGAAAAAGGCTGGATAGGTGGTGGTAATGTAGGGAGAAATACAACCATTATTAGATCAAATTATTTACTGCCTGGTAATGAGCCTTTTTACGAATTTTCACTGAAGCTTTGGGAGAATCTTGAGCAAGATTTAAACTATAACGCAATGGTTTCTCAGCGCGGTATTATGAACTTAATTCATTCTGATGCACAGCGTGATGCATTTATTCGAAGAGGCAATGGTATGCTATTTGCTGATGCGGGCTGTGAATTTATAGAAGCAAAAGAAGTAAAAGAAAGGTATCCATTTTTAGATATGGATAACCCAAGATTCCCAATTAAAGCTGCTTTAGCTCAGCCTCGTGGAGGCACTGTTCGTCATGATGCCGTAGCTTGGGGATACGCAAGAGGTGCTAGTGATCTTGGAGTGGATATTATTCAAAATTGTGAAGTCACTGGTTTTAATATTGAAAATGGTAAATGTTTAGGCGTTCAAACAACTAAAGGTGAAATTAAAGCTGGAAGAGTTGGAGTGTGCGTTGCAGGCTCATCTGGAAGAGTAATGGCTAAAGCTGGAATTAAACTACCTATTGAAAGTCATGTTCTTCAAGCTTTTGTAACTGAAGGCCTTAAGCCAGTAATGGATAATGTAATTACTTTTGGTGCTGGGCACTTTTACTGTTCTCAGTCTGACAAAGGGGGCCTTGTTTTTGGTGGTGATATTGATGGCTATAACACCTATGCGCAGCGAGGAAATTTACCCGTTGTCGAAGATGTGTGCTCTGGTGGTATGGCTATAATGCCGATGATTGGCCGAGCTAGATTGCTTAGAATGTGGGGAGGGGTTATGGACATGTCAATGGACGGCTCACCATTTATAGATAGCACTGAAATTGATGAATTATTTTTTAACGGTGGTTGGTGTTACGGTGGTTTTAAAGCAACACCTGCTAGTGGTTACTGTTATGCTCACTTACTTGCTACAAACTCTTCGCACGAGGTAGCAACGGCATATAAGCTTGATCGATTTAGACGCGGCGCAATGATTGATGAGAAAGGTGTTGGCGCTCAACCAAATCTGCATTAGGAGGACATAATATGATAATAAATCATCCATTACTTGGTCCTCGTGATTCTGAAGAATTTGTTTACTTAGGTTCAGCTGATCTTATAAAGCGTCCCACTAATTGGGAGAAAGATGCATCTGCTGAAGACTTTTACCAATACCAGTATATTAGAGAAAATATTGCTGGTGATCATCGTGAGCTTTGGTACCATGAGCAAGGTGATCAGTCTTGGTTAGTAGTTACTAGAAATACTTTATCGCATGAGATTCTTAATGTCGAGTTAGCTCAAGATGTCTCAAGAGAAATAGGTAGAGGAAAATGAGTCAAATTAATCGTATAAAAGGTGGCTTAGTAAATCAAAAAAAATCTATAAGCTTTACTTTTAATGGTCATATATTAACTGGTTACGAAGGTGATACACTTGCATCAGCCTTACTTGCCAATAATAAAAAATTAGTTGGGCGCTCTTTTAAGTACCATCGTCCGCGTGGTATAGTCACTGCTGGCTCTGAGGAGCCAAACGCAATCATGGAGATTGGAAATGGTCCCTATAAAGATCCAAATACTAGAGCAACTATTACAGAGTTATATAACGGATTAGAAGCAAATAGTCAAAACCATAAAGGCCCACTAGGCTTTGATCTTATGGCTATTATAGATTTTTTATCTCCACTTGTTGGTGCTGGTTTTTATTATAAAACTTTTATGTGGCCTAAAGCTTTTTGGGAAAAGTTTTATGAGCCTGCAATTCGAAATGCTGCTGGACTAGGAACCCTTTCTACTGAGCCTGATCCAGATTGCTATGATAAAGGTTTTCGTTATTGTGATATTCTGATTATTGGTGCTGGAGCAACAGGTCTTTCAGCTGCTATTACAGCTGCTAGTTCTGGCGCAAAAGTTATACTTGCAGATGAAGATTTTTTAATGGGTGGAAGGCTAAACACTGAGTCCATAAGAGTTAATGGTATTCCAGGAAGTAAGTGGGCAAAAGATACAGTTGCTGCATTGAGCTCTATGGAAAATGTTACATTGATGTCAGATACGACTATTTTTGGCGTTTATGATCATGGCATTTATGGTGCAATTGAAAATAGGTGTTCAGAAGCTCGAGAGGATAAAGATAAGCCGCGACAAGTTAATTGGAGAATTTATGCCAAACGTTCTATTCTTTGCGCTGGCGCAATTGAAAGATCAATAGCTTTTGGAAACAATGACCGTCCAGGAATAATGCTTGCAAGCGCAGTTAGGTCTTATGCAAATAGGTTTGCAGTTGCTACAGGCGATAAAGTTTCAGTCTATACAAATAATGATGATGGTTGGAATACTGCAAGAGACTTAGTTTTAAAAAATATAAGAGTTGTTGCTGTAATTGATTCGCGCTCGATTAAACCTGTTTTAAGAGTTGCAGGTGCTGAGATTTTTATGGGTACAAATGTGGTTGATACTAAGGGTCGAAGAGCACTTAAATCGATAAAGCTTTCTAATGGAAAAACTATAGATACTGATTGCTTAGGTGTTTCAGGCGGATGGAATCCAAACTTACATTTAACTTGTCATCACCGCGGGATTCCAAAGTGGAATGAAGAAATTGCATCTTTTATTCCAGATGAGTCAAATCCTCCTGGTATGTCAGTTGCGGGAAGAGCTAAAGGAACAATGGTCTTGTCTGATGCAATTATCGAAGGCCATAATGTGGGCTCATCTGTCGCTTTAGATCTTGGCTATAGTGTTAAAAAAATAGATCCAGCTGAAACTCCTTCAGTTTCATATAGCGTAACTGCAAACTGGGGCGTTCCAAGTGGAAAAAATCGTGCTTGGGTTGACCTTCAAAACGACGTTACTGCAAAAGATATTAAGCTTGCAAACCAAGAGGGATTTAAATCAGTTGAACATGTTAAGCGTTATACAACTTTAGGTATGGCTACAGACCAAGGTAAAACTGCTAATGTTCTTGGAATTGGTATTATGGCTGATAATATGGGCCAAACCATGGAAGAGACTGGGACTACGATATTTAGGCCTCCATATTCTCCAGTTGCAATTGGAGCATTTGCTGGAAGAAGGCGTGGAATGGAGTTTTATCCAACGCGTTATACTCCAAGTCATAAATGGTCTGTTGAGCAGGATGCTATCTTTGTAGAGGTTGGAATGTGGTATCGCTCTCAATGGTTCCCATTACCAGGAGAAACCCATTGGCGTGAATCTGTTGACCGTGAGGTAAAACAAACAAGAGCATCGGTTGGTATTTGTGATGTGACTACTCTTGGCAAGATTGATATTAAAGGCGCTGACGTTTCAGAGTTCCTTAATAAAGTCTATGTAAATGCTTTTGCAAAAGTACCAGTAGGTAAAACTCGTTATGGCTTGATGCTGCGTGAAGATGGGATGGTAATGGATGATGGAACAACTGCAAGGCTTTCTGAAAATCATTTTGTAATGACTACTACTACTGCCAATGCTGTAAACGTTTATCGCCATTTACAATTTTGTCATCAATGCTTATGGCCTGATCTAGATGTTCACATGATCTCAGTTACGGAGCAGTTTGCACAGTATGCAGTTGCTGGTCCAAACTCGCGTAAATTGCTTCAAAAAGTTATTGATTCTGATTGTGATATCTCAAATGAAGCTTTCCCTTATATGGGTGCTGGTGAGATTACAATTTGTGGCGGAATACCCGCAAGACTTTTTAGAATTTCATTTTCAGGCGAACTGGCGTACGAAATTGCTGTTCAAACTCGCTATGGTGATTCACTCATGAGGACTCTCATGGAAGCTGGTAAAGAGTTTAATGTCGTGCCTTATGGGACTGAAGCTTTAGGCGTAATGCGAATTGAAAAAGGCCATGCTGCTGGTCCAGAGCTTAATGGCCAAACTAGCGCCTATGATTTAGGAATGGGTGGGATGATTTCTGGCAAGAAAGACTTTATAGGTTATAAACTTGGAATGCGTGAAGACCTTCTTCGTGACGATCGTATGCAGATGGTTGGTTTTAAGCCAGTTAATACTCAAGATCTTCTTCAAGCAGGATCACATCTTCTTAATTTAAGAGATAAACCATCAACTGAAACAGATCAGGGCTGGATTTCATCTTGTATTTATTCACCAATATTAGGCCATTATATTGGTATTGGTTTTATTAAGAGTGGACATAGCCGTAAAGGCGAATTTGTTCGAGCAGTTGATTTAGTGAGAGGTAATGATATTGAGGTTGAGATATGCAGCCCTCACTTTGTTGATCCAGAAGGAGAACGTTTACGTGTCTGATTATGAATTAGAAGTAGAGTCCGCACTTGATGGTGTTGAGCATGAGTTTGAGGGAGTAACTGTCTCAGAAGTTGTTGGCAAGTCATTAGTTATGGTTGCATTACCAAAGTCAAAATTTAAAGAGATTGAGTCATCAATGACAAAGTCTTGTGGCTTATCGTTGCCTGAAATGGAACATTCATCTCAATCTAATGATTCCTCCATAACGCTTTGGCGTTTACAAAAAAACCAAGTTCTAGCTTATTTTTCTTATGAAGGGAATGATGCAGAAGCAAATATTGCAAACAGATTAAATGCTCCTGCTTACTATACTGATCAATCAGATACATGGGCGATGATAAGAGTTAGTGGGCCAAGAAGTAGGGATGTTTTGGAGCGAATTTGTCCAATTGATCTAAGTAAAAATGTATTTTCTGTTGGTAATGTCTCTAGAACTATCATGGAGCATATAGGAACTATAGTTTATAGAGATGATGATGACTCTTATGTTCTTCTAACAATGCGATCTTTCGGAGTTTCAATGCTGCATGCTATTGAAGTATCAGCGAAGAATGTTTTGTAATTAAAAAAACTAAAGCCTTAGTTTTGAAACAATTTAACATTACGACAAATAATTTCTAATCCTTTTTTGAGGACTATTTCATCTTTTGCATAGTTTATTCTAATACATTGATGCTTATGATCCCACTCATCATCAAGACCAATAAAAAAATCATGTCCAGGAACTATGAAAACATTTTCAGCTTTAAGATTTTTGTAAAGCTGTTCAGAAGTTATTGACAAATTTGGAAACCAAAGCCACATAAAAAATGCACCTTCAAGTTTATGAAGATAAACATCTACATCGATAAAAATACTATTAAAGAGTCTTACGGCCATTAGTGCTTTTTCTTGATAGAAAGGTTTTATAACATTATCACAAAGTGTCAATAGTTCATTATCCTTTATCATTCTGGTCAGTAAACTTGGTCCGACACTACTAGGCGCTAGAACCATAATTCCACTAATCCTGCTTAAAGCTTCAATACTTTCATGATTAGCAATAACTACCCCAGTTCTAAGTCCTGGAAGACCAAGCTTTGATAGTGACATGCATAAAATCATGTTGTCATTCCAATTCAATGTTGCTTCGGTATAAACAGCACCTGGAAATGGCTGGCCATAAGCATTATCAATAATTAATGGAACTCCATACTCTTCTGAAATTAAATTTAATTTACTTAGCTCATTATCTGTAATAACGTTTCCAGTAGGATTTGTGGGACGCGAAATACAAATGGCACCAATATTGCCAGAATTCATAGTATTTATTAATTTTTCAAAATTAATTTTATATTTAAATTGTTTATCATTCAGTATGTTTATTTCAGGTTTTATTGAAATGAACATATCTTCAGAAATGCCCTGGTCTGCATAACCAATGTATTCGGGTACTATTGGGAATAGAATTTTTTTGTGTGATCCATCTTCCATCTCTCCTGCAAATAAATTAAAGAGACTAAAAAAACTGCTTTGAGAGCCATTTGTAATTACTATATTTTTTTCATCTAAAGACCATTCATGGTTATTATTGAACATTGTTACTAGTTCTCTAATAAACTCTTCATTGCCTTGAGGGCCATCATATAAACCAATCATTTGATCAACATCAGAACTACTAATAAGTTTTTCTAGTTCAGATACAAATTTATCATTTGCTGCTGGAATAATAGCTGGATTACCACCTCCTAACATTAGTATATTTGGATTATTGTTATTATTAGCGCTTCCAAGATCAGACATCAATTGAGTAATACCGCTTTCTTTAGAAAACTTTTTGCCAAACTTTGAGAAGTTTCTTGAGGTCATTTTATTTATCCTTTATTTTTAAAATTTTAGCTCAAAAGCCTTCTTTAGCAGTTACTAATTTTTTTCTGAAGTTGTTCGTTAATTTACTAAATAAAATTATCTTTCAAAAGTATAAGTTAAGTTTCTAAGCGGTAACGATTTCCTGGATGTGTTAATCGGCTATAGGTGACAGGTATATTATCACTCCATGTCACTCTAGAAATTAAGATGCAGGGCATTTGAGGTTCAATTTGTAAGTATTTTGCAGTGATTTTATCTGCAGCAATAGCTTCAACAATATGCTGTGCCCCAGAGAGAGGTAGTATTTTTTTTAGATAGTGATTTGCTGTTACTTTACTAAGATCAATATCTAAATAGTCAGGAGCGGAGTCCTTATTAATATAGCGCTCTTCTAATTGTATAGGTTGTTCATTTTCAAAATGTAAAACTAGTGAATAAAATATGTGAGACTCAGAGTTGAGGCTCAGGTGATGGCAGGCCTGTAATGGCGCAATAATCTCTTTTTGTTGAAGAGCTATAGAGTGGAAGCGATTTCCACGTGACTTAACCTCTTTAGCAATATCTCTAATTTGTAAGGCAGATTTAATTGGTTTATTTTCATTAACAAAAGTACCTAAACCTTGAATCCGATACAACACGCCTTCTTCAGTCAGTTCTCTTAGGGCCCTATTGGCTGTCATTCGACTAACTCCAAACTGCTCACAAAGTTTGTTTTCAGATGGTACTTGGCTGTGTTCAAGCCATTGTTGGCTATTTATACCTTCAATAATATGACGTTTTAAGGCTTGATAATGGGGAATATTTTCTTGCATATTTATATTATACGCAACTCTAAAAAAATTGATTGTCTATACTTGTATATACAAGTATACTTTTAGTACATATAGATAATTTAACAATAGGCACAATTATGATTAAAGCACCACATGGTAACAAATTAAGCTGTAAGGGATGGCATCAAGAGGCCGCTATGCGTATGTTGATGAATAATTTAGATCCTGACGTAGCAGAGCACCCAGAAGACCTTATTGTGTATGGAGGTAATGGAAAAGCTGCTCGTAATTGGGATTGTTATCATAAAATTATATCTACATTACAACGACTAGAAAATGATGAAACACTTTTAATTCAGTCGGGTAAGCCTGTTGGCGTTTTTAGAACGCATGAAGAGTCACCTCGAGTTATTATTGCAAACTCACATCTTGTACCTAGATGGGGAACTTGGGATAAGTTTAGAGAATATGAGCAAGCTGGCTTAACTATGTATGGACAAATGACTGCTGGCTCATGGATATATATTGGTTCTCAAGGTATTTTACAAGGTACTTATGAAACCTTTGCTGAATGCGCTAAACAAAATTTTGGTGGTGAGTTGGTTGGTCGATTAATCGTAACAGCAGGTCTTGGTGGTATGGGTGGAGCTCAACCATTGGCTGCAACCATGAATGGCGCTTCTTGCCTAGCAATTGAAATTGATGAATCTCGCGCACAGAAGCGTTTAGAGAAAGGCTATGTTGATGAAATATGCTACAACCTAGATGAGGCATTAGAAAAAGTACTTAAAGCGAAAGAGCAAAAACAGCCTTTATCAGTAGCTATTGTTGCTAATGTTGCAGATGTATTACCTGAAATGTTAAAACGAGGCATTATTCCTGATGTCTTGACAGATCAAACATCGGCCCATGATTTGCTATTGGGGTATCTTCCATCAGGTTATAACGTTAAAGAGTCTGAAGTTTTTCGTACTAAAGATCCAAAAGGTTATCAAGAGGCTGTATTGGATTCGATGCAAGTTCATATAGGTGCGATGCTAGAGATGCAAAAACAAGGTGCTATTACTTTTGATTATGGTAATAACATACGCGGTCAAGTTGCTGATCATCGTGGAATGCATGAGGCTTTTGATATTAAAGGTTTTGTACCACTCTACATTCGTCCATTGTTTTGTGAGGGCTCTGGGCCTTTTAGATGGGCTGCACTCTCAGGTGACCCTAAAGATATTCAAGTTACTGATAAGGCTATTTTAGAGACTTTTCCTCAAAATGAGTCTCTCGCTAAGTGGATTCATAAGGCGCAAAATCAAATTCAATTTCAAGGTCTTCCTGCAAGGATTTGTTGGCTTAAGTATGGAGAGCGTGAAGAAATGGGGCTTAAATTTAATTGGTTAGTTAAAAAAGGGAAGGTTGCTGCACCAATTGTAATTGGAAGGGATCATCTAGATTGTGGATCAGTTGCGTCACCAAATCGAGAAACAGAAGGCATGAAAGATGGTTCAGATGCTATTGCAGATTGGCCACTACTTAATGCCATGCTAAATACTGCTTGCGGTGCTAGCTGGGTTTCTATTCACCATGGTGGCGGTGTAGGTATTGGTTATTCAATACACTCAGGAATGGTAAGTGTTGCGGACGGAACTGCAATGGCTGATCGCCGACTATCTCGAGTTCTTTCAGCAGATCCAGGAACTGGTGTGATGCGTCATGCAGATGCAGGTTATGATGTTGCTATTAAAACTGCAAAAACCAAGGGCGTTGATTTGCCAATGATAGGGTGAAAAATTGATTACTTTAGATAATATTTACCAAGACCTTGAGCGAACAATTGATTCGCTATACCATGATAAGAGTGCCTTAGAAAAATCACGCGCTATAGTTGATCGAGTTCTTGATGATGGTAATAGTTATTATGGAATAAATACTGGGTTTGGTTTTTTAGCAAATAAAAAAATTGACCCAGAGCAGCTAGAAAAATTACAGCATAACTTGTTATTAAGTCACGCTGTTGGTCTTGGGGATTCAATACCAAAAAATATTACGCGATTAATGTTACAACTTAAAATTGTTGCCCTTAGTTTGGGTTATTCAGGTGTCTCAGTTGAGGTTGTAGAGCGTCTCATGCTATTTTTGAAAAATGACTGGATACCAGTTGTACCTAGCAAAGGCAGTTTAGGTGCTTCTGGAGATTTAGCTCCTTTGGCGCATTTAGCTTTACCATTATTAGGAAAGGGCTACTTTTGGAGCTCTGAAGACAACGAGCCACTTAGAGCAAAAACTGTCCTTAAAGCTGCAAATATAGAGCCAATTAATCTTAAGGCAAAGGATGGTCTCGCACTTATTAATGGCACTCAAATGATGACAGCGTATGGTGCTCATATTTTGGAGAGAGCTAATAGCTTATTAAAAAATGCTGATATTTTAGCGGCTATTTCTTTAGAAGCATTAATGGGAAGTGCTCGTCCTTTTGATGAGCGCATTCAAGCTATAAGACCGCATCCAGGGCAAAAGGCTGTAGCTTCCAATATTCGCCTACTGTTAACCGATTCAGCAATATTGGAGAGTCATAAAAATTGTGATAAAGTTCAAGATCCTTATTCACTTCGCTGTATTCCTCAAGTGCATGGAGCTACTCGTGATTTATTAGAGTATGCATCTGGAGTAATTGAGCGAGAACTTAATTCGGTAACGGACAATCCTTTAGTTTTTAGTGATGGTGATATTATCAGTGGAGGTAATTTTCATGGACAGCCATTAGCTCTAGCTATGGATTCTGCGGCTATTGCAATAGCTGAGATTGCTAGTATTGCAGAGCGTCGAATTTATTTATTATTACGCGGTCTTGATGGCCTCCCAACTGTATTAGTAAATGATTCTGGTATCAATTCTGGCTTTATGATTCCACAATATACAGCTGCCTCATTAGTTTCACATAACAAGGTGCTTTGTCATCCTGCATCTGTTGATTCTATTCCCTCTTGTTTGGGACAAGAAGATCATGTGAGTATGGGAAGTATTTCTGCTATTAAACTATTAGAGGTATTAAATAATGTTGAGCAAGTATTGGCAATTGAAGCTTTTACTGCAGCTCAAGCACTTGATTTTCGTAAACCTTTAAAAGCTGGTAGAGGCGTAGAAGCAGCACATCAAGAGATTCGTAAGAGAGTATCCCATAAAGATGCAGATGAGTTTTTTGGAGATGATATTGATGCTTGTATTGATATGCTTAGAGGCAATCATATTCTTAAAGAGGTTGAAAAACAAATAGGCAAACTTCAATGAATCGGATTGAAAATATTACTATAGCGCAATGCTTAGATCAAGGTGTTCAAGCTGATATTCATTTACTAGAAAATGCCACAGTTGTCTGGCAAGAAGATACTATTATTTGGGTTGGAAAAACAAAAGAGATGCCAGAGCAATACGAACATAGCAACATTGTCTTTCATACTGGAGGTTTTTTAGTTCCAGGATTGATTGATTGCCATACTCATTTAGCTTTTGGTGGCTGGCGTGCAGATGAGTTTGGAGAGCGAGTTTCTGGTACTCCTTATGCTGAAATTACTAAGAGAGGTGGCGGCATTTCATCAACAGTTGCTGATACACGCGCAGCCAGTAAAGAGGAATTAATTGAAAAAGCCAATGGGTTTTTAATTGAAATGGCAGCTTTAGGAGTGACAACGGTTGAATGTAAAAGTGGCTATGGACTTAATGTTGATGATGAATTTAAAATTTTAAGTGTTTATGATGATCTAAAAAAAATTACCCCTTTAACATTAATTTCGACATTTTTAGGTGCGCATTTAGTTCCAAAAGAAACACCAAGAGTGGATTATTGTCGTATGATAATTGAAGAAATGATTCCTAAAATTTCAGAGCATAAATTAGCAGAATTTTGCGATATTTTTATTGATGATCATGCCTTTAGTCAAACCGAGGCCCGACCAATTATAGAATCTGCCAAGGCACATGGTTTAAAAATAAAACTGCATGTAGATCAACTTAGTGGAGATGGTGGTGCTGAATTTGCAGCTGATTGTGGAGCCTTCTCAGCTGATCATTTGGAATATGTCTCTGAAGAGGGCATCAAAGCACTAAAAAAATCAGGCACCATTGCTGTTACCCTTCCTCTAGCAAGTCTTTATACCTTTCAAAAATCACTTGATGCAAGAATGCTTATTGATGCTGGAGTAGAGGTTGCTTTGGCTACAGATTTTAATCCAGGCTCAGCGCCAAGTAATCACTTACCATTAGCTATGATGTTGGGTTGTACGCTTAACCATATGAGCCCTAAAGAAACACTAAAGGCAGCAACTCTTTATGCTGCTAAAGCTTTAGATAAGGCTGATAAAATTGGCTCTATAGAAGTTGGAAAGCGCGCAGATTTTGCATTAATAGGCGCACCATCAATTGAGCATTGGATGTATCATTTCAAAGCTAATGCTAATTGTTTGACGGTTAAAAATGGACATATCATTTATCAACAGTAATACCATTAAAAGGGATTTTTAGATGAAAAACTGGAAATTTAAAGGATTGTATCTTAAGAAGGGATGGATTTCACCTGCTTTTGTCAGTACTGATGATGATGGGAAAATTTTAAGTATTGACTCTGAATCTTTTTTAAAAGTTGATGAATCTGTTGATGGTTACGCAATTGCTCCTATCCCTAATGCTCATTCACATGCCTTTCAGTATGTGATGGCGGGTCTGACTGAGAATATTCCAAAAGGACATCAGGGAGATAACTTCTGGTCTTGGCGTGAGCGAATGTATGCAATTGCAGACCAAGTTAGCCCTGAACAAATGGAAGTTATTGCTTCAATGCTTTACTCTGAAATGTTAAGGTTAGGATACGATCAAGTAGTGGAATTTCACTATTTAAATAAGGATTCAAATGGGCAGGCCTATAATAATCCAAATGAAATGGCTGAGCGCTTAATAAGCGCTGCAAAACGAGTGGGTATGAAAATTACCATGGCTCCTGTTTACTACCGTACAGCAGGCTTTAATCAAGGCCCTTCTGAAGCGCAGAGGCGCTTTCAATATGAGTCAACGGATGCTTATTTTTCTCAAATTGAGGATTTAAAAAGCAAGTATGAACATGATTCTGAAGTCAAAATTGGTTATGGACAGCATTCTCTGAGGGCAGCCAACGTCGAGGAGACTAAGGAAATTTTTGCTTATAGTTCAGAAATGCCTTGCCATATTCATATTTCAGAGCAAACTCAGGAAGTTGAGGGTTCTTTAAAGCATCTTGGTGCTCGTCCAGTTGAGTGGTTAGCTAATGAAGTAGGTATGGGTCAAAATACTAATTTAATTCATAGTACCCATATAACTGAGAATGAAATGCAAAGCATAATTAGAGCAAAAGCTAATGTGGTGATTTGCCCAAGTACTGAGGGTAATTTGGGTGATGGATATTTCCCAATTTCAGATTTTATTGAGGCAGGAGGTCGTTGGTGTATTGGCTCTGATTCTCACATTGGTATTAATCCTTTTGAAGATTTAAGATTGTTAGATTATGGCCAGCGAATGAGTAAGCAGAAACGAAATATTATGCTTAATGGTAAGCCAGGTGATAGTGCTGCAATTTCTTATGAT
>Ga0308016_10000398_pt1 | contig 22410 bp, 23 predicted proteins | sample Neamet233_FD_203129 | JGI IMG/M metagenome (GOLD analysis project Ga0308016, IMG submission 203129) | Marine microbial communities from water near the shore, Antarctic Ocean - #233 | ecosystem: Environmental > Aquatic > Marine > Unclassified | place: Southern Ocean | collected 2014-07-28
AAATAACAGAATTAGGTAAAGGCGCTGCCATAAAAATCATGGACTCTCAAACTATATGCGATTATCGTATGGTGAGATATATGAAAGAAATTGCAGCTAAGAAAAAACTTAAAACTCAAGTAGAAATTCTGCCTGCTGGTGGAACAGATACAATGGGCTTACAACGATCTACTCCTGGAGGCTCAATAGCTGGGGCAGTTTCAATACCGACCAGACATATACATCAGGTTATTGAAATGGCACATAAAGAAGATATTAAGCAATCGATAGACCTGTTACAGGTCTGTATTGAGAACTTAGATACCTACGACTGGAGTTTTAGATAGGTTAATTTTCAAACAGAAACATGGCGACTTTAAAATACCTATTATTTACTATTATTAGTACATGCTTTCTATGGCAATGTGCTACAATGCAGAGTCCTAGCGGAGGAGAAAAAGATGTCAATGCGCCCGGAATACTCAGCATTAAGCCTGCACAAGGAGCTACAAATGTACAAACAAGAACTATAGAAATTCAATTTGATGAATACATCAAATTGAATAATCTACAGGGCGAATTACTAATTTCGCCACCTTTAGAAACCAAACCTTTGATTTCTCAAAAAGGAAAAAATCTATTTATAGAAATCCTAGAAGATTTAAAAGAAGACAACACCTATACTTTCAATTTTGGAAATGGTATTGCAGATTTTCATGAAGGGAATGTGCTAAAAGATTTCACATTAGTTTTTAGTACTGGAAAAGAATTAGACTCATTAGCAATAAGTGGGAAACTAACAACTTGCCTTACCAATAAAACGCCTGAGAATATTATCGTAGGAGTCTATCAAACAGATCGTTTGAAAAAAGACTCTACTATTTACCTACAAAAACCAAATTACTTTGGCTTAGTCAACGAAAAAGGGGAATACAAAATTGAGCATATTAGAGCAGGGAAGTATGAGCTGATAGCTTTTGAAGATGTGAACACAAATTACCTTTACGGTGGAGCTGCAGAACAAATTGCATTTAGCGATAGTCTAATTACAATTAGCGATAGTACAAAGGTAGATTTATGGCTTTTTAAGGAAAAAGACGAAATCAAATTATTGGATGTTACAGCAAAAGATAACGGGAGGATTCATTGGTTGTACAACCAAGAAATTGACTCTTTAAAAATCCATTCTAGTAGTACAACTGACTTTTACTCCAAAACTAGCGGAGACAGTCTTTTTGTATGGCCTCAGTACAATGTGGATTCATTTTATATGTGGACAGAAATTGACTCTCGTTTAGATTCAATTTTAGTAAAAAACGATTCTTTAAAAACACAAAAACTAAATTTAACTTTAGAGAATAAATACTTAAAAGCTAAGTCTAATTTAGTGTTCCAATCTGATGCTCCAATAATTGCAATTGACACAACGAAAATAGAATTATTTGTAGACTCCGTTAGAGTGGATTATTCTATTATTTATTCTGACTTTAACCTAGAACTTGAATTTTTACACGGAGGAAAGAATAATTACAATTTAACATTACATAAAGGAGCTGTTTTAAGCACTTACAACAATCAAAACGATAGTACGTACTTTTCATTCCATACTAAGCATGAAAGTGCTTTAGCTGGATTAGATATAAAGGTGAGTTCAATCTATAAAAACTTTTATATAGAATTGCTTAAAGATGATAAAGTACTTGAAACTCTTGCGTCTGTAGAAGATTTGAAATTTACGAACCTCTTACCATCCAGGTACCAAATAAGAATGGTAATAGATCGTAATTTAGATGGAAAATGGACTCCTGGAAATTATTTCGAAAACAAACAGCCTGAAAGAGTAATTTACTACGACAAAGAAATAAACTTAAGAGCTAATTGGGAATTGGAAATAGATTGGTTAGTTGAATAACTCTATTTTATCTTGGTAAGATACATCCCAAGTAAATACAGATATTATAATTTGTTAAGCTTTAAGTCAAATTTATCTCTAGCATTCAAAAAAGGTAATTTCTTTCTAATAGCACCTAAATGTTTTTTAGAAAGACTCACTTCTACCCAACCTTCCTTATTTTCTGGTGCAGTTGCAATTAAATCGCCCATTGGATCTAAGACTTGAGAATGGCCCGAATAGCTAGCTTTATAAGGATCTACTCCAACTCTATTCACACCAATTATATAAGCTTGATTTTCTATAGCACGAGCTTGTAATAATACATCCCAAGCAGCAATTCTTTTGCTAGGCCAATTGGCTACATAAAAACACAAATCGTAGTTAACATCGTTTCTAGAAAAAACAGGGAATCTTAAGTCGAAACATATTAGTGGACAAATTCGCCAGCCTTTATAGTCAATAATTAACCTATTTATTCCTGCAGAAAACTCTTTTTGTTCATTTATTAAACTAAACAAATGCCGTTTATCGTAGCTTTTAATTAGCCCACTAGGTTCCACCCACAATAAGCGATTGTAAATGTTACCGGCTTCTTTTATCATGAGAGAACCACAAATAACATACTGATGTTTTACAGCCATCTCTTTCATCCAAGAGACAGTATCACCATCCATAGACTCTGCTAAATGAGTAGCTTCTACAGAAAATCCAGTAGCAAACATTTCTGGTAATAGAACTATATCTACCGCTTCAATCGAGGCAAAATAAATTTCTATTTGATTCCTGTTTTTTAAAGGATTCTCCCAAGAAATATCACATTGAAGTAAGGCTATTTTTAAATTTTCCATACAAATAGTGTTTACTTTATCAGAAAATCAAAACTACTCTAATTAATATTTGAGAGAATGTAAAAACAAATTAAATCCTATCTTTGAGAGAATCAATATAAATATCAGATGAAAAAGTATAAACTTTTACTAATTCTACTCATCGTAAGTAACTACGCAACTGCTCAAACAGTAAACTACTATTTTGAACAATTCACACACAATTATAGTGAGTTAAGTAATCCAATAAGTATAAATAATGGAGAAGTTTGGGATGACCCTGAATACACCATTTCATTAGGATTTGATTTTTCAATATTAGGAAATCAGACAAATTCTCTAATAATAGGTGGCGGTGAATTATCAAACACAACTTTAAACAATTTGATAATTGCAACAGCTGCAGATCTTTCTGATAGGGCATACAATACAAACAACAATTCATTATCGCCTATTTCCTATCAAATTGAGGGAGAAGCAGGGAAAGAAATCTGCAAAATAGAATGGAAAAATGCAGGTTTTTACGAAGATGATGAAGGTGTTTACTATACCAATCTTCAAATTTGGATTTACGAAGAATCTAACATGATTGAGATTCATCATGGATCCACAAATATAGACGCAACCTTTTATTTATGGGAAGAAGATTTCAGTGGGATCTTAGACATTGATTGGGAAACGGAAACAGGCACAGGCTATATGTTAGAAGAAATTGAGGGAGAATATCAGTTTGGCTATCAAAACCTAGATGATTTTTACGAATCAAATACTTTTACAAACTATCCAGAAGAAGGGAGTGTTTTTCGTTTTTACCCTGAAAATGCAATTGGAATAAATGGCATGGAAACTACAAACCTAGAAATACATCCCAATCCAACTTCAGATTTTTTAACCGTACTAAACGAGAGTAATTCCGAAATAAAATACAAAATCATCTCTCTAGATGGACGTATGCTCCAGCAAGGAATTTCACCAAAACAAAACACTCAAATTGATCTTCGAGAATTAAAACTGGGGATGTACTTTATACAGGGAATTCAAGAGGGAGTGTTTTTCAATAAATCATTTATAAAAAACTAAACTAGTCCATATTTCACTAGTAATCAAAAGATTTATAGTAGTTATTTAAAATAAAGTACTGAGTGATTTCTATAATTTCATAACTAAATTAGGAAGCCAAAAGGTTAACGCTACTCAAATTGAATAGTTGCAAATCAATCTAACAAAAAATCCTTTTTAAGCTTTTTTGTCAATTTAGAAACCACCAAATTATAAGAATGGTCAAACAGCTCTTCTACAAGATCTTTAGAAAGCTCTCCATCTATAATTATGGTATTCCAATGCGTCTTATTCATGTGATAACCGGGTTTTACTGAGGCAAAACGTTCTCTTAATTCTATCGCTTTTTCTGGGTCACACTTAAGGTTTATCTGCAATGGGTGTTTTTCTAGACTGAACAAAGCAAACATTTTCCCAGCCACTTTAAAGACCAGAGTAAATTCATCAAAAGGGAAGCTTTCTGTTACAGCAGCCTTCGATAAACAGTAGCTTCTTATATTTTCAATTGGCATAATTTGTATATTTAAAGAGAATGACTAAATTTAATCACAAATTATTAAATCTAATGGACCTAGAAAATATAAAAAAGGAAAATCTTCCTAATCTCTTAAAGAGTCTTAAGACAAATAGGAAAAAGATAAAAGCAACTAGAGCAATTACCTATGTATTTGATGTGGTAATAATTATGGCTGCTTTATTGTATTTTTTTGATATCCATTTCTCTAAATGGTTATTACTTCCTGCTGCTGCTTCTGTTACACTTCATACTCGTTTGGCGGTTTTATACGAGCGAAAATGCATCCTAAAACAGCAAGAAATAATCTTGAAATACTTACAAAAATAAGAGGTCTTTCACTTCATTTTAGTCTTTAGAATTAGTCCGTTTTTCTACCTAAAATAGTTTAAAATTTGAGTCACTAATACGCAATATTTAAAAAGCGAATTTCTACTTTTGCATTAGTATTAAGCATCTCAAAATTAAAGCTTTGAAAAAAATTCAAAACGCACTTATTTCGGTTTTTCACAAAGACCGTTTAGAACCAATTATTGAAGAATTAAACCGTTTAGGTGTAACCATTTACTCCACTGGAGGGACTCAAAAATTTATTGAGGACTTAGGAGTTTCTGTTGTGCCGGTTGAAGACCTTACTAGCTACCCTTCTATTTTAGGAGGTCGTGTAAAAACGTTACATCCAAATGTATTTGGTGGTATTTTAGCTCGTCGTCATGAAGCCAACGATTTAAAACAATTAGAGGAATATAAAATCCCTGAGTTAGACTTAGTAATTGTAGATCTTTATCCTTTTGAAGACACAGTAGCTTCTGGTGCTGAAGAACAAGATATTATTGAGAAAATCGATATAGGTGGAATTTCATTAATTCGTGCTACCGCTAAAAACTTTAGAGACACTCTTATTGTTCCTTCGAGAGAAGATTATCAAGAGACTTTAGATATCTTAACAGCGCAAGAAGGTGCAACTACCTTAGAGCAACGAAAAGCTTTTGCTTCAAAAGCATTTAACATCTCTTCGCATTACGATACCGCAATATTTAACTATTTCAACGACGGTTCTATTACTGCTTTAAAACAAAGTATTCAAGAATCTAAAACACTTCGCTACGGAGAAAACCCTCATCAAGAAGGTACATTCTACGGAAAGTTAGATGAGATGTTTGACAAATTGAACGGTAAAGAATTGTCGTATAACAACCTATTGGATGTAGATGCCGCGGTTAACTTAATGGCAGAATTTACAGAGACTACTTTTGCAGTATTAAAACACAATAATGCCTGTGGATTAGCTTCGCGCGAAAACCTTACAGACGCTTGGAAAGATGCACTTGCTGCTGATCCTATTTCTGCTTTTGGGGGTGTGTTAATAACTAATAGAAAGGTGGATGCTAAAACGGCTGAAGAAATTCATAAATTGTTCTTCGAAGTAATTATTGCTCCAGCTTACGACGAGGCTGCTTTAGAATTATTTAAAACAAAGAAAAATCGTGTCGTTCTTGTACAAAAAGATGTGAAAATGCCTGCTAAAACGGTGCGCACAATCTTGAACGGTGTTTTAGAACAAGATAAAGACACAAAGACAGATGCAATTACAGACATGAAAGATGTGTGTAATGTATTAGCTACAGAAGAACAAAAATCTGACTTAGCCTTTGCTTCTAAACTTTGTAAAAACACGAAGTCTAACACGATAATTTTTGCTAAAAACAAGCAATTAATTTCTTGTGGTGTAGGACAAACATCTCGTGTAGACGCGCTTAAACAAGCAATTGTGAAAGCAAAAGCTTTTGGGTTCGACCTCGATGGTGCTGTAATGGCTTCAGATGCTTTCTTCCCTTTTCCAGACTGCGTAGAAATTGCAGATAAGGAAGGAATCAAAGCGGTTATTCAGCCTGGAGGATCTATTAAAGATAAATTATCTATTGACTACTGTAATGACAATGGTATGGCAATGGTATTTACCGGAACTAGACACTTTAAACACTAGAATTTATATTTCTCAGTGAATGCTCTTTGGAGCATTCACTGAATATTTTACTAATACCCTAAATAAATAAACATGGGATTGTTTGACTTCATGACCCAAGATATAGCAATAGATCTTGGAACAGCAAATACACTTATCATCCACAACGATAAGGTTGTTGTAGATCAACCATCAATTGTAGCCATTGACCGCAAGACTGAAAAAATTATTGCGGTTGGAACAAGGGCACAACAGATGCATGGTAAATCTCACCCTGGAATAAAAACAATTCGTCCACTAAAAGATGGTGTAATTGCCGATTTTGGTGCTTCCGAGCAAATGATTCGCGAATTAGTTCGCACCATCCCAAATCTTAGAAACCGATTTTTCTCTCCATCTCTACGAATGGTAATTTGTATTCCATCTGGTATTACGCAGGTAGAAGAAAGAGCCGTAAAAGATTCTGCAGAACAAATTGGCGCCAAGGAAGTTTACTTAATTCACGAACCAATGGCAGCAGCTATAGGGATTGGAATTGATGTACTAGAGCCTAAAGGAAACATGATTATTGACATAGGCGGTGGTACTACCGAAATCGCTGTATTAGCACTCGGAGGTATTGTTTGCGATAAATCTATTAAAGTTGCAGGTGATGTATTTACCAGCGATATCGTTTATTATATGCGTACACAACACAATTTATTTGTGGGTGAAAGAACAGCCGAAAAGATTAAAATTAATGTGGGTTCTGCAGTTGAAGAACTAGAAAACCCCCCAGAAGATTACGCGGTTCAAGGACGTGATCTAATGACTGGAAAACCTAAGCAAATTACCATATCTAGTGGCGAAATTGCAAAAGCACTTAACAAGTCTATTATTCAGGTAGAAGATGCCGTTATGCAAGCCTTAGCATTAACACCTCCAGAATTAGCAGCAGACATATACAATACGGGTATTTACTTAGCAGGTGGTGGCTCAATGCTAAGAGGCCTAGATGATCGGATTGCTAAAAAAACGGAACTACCTGTTTACGTGGCCGAAGATCCACTTAGAGCTGTTGTTCGTGGTACAGGAATAGCACTTAAAAATATTTCCTCATTTAGTTTCTTAATGAAGTAGAACACCTTTTAGCACATGCGTAACTTAATTGTCTTTTTCATCAAGAATCACGTGTTTTTCGTGTTTTTACTTATGGAAATCATTGCTATGGGAATGTTGTTTCAAAGTCAATATTACCAATCATCCAGAATGGCAAGTTCCTCTACTCTTTGGTCGGGAAAGTTACTTGAAAGCTATAATAATTCTACAGATTATTTTTCTCTAAAAGATATAAACACCCTTTTAGCAACAGAAAATGCACAATTAAAAACAAGACTTAGTAGCACTAAAATAGATTCGAATTTAGTGCTTAACGATCAATTCCATTACATTTCAGCCAAAGTCATAAAGAATTCCTACAACAAAAGAAACAATTATTTAACTCTTAATAAGGGCTCTTTACATGGACTTGAAAACGGAATGGGCGTTTGTACAAATCAAGGAGTGGTAGGTATAATAAGAGATGTGAGTGCTAATTTTGCAACAGTAATGAGTGTGCTAAACAATAAAACCGTGATTAGCGCTAGACTCCAGAAATCGAAGCACTTTGGAGAATTACATTGGGATGGTAAATCTGCTGATTTCGCACAGCTACACTCAATTGAAAAATACGTCCCTATTTCTGTAGGCGATAGCCTTATAACAAACAGCTACTCGAGTATTTTCCCTGAAGGAATTTCTATAGGAACGATTAATAGATTTGATAGACTCAAAACAGAAAACTTCTACACCATAGAAGTTGATTTAGCTGTAGAATATAGGAATTTAGAATATGTTTACGTGATTAAGGATTTGCAAAGAAATGAACGAAACACACTAGATAAAAGGACTATTGAATAAGCCAATACAACATATAGTACGTTTTTTCATTCTTGTAGCGCTACAGGTATTCTTTCTGAATAACATTCAGGTGAGTGGCTATGTAAACCCATACGTTTATCTTCTTTTCATACTCTTACTTCCGCCAAAACTACCTAAAATTTTAGTCTTATTTCTGGGGTTTTTAATGGGTTTAACAATGGATATGTTTGCAGACAGCTATGGTATACATACAGCTGCAACAGTTTTAATAGCCTACATAAGACCTAGTATTCTTTCGTTAGTATCTATTAAAGGAGGAGAAGATCTAGAAGAGATCAGTATAAAACAATTAAAGTTCGGACGCTTTTTTACCTATTCGTCAATACTCTGCTTAATTCATCATTTTACACTTTTCTATTTGGAAGCTTTCCGTCTAAATGAATTTGTAGACACTTTTGGGAGAGCTTTTTTTAGTACCCTCATCAGCCTATCCTTACTTCTACTTATTGAATCGATACGCACTAAGCCTAGCAAAAGATGAGTAGAAATAAATTTACCGAAAGAAGACTATTTTTTTATTTCCTATTTGTTGGAACGACATTACTTCTTCTAATTACACTTTTTGGAATACAAATACTCAACGACTCCTATAAAGTCTCGGCAGAAAATAATGTTATAAAGGCAATAACTATCTACCCAGAAAGAGGGTATATATACGATAGAGAGGGTGTTTTATTAGTCACTAATCAGAGAGCTTACGACCTAATGGTAACTCCAAGACAAATAAAGCAATTAGACACAATAGCACTCTGCAAAATTATAGACATAGACCTTGAGGAATTTAATAAATATCTAAAAAGAGCCAAACGTTATTCTACACGAAAAGCCTCATTACTCCTAAAGGAAATATCCAAACAAACAGCGGCACAACTACAAGAACGTTTGTATGAATTCCCTGGGTTTTATCTTCAAGAAAGAACTATTAGGCAGTACCCAGAAAGAAGTGCTGCACATATTTTAGGCTATGTAAGTCAGGTTCCAGATTATATCTTAAAAAAAGACGACTACTATAAGAGAAATGACAATTATGGAATATCTGGTGTAGAGAGTTCTTACGAAAAAGACCTACGAGGAGTTCGTGGAACTCAGTATCTTATTAGAGATGTATGGAATAGGCCTAAAGGGAGTTTTGAAGATGGAAAATACGACAGTTTAGCCATTAATGGTAAAGACATAGAGTTGAGCATAGACATACAATTACAAAAATATGCTGAAGAGTTAATGCGAAACAAAAAAGGGAGTATTGTTGCTATAGAACCAGCTACAGGAGAAATTCTAACTTTAGTGAGCAGCCCTAATTACGACCCCAATTTATTAATTGGTCGTTCGCGTTCTATCAATTTCAATCGGATGTACAAGGATCTAGATAAACCACTATTCGATAGAAGTCTTTTAGCAGAATATCCTCCCGGGTCTACATTCAAATTGGTAAATGCACTTATAGCATTGCAAGAAGGTGTTATTTACGATGGTACTCGTTTTTCTTGTGATGAAGGTTGGAGATTTAGTGCCAAACTCAAAATAGGATGTCATGCACATAGGTCGCCTTTAAATCTTATAGAATCTATCGAACAATCGTGCAATGCATACTACTGCAATACTTTTAGACGAATTGTAGAGAAATACCCAACAGCATCAAAAGGATATGACAACTGGAGAGAGCATGTACTAAGTTTTGGTTTAGGTAACTTTTTGAACAATGATTTATACAACGGCCGTAAAGGCAGGGTTCCTACGGTAGACTTTTACAACAAACAATACGGAAAAGGGAGATGGAAAGCACCCACAGTAATTTCTCTTTCTATAGGACAAGATGCTTTAGTGGTGTCGCCAATACAAATGGCAAATATGTGCGCGGCAATAGCAAATAGAGGCCATTACTACACTCCGCATATAGTTCGAGAAGTAGATGGAGCTCCGCTAAACGACAGTACTTATAATACCCCTAAATATACAAGCATCGATAAAAAACACTTTAACACCGTTATTAACGGTATGGAAAGAGTGTTTACAGGAAAACACGGGACAGCAAAAACGGCTCGTGTAAAAGGAATTGAAATATGTGGTAAAACAGGAACTGCAGAAAATTCTCACGGAGAGGACCATTCTATATTTATCGCATTTGCCCCTAAAGAAAACCCACAAATAGCCATTGCGGTTTATGTTGAAAATGGAGGTTGGGGTTCTACCTGGGCAGCACCTATTGCAAGTTTAATGATTGAGAAATACCTTACAGGGCAAATAAGTAACAGCAAACAAGAGGCTTTTATATTGAATGGAAATTTAATGAATACTGAGGATGCGAAATAATAAAAGTGTATTTGCTAACATCGACTGGACTTTGGTATTTATCTATATGCTCATGCTTTTCTTTGGCTGGTTAAATATTTATGCGGCTAATTACGACGAAGGGGCTGTAAATCTAATAACAATGAATGCCGAGCCTGGAAAACAACTTTTCTGGATAGCGACCTCTTGTATTTGGATCTTCCTCATTTTACTTTTAGATGGAAAGTTTTACACCACTTTTTCGTATTTAATATATATATTTATGCTGCTCTTATTGGTAGGAGTCCTCATTATAGGGAAAGAAATTGGCGGAGCTAAATCTTGGTATGATCTAGGTAGTTTTAGTATGCAACCCTCCGAATTTGCTAAAATTGGGGTGCTTTTGGCTCTAAGTAAATATTTAAGTCAGCTAAATATAAATCTAACAAATATTGATACTCAAATTAAAGCCTTCGCATTAATTTTACTGCCAATAATTCTTATTATGCTACAACCAGATGCAGGTTCGGCAATTGTATTTGCATCCTTGTTTCTAGTACTTTATAGAGAAGGGATATCTGGAGTCTATCTTGTTATTTTGGCTCTTGCAATAAGTTTATTTATCCTTACACTAAAGTTTGAGACACAGATCGCAATGATTATCACAACCCTTGTAGCTATACTCTTTGGCTACTTACTAAAAAAAGGGAAAAACTCTATTAAACCAGCGATTTTCAGTTTGGTAATTGCTCTCGGTTTTATTCAATCTGTTGAGTATTTATACAACGAAATCCTAAGACAACATCATCGAAGCAGAATCGATTTAATTTTGGGGAAAATTGACGATATTCATGGTGCTGGGTACAATTTACATCAATCTAAAATAGCCATTGGTTCCGGAGGGTTTTCGGGTAAAGGCTTCTTAGACGGAACACAAACTAAATTTAATTTTGTACCGGAACAGAGTACCGATTTTATTTTTTGCACCATCGGAGAAGAATGGGGATTTATAGGTTCAGTAATCACAATTGGATTGTTCCTTGCATTACTCTTACGTTTAATTGTTTTGGCAGAAAGACAAAGATCTACCTTCAGTAGAGTATATGGCTATGGAGTAGCCACCATATTATTCTGTCACTTTTTTATAAATATAGCCATGACGATAGGCATCATGCCAGTAATAGGCATCCCATTACCCTTTTTTAGCTATGGAGGCTCATCATTGTGGGGATTTAGTATTCTACTTTTTATTTTTATAAAACTAGATGCGTATCGAATGGATATTTTACGATAGTAAATATTCACTTGTTTTCGAGCATACTCATCTATCCTAGAGAATTCTCTATCTTCTAGACTCCTTTATCTTCTTTTTCCTACTATATTTGTTAAATCAAATAAATTGAAACCCATTCGCATGAAATACGAGAAAATTGACAGCCAGTTATTTGTTAGAAACAGACAACGTTTTTGCACTGAATTGAAGGCAAAATCCATTGCTATATTTAACTCTAACGACATCATGCCAACCAATGCGGATGGAACGATGGACTTCCGTCAGAATAATGATATTTTTCATCTTTCAGGAGTAGATCAAGAAGAGTCTATTCTTGTGATTTTCCCGGACTCATTCCACGCTAAACACAAAGAAATTTTATTCCTAAAAGAAACCAACGAGCATATAGCAGTTTGGGAAGGAGCAAAACTCGATAAAAAACAAGCCTTCGAAACTTCAGGTATCAAAACTGTTTACTGGATAGACCAGCTAGAATCGGTTTTAAAAACTTTGATGAGCGAGGCAACACATATTTACTTAAACAGTAACGAACACCTACGAGCCAACACAGAGGTTGAAACCCGAGATGTACGTTTTGGAAAGTGGATTAGAGAAATCTATCCATTACACGAAATAGAAAGAGCGGCACCGATAATGCATAAAATTCGTGCAATTAAAGATGCTGTAGAAGTAGACCTTATCCAAAAAGCATGCAAGCTTACCGAAGGAGCCTTTAGAAGAATTTTAAAGACCATTAAGCCTGGAGTAATGGAATATGAAATTGAAGCCGATGTAATACACGAATTTATTCGTAACAGATCACGTGGATTCGCATACACTCCTATTATCGCTTCTGGAGAAAGTGCTTGTGTGTTGCACTATATAGACAATAACAAACCGTGTAAAGACGGTGATGTTATCCTAATGGATTTTGGTGCTGAGTATGCAAATTACGCATCAGACATGACACGTTGTGTACCCGTAAACGGGAAATTTACAGCTAGACAGAAAGATGTGTACAATGCTGTATTGAGGGTAATGAAAGCAGCTACCAAAATGCTTATTCCTGGTAATTTCTTACATGAATATCATGTTCAAGTTGGATTACTAATGGAGAAAGAACTAATCGGATTGGGCTTAATTTCTCAAAAAGAGGTAGACAATCAAAATCCAGAATGGCCAGCGTATAAAAAATATTTCATGCATGGAACTTCTCACTATCTAGGTTTAGATGTACACGATGTAGGTTCGTGGACTACACCTATTGAAGTTGGAATGGTATTTACCTGTGAGCCTGGAATATACATACCAGAAGAGAATTTAGGAATACGTTTGGAAAATGATGTTCTCGTAACCGAAAATGGACCAAACGATTTAATGGGCGATATACCACTAGAAGCAGATGAAATTGAAGCATTAATGGCAGAGTAATTTATTTGAATATTATGCTCTTTAAATTCCAAAGTATAAACATACAATACAAAACTGAAGGGTCTGGAGAAGTTGTGGTGCTACTCCATGGTTTTCTCGAGAACCAGAGTATGTGGGATGAGATAGCATTAGAACTTTGTAAATCTCATAAAGTTATACGCTTAGACTTTCCAGGCTTTGGGAATTCGGAGACCTTCGAAGATTCGTATTCGATAGAAAATTTAGCCCATTTGACTCATGAGCTAATTAAAGAGTTAAAAGTTGATAAATACAGCCTCATAGGTCATTCTATGGGAGGTTATGTTGCTACAGAAATTTGCAAACTTTTCCCAAACGAAATTGAACAGCTCATACTTTTTCATTCAACTGCTAAATCTGATTCAGTATCCAAAAAGAAAGACCGAGATAGAGCGGTAAAAGCGGTAAACAACAAGCAAAGGATTTACTTAAAGACAGCAATTCCATTTTTATTCCCAAAACAATATCAAATTTCTTGTTCTAAGTATATCCAAAAAATGATACTAGAAGCCGAAGGATTAAAGGCTAAAGGAATTAGTGCTGCTATTAGTGCGATGAAAAACAGAAACGACAATTCTCAAATTGTGAAAAACTTGAATTGTAAAAAAACATATATCGCAGGCAGATGGGATCCACTCTTAAAGATTGCAGATCTTAAGGAAGAAGCAATAAATAATCGTGCGCAGTTTATAGAAATTGAAAATGCTGGACACATGAGTCATTGGGAAAGCACATCGGTAGTTATTCAAGAACTTAAAAAAATAATAGCATAAAAAAAGGGAAGCAAAATGCTTCCCTTTTTTTGTTTTAACTAAACCCTTCTACTATATCCCCCAATGCAATAGAAGTAAACTTTTAGATTGTTAAGGCTTTAAAAAACCACTTAAAAAAGTAATCTTAACATCTTATACAGTATTTTACAATTAGCGTGCCAAACTACATGCTTACCAACTTAAGTTTACTTTTTATTTTCGTGAGAAGTCCAACCGTGTGCTGTTAAAGGGAAAATCTTCGAATCGTGACTAACCAAGTTTGCACCAGAAGCTTTATCTACCATATACCCAATCACAGTCATGTTTGGGTTTGCCTTTATTTTTTCGTAATCTTTTTGCGCCACAGTAAAGAGCAATTCATAATCCTCTCCACCATTTAAAGCACAGGTAACTCCATTTAATTTAAACTCTTCTGCAATAGACATTACAGTAGGGTCACAAGGTATTTTTTCCTCGTAAATTTGCAAACCTAAATCAGACGCCTTAGCCAAGTGCAATAATTCTGAAGACAATCCATCAGAAATATCAATCATAGATGTAGGAACTAAATCCATCTCTTTAAACATCTCCACAATATCTTTTCTAGCCTCCGGTTTTAATTGACGCTCCAAAACATACTCAGAGCCATGCAAATCTGGTTGCATGTTTTTATCTTCCATAAAAACAGCTTTCTCTCTTTCCAATATCTGCAAGCCTAAATATGCAGCACCTAGATCACCAGAAACCACAATTAAGTCTTTTTCTTTTGCTCCAGAACGATAAACAATATCCTGTTCTTTTGCAGTCCCCAAAGCAGTTACACTAATCATTAAGCCCGAAGTAGAACTTGTAGTGTCGCCTCCAATTAAATCGACCTTATAATAATCACAAGCCAAGCGAATACCTTCGTACAACTCTTCAACCGCCTCAATAGGGAAACGATTAGACATTGCTAAAGACACCGTAATTTGGGTTGGAATTGCATTCATGGCGCAGATATCAGATAAATTTACTGCGACTGCCTTGTAACCTAAATGCTTTAAAGGAGCATAAGACAAATCAAAATGAACGCCCTCCACCAATAAATCAGTAGAAACGAGTTGACATATATCGCCGATTTTTATAACGGCAGCATCATCACCAATTCCTTTAAGGGTGGTCTCATTATATTGCTTTACATCCTTAGTTATTAGGTCGATTAAACCAAACTCACCTAATTTAGAAATAGGTGTAAACTCTTGTTCTTTGTTTTCGAATATACTCATGCCGCAAAATTACATTTTTATCCTGTATAGACCTTAATAAATTAAACCCAAAACCATATATATTTCGTATATTTGCAGCCTTAAATCGCCTTATTTAGAATTAGTTAAAATAAAAATAAGCATAGTAATGGTTAGTGTAACAGAAACAGCAAAGAAGAAGATATTCTCTTTACTCGAAGAGGAAGGCCTAGGTATTAATGCATACGTAAAAGTAGGTGTTTCTAGCGGTGGCTGCTCTGGTTTATCATACAAGCTAGACTTCACGAATGATCGCAACGAAAGCGACAAACTTATAGAAGATAATGATGTACGCATCTTAGTGGACAAAAAAAGCCTTTTATACCTAGCAGGAACTGAATTAGATTTCTCTGGAGGTTTAAATGGAAAAGGATTCACTTTTAACAACCCTAACGCTACTAGGACTTGCGGTTGTGGAGAAAGCTTTGCTATTTAATAGCTTTTATAAGTATTGAATTAATTGAACAAAACAAGTTAAATTTCAATCTTGAAATTTAACTTTTAACCTTTTAACTTTCTACAAAGTTGACTGAAGAAGATAAATTATTAGAAGAAGTAACCTCAGCCGATTATAAATACGGCTTTGTTACAGACATAGACTCGGACACCATTAAAAACGGTTTGAACGAAGACGTAATCCGTTTGATTTCGTCTAAGAAAAACGAACCCGAATGGTTGTTAGAATGGAGACTGGAAGGATTTAAAAAATTCAAAGAGCTTGTTGAGCCTGAATGGGCAAATGTGCATTACAAAAAACCAGACCTTCAAGCTATATCCTATTACTCTGCGCCTAAGCCTAAAAAAACACTTGCAAGTTTAGACGAGGTAGATCCAGAGTTATTAAAGACTTTTGAAAAACTAGGAATTTCTTTAGATGAGCAAAAAATGCTTACTGGAGTTGCCGTTGATATTGTAGTTGACTCGGTTTCTGTAGCAACTTCATTTAAAGCAAAACTAGGAGAACTAGGGATTATATTCTGTTCTATTAGTGAGGCTATACAAGAGCATCCAGAATTGGTGAAGAAATACTTAGGAACAGTTGTACCACAAACAGACAACTACTATGCAGCATTAAACTCTGCGGTATTTACTGATGGGTCTTTCTGTTACATTCCAAAAGGCACCCGTTGCCCTATGGAGCTTTCTACTTACTTCCGAATTAATCAAGCTGGAACCGGACAATTCGAACGAACGCTATTAATTGCAGACGAAGGATCGTACGTTTCATACTTAGAAGGATGTACTGCACCGTCGAGAGATGAGAATCAATTACACGCTGCTGTAGTAGAATTAATTGCCATGGACGAGGCTGAGATAAAATACTCAACCGTTCAAAACTGGTATCCTGGAAACAAAGAAGGTGTTGGTGGCGTTTTCAACTTCGTTACTAAAAGAGGTATTTGTCATAAAAGCGCAAAAATTTCTTGGACTCAAGTAGAAACTGGTTCAGCTGTAACCTGGAAATATCCTTCTTGTATTTTAAAAGGGGATAACTCTATTGGAGAATTTTTCTCTGTAGCTGTAACCAACAACTACCAGCAAGCAGATACAGGTACCAAGATGATCCATATTGGTAAAAACACAAAAAGCACCATTATCTCAAAAGGTATTGCTGCTGGAAAAAGTAACAGTAGTTACCGTGGACTCGTAAAAATTATGAAAGGTGCTGAAAATGCTCGTAATTTCTCTCAATGCGATTCGCTATTGATGGGAGATAAAAGTGGCTCGCATACCTTCCCATATATAGAAGTGAAAAACAAATCAGCTCGTATAGAACACGAGGCGACTACATCAAAAATTGGTGAAGATCAACTTTTTTACTGCAACCAAAGAGGTATAGGTACAGATGCAGCAATAGGACTTATTGTAAACGGCTATTGTAAAGACGTACTAAACCAATTACCCATGGAATTTGCCGTGGAAGCACAAAAATTACTATCACTTTCTCTTGAAGGAAGCGTAGGTTAACACCCAAAGAAAAAGATATGCTTAAGATAAAAGACCTGAGAGTAGAAATTGAAGGTAAAGAGATCATAAAAGGACTTAGCCTAGAGATTAACAAAGGAGAAGTTCACGCTATAATGGGCCCTAACGGTGCTGGTAAAAGTACATTGTCTGCAGTAATTGCTGGGCGCGATGAGTACGACGTTACTGGAGGTTCTATAGAATTTGATGGAAAAGACATTATGGATATGGCTCCGGAAGACAGAGCACATGCAGGTGTATTTTTATCGTTCCAATACCCAGTAGAAATTCCGGGTGTTTCGGTTACCAACTTTATTAAAACTGCGCTTAACGAAAGTCGTAAGGCTAGAGGTTTAGAACCTATGCCAGCGAAAGATATGTTAAAATTGATGCGCGAGAAGCAAGCTCTTTTAGAAATGGACAAGCAGTTTATGTCTCGTTCATTAAATGAAGGGTTCTCGGGTGGAGAGAAAAAGCGTAACGAAATATTTCAAATGGCCATGCTAGATCCTAAATTGGCAATTTTAGATGAAACAGATTCTGGATTAGATATTGACGCATTGCGCATTGTTGCAAACGGTGTAAATAAACTAAAAAGCGAAGACAATGCAGTAATGATAATTACGCACTATCAACGTTTATTAGACCATATCATCCCAGACTTTGTACACGTTTTGTATGATGGAAAAATTGTAAAATCTGGTGACAAAAATCTTGCTCTTGAATTAGAAGAAAAAGGTTACGACTGGATTAAGAAAGAAATAGAAGCCTAAAAAACTACCCGTTGAAACTACAAGATAAACTTATAAACTCTTTTGAGAAGTTTGGTCAAAGTCTTAATGGCTCCGAAACCGATAGCTTACGTAAAATGCGTACTAAAGGAATTGAGGTTTTTAAAAACTTAGGCTTTCCAACTACAAAAGACGAGGAGTGGAAATACACTTCTTTAAATAAAACCATCAAACGTGATTACGATTTTGGAGCAGAATTTAGCTTAGACATCAGATCGGAAGATGTAGATCGTTTTTTATGTACTGGTATAGATTCGTATAAACTCGTTTTTGTAAACGGCGTTTTTAATGACTCTTTATCTAATACTACCCAACAAGATAAATTCTTTGTAAGCAACCTAAAAGAGGCCTACGAAGGGAAGTCTGAATTATTTAACCAATACTATGGCACTCTAGCAGATGCAGAGTTGAGTATGGTTGGATTAAATACAGCTTACGCACAAGAAGGTGCTTTTGTATATGTAAAAGCTGGTGCAGTAGTAGATAAGTTAATTCAGATTCTATACATCAACAGCGACAGTAGTCGTTCAATGATGAATCAGACACGTAACTTAATTGTTGTTGAAGACAGAGCTGAAGTTCAAATTTTAGAACGTCACCAATCTTTAAGCGACGAGTATGTATTTTCTAATTCTGTAACAGAAATAAGCGTTGGTAACGAAGCTAATCTGAAGCATTATAAGATTCAAAACGATCAGAATACAGCTTCGTTAGTTGATAGCACCTTCGTAAAACAAGGAACTAAAAGTTCTGCTTTGGTAGATACTTTTGCGTTTAGCGGAGAACTTACACGTAACAACCTTCACTTTGAATTTGCTGGAGAACACGCAGAAGCTCATATGGATGCTATAACCTTATTAAAGGGTTCTAGCTTGGTAGATCATCATACTTTTGTAGACCACGCAGTCCCAAACTGTCAATCGTTTCAATTGTACAAAGGGATATACGATGAGAAATCTAAAGGAGTGTTTAACGGAAAAGTAATGGTGCGTCAAGACGCTCAAAAAACCAATGCTTTTCAACAAAACAATAACCTTTTATTAAGCGACTTTGCTAGTATAGATACCAAACCACAACTAGAAATTTTTGCAGATGATGTTGCATGTTCTCACGGTTGTACGATTGGACAACTAGACGAAGAAGCATTATTTTACATGCAGTCTAGAGGAATTCCTGTTAAAGAAGCCAAAGCATTTTTAATGTTTGCATTTGCAGGAGACACCCTAAAAAATATCGGTATTCCACAACTTAAAGAGCAGTTGGTAAACCTAGTTGCTAGAGAGTTAAAAGTAGATTTAGAATTGAATTAAGAAAACCTTAATGGCTTTAGATATTCAAAATATACGCGCTCAGTTCCCGGCTCTTCATCAAGAAGTAAATGGGAAACCATTGGTCTATTTCGACAACGGAGCTACCAGTCAGAAACCACAAATGGTAATTGACGCGATTACCAAATACTACAGTGAGGAAAACAGTAATATTCATCGTGGTGTACATTTTTTGAGTCAACAAGCAACCAATAAATACGAAGCTGCCCGCGAGGCAACACGTCGTTTTATTAATGCCGATTCTATAGAAGAAATTATTATTACACGAGGAACTACGGAGGCCATAAACCTTGTAGCATCTTGTTTATCTAAATCTCTGTTTAAGGCTGGAGACGAAATTCTTATCTCCGCGATAGAACACCATTCTAATATTGTTCCATGGCAAATGGCTTGCGAACAAACAGGTGCAATACTTAAAGTTATTCCTGTATTAGATTCTGGTGAATTAGACATGAATGCTTTTAAAAACATTCTTTCTGAAAAAACTAAATTACTAGCAGTAAATCATATTTCTAACGCCTTAGGAACCATCAATCCTATTGAGGAAATGATTGCTTTAGCACATGCTAAAGGAGCATTAGTATTGATAGATGGTGCTCAAGCTGTACCGCACACTAAAGTAGATGTCCAAGCTTTAAACGCTGATTTCTATTGCTTTTCTGCCCATAAAATGTACGGTCCTACAGGGATTGGTATTTTACATGGAAAGAAAGAGATTCTGGAAAAAATACCTCCTTACCACGGTGGTGGAGAAATGATTAAGGAAGTAACCTTTGAAGGCTCTACCTACAACGATTTACCTTATAAATTTGAAGGTGGAACTCCAAATATAGCTGGTGGAATAGGACTAGAAGCTGCCATACGATTTATGGAAGAGGTAGGCGTAGAAAATATAGCAAAGCAAGAAGCCGACTTACTAGCTTATGCTACCCAAAAACTCGCAGAAGTTGGTGGTATTCGTATTGTTGGGGAGGCGAAAAATAAAGCAGGATTGGTTTCTTTCCTTATAGATGGAATTCATCCTTTTGATGCAGGTACAATTCTAGATAAATTAGGAATTGCCATTCGTACTGGGCATCATTGTGCGCAACCTGTAATGGCTCGTTTTAATATTCCAGGTACAATGCGTGCTTCTTTTGCAGTGTACAATACAAAAGAGGAAATTGACATTTTTATTGCAGGGATTAACCGAGTTAAAATAATGTTCGGATAGATGACTATTCAAGAGATACAAGAAGAGATAATCGACGAGTTTAATATGTTCGACGATTGGATGCAGAAGTACGATTACTTAATTGAACTGAGTAAAGACCTACCTGCAATAAACGAAAGCTTAAAAGTAGACGATAACCTTATTAGAGGATGCCAGTCTAAAGTATGGCTTCACGCTAGTAAAAACGATGATAAAATTAGTTTTACAGCCGATAGCGATGCTATTATTACCAAAGGGATTGTAGCACTTTTAGTTCGTGTTTTTGATGGACAAAAAGCAAAAGACATTCTCGAAAACGAATTGTATTTTATTGATACCATTGGTTTAAAAGAACACTTATCGATGACTCGTTCTAATGGATTGGTTTCGATGATAAAACAAATGAAATTTTACGCAATCGCTTTTTCTAGTTAAAGAGAACGAAAGCTAAAACGAGTATAATTTTCAAAAAAACGCTGAAAGCAAACAATTATGAACGAAGAACAGATGCAAGCCATAGGCGAAAAGGTAATCGAAGTTATAAAAACGATTTACGATCCTGAGATTCCTGTAGATATTTACGAGCTAGGTTTAATATACGATGTTCGTGTAAGTGAAGATGCTGACATAGAAATCGACATGACCTTAACTTCTCCATCTTGTCCGGTAGCAGAATCTATGCCCGAGGAAGTAAGAGAAAAAGTAAGCTCTTTAGACGAAGCTAATAAAGTAGAAGTAATTATGGTTTTTGAACCTACTTGGGACAAAGACATGATGAGTGAAGAAGCGAAATTGGAATTAGGGTTTTTATAGGGAATTTGTTCCCCGATATTTTTCTCAAAGCATCAATTACAGTTTAGATTTAACACAATTATTTTATCTACTCTAAATCCTTATCTTCTATAATTCCTTATTAAATGGACGAAATAATTAACAAAGTAGAGCAGTCTGGCTTAATTACCCTTAACCTCGAAGACTATTACAACGAGGATAAGCGTGTGCTCATCGACTTGAAAGAGAACCTCTACGAAGGGTTTATTCTTCGAGAACGTGACTTTCGTGCTTTTGTTAAGTCTAATGATTGGTCGCAGTACCAAGATTGCAATATTGCTATAGATTTATCTACAGATGCTATTGTACCTGCCTGGGCTTTTATGCTCGTAGCAGCTGCCGTTTCTACCTACGCTAAAACGATTATTAAAGGCTCTCTAGAGGATCTAAACAAACATCTTTACACACAGGCTTTGCAAAATATTAATTTGGACGATTTCCAAGATAAGTTTGTTATTGTAAAAGGCTGTTCCAACCGTCCTGTGCCAGAATCTACTTATGTAGAATTATGTGTGTTATTACAACCTGTTGTAAAAACGCTTAGTTATGGCGAGGCATGCTCTAAGGTTCCTTTATTTAAAAAAAGAAAATAGTATCTTGAGATTAAATATTTAATCATGCGATACATAATTCTACCCTTCTTACTCCTACTGAATATGCATTGTTTTAGCCAAGGAATATATGCTGGCTTAAGTACAAATTCTGACTATCATTTTAGTTTCAACTCTCCATTTGAATTAGTACAAGCAGATACTAATTCTACAAATATGATTGAGCTAGACTTAAATAATGATGGGCTTAAGGATATTAGAATAAGTTCCACTTATTATGAGAGCTATCAATGGGGACAAGAAAAAAAAAGTACTACAAAGTTTAAATAATACGGAGATAGCTATTACTCAAAATGATTCTTGTTATTCTATTGCTATTGAACAACCCACTCAATATGCATTCCATATTCAACCTGTACACGAATTAAGTTATTACGATCTAATCGATTCAAATTTAAATTGGATTGACACAATTGCCACACTGAGTTATGATACCTGGGATGTAAATTATTACCCAATAAGCGCACCT
>Ga0308016_10000406_pt1 | contig 22214 bp, 13 predicted proteins | sample Neamet233_FD_203129 | JGI IMG/M metagenome (GOLD analysis project Ga0308016, IMG submission 203129) | Marine microbial communities from water near the shore, Antarctic Ocean - #233 | ecosystem: Environmental > Aquatic > Marine > Unclassified | place: Southern Ocean | collected 2014-07-28
GATTCAAGTTCTCAAGGGACAGATTCGAGTTGGGCAGGAACTTCTGCGAAGTGATGGGACCGGCCAAACCCTTGGAAAGATTATGTCGATTGGAACCGAGGGTGAAAAAATAGCACACGAAGGGCAAAAGGTTCCAATCCAAGTCAATATTCGGTTCTCAAGAAGCAATATCTCAAATGATGATATATTCTATGGAAATGTTACTGAAGAAGATGCCAAAAATATGAAATATTTCTCTTTGAGTGAATCCGAAAAAGATGCATTCATTGAAATTGTCAAAATCCATCAAGAGATACTCCAAGAATTTGGTTATGGGTTCGGATGGAAACCTTAGGTTGGCTTTGTCAATACTTTTATTCTACCAGAAATGTGTGACATAACTACACCTCACATTCATATATGGATAGGTTGGGTTGTTTAAATGTCCTCGGAGGAATACACATGGAAGCTGGTTTAACTGGAGCACCCATATTGGGTCAAAACCCTGCCGCACAAGACCTTATAGGGACTGTTTCTGCTATTTCGAACAGTTTGATGAACGAAGTTGGTAAGGTCATTATCGGCAAGCCACAGAATCTACGGTGGGTCACCGTCGGAATCTTATCGAACGGTAACATGTTGCTGGAAGATTTCCCAGGTTTGGCCAAAACATTGCTCGCAAACACGTTTGCTCGTGCATTGGGATGTAAGTTTAAGCGAGTTCAATTCACGCCCGATTTGCTACCCTCTGATATCATGGGAACCTACATGTATGACCAAAAATCTGGTGAATTCAAACTACGTGCTGGTCCATTGTTTTCCAATATTCTCCTGGCTGACGAAATTAACCGTGCACCGCCGAAGACGCAAGCCGCATTACTCGAAGCAATGGAAGAGAAGCAAGTTACCATCGAAGGAATCACGCATAAACTGCCTGCTCCTTTCGTTGTTTTGGCGACTCAAAACCCGATCGAACAAGAAGGAACCTATCCTCTACCTGAAGCACAGATGGACCGATTCTTGATGAAGATGAGCATGGGATATCCTGACCGCCCACAAGAAAAGGCCATTCTCGCACGTCGAAAACTTCGAGGAAAAGACGGTCACGATGTCGAACAAATCACTTCGCCAAAGAAAGTTGTTGCAATGCAAAAAGCTCTGGAGACAGTTCATGTCGACCCTGCTATTCTTTCTTACATCGTTGAAATCGTTCAACGCACTCGAGAAGATCACCGTGTAACCAACGGTGCATCGCCACGTGCATCACAATCCTTGTTCAAGACGGGACGTGCTGCGGCTGCTATTGCTGGACGAAACTACGTTATTCCAGACGACGTCAAAGGCCTTGCACTGCAAATTATCTCCCACCGTATCAATATGAAGCCTGAAGCAAAGATACGGGGTATTACGGGCATGCACATCGTTCGAAAGATTCTTTCCGAAGTGCCTGTTCCAGTAATTCAACCTGCATGATGTTCACTTGGTGAGGGTCTGCATTGAAAGGGAAAGAAGGTTCTCCCTCAAATTGTCCGAGGAGGTGTTAAGTTGAATCCCTACAAGATGGTTGTTGCAGTCGCAAATCAGAAAGGTGGTTGTGCTAAAACTACCACTGCAGTTAATCTCGCTGCAGCATTAGCCAAAGGCTCACCCCGCCAAGGACTTCCGAAAGCAAAAGTTCTGCTCATTGACCTTGACCCTCAAGGAAATTGTGCTACATCCTTTGGCGTGGAGAAAAAGAACATCAAGAAAACTGCATATGATTTACTTGCCAATGATTCCGCCGAAGATTTACCGATAATGGAAGAATATCTCATTGGTCCGGATGAACTTACTCAATCGATGCGAGATGCTTGGAGTCTTCGCAACAATAACAAGCAAGCACCAGATAACATTTCTGTCGGACATTTATGGCTCTTACCCAGTGACATTCACCTCTCTGGTGCTGAAATCGAACTCAGTCACAAAATTGGTCGGGAAACTCGATTGCGTGAAGCCTTGTTGCCAATCATCGATCAATTCGATTACATTATTATTGACACACCGCCTTCTTTGGGCTTACTTTCGATAAATGCTATGTGTGCAGCCAACTGGGTAATGGTTCCAGTACAAGCCGAATATTATGCCCTTGAAGGGTTCAGCATGCTGATGAATTCGATAAAGATGATTCAGCGACGTATAAACCGGAACTTGAAAATTTTTGGCATTGTAATGACCATGGTCGATGCACGTTCAAAATTAAGCCGCCATGTGTGCGATGAAGTCAATCGAAAGATGCCCAAAAAATTATTCAAAACTACAGTTCGACGCTTGGTAAAAGTGGCTGAAGCGCCATGGAGTGGAGCGCCAACAGTCTTGCTCAACAAGCCGACCAACTCTGGTGCAGGAGCGGGGTCTTTGGAATACTGGACACTGTCAAAAGAATTTCATCAACGCGTAATAGAAATGCGCAGAGAATTTGGCGTCAATGAAAACCCGAGGCTGTTACTTGAACGAAAAAATCGTTGATTTTCCTGTTTGAAGAAGTACTTTTTCTTTTAAAATCGATGTTTCATAGCATCAATTCTTCGCACAGGTTAAGTATGCTATAGAACAGAGCAGGTCTGGGATAGTTATGACAGGTGAAGGGATGACCTCGGTCAGTGTGAGTTACGAAGTACGAAGGCAACTCAACACTATGCGAACGATGAGTGGGCACAAAAGTGTCAATGAACTGCTAACAGATGTGGTTCGAGCGCATAAAATTTCGATGATGAACGGTGAAATTGAAACGCTGCGAGAACGAATGAAGGCTGTAGCTGATGTCGACATTGAGCACCTGGTTAACCGACTTAATCTCGCTCCATTTAAGGTTTGATTCTCATGATGAAATGGCGTCCAAAGGGCTACGAATTTGATACCAAGAACTTGGTACGGGCCTTGTTCAGTGAACATACCGATGAGGGGAAATTACTCGAGGCGGCTGCATGTGGCTATGTCGAAATTTTTGCTCGCTCCAGTGCTTGGAATGGTGTTTTGTGGCTGATTATGAATACTCTAAAACAAGATGGAAAGCCCGTCTACACCGGAGAAGAACTCGGAAAACTTCGAGAATCTTTGCCAATCGTTTGGCGATAATATTTCTAGAATCAACTGGTTTCTAAATTCAATTAGAAATTGATTTCATTGATTTTTATCAAGCCATTCTTGTCCATACCATTTCCATTGGTCTGTGGTCCAACCTTCAGGCAATCCTCCATCTGGTAACGGCGGTGCTTCTGATGGTACTTTAATGACTTCTGGTTCAGGTGCGGGAGTTGCCGTTTCAATTCCTGCAATCGCTTCAAGGCTGCCTTCATCGCCATACAAACTCGCTGCGTCGATTGGGGTTGTTTCTGTTACATCCTCAGATGAACCCTCCTCAGCAACCGTGAAATCAAGACTTGCAACATCGTCATCCCAAGCGGAATCCGAAACAATTCCACCTTGGGCTGATAGGCCAGCAGTACCTTCCAATGCTTCGTTTTCTGCAGATTTATTTTCGGTTGGGATAAACGGAACTCCATATATTTTGACGAGAGAAGTGGTTTTTCGGCGTTTCATAATCGCTCCTACGATGATGATCACAACTGAAAGAAGAAAGAATACCCCTCCTCCAACCATTACAACTTGCTTGACAATATTTGAATCAACTTCGTTTGTATCGAGCAAGCCAGCGTTTTTACTGGCATTCCAAGACCCGAAATTCATATACGAATCGCTTTCAACCTTCTCTCGTGAGACATATAATTGATACTCAGCGTTACGCCATCCTTGGCAGACAAGTGATGTATCGTCAAAGTTGAGCATACAATGGTCTTCTTCTGTTTGAACCAGAGGACGACTGTCATCATAATCACTGTTTGAACCTACACCATCATTGTCCCCATCAAAATGTTCATTGGGATCGGCGTCCATATTTAGCGACTCTGTCACGTCCACCCAGCCATCTCCATCTCCATCTTCACAACCATAAGACGGAACTTCGATATAGCCAATTGCTGAAGAGGTATTGACAATCCAAGCCCTTGTCGATGTACCCGCTTTCCAGTTACAATCATCGGGTAATGAACCTGTTATGTTGTCACCGTAGCCATCGCCATCACCATCTCTCCATTGGGAACTTTGCTGTGGTAATGCATCAGCACCTTGTTCAACAGTCCAGTTGGCAGATGGGTTTGAGTAACCGTCAAGATCTGAATCGAGACAGCCAAAGCGGTCTTCTTTCGAAAACCCGTTGGTATTCGGGCATTCGTCGGGTGTGATGCCGTTTAGATTATCTCCATAACCATCCTGGTCGGAATCGTACCATTGAGATGGTTCATGTTTGAATTTATCACCTTCGAGGCCATTTGCATTGTCACCATAGCCATCTCCATCCGAGTCCGACCATTGGTCACTGTTGTTTGGGAATATATCGCCATTGGTACCATCCGCATTATCTCCATAGCCATCAGCATCTGAATCAGCCCACTGGGACGAATCTATTGGGAAAATATCTCCAAGATAGCCATTGCGGTTATCACCGTAACCATCGCCGTCTTGGTCAGTCCATTGGGTAAATTCGAGTGGAAATACATCACTTTGATCGCCAACTCCATCTCCATCCGTATCGACATCATACAGTCGTATTTTGGATGTGGAAACACTGGATGTAACAATAAATATTTCACCGGTAAATATCGGCTTTGAACCTAAAACTTGTCCAGTTGAGACATAGGTGTTTCCTTCGGTAAATCCTGCGACATCCACTTGCGTTAATTTTCCATTTTGAGTTCCGATATGATATGTTGAATTACCAAACTCCTCCAACGAAACTATCGAGGAACCATGACTTAATGAAAGCGTTTCAACTGCCCAAGAATCGGTATTATATCGGAATAAATTGCCATTTGCAGTTCCAACCAATAAATCTCCGTTATGATCTTCCATGACCACATTAACAATGGCCGTAGATTCGGTTAGGGTTGTCAAACTCGTTCCATCGTTGGCAGAAATGTGAACTTTGCTATCGTATGCCCCGACGACAATTCGGCCATTTGAAATAATTTCAAAAGCACTGAAACCTGTTTGGACTTGTGGAGAAATTAAACCGGTAGCTCCCTCTGAATCGTATTCTTCAGCTCGACGGCGTCCTGCATAATATGCCAACCAAAGGTCACCTTCATCGTCCCAATCTGCATCACTCACCGGGTCCGAGGTTGAAATATTTCGATTAATAATTTGAAAATCCATGTGGATAATAGAAACGCCTGAATCATGGCAAACAACAGTTAATTGTTGAGATGCATCCAAACGTGCTGAATTTGTGCTGACGTTCAAATCAAGTTGCCATTGAGGTATGAGATATCCATTTACAAAACTGTTTACGCTCACATTTCCGGCATCATCAACTGTTAATATAGAGCCATCAAACATTTGTTTCCAATACACAAAACTCGGTTGAACTTGTTGAGTATAGCCTGCATCGACAAGTGTTGAACCAGAGGCAGAGGCAATGGGGATGACTGCGGCAATGGGTAACATCAATGCAGCGATAAGAAGAACAATGAATCTCTTCATAGCAATCCGAGAACCTCAATCAATATGAAGCGTACCCTTGATGGCATCAAGAGGTTTTTGACTTCATTCTTCTTCAAAGTCGGTTTCTTCATCGCCTACTGAATCTTGAGCAGGTGGTGTCAATTTCAATGGAGTTAACTTTTGAAGCGGCTTGAGCAAGGTTGTTTCAACGCTTTCAGGCCTTTCACCACGCTTTGATTGTGGAGGGACTCCACGTGCTTTTTGAGGAATCAATTGAACAGGTTGGGGCGTCAATGTGGTGGTTTTTACCACTTCGGTGGATTCTCTTGATTGGAGCACCGAAGTGATCGGACGCATTGTTGTCGACATGCCTTCCTCTAACACTTTCTCAATGATTTCCTCGACCTCTGTTTCAGATACTGATTCAGCAATCGGCTCGACAATCTGTTCAACTACTTGTTCCATTTGAGTTTCAGGTTCAGGCGAACTAATCGGTTGAAGTGGCGCCCTTACCAATTTTTGAACAGGTTGTAGGAGAGATGGGGCTGTGCCTCCTCCAAGAGGGGCTTTGACTGGCTTTGCAAGAGGTACACCGCTTATTGGAGCAAGTGGTTTGGCACTTGTCATAGGGCTTCGCATTCCGCTTAGACCCATTCGTGGTTGAGGTGCCTGTTGTTGGTCACCAAGAACACCGCGCATTTGTCGGCCGCCGCTTGAACCAAGTGCGTCAGGACGAGCACCAAGTGCACTTGGATTGATAGCACCACCTGCAGCCGGAGCATTTTGGCCAGAAATGGATTGCATCCACATTTGACGCTTTTCAGCACGGGTGTCGGTTGATTGAAGTTCACGGAACTCTGCTTCACGAGTTTGCACATCAGATTCTGCAGTGTTGATTTCACCTTCGATTTGAGTTGATATGGCGCTTCGCATTTGGTCTTCAGCCATTTCTTTGAATGAATCCATCTTTTCACTCAAGCCCTGTAGCCGAGTTCGAATCTCTGCTCGCTTGAGACCAAGTTGAGCCTCAATTTCTGCTCGGATATGTGTTTCTCGCTTACGAACATCAATGAGTGCTTTGTTTCGCATAATTTCTTCACGCTTGTCAAGTTGACGTTCAAGCTGAGTAGCAACTTCCTCTTCTTTCCGTGTTCGGAAATCATTGAGGCGCTCTTCCATATCGACTTCAAGTTCAAGCGAAGTTTCTTCCTTGAGAAGGTCGAGGTCTGTTTCGAAAGTGAGTCGCTCGTTACGAAGGCCCGCATCAACTTCCGACATGATTGCCTTACGTGCAGAAGCTTCGCGTGATTGGAATTCTAATTCTAAACGTTCAGACCAGTCAACCTTCTTCGAGTCGTATTGACCCTCAAGTTGATCGCGCAATTCTACTTCGCGTTCATATCGGAAACGGGCGAGGCGGTTTTGGATTTCAGCTTCACGAGCGTTGCGGTAACTGCTGAATTCTTCATCCATTCGAACATCAAGTTCTGCTTCAACATCAGACTTGAGTGACCGGGAAATGTCATCTACTGCCTTCGAGAAAGTGATATCGTACTTTTCTCGTAGACGTGATTTGCGTTCTGAAAGGCGTTCAGCATGACGTGCTTGTAATTGCTGTTCGATTTCAACTCGAAGTTCATCACGACGACGTGCGATGGCCAACTCGACATCTTCACGCATTCGTTCTTCCAAATCATCGGTTTCTTGGCGGAGACGACCCTCGAGTTCCATTTGTAATTGCTCAGCAATATCTTCTTCAAGGCGGAGACTGCGACGCTCATATTCAGCCTTCAAACGGGCCTCACGTTGCTTTAATCGAGTACGTAATTGTTGCTCAAGGCGAGTGCGTATACCGCGTCGTAATTGCTCTTCACGTTCAGCGAGACGAGCAGCATGGCCCTCTTCAAGTCGAGAGATTTCGGAAACTTCCATCTCTTTGAAGCGTTCTTCCATCTCAAGTTCGATGTTTGCTTCAATTTCTCGGACTCGACGTTGTAATTCTTGATTGTATTCCATAGCAAGACGTTCTTTTTGAATATCAAGCCGTTGACGGTGTTCATCCTGAAGTTGAGTTTCGATTTGAGATTTAAGTTGGTTTTTATGTTCTTCAAGTCGGAGGTCTTGTTCAACATCCAGTTTGTCTTGAAGTGATTCAAGTTGTCGATTGAGTCGCAATTCAAGTTCATCACGCATTCGTGATTCTTCTCGGGCTAATGAATCGCGTTCAAGCGTACTCAAGTCGCGTTCCATTTCTTCTCTCATTTCTTTTTCGAGTGAATCAAGTGTGAGTTCGTGTTGGAGCGCTAAATCATTTGCCAACGCCTCTTGCATGACAACGACGCGTTCGGTGATTGCTTGTTGTCGGATACGTCGTTCCCGGCGTAAATCGCCTCGCAACCTCTCTTCTTGTCTGAAGCGAGCACTTGTCATTGTTGCTTGATCGAGAGAGGATGTAGCCGTCGATGTAAACTGAGAACGAAGTGCAGAAAGAGATACTTTGTCAGCGTTTTCACGCTTCATTCGAGCAGTTTCAAGGGCCCCATTACCGTTGCTTGCGCTCATTGCCATCGTATCCCATCCAATGCTTCATCCACCTCTCATCATAGATAAGGAGCGCGACAAGAACGCGAGGCTTCAAGGCTGTTTGCCGAGGTTATACGACAAACCAAGTCATCCTCTTCTGCTTCATTTAAAGTTGAAACTAACCTACTTCATCGCATTGACAACTTTACTCGTTCACAAGAATTTTGGCTTAAACGCCGAACCTCAGAAAGTAGAACAAAGCAAGCAACGGTCGTAATGTGGTCAGCAATTCAAATCATTCGAAGGGTTGTTCGTATTCATCCCTCAAAAGGTCACTTTGAAACTGGTTTCACAAGCTGGACAATTGATTTGTCGCTCACCAGGGCGGCGCTTCATACGTAACTGGCGCTCACAGCCAGGGCAAGAGATTTCGACACGCGCCACAGATGCAACGAGGGTGAAATGGCATGAACAGGATGCGCATTTCAAATGAGCCGGACGCTTATCGGCACCAACGACAAGTACTTTCCCACAATCTGGGCAACCGATTTTCTCTTCCGCCCATTTTTTCCGAGTGATTGGGTGGTCTATACGAACACGTGCTTGGCATAATGTACAGCGAACTTCACCAAGTTCGTTGGGTAATAAACCGTCACATTTGGGGCATGAGAGAGCAGGAATGGCGACTCGTGATTCAACTGTTAATTCTTCGCTCATGGTCTCTGCTCCAGTTCACACTTCTTGAGATGTTTGCTTTCAGAAGGCCTCAATCACTTTTTCTTTGCAATCAATGCGATACTCGTCGGTAAAAAATTCCACGGTAAGTCCAATTCAATACCATGCTCTAAAGCAAGCAGTTCAAGCATACGTTTAGCGCCGACTTGATCTCGCGAACCTTGGAGTTGTATGATGTGTACCTCCTCACCATCTGTAACTGCATTAGCAAGTGTTCCAGGGGGTAAGGTAAGGTCGCCCGCTTGTACCGTAGTCAATGCAGGTATAGCCTCACTGGAGAGTGAAAGAATTTCTGGCAACTCAACATGGGTCTTTTTTTTCCACCAGCGTGAACGCCCAGCGTCTCGATGATTTTCAATCAAATTTAACGAAGCCAATTTTTTCAGATGGTGGTAAAGATTGTAACGCTCAACATTCACTTCGGCTTGCAGTTGAACCGTACTCAATTCCTCTTTGTTTGCCAGAGCAATATACAATGCTCGGCGAGTCGGATGGGCGAGGGCTGTTGTGACTGGGTCTGCTCGAACTCGTGCCATCTTCTCACCGTTTGGACTGAAACCCCCCTCCGGTTTGAAGATGCCGCGTGAAGTAAGCGGTTTGTGTACTCACGCTGGGTAATATCTCTTCTTGAGAAGTCCAAACGATTCTTTTGTATCCTGCCATAAAGATACAAAAATAGAACCCAGGAGGGCCAATGCTCCTTCGCTACCTGCAAGGCGTGCTCCATTCAAAATAACCAGAATGACCGATGCTTCGTGAATCAAAACACCAACCCAAAGTTCGTCATAGAGTTGTAGGATGACTGCTGCTACAAGTGAAAGCGTGATTCCTACGGTGATGAGAAGATTACCTAGGAGAATTCTTTGTGCTCGTCGTGCTAGGTCAATAAGGTCGGTAAGCATAAGGGGGTTATCGCTCGGAATGAGTACATCAGCTGCTTCCAGATTGACCGTTTCCCCGGTACCTACCGCTACACCAACATCAGCGAGGGCAAGTGCAGCAGCATCATTGAAACCATCTCCAACCATCATAGTGATATGCGTTTTAGAACGGTTTTGGACCCATTGTACTTTTTGTTCAGGAGATAATCCACCATGAGCGGAAGACTCAGGAAGTCCAACACTCTTGGCAAAGGCAGAAACTGCTGCTTGATGGTCGCCTGAAAGAATTTCAACATTGATTGAACGCTTTTTCAATGCTGTAATCAATTCCTTACTACCTGCATGGGTGTCGTCATGGATGAAGGAAAACAATGCAATTGCTTCACCGTCGCGAACCAGAAGACTTGCTCCATGACCTTTCTTTTCAGCCACTTTGTATGCATCTTGGAGTTCCTTTGGAACAATGACTTTGAGTTGTTGAGAACGGTCGAATCGGATAAACATCACTTCTTTACCACCGGCATTTCCTTTGACGCCGGCTTCAATGTCTGAAAGAGCAGTGACTTGAGAAGCTGATACTTGCTTTTCATTGAGGTACTCCATCACAGAGAGTGCGTAGGGGTGAGAGGAACGGGCTTCAAGACCCCCGGCTAATTTCAGCGCTGAAGACAGTTGGCGCCCCTTTGCCATGACCACTTCGCCTAATCTCGGTTTTCCTGAGGTCAATGTGCCAGTTTTGTCGAGTAATATGTGATTTACCTTTGAAAGACGTTCAATTACATCCCCGCCTCGTGCTATGGCCCCGAAATGAGCAGAACGCGAAAGGGCGGCTGCATGTGGAACCGGAGTTGCAAGTAACAAAGCACAAGGACATGCAACAACCCAAATCAACAATATTACTTTCCAGTCATCAGGGAATAAGAAATACCAAATTGCGATTGCCCCTGTAAGGACAATAGGGACCCAAATAGCAGTAAAAAGTTCGATACTGCTCTGCAGACGAGGGGGCTCTTCTCGAAAGGTGTGTACCGCATCAATTAATCCGGATAAACGGGTATCGTCTCCGACCGCAGTCACTTCGATGATAACTGGCCCACGCGCCAAAACAAGCCCTGCTTGAATTTCATCACCTGCTGATACTTCAACAGGTACCGACTCACCGGTCAAGGGTGCTTTGTCCAATGAACCGTGACCGTCGATGATCTTTCCATCTGCTGGAATTAATTCCCCACTTCGGATTTCAATCGAGTCGCCTCTTCGAATTAATTCAATCGGGACCGTTTCGTGTTCCGCATTTGGGTCTGGAAGAGCACAACCATCCTCGCCTATGAGCGGAGAGGACGAAGCCATTTGCAACGAAAATCCAAGCATTTTCTGAAGTTCTATTTTCTTCGGTTTGTTACCTGTCACTCTTCGCGCTGTTCGAGGAAGACGGTCGAGACCCCCTTGCATGGCTTTTCGGGCTTTAACAAGAGCATCGCCTTCGAGATGTGCAGTGAAGGCGACGAGAATGACAACAACCAATGCCTCTTCCCAATATTCGAGGATTGCCGCTCCAATGACTGCTAAGCTTGTGAGAACTTGAAAACCAAGTTGCCGATTACGCAGACTTGCAAAGGCTTCTTTGAACATCTGCGAGCCTCCGATCACTAAGCCAGGTATTGCTATCATCCCCAGTAGTAGAGAGGAAAAACCGAGCAGTTCACCGAAGATGACCAACAACAAAAGTGGCAAAGCAATGCCACCTCCAATCAACCGCCATTGGTCAGGACGGATTCGATAGGACTCTGCAGGGGCATACTTTACTGGAGAGCCAATGATTTCAGTAAGATGTGAATCTCGGAGTTCAAACAAATCTTGAGGAATCTCTGGGGCGAATTGGAGGAGTATTCGTTCATCATCTGTAAACTCGACATCAAGCACTCCTGGTTGTTGGCGGAAAATTTTCCCCAGTTTTCTTTGGTCGACACTGTTTCTGTGAGCAACTTGTGAACTACGTATTCCAACTAATTCATTGAATCCAACATTTGGTGCATGCCCAAGTGAACGCAATACAGAAGAGGCTTCAGAAAGGGAGCCATGTTCAAGATCAATGGTTAATTTAACCGTGCCTGCTGTAGCAGATACCGCAGTTTCACTGATTTGTGTGAGGGTGTTGAGAGCACGTGTGGCTTTGCTTGCGCAGTCTGGGCAATCCATTCCCATCAATTCCCAGCCAATTTCGTATTGCCCGGTCGCTTGTCGAATTATTGAGGTGTCGAGGATTTCTGCATCCAGTACTATAGGAAGTGGTTTCACTGTTTTTTTCGACTTTTTCACTCGGGGCTTCTTTACCGGTTTTTCAGTCACTTTTGGTGTTTTCAATTCAACGTCATCATCGAGCGAGAGAAAAACCTCCTCATCGTTGCCCGTTGACATGATGTCGCCTCGAGGCCCCCCCCAATAGTATCTCCCACAGTGAGGGAACAGTATTGAAGCGTAGAAGGGGAGAAAATTGATGATGCCCTCATGTATGGCATCAGTTATGCAGTGGCTTCCCAAGGGTTGGTACCCAAAGTTTGTCGCTGTAGATATTGATGGTACACTCACCGATGGGGAAAAGCTACTCAATACGCGTGCTTTAGATGCACTGCGAAGACTTGAAGAGGCGGGAATCCCTGTCGTTCTGGCGACTGGAAATGTTCGTGCGATCACCTATGGACTGTGGCGTTTTCTCAAACTCTCTGGACCAATCTGCTGTGAGAATGGGGGCGTTTTATGGCATCCTCGCTTTCGTGAGCCGATTCTACAAGCCGATGGTGCGGAGGCAAAACGCGCCGCACAATGGCTCTCTACCGTCATGGAGCTCAATGCTGGAGGAATCGAATCGAATCAATGGAGAGAAAGTGAATGGTGTCTTGAACCTCAAGAGGATCTGGAAAAGATTCGTTCCAACCTCGCAGAGAGTGAATGGTCACACTTGTCGGCACTTCGTACAGGGTTTGCGATTCACTTGATGGAGCCACATCTTTCGAAAGGAAGTGGACTGGAAATTCTACTCGAACGTATGGGGTGGTCCAAAGATGATATGTTGTGTGTCGGCGATGCTCCCAATGATTTATCGATGTTCAAACTCGCTCATTGGTCTGTAGCAGTAAAAGGCGCGTTCAAGGTTGTATCAGATGCTGCTGATGTGTGTTCACCCCACCTCCATGGCGATACATTTGAGCCACTCGTCGAAGCGATCTTGATGGAAGAAAAGCGACACAAGTGAAAAAAATGCTTTCTTACCGTTGATTACCTGTAAATACAGACTTAGCAACAGCCGTTTTCACGCATGGGTGCTGCGATGAAATTTACCTTATCGATGTCTTGTGTATTGTTCAGTTTGTCAATTGCGTATCGAAATGATTGGGCATTACCACGGACCTGCATTGTATCAACGCAAGTGTGACTGTCGGTGAGACAGTTGTGGTGATACGAGAACACTTCAATTTCATGGGAATGACGAAGTTCCATGAGTTTACTTTCAACGCCGTGTTGGTAATAAATCACAATTGTACCTTCGAGCACTTCATCACCCTCCATGGCCACAAGTTCCCCTCGACGCTGTGCTTCAGCAAAGTGTAGGCTGGCATCACGCAGGAATAAACTTCGATTCGAATAACCCGATTGTCGTATCAAGTGTTCCAGTTGTTCTGCAAATTCATTATCGGTACTGAAGGAAAGGACTCGGCTCATACCTGGTGATTCGGGACAATATTAATAATATTTTTTATATACCTATTAATAGACCCAAAGGTATGACCAACCCACCAATAGTGTATGCTTTGATAACTTTGGTTATTGCTTTAATCGGCGGACTGCTCCCTGTTTTGTCAAAGATTAAAGAGAACCCTGAACGGCTGAAAGTTCTCACTGGTATTGCTGCTGGAATTATTATTGCATCTGCAATGATGGTTGTTATACCTGAGGGATATGAGTTAGCCACTTCAGATGAACACGATTTGCATGGTGATGAAGACAAGATTGCAGGCTCGATTGCATTGGTACTACTGGAGGTTGACAATGGGGACATCAACGCATCGCAAGCCATTGAAGAAATCGAAACCCTTGTTGGGGGCCATGAAGGGCATGGAGATGAAGAATCTCATGAAGAAGAGAGCCAAGAGGATGAATCTCCAGGTGAGCCACTTTCCAAATCCGTACTTCATGTCATTGAAGAGGTAGAAGATGGAGACATAAATGCCACAACAGGATTAGAAGAAATTAAGGCTCTGATTACCGGTAATTCTCACGAAGAGGTAGATGAACACGGTTCTGAAGTTGATGGATGGTTCTTAGGTGGAGCGATTCTAGCTGGATTTGTATTGATGTTGGTTCTTGAAGGTTCAGGAATTGGACACGCTGTTCACGAAGAACACCATGACCACGATGAAGAGCATGGACACGATCATGTTCATCACAGTGATAACGGATGGTTGATGGTTCTGGGTCTCACGCTGCATTCCGCAACCGATGGTCTGGCCATTGGGGCTGCCGCTGCCTCTGGTAGCGTGGCCATTACTGCAACTGTAGCAATGGCAGTACTGATTCACAAAGGTCCTGCGGCATTTAGCCTAGGTATCTTCTCAATGCATGAACGAGATACGAGAAACAAATCGATTCTCGATGTCACCGTATTTTCTCTCGCCACTCCAATCATGATGATGATTGCCTTCTACGCACTCACTGGTCTGGACACACAAACCATTGGTTTGACCATGCTGTTCTCCGCTGGAACATTCCTTTACGTTGCCACAGTCGACACATTGCCGGATATCCACAATCCAGTGACTGGTCGAAAAGCAATGCTCAATGTCATCACTGGGGCTTTAATCCTCGTAATTCTCTTAGTTGGAGCCGATGCAACAGGATTAATCGAACACGGGCACTGAGCTCTAAAAAGTGAAATGCCGGGGGCAGGATTCGAACCTGCGAAGCTTTACGCAGAGGATCTTGAGTCCACCCCCTTTGACCGCTCGGGAACCCCGGCTTGTTGTTGAGCGTAGAACCACCTGTTTTTGACTATTCCTCTTGAGTTAAATCAACTAAATCTTTTGGACGGGGTGGTGGTTGAGTTCTCTGGTCCATAGCAGAATGGACTTGCAGTGATGTAAATTGATTGTTTTTCTCTCGACGGTGAAGTATTGCAGCCACAAAAATCCCGCTTGAAAGAAGGAAAATAAGTCCTGCAAAACCAAGCGTTGTTACAGTTTGACTGCTTTGCTGTTGATAGGCCTGAACATCGGCAACAGGAACGGGGACATTACCTGTATAATTGATAATCTTAACAGTGATTCCCAAGCGACCAGTCTTCCACGCCTCAACATCCCATTCGAAGTCGACCCAAGAGCCTCCTTCAATCATACTGGAATTCGATGCCAAAAGACGCCCGAGGTCATCGTAACATTCCACAGTCATATTTCCCGGAAGAACACCAACATTGGAGACTCGAACAAAGATTGAGAGTTGTTCACCGACCGCCGGGCGGTAAGGTGTCACAATTATATTTTCAAACTGGGGCTCAAAGGCAATCCATCGGAACTGAGGTGTCAATGGTAACCCTTCGGTACCGAATCCTGAAATTGTTCTTCCAGACAGATCACGCCCACTAAACCAAACCACTAATTGATCGTTCTTGAAAAGTATTGATTCACCAGGGGGTTGAAGGTTAACTCTCGAAGAAAAGGTATACGTTGGCCCTGATTCACTCAAATAATCAAGGGATGCAGCCCCAGCAGAGTTCTCAACTTCAATACCCGCACGAGTGAAGTACCAATGTATTTGCAGCGAAGTTTGGTTCATGCCGACCTCATCACTAACAATTACAATAACTTCTTGATCGTCTAAAGCATTGGAATCAACATGTGAAAGTATTCCAGGTGGAATCGAAAGAATTGGATTATCTTGATCAAAGGTAACATCAAAACTATGGAAAGACGTGAAGTGGGGAATACCAATTACTTCCAAGTCTAATGTGGCCTTTAGGTGCTTAAGAACCGAGGAATCCAAATAAAGTGGCAATGAGAGATTACCTGCTTGAGAGAAACTCGAATTATGCTGCATTGAACGCTCTCCATCAGAAAGAGTGGCTTGCAAGTATACCGTTGAAGGCAGATGCTGGGCAGGTATCGTGGTATTTACATGGTACAGTATGGTTTCTACCAGTAACTCGTCATCGGCATGGACCCAGATATCTGTCGCAGTAACAGCACCAGTGGGTTGAGTTTGATCTGATATTTCAACGAAGCCAAGGTAAAGTTCAGTGGAGAGGCTCCAATCAAAGACAGTTAGACGAGACAACCCCAACCCGAGGTTTTGACCTTCATCGAAAACTTTCAACGAAGGAGTACCCAATAACTCCGAAGCATTGCTGATATTCCATGCAATTCTGAATTTGATATCTATCTGCCATTCTGCCAGGAGCGCTGTTTTTGAAACCTGAACTGTCGGTGGCGTTTCAAAGCAAGTTGTATCGTATGTGATCTGTTCAAACCGAGGAGAATACTTGATTGAACATTCCTCACTTTGTTCCCGGCTGAGAAGCGCTAACTCGAGAATGTCAAGTGATGAAAGGCCATTACCATCGGTGAGGGTGAATGAAAAGGTATGTTCATTACCAAGAAGAAGTGTTGAATTGTGAAGGTCGAAGGAAAGCGTATCAGTATCGATCAGTGTATCATACCGTTCTTGGATTTGGAAGGTTGCTAAGTCATTCTCTTCACCAAATGCCCCTCCATCAAGAAGGCTGTTCCCAGCCAAATCAAACCCTGAAACAACGATACTCGCTTTTCCAGAAGAACGTCCAGCTGGTAGAATCTCCTGCCATGAAAGAAGTGGAAGGTCAATTTCTACTGAAGTCAAACCGGAATTGAAAGTGACTGTTTGGCTCAGATATTCTTCTTCTTCCATCTCACCGTTTCCATTCAAATCATGGCTTGCTTCAAGCCAATAACTGAATTGAATAGAATTCGATAAACCTTCAGGGTCTTGAAGCATTAATCTCAATGCGACGTCTTGTTGCGCAGTCCAAATATGCTCATCTGCTGGAGCGTAACCTCCTGAATCTAAAATGAGTAAAGTGGTGGTCGTGGGTTGGATCTTATCATAGATGAATGGAATATTTTGTGATGGACTGGTTTGGTCAAGGCTTGTTTCTGTATTTTCCGAGAGTGGGCCTGAGCGTTCGATATGAGGTGAAAGTTGGATACGCGTATTACTTGGCAACATATCGGCGTTTTCAGGAGCATGAATTGAAACTGAAAATTCACCATTCAAATCAACGTCAGCATACCAAGAGTTACTCCATTCAATGTGCTCATTCGGCCATTGGTCTGGGCCACCACTCAGATTGAGTGGAGGTACAGCAGTTGCATCAATTCGTATTTTGGCATCTCCCAAACCAACGAATGCATTGGAGACTCCTTCAAATCGAACTTTACCAGTCGCTTCCATATTTTGGCTTGCATTGAGATGGAAGGGCCATTGGGGATTTGACCAATCACTCAGAACACGATTCGTATCATCGACGACATTGAAATCAATGACCTCTAGGTCGTTCTCTATTTCATTGAAGAAAGTCTGGCGGAAGAACTGGGATGGGCCCGTTGAGAAGCCATCAACATCGATTCCTTTAGCAAAGAGGTAGATGTCGTCGACGTCATCCAACAACCAGTGACTGGTGAAAACCCATGTTACAGAGCAGGTGTTCATCGTGCATTGTATTACGGATTGATTTACAATGAGCGAAGCAAAGCCAACGCCGTAAAGTTGGTGGAATTGAGGCGAGGCCCCGAGGTTGTATGCTTCTACTTCAACAAAACGATCGTCATAAGAATCTGATGAAGACAGCGTAAAAAGAATCGATGACAAATCAGGAGCGTCCCACTCTAAAGAATGGGCATCTCCTCTCCAATGGTGAGTTTCAAAAACCACGGTTTGTTTGGGGAGCCAACGCGTATGTGTTGGTGGCTCGATTTGGTCGACGAGTTTCGTTTGCATTGCATAACTCAAATTGACCATCACTGAGCCTTTGAATGTTTGAACTTTGATTGGAAGATCCAAAGTAGGTGCTGGAGATGCGTTGTAGGTGTATTGAAGAATACTGTTAAGAGTTTGATGAGAGAGGTGAGTTGTCAATGTTTGGCGATGAGGGATGAATTGCAATTCAGTGAATGCGACTGTAAAGTTTCCATTCAACTGCAATTGTATTACACAGGCATCCAAATGTGCTGTGTGTTGAGTTTGGCTATGACATGTGCCTGTTGCTTGTATTCGCTGGTATTGAATCGAGGATATCGCCTCAAATGAATCACTTTGAGCAAATGGTGCGTGTCGTATCCAGGCAGTATCACCGTCTGTTTGAACAGCCATCAAGAAACTGATGTCATAGGATGATACTGTTTGTCCCGAGACATCGTCACGGGCAACAAGTATTGTCAGATTAGCAAGCGTTGTTCCCGAAGCATGGGTGAAACCAAGGGATTGCGCACCAGGGAGTGGGGTTGAATCGAAGGTTTCGATGGAAAAGAAATTCCGATTTAAGCCAAATTCGTGACTGGCATTAGACTCTGGCCATGAAAACAGTTCAGTGCTTTCAAGGCCCAATTCAATCACTGGTTGAATCGGTGCTATAGCACAAAGAGGTTCGAAAAGGAATCCTGCGAGCGACTCACCAGGGAACCAAGTCAATGAGAAACCCGTTGCTAATTGAGGCCGGCCTTGACGTTCGATGATTTGCGAAAGTGTCGGACGGTCGGCGTCAACCCATTGACTCGAAACCACAGAATATGGGCCATGTGTCGTGGTGAGATTACCTGCAATGGTTTGGAATTCTGCTCTTTGGAATGGGCAAATAGCGTTTGTAGTCCAAAGTAAGGAGACGAGGTTTGTGGTTGCTTGGGAGGCAACTGCATTCTCGCTATCAACCGCAAGGTCATGAAGGTTTGAACCGCTGTAATCACCGAGGTGTGAAAGGTGATAGGCATCAAAGAACATTACCGTCCCAATCGACAAACGCTCGATATGTGGCGTAACTAACCGGTCAAGACTCGTCAGATGAACTCGGACATACAGGTGTGGGAACAGAGTTACATCAAACGGTAAATCAAGTGGTAGTGTTTGGTTTTGATAACCAATAATCGGAGTTCCATTTCCATCAAGAACATCAAACCGCACCGTTGTAGACTCTGGCTCTTGAACAAATCCATCTAATTGCCCCCAGCCAAAAACGGGGTCAGGGGTTAAAATCTCAGAGGTCCATGTACCTGCAGGTTCATACACATCGATTTCAATTCCTGCATCATCGATGTACCATCCATCTAACTCGATCAATTGATCTGAGAAAAAGCTAAATTTAGCACGTACGGTAGAACCGGTGAGATTGGATAAATCGTATTCTTTGAGGTCGAAACCTCGTTGGACATTATGGCACCCTCCAACAACGGTCGAGCCATCAAAAATTCCTTGATTATAGAAAGGAGAGAAACTGTTCACCGTCGAAACCTGGTCGTGGAATGAACCCAAAGTTGGTGGAATAAACCACCATGAATCGCCACCGTCCGTCGAAATGGAAACGGCTCCACCGTCCCAATCCGATTCGGTACAAATCCAACTTCGGAATGTGAGCCGTGATGTGGAATTCTCAGGTATCAAATATTCAGGAGAATACAATTCAGTCAACATGTCACTTCGATATTCATCATCCAAATAGATTCCTGCACCGTTCATTCCAGAATGCCAAACCCCTGGGCCAAAACCAGAGGAATTGCTGGTAGAACCCACTTCCCAACGTCGATTTGACTGCGACCATAATGACCAGCCAGCTGGCAATTCATTACCAGAATCAAAACCGATTGTGGTGGTTTTAGGAGCGTTATGTTCGAATTCAGTTAGCCATTGCCATTCATTCGGACCGGCTGGAGTTTCTAACCAACCATCGGTTGAACCATTGAGCCCTGTTGGCTGATTGGTAAAATTATTCAATCGCCGAATGACTTCGGTGGGAGTTCCACGATTGGTCCAAACACTCAAATCATCAAGAATAATTCCTTCCCAACCCAGTGAGTTCGCTCCGCCGTAATTGATTAGAGAATTCGTTTCGACGTTAAATCGAAGAAGGACGTTACTCGCGTTTTGCGGTGCGTTTACCGTCCACGGAAGCGAATAACGAACAGGGCACCATTCATCCAAGGAATCGCCACCGTTGAACCACCGACCGCTGCAAATTGCGCCTATTGAGGGATGACCTGGGTATGTTGAGATCGGTGCATAGGTCGAACCATTATCGAGTGAAAGCCATGCGGTAAGATAGTCACTGGCTCCACCCTGAATATCCCAATTGACCCACACTTCCAATTCGACGTTTTGTCCCGTGGTGTTTGAAAGGTTGAGAGGGAATACCAAATCACCATACGCATTGGGTGAGTAATCACCAGTCAGGTTACCGTGGAACCATGCACCTGAGTCATCGCCTTGATTGTAGACCTCGAAATTATCAACGAACCATCCACCGCGCGCTCCAAGAGTTGAACTGGTTTGGAAGCAAAGTCGGAATTGTACTGTAGTCTGCATATCTGTGACAAAATCATCGAGTTGAAACTGTGAATGACTCCATGTGCTTTCTTCACCGTTCCAAACGGTTGCCGGAGCATGACTCAAGTTCGAGCTTGAAGAATACCCATTCAATGGCGAAAGTAAACCCCATGTCCCATTTGTATACTGGATATCAATCCATGCTGCATCTTCATCCAAGAGTGCTGTCCAGTGGTCAAAGCTGAGTGAATAATTTTTGACAAAGGTTGGTGTTGCAATGTCTGGTGTTCGAAGACATCCTTCCATTTCGGGCCCAAGGTCACCTTGTGCTTGCGTTGCTAAGAAACCGATGGAGTCCGAACCATTTGTCGGAACAAGCATGCCTGAATTGGACGAAAATGGTACGATGCTTGGGCGTTGAATTGACCATGCTTCATGATCGCTACCAGTACCTAACCACCTCGGAGCAACGACAACGGATGATTCAAAGTCAGTGATTGTTCCGAGAGATGAATTGGTGGCCAAGGTTAATTTTCCACCGTGACCAATGCCATTGGTCAATTGATGCGTTCCATTCCACTGGTTTGATGCAGTGGTTCCAAACTGCGTGCCGTTCATTGATGAGGCGTTCCACAGAGGTTCGACATCGAGGGTTCCGTTCAAAAAAGTTTGATTCGAAGACACGACTATTGTTGAAGATAAACTTGAATTAACACTCGATTGATTCAATCCGGGGTGGAAGAACAAGTCACCAGTCGTATCTTGAACTGGCTCGGGAAGTAATGTTGAAGAAAACGATGCATCTGTGGCAGCGCTCAATGTCCCACTCAGCATCAAAAAGACCATCAAAATTGCAGTACGCGACGACCTTAGAAAATCGCTCGATGAACTGTGATTTTTCAGCACTGGGGAAACACCTCGCTTAGCGAGGTGAGCCATGGATTATCAATCAGCGCGCTTCAAGTTTGATAATTCAACGATGAAGGGTTCAAAGTATGTCGGCCATAGGAGTGAACGATGTCCAACCCTAGCGACCTTGACAGTGCTCAGTCGCGAGAGGTCGAAGAGCAGTTATTTGCCACACATCGGCTCCAGATTAATCGTCATGTACCCGTCCCACTCCCTCGTCAGGACTTTTGGAGTATGGTTCATCAACTCTTGAGAAGTTTGGATTCAGAAATCCAGAATATGTTGATGAAAGGCATGACTGGAATGCGATTACAGAATTTGCAAAAGCGACAAGCAAATATTCGCCTCATTGCATCTGAGTTAGCCCGTAAGCGTTTGGTTGCCTTGATGCAACACGTGTCGTCCCAATCATTGCGCACATCCACCCAACCTGGCCTCATTTCTCAAGATTTACCCGCACTGGATTGGCAACGGCATGATCCTGCAGAGAAAGCGATTTACCATATGATGCAAGTTCAAATTGACCGTTTTAAAATGGAAGTTGACTGGAATTCCATGCAAAATGGTATTGCAGGCGAAACAGTACAAGGTCAAACGCGACATGCACCAGGTACTGTTCAACTCGATTCATTCGTTGAAACAAACCTCACAGGTTCTGCTCCACCAGATTTGGCCTTTGAAGACCGAGAGGTCCCAGCTGAAGCATTGGAATCTACAGGAGATGAAGAAGAACGGTTCGTTGATGAAGAATGGCCAGACCTGGATGAGTATATTCACGCTGATTTAGCAGAAGCGGCACCTAAGAGTCTCGAAAAGGTAAGCGAAAGAACACCTGTTGAAGCAAGTGAAAAGCATGCCGCTGCATTAGAGTTAGCGCCTTCAAAGAACACATCGTCTGCCATTGAAATGTTTGAAATGGAAGAACAAGTCGTAATCGAAACACCTCAAGAAGTCGTTTCAGTTGAACTCGAACTCGAACGTATTCGCGTTCTGATGGCAAGCCCAGAACCTATTGCTACCAAAAACGGTGAAGAACTCACTCTTGAAGAAGGAGATATTCACTTTGTCGATTCAGAAACTGCGCAGTGGCTCATC
>Ga0308016_10000407_pt1 | contig 22197 bp, 18 predicted proteins | sample Neamet233_FD_203129 | JGI IMG/M metagenome (GOLD analysis project Ga0308016, IMG submission 203129) | Marine microbial communities from water near the shore, Antarctic Ocean - #233 | ecosystem: Environmental > Aquatic > Marine > Unclassified | place: Southern Ocean | collected 2014-07-28
AGATGGTATAAGTGGAGTTTGTGTCTTAACATGGGATGTTCCAGGTACTGATGTTTATGATGTCGAAACCGTTACCGTTCATTTTAATGGAACACAAGCCGGCTTTTACGATTGTAATCGACCACCTCATGCCAACGTCGAGCCTCATTTAGTGGTCTGGCAGTGGCAACCACGTCATGCCGGCATTCTTACGCTTGGAGATAATAACAATTGTTCGGTTGACCAAGGTTCTCAAGCAGTGAACGGTTCTTCTGGAGTTCACAGTGCATCTGGAGTGGTTGGCCCGATTCGTTCATCTTGGCTCATCGGAGTTGGTGGTGGCGAAATTCCTTGGCTTGGAACGGTCAAACTGATGGTCAGCGGTGATGGAACACCCGGGACGAGAGATGTACCCAGTTCATCTTTTTTCATCTTGTTCACCTTGATTGGAAGTGTTCTTGTATTGCCCATGCTTCTTGAGCCGCTCATCCGTCGGTTTATGGCGGGAGCACCGGAATTTGAGCAGGCGATGATAGAAAATAAAAAACCGAATTCTGGCATTACGATACCCGATATTGAAGGCCTGCCGGAACCTTTGACTTCGACCACTGGATGGGAATAATTACTTTTGAATCGCTTCTTCCAGTGTTAATTCACCACAGGCAACTGCGAATGCAACAACAGCAGAAATTGTTTTTCTGCCGTTGCTTTTTTTGCGACTTTGGCATTGAATTTCTCTGAGTTCACCCACAGTAGGCTTAATTTCCCGAAATGTCCACACTTGCTCACCCGAGAGTAATGCAATTCGTATTGCAGAAATGACATGATTATGGCGAAGCAACCCGCGCGAAGTTTTGGCTTCATCGACCAATTCAAGTTCAAGTCGATGGGTGAGGCAGTCGTTGATAATTTGGTCACGACTCAAGGGCGCACCATCGCCGATTCGTACGACCATTCGTTTAAAATCGAGAGCCGATGAGATGCCGATGATTTGTGCTGCAAGGTTTTCGATACGCTCGAATTGTGCAACACCTAACACGACGCCATCGGCTAGCCAAGCAAGGCCTGGCCGAGGACCAGGGTCGATGCCAAAGCAAAGTTGCTGTACTTGTGTGATCCCTTTTTGGAGACGAACAGCATTGTCTATCGCGTCCTTGACTGAAACTACTGAGCTTGCAATTGGTCTTCCTTCATTTCGAAACTTTGCGACCTCAACTTCACTGCCAAACCAAATCATATTTTGTTCAGGGAGTGTATCATCATGTTCGAGAAGAATGAACCGCAGTCCACGTTTTTTAAGTTCGGCCATCAATCGGAAAGCCAATTTGAAATCAGTGGTGCGTATTGCAATCCGAGGCACAACCAAAACTGTGTGTTCCGAGATTAACTAATCTTCCGGCTTTACGGGCATGAATGTGTTGTCTCAAAACAATGGATTATAGTGGGACTTAGACCGAAGTTATCAAGAACGATTGACGAAGATGAAGGGCTATGTCGAGCCAGTATGAGCGTGAATTGAGGCAAGTTCTTGCTGGAGTCCCAAAAGGGGTAGAAGCGGTAATCCGTTCCTGTAGTCCTCTTGAGAAACAAAAAATGCGTCAGGTATTTCAACGCCCTTTCTTAGTGGTACGAGCCGCAGGCTCTGGGATGGAGGGGACCGGCGATTTGTTGGCTTTGCGAGGCGATTTATGTTTTCCAATTGAAGTGAAATCAACCAGGGCTAAGAAACTCTACCTCTCTGGCCGGACGAAACTCCAGTATGAAGCGATGGTTACTGAAGGTGAAAGGTGTAATTTAATGCCACTCTATGCTCACCGACAAAAAGGAGTACGCGGAGATTCATGGAGAATATTTCGTGTTGGAACAAAGAACCTCTCAGGTCGACTTCGTCAACTGGAAAAATCAATACCGCTCTTCCCTACCACGAGGAACGGTTCAGTTTACCTCAACTGGGAAGATGGTATGCCATTACATGCCTTTGTGGCTTTAGTCTGCTCTTCCGCTGGCGCAGAAACTCACGCTCTGCATAACTTGGAGGTCCGAACGCTTCGAGCTAATCTTTTCGCAAAACCTCTTCCATCAACTGAACTCGAAGAAATACTTCCAGCCCAGACGCTTCCAGACAAACCGTTGGATGTTCTAGCAGAACTCGCACGACGGCGTTCTTGATCAGAAGTAAGGGACTAAGAGTACGAATAATAACATGACCAAAAGAACAATCGATGATAAGCTTGAGGCTTTGCTTGAGATATGCTCAATCCACATCGGATGAAGATTCCACAATTTGGTCTTCTTTCCGATTCGCTTTACTCGGTTGAGACTGCCTTTTATCCAATCCTTGAATAAATGACCACCATCAAACGGTACCATTGGAATTAAATTAGTAAATCCGAGAAGAATATTCACCCACATTAACCAGAAGAAGAAATTGACGAAGAACAATAATCCATTCAGTCCCAGTGTATCTCCAAGTAGGCCTTCTGTTGGTGTAAGCATTGCTTCCTCGGCAGGATGCATCGAAATTCCTTGTAATTCAAAAGGAAGAATCATCATATTCAACACATGAAGTGGAGTATAGGCTGCTTGCATGAGCGCGCCACCTTCAAAGCGTGGAGAAAATGGACCTGCTAATCGGTCGATTCCAGATGTTCCGTCACTGATGCCTTCGACTCCGACAAAAGCATCACCTTGTTTGATTCCTATTGTTTCAAGATTAGATGAGCTCCAACCGAGTTCAATATAGTAGTCATATTTGTCAGTGAGCACCAATTCTATACTTTCCAAAGAACCATCCTCGTGAATCAGGTCTACCGTTATCGTGTCGTTCGCATGATAGTTTTGAAGGATGGTTTGAAATCCTTCAACACCATCCACATCTACGCCATCAATCTGAATAATGGTATCCCATGGTTGCATTCCTGCCTCATAGGCGCCTGCATCCTTGATGACGCCGCGAACGTGTGGACTCCCTGAACCTGAAGTGAAATTCGCTGCCAAACCACCCAACAACATCAAGCAAATAAATGCTGCAAACAAATTGGTAGCAGGCCCTGCTGCAAACATTCGCATGCGCTCTTTCCGAGGTGCTTTGTGCAATTCTTGATATTGAGGTTCAGCAAATGCACCCAGTGGAAGCGGGCCTAATTGAAGAAGACCAAAGGATCGAATACGCATACCGTGCGCTCGAGCAATTAATCCATGCCCGAATTCATGGATGACCAATGCTATGATGAATGCCATTGCTCCCCAGCCGAGTGGAATCATAGGATTTAATCCAGGTATGGCCACTAATTCACTTGCACTTGGTGGACTTGCAGAAGGGGGTGAAAGTATGGATGTTACGAAAGCGAGAATCATAGTAAGAGCGACTAAAAACATGCAAAACAAGCACACCCAGAGGGATACTTCTCCGTAAATCCGCCAAAACCGACGAGGCCGGGCGACACGGTCAAGGGTTTTCAAGCCCCAATTACTGCGTACCATGAGCACGACACCAAAGACTCGAGTGGCGTTCCACCGGTCGAGTACCCCGTTTCGCTCCCAAACTCGGAGCATGAGATACCAAGCAAAAATGAGCACAAGCACAACTTTCCAGTCTGCTTCAACTGAACCCCATGCACCAGCCATAGTTGGGGCAAACACTCCTTCTCCTTGAATCTTGACAGCCTCTCTCAACAAAGTTGATGATGGTTCGCCAAAACGCATTGACATGGACTCCTACCGAGCGGCCCTAGAACACTGGTGTGAAGAGGAATGGGGTCAGGCTCCACAAGCAATCTCTGAATGGTATGCTGATGAGAAAATGGCTCAAGTATTTATGCGACTCAAACGAAGTGTACTCATCGCGGATTTTGTTGTCGAAGAAGATGGCTCTCTGAATTGCAAGGAACACCTTCAAATTCCTCTAGACCGATGGAATCCAGGTTCAATTCAAGCAATTCGTACCGCTGATGGTCGTGTTCGTTTCGGACATCGCAACTTGAAAATCCATCTTGCAGCTCGACTTCGAGCACCTGAATGGGGACAAGCCTTACTCGAAGAATGGTTGATGACTCAACGAGGAGATGTCCTTCGCCCAAAAGACCGAATCCAGAGAATTGCCTCAATTAATCGCGCTAAAATGAGTATTGAGCGGAATTTGAGTCATTCCAATCTCGATGCGGTACGAATGGACTTCCTTGCTACGACAGCGTCTTTAGCATCTGTTGAAGATAACTTAAATTCTCGAATCCGTTCTGATGAATCTGAATGAATCAATTGAGTTTGACTTTGTAGCGATCTCTTCCATTGGCATACATCGTGATCGTCCCTGATGAAGAAACGCAAACTGCAATGCCTTCAACCAATTGCGAGATGGCACGAGCAGCCAGATGACGCCCGCCTTCTCCCGCTTTTGGAACAATGCCTGCTGGGACTTGGATATATCGTCCAGCGTCACTTGCCACACCTTCTCGATTGAATAATATCGCTCCGTCAAGCCAAGCAAATTCAGCTAAAGTTTCATGATTTGCATCGTCCAATACGCTTCGCTTCTCAGGAGGGTGTCCTTTGAATGGATTCAAGACAAGCGCAGTTGTATGTTTTCTCAAGGCTGGCATTGGGCCAATGGCAAACAATGCTCCAATGGAGTGTCCTTCTCTCCCTCTTGAACCAATATGGCGAGCAAGTTGCATTACCTTAGTGAGAACTCCTAAACTAATATGGAAATCTTGTGCCAAGGATGCAAAACGATTTGAATTTAAGGTTGATGTGTCAATGACAAAAACGCCATCAATCGGTTCTGCCAGAACAACCAACATCCGCTCACCACTGGGGAGGCTCCCTTCGCCAATGGCTTGCAGTACCAAGTCATGCATGTGGTTGAGTACGCTCAAACCCTGTGAAGTAAGATTTTCTTCGAGCAAAGAACATTCTATTCCACTTTCATTCAGTGCCTCAACCACGCGGTTTTGACTTGAAAGAACAGTTAACTGAAGTTCAGAAGGTAACACTTCAGCAACTAATTTTACCTTTCGCACGCTGTTGGCAAGCATCAATACTGATTGAAATGAACGTCGATCACTGGAAAGTGTAGTTGTGACCATCGCAGCGAGGTCGACCATGAGACAAACCTCAATCAGAAGTCGAATCCAGACCAGGTAATTGGTCTTCAGTCTCTCTATACACTGTTCTCATGTTTGAGATGAAGTTCTTTTCTTTAACGACTATCGTGTATTCTGAAAACCCGGGGTCTTCGTGTCCATCGAGCATTCCAAGAATAATTTCCAAGGTTAATCGGGCACCTTCGCGGTGAGGATAGGCAAAAATACCCATCGAAAGAGGTGGGGAAACAATCGATTTAATATCTTTCAATTCAGCGAGTGTAGCAAAGAGATTGGTATACGTTTCAGGAAGTAATTCTCGGCGTGCTTCATCTTGGTTTGGGCGACGGCAATCAGGGCCAACGACGTGAATAATATGCTTGTAATTCGCTCCAAGTTCAAAGGGTTCAGTGACCACATTCTTTGTAACTGCACAAGGAGGGGCGTTGATTTTGCGCATTTCGAGGCAAATATTTCGAGTGACTTGTGTCAACTCTGGACCGGCTTTTGCATGGATGAGCGCATCCATACCTTCACGGCCAGAAAGTCTATTGTTAGCAGGTGTGATTAAGACATCACCGGTGTAATTCCATACATCTCCGCCAACGACGCGAAGAATACCCCATTTACATGTTCGTGCCATATATAGTTCGGCCATCAACCATCCAAGACGGGCCACCTTACTTATCAAGTTCGCAAATTAGGAATGGAAATGCCATGAAACAAAGAATTTACCCATTCCTCTTTCAAAGCCGAGAGCCTTCGTAACTTCACTTCATGGCGACATTGCTAAACCCTATTGATGTTAGCAGAAATACATGGACAGAAGGGCGTCAAGTCTTCTTTTGACACTTGTGTTCGTATTGAGTAGTCTTGGCACACCGTTTCTTGATGGTGGTACAAATGGCCCTTCAGGTTCTATACCTCTTGAGAAAACAGCCTTGAATGATGCTTTTGTTGGATTTTCAAGCGAGGAGGGGGCGGATTTCTGGAATCAAACGCCATGGTCAACTCGTGCCCAACCAGAAGGTTTTGATTTTCTTACAGTTTATGATTATTCAGATGTTGGCGTACTCATCAATAATAACTCTGAAGCGAGTAAAACCATTGGTTGGGCTTTTGTCAATGCCCGTAATATTTCCGATGACAAAATCTTCTTTTTCAATGACTCAAATACACCGACCAAAGAAACCATCAATAGAAATGAATTCAATCTGTATTTCGCTGCTCCTTTCTTAGAAATGCTCTCGAATCGTTCTTCGAGTAATGAACTCAATTATTTAGTTTCAACTAAAGGCATCCCTCTTCGTGTCAATGGAGGAAATGATAAAGCCAGTTTCGATCAAGAATTTTCTTTACTCGGGGGCGCATACAATTCAAGCATAGGTTCCGACCATTGGGTCAACCATGGATTTGGACCACTCGCCGGTGGTGAAATGAAAGCCTTTTCTCGCGACGAGTACGGTTTCTTTCTTGTCACTCGATTGACTGGATATACGATTGAAACAGCACTTGGATTAATCGAAAAGGCAAACAACAGTCTTGGACAGCGAGGTATTTTCGCTTTGGATTTAGCTACCAATCGCAATGGGTCGGGGTATAAATTTTGGAATGATGACCTCTATACAGCCCAAGCGGAACTCAATGGGAGTATGGGATTGCCAACTGTTTTTGACGAAACTTCAGAATTCTTGACAAATCTCTCCAATGTAATGGGTTATGCTTCATGGGGTTCAAATGATGGAAGTTGGAATTCAAATTGGCTACCGAATAATGGATTTGATACAATGAATTCATCGTATTCGAGTGGAGCACAATATTGGAATGCTACGTTGCCAAATCTTTCATCTGGAGATTCCTTTAATTGGACGACTCAAACCGAAGTTAAACGCAATGGTGCATCTGCTATCGAAGCATCGTTGTCAGCTGTATGCACACAAGAGCCAGGAGATGGGACGCAAGGGATACTCGCAGAATTTTTCGATAACGCAGGAATAAGTTTCAATGCCGCATCGATGCCGACACTTATCGACCGAGTACCAGACCATGTTCGGCTTGAGAGTTCACTTCAATATTCATCATCATATCAGGCCTATCCCGGTTTGGATGACCGATTCAAAGACGATTGGGGTGCACGGTTTAGTGGGCTTATAGAAGTGCCAGAAACAGGGAATTGGACTTTTTATCTCACCTCGGATGACGGTTCAGAATTTTGGTTGGATGGGCAAAGTTTCGTTACAAATTACGGATCTCACGCAATGAGGGAACGTTCTCAGTATGTTCAACTTGATACTGGAAAGCACGATTTCAAAATTGAATTCTTCCAAGGTGGCGGGCCTCATGGGTTACAACTCTCTTGGTCAGGACCAAATCAAAGTAAGGCATTCATCCCCCCCTCTGCTTTCTCGCTCGCTGACAATTATATCCCTTCACTAAGTAACTTAATTCATCATTGGGATTTTGAAGAGGGCACTGGTCTGATTGCTCAAGATTCTGTTAATTCAAGTACGAACTTTACCCTCAAAAACATGAATGCGACAAATTGGCGTACGTGTACTGATGGAGCATGCCTTTGGTATGACGGAGTAGATGATTCATTGGCAGTCGATGTTGACGATTGGGCAGGGAACTTCACAGTGAGTCAATGGGTTTGGGCCAATTCCACCATATTACCGACCTATGCATCCGTTTTTGCAGTCGATGATAACGCAGGTTCAAACGCCTCATTTCAACATGCTATGTTCAGTGGTGAATGGCGTTTGCACAACAATCAGTCCTACGCCTTTGGTGATGTAACTGCTCAAGAGTGGATGCATCTGGCGACCGTTTTCGATAATGGTTCGACACGACAATACCTCGATGGAGTTTTGGTTCGCACTACTGCTTTTACTGCAAGTTCTTTCAACAATTTTGATGTCTATAAATTGGGGGTGAATCGCGGGGAGAGTGCGTACTTCCAAGGCATGATTGACAATGTTATGATTTGGGATTCCGCATTACAAGATCATGAGATTACAACATTGCATCGAGATATCTACAAGGATTGCTCAGCATATTCCGGTAATGGTCAAGCAGCAGCTTCGATCGAACAAACATATGATTTCCCCGAAGAATTGGAAGGCCATGCTTGGATTATCTACCTCTTTGGGCAACGTACAGGCGATGTCTATGGTGATTTTTCAATAGAAATCGAGGGTCTTGATGACAACGGGACTGTTCTTTCGACCAATCTTTCGAGCAACAAATATTTCGCTTCTTCTTGGGAGTCTCAAACATTACGTTTCCGTCCTCACCGTGATGCTACTTCATTCCGAATACGAGTTCCATTGGATATTGTAGCGACTTCGACAGATGGTTCAGTCTATCTTGATACGATGAATTTGCGTGCGATTCGACCACATAATACATGGGTGGATGGTTCAATTGCAGAAACAGCAGTCTCGACTGGTGGGCGTTCTTTCAACTGGGATACGGGTTATGGACAATCGTTAATTGCCGATTTGTTAGAAGACGGTGCCTCGGGCGCGAAAGGCTATGTCTATGAGCCATATCTCACTGCAGTTGGCTCTCCAAGTATGCTGATGAGCATGTATGCAAGTGGCTTCAATTTAGCTGAATCACACGCAGCTGCAAATCTCCAAACGAGTTGGATGGGAGTCACTGTTGGTGACCCGAAAATGGCACCTTACGCCGATCTTTACCATGACATCAACCTCATGGACATTCGGCAAATCGATAACGCCTCATATATGCAACCGACACAAATCCAACTCGCAGTAGAAAACCGGGGAATGTCCTCTTCGAACGGTACTCTCTTGGTACAGGATCTCCAAGGGAACATCGAGATATACAGTTCGAATCTTTCACTTCCCAGCGGTGAAATCAACGGTTCAAGAATCTTATACAACTTCAGCATAATTCCTGAGAAAACCGGTTGGATGAATTTACGTATCCGATATTCTAATGCGAACCCCGATTCACCAGAACGAAATTTGGCAAACAATATGCTTACGTTGCGAGTTTGGGTCAACGCTCCACCTTTGGTGGAACGGATATATTGCGACTCAGAGGTCTATTCTCGAGGTGACAACATCATCTGTACGATTGAAGCTAGTGATGACATCCAAGTTTCATCTGTTGACGTTGAGTGGATGGTTGCACAGAATATATCCAATCTTTCTGGTTTGAATTGGGTCACTCAATCTACCGGCCAGATTGATTCTCAGCGTTGGCAGGCTTCGATTTCTCTTCCGATTTCTTTGCCACTTGGTCACTTAGTTTTACGGGCTACTGCATACGATGAAAGTCAACAAGTCGGTCTTTTACTCGAGACCGATATTGCTACCATTGCCGATGCACAAGCCCAGTGGTTTGGCCCACATCTGTCTGGAATCGACTCACCTTCATGGTCGGGTGCGAATCAACTCCCCTATCGTCCAACAGGTGGGCTGTTCCGGGGTGAATTCACCGATTTGACGATCTGTGTATTGGATACAGATTACGATCTGTTGAATCAACAGCCCATATTAACGACTTCAGCCGGTCAAATTTCCAACATAAGTTATGCACCTCAATTTGATTCTAATCACCATTGTTACATTGGGTTCTATACTCGAAACGTGAGTGATTCACTCGATGATGTCATTTTCGAAATCCGGCATAGAGATGGAACATTACTCAATTCTCGGATTCTTTCGATGAATGATCATTCTCCAGTTGCTGTGATTGAAATTGTCGATGGTGAGGGGCAAGTTCTCGACAGTGTTCGGGGAGGTGGTAATGAATTTGCTCGAATTACCATTTCTGATGACGATGACCCTACTTCCTCAGCAACCGGTGATTTGCATATCGAATGGCCAGGTGCTGAACTCTTAACCATCCCTATTGATACAATGGATATCAGTTTCCCGGTACTTGTTGAGTTACCTCAAATCTCTTCAGCTTTAGAAAGCGGTGAACTTGAACTTCTATTGGAGATGACCGGTCAACACGCTGCAGTTTTCAGCAAGGGCTATCAGGCACACCTGTTCTTGACTACACCTCTTGTCATTTCATCACATCTTTGCAGTGAACAAGGTCCAATTGAATCTTTGCGTTTTGGAAATACTGGCTATTTAGTGGTACATGTTCAGAGTGAACGTCCTTTGCAAACGATGGAAACAACCTTGAGTCAGTTAGGCTGGTCAGTATCAGCGCCTTCTCTCGGTGAAATAGAGAGTACTAGTCCCCTGATGGAAAACTGTTCATCACCCGTTCCATTTTTGGGAGTGAATGAACAACTTCACAAATTCCGCTTGCGATTGGATGGGACTTTCATTGACGGAGCTGGTCAAATCTTATTCACGGTCCGAGATGTTGATGGTTTGTCGAAATCATTGAATCTCCCTCTCAACTTCTATCATGCATCACCACAAACTATGCTCGAACCGAACCAAAATATGACCGCAGGAGAATTACTTTCGTTTATTGGTTCAGTATCTGACGCCGACGGAGTTGATGATTTGACTTGTTCCGCACGTATATCGCATAACCAATCTCAATTGGCTGAATTACAAGTTTTCCTTCAGCCGGTTAACACCACATCAGCAACCTTAGAATTCCAGTTCCCCACGACGGGCACATTGAGTAATACTACCTTGGACGTCGAAGTAACATGTATTGATTCATGGGAGCAATCCAATACCTCACTTCTTCGTTTTACTTTACTTCCTGAGCCGATTTGTGTCGAATGCGATCAAACAGCAGGGGATGAGCTTGTACAAGCGCCATCTTCGAAAGCAACTCTTCAAATCATCGGAATCCTTCTTATTTTATTCATTCTTGGACTGGCTGTTTTTTTGAGAAAGCCGAAAGAGGCCGAAATTCCGTTATGGGTATCAGAAGAACATATGGTTGATGAATCCACTTCAAGTGATGCAAAAAATGCGCCCTCAGAACTAAAATTACCTCCGGGTTGGTCTCGAGAACAATACCGTATTTGGCTCGAAGGAGAAATGCCCGATGGATGGACACTTCCACAATGGGTCGAATTTACCGACGAACAATGCGAGTTACTTGAGAATTAAGGACTTTGATAGAGAAGGGTTGATGTGCTTTCAGCACTTGGTTCGTTTGAGTGCTATGGCAGTGGGATATGTTTTGATTAATGTTGCACCTGGAAAGGAACATGAAGTTTATCTTGCTGTCAAAGATATGCCCTTTGTCGATGATGCCACACTTCTTTTTGGTGATCATGACCTTATTGTGAAACTTGTTGCTGATACCCTTACTATGATTGCTCACTGTGTAGTCGAATCCATTCGTCAAATTCCCGGAATTGTAGATACGAAGACTCTTGCTGGTGCAGAATTGTAAGGCTGTTCTTTTGTTGAAAAGAACACACAATTTCTATTCGATAGACTGAGGCGTGAACCTTGAAAAACGCTGTTGGAAAGTGGCACTGCGGGGCTTATAGAGCGCAGTAATGCGTTTAAATTACATAAATACTATATACCCCACGGGGGTGTCAAGTATCGGAGGTAATCTAAAATGTCTGATAAAAAATACTTTGTTCTCATGGAGAACGGAAAAGATACGAGCCAGGTTTTTGCTAGCAAACAACCCCGTGGTGCGGCCCTTAAAGCTGCAACCCGCGGACACCAAAATATACGCCTACGAGAGCGTGGCACCAAGCGTGTTCACGTCTTCACCGGCAGCATTAGCATGGTACCAAAGCCAGCAAATGGACCTGCTTGGCTCCCTGATAAGATCAAGAAGGCTAACGTCAAGAAGTCCGGAATCGAACACCTTTGATTCCATAACGACTTGATTGTCTGTTTTTCAAATTTGAAGATTCAAATTTGTCCCCGCAAGGGTCGCCGCTTCATCTCCTTCTTCGGAGGGTTTTGAAGCCTCAATTTCCTTTCTTCACCGGCCATTCTGCAATCCACAGCGCAAGCCATATCATTCCAAGTTGAGCTATTGCTCGAACCATATGACCTGATGTTGTAAAATCAGTGTCTCCGATAGAAATATCATTGACCCACATGTTCAAGTTTGCCCAATAGACCATGACGAGAAATATCCCAGTCGAAAATCCCGCTCTTCTTCTTGAGACGGGCGCTATCATTCCAAATCCAAGAATCATCTCGACAAGCCCACTGACATACACCCAGAACTCAGGAACACCGAGAAGTTCAGGAACGATCGGTGTGAAAAAAGCAGTATTTGTGAAGTGCTGAATTCCAATCCAAACGAACATTGCACCGAAACCAAGGGCAGAGACTTGACGAATCCGTTCCAATGCCTGTGGCAAAAAACCGCCTCAGTAACGGACTTTTTGCCGAGTAAGGGTTCGCCAAATACGCTTTAGAGGGTCATAATAGCGGTCAACAACTCTTTCCTTTAGAGGAATGATAGCATTGTCGGTAATGTTGATTCCCGCTGGACAAACATCAGTACAACATTTTGTGATGTTACAGTAAGCAATACCAAACTCCTCCTTGATTTCTGGAACACGGTCTTCTTGGTCCATTGGGTGCATCTCAAAGTTGGCAAGACGGACCATTGTTCTTGGTCCACCGAATACATCGAACTTCCGATATTCTCTAAGAACGTGGCATGTGTCTTGGCAGATAAAGCATTCAATACATGTTCTAAATTCTTGAGCACGCTTTGCTTCAAATTGACTGAATTTCCAATCCGGTTCATCCGGTCCTTTGATTGGAGCAACAGCCTTAGCCATTTCATAATTCCAAGAAACATCGGTTACAAGATCCTTGATATGTGGGAAGGCTTTCATTGGCCGTACAGTAATTACTTCACCTTCAGGAGTTTCTTCGATGATGTCACTCATTCGAGTCATGCACATCAATTTTGCTTTACCATTGATTTCAGCACTGCATGAACCACACTTGCCCGCTTTACAATTCCAGCGGCATGAAAGGTCAGGCTCTTGCTCATGTTGAATACGATGAATACAATCGAGAAGAACCATGCCTTCATCCAATTCAATTTCATATTCTTTTAATTCGCCTTCGCCTTCTTGGCCTCGGAAAACTTTCAATTTTATATCGGTCATAATCAGGCCTCCTTCTTTGAACGGTCAAGTAATTCCTCTAATTCTTCAGGGGGTTGAGATAACTCTTCTTGACGAATTTTGATTTCAGAATCATCCTTCCAAATTACATTTGTTGTGTGACTCCACATTCCGGTATCTGGCTCTGGGAAATCATCCCGAGTATGTCCGCCACGGCTTTCAGTACGAGTGAGTGCGGCAAGTGTACAGGCAGAAGAAATTTCGACCATATTTTGTAAATCTAGGGCTTGATGCCATCCAGAATTATAAACCATTGATTTTCCGGAACTTGTATTTCCAATTCTCTTTCTGAAATCATCGAGATCAGTTAATGCGCTTTTCAACTCAGACTCTGTTCGAATGATTCCAACCTTGGCTTGCATCATATCTCGTAATTCATCATATACGCGACCTGGGTTTTCACCGTTTTCTCTGTTTAGAGGTTCTAAGTTTGCTTTGATAGCACTTTCTATTTGCTTTGTATCATGTTTCGGTTGTTCAAGGTCAGTAGAACGCTTTGCGGCATATTCTCCAGCTCTCTTACCAAATACGATGAGGTCTGAAAGCGAGTTTCCACCAAGACGGTTTGCGCCATGCAAACCACTTGCAACTTCACCAGCAGCGAATAATCCACTAATTGTTGATTCTTGAGATTCAGCATCAACTCTCACTCCACCCATTACATAGTGTGCAGTTGGACCAACTTCCATCGGTTCCTTGGTTATGTCAACACCCGCAAGTTCTCTAAATTGGTGGTGCATACTTGGAAGTTTTGCGATAATTTCTTCAGCACTGCGTTGATTTGCAATATCGAGATATGCTCCACCATGTGTTGAACCTCGACCTTCTGCAACCTCTTTGTTAATCGCCTTAGCAACAACGTCACGGGTGAGTAATTCCGGAGGGCGTCTTACGCTTGCTTTTTCACCAGCAACAACTTGTCTGACCCATTCTGTAGCCTCTTCTTCGGTTTCAGCGTGGTCGCCCTTGAACATATCAGGGACATTGTCAAACATGAATCTTTTTCCTTCCGAATTACGCAGAACACCACCTTCGCCACGAACACCCTCAGTGACCAATATTCCTCTTACACTCGGCGGCCAAACCATTCCAGTTGGATGGAATTGAACGAATTCCATATCGATTAATTCGGCTCCTGCATTAAGAGCGAGTGCGTGTCCATCCCCGGTATATTCCCAAGAACCTGAACAAACAGACCAGCATCGAGTAATTCCACCAGTCGCTAAAACAGTTGACTTTGCTGAGTAAGCATGCATTGCTCCATCAACTCTATTGTAAGCAACACAACCAATACAGGTTCCGTCGTCATTTTGAATGAGATGGCTTACAGTATATTCCATGAAAATATCAATGCCTGAATGAATTCCCTTTTCTTGTAGGGTTCTAATTATTTCTAAACCAGTGGAATCGGCAACGTGGGCCAAACGTGGGTAAGTATGCCCACCAAAGTTTCTCTGATTGATTAATCCAGCTGGCGTTCGATCAAAAACCGCACCCCATTGTTCAAGTTCACGGATTCTATCAGGGGACTCTTGAGCATGGATTTGTGCCATGCGCCAATTATTGAGGTATTTCCCACCCTTCATGGTATCTTTGAAGTGTGTTTTCCAACCATCTCTGTCATCTGCATTTCCGAGGGCAGCAGCAGCGCCACCCTCAGCCATAACTGTGTGTGCCTTGCCCAAGAGAGATTTGCAAATGATTGCAGTTTTGGCACCACTCCGTGCGGCTTCAATTGCAGCTCTTATTCCAGCGCCTCCGGCGCCTATAACGACTACATCGTAATCATGAGTTTCGTAATCACCCATTCAAAGACCTCCTAAAAGCACGACATCAGTCCACCAGCCTTCTGTGCAGGCATAGATGTAGAAATCAGAGAACATAACCCAGAAGAGGGAATAAATAGCCCACTTGTTATGGTTCTTGTTGAGTTTGGTACAACTCTTCCAACAGGCTTCTGCAACCGCGCCGCCTCCATTGCGGAAACGGTTTCTAATTCCGCCGATTGCGTGACGGAATGAATGGCAACCAAGTGTATATCCACCGAGCATTATTACGTTTAGAAAGAGAACAAGAGTTCCGACTGATATTCCATAGGAAGTAGCCCCTCCATCAGCATGGAATTGTGTTGCCAATAACACGTCGTAGGCTAGAACGAAGAGATATGCAACTGCAATATACATGAAATAGCGATGAATATTCTGGAATAAAAAGAGTCGACTCTCTCCTTTGTAATCGCCAAATGGTGTGCTTACTGCACATGCTGCTGGGCTTACCATAAATGAACGATAGTATGCCTTGCGGTAATAGTAGCAAGTACCACGGAATCCAGCCGGAATGAACAATATGAACATTGCCGGGCTCATCCACCAAAGGCTTTCAGGAACCCAAGAACCAAGACCTTCTTTGCCAGGAACGACCAGTGGAGAAAACAAAGGTGAAAGGACATGGCTGCCATTGGACTCTATCGCCAAGGTCTGACATTCGGTAATGACTCCGCTTGCGGCACCGCAGGCCGAGTTGCCGAACTCACTGAAAATCCAGAAATCTGCTTCCATGAACCCGCGCCATGTAGCATAGAGAACAGCGATTCCAAGATAGACGCCCATGGCCAGTGGAGACTTCCACCAATTGTCTATACGGTCTGTTTTTCCTAATCCTCTTTCCATTGGTAGATGTCTTGCTTCAACCACAATAATTCCCCTCTATATTGCCCTAGTGACTTAGGCTTTTGATAATATGCCTATACCTATCTCAACCGAGGATGGGGCAATTGACTTCAGCGCCGGCCAAGGTTTTTTTAGGTTCACTCTTCAATCACCTGTTGTTGAAAAAACGAGAATCCATCATCAAACACTGTTTCATTCGCCCAATATGTTTCCGATTGCCAAGCAAGAACACCATTTTCAGCAATGACCTGAAGAGTTGGCGTACCAGGATTTCCATAAGCAGAATAAATTGATGTGCCTGTATTTTCACCAGTTTCGAAATCATAGACTTGAGTCTCAGAGGTTGGAATGATTATTTTCCAAGGTGTGTAATGTGCAGATTCATTGTTCGTACCAAAAACATCCATCACTTCATCTTCCGATTCCAATTCCGCCCAACGATGTACACTGACAAGAGTCATATTGGAATCATTGAATATCCCAGCGTCCATTTTCTCACGAATCATATCGGTCCAGTCGTGACAACCCGTACATCCTGCTCCAATCCAGAGCAGCATGACAGGTCCATTTTCGAGTTCCTCTTTCAAATTAAAAAGAGTTCCACCATCTTCGGTTCGGCCGAGAGTGGCAGATTCGAAAGTGAGTTCAAAAGGAAGTACCTTTGCCTCAGTAGAACTGTCTAGTTCATCCCCTTGAAGTTCGATACAGCCAGGTGTGAGGAGAATGGCAGTAACCAACGCAAAGACAAGTTCACGCAGCATGCCCGTCACCAGATACAATGGTATTCGCCTGAACTGGCGTTGGAGCTTGTTTCTTCACTTTCGGTCGTCGAACATCTTTGAACCATGAATCAACACCGTTCCAATCAGCACGGATTCCAAGATCTGCGAGTAGAAGTTTACTACTGATCCGAGCACTTTCAAAAATGGTAGGCAATCCACTGCCGGGGTGAGTACCACCACCAACAATATACAGATTATTTGCTTCTTCAAATCGATTATGAGGACGTCGCCAAAGCATTTGTTTGAGGTCGTGTGTAAGGTTGAATACCGCACCCCGATAGACGTCAGAAGCGCTCCAGTCATCTGGTGTTACGATTGTTTCCGAAACAATGTGATCGGCGATATCGTCGTATCCAAGTTTGCCGAGTTGCTTGACAATGAGTTCTCGATAGTCATCTTTGATGTCATCCCAAACAATAGAGTCATGTGTATTTGGGACAGGGACAAGCACATAGATGGTAGATTGGCCTTCTGGTGCGAGACTGTCATCTGTCATACAGGCGTTTTGAACATAAACTGAAGGATCATCCCATGTCATACGGTGTTTGGTAATATCTTCGAGATTCTGTTCGTACGAAGTCGAGGCATAAATTTGATGGTGTGGTAGATCATATTGTTTGTCAATACCTAAGTAGAGCATAAAAGTCGAGCAGGAGTAACCTTTCTTCTCAAGTTTCTTGTTCGACCATTTCTTTCTCTTTTCATCGGGGACAAGCGTGGTCATAGCATGGGCAAAGTCTGCATTGATGACGACTTTATCTGCGAGAATTTCTTCTCCTTCAATACGGACCCCTACAACGGTTTTACCTTCATACATCAAGGACTTAACAGGAGTATTACAGCGAATCTTGACGCCGAGCTCTTCTGCAATTTCACCCATGCGGGCAGTAATACTTCCGAGTCCACCTTTTGCATGGAAGATGCCGTGTTCGTATTCTAAGAAGGCAAGGATTGTGAACAATGAAGGTGCATGAAAAGGGCTCATCCCAAGATATTTTGTTTGAAATGACATAGCCAGACGAACTCGCTCATCGTCGAAATGCTTGCTTAAATCAGCAGCAACACTGGACCATGGTTTCAACACAGTCGCAACGCGAATTGCACGCTTGGTTAATACATTGAGAGGACTTGTCCACGGAGTCTGAAGGCATTGTTTGGAGAATTCGAGTTTCTTACGGTTTTGAATGACATACTTTTTGAAACCATTCGCGTTCTTATCGCCTGCTAACTCGCGAATACGCTCAGTCATTGAATCAAGATTACTTGTGGCGTCAATGTGCCCACCTGCTCCAAACACCAATCGGTACATTGGGTCGAGAGGCATTAATCCAAGTTCTTTGTGAGCATCACGCCCAATCGCTTGAAAAATCTCTTCGATCACTTCAGGATAATGGAAAAATGTTGGTCCACGGTCAAATGTGAAGCCGTCTTTGTGGACGAGTTTGGTTCGGCCCCCTACTTTCTCTTCTTTCTCTAAGATGGTTACATCGATACCAGAATGGGCGAGTAGTAAGGCGCTTGCAAGTCCGCCGGGGCCAGACCCTACAATGAGTGCAGTTGGTTTATTCAAATGAGGCATAGCATGAGGTTCAAGATTGAACATATAAAGAACCGTTTACGGCCTTAGAAATGAGGCATATACCCCTGCCTCGGTATTCTCGTCTACATACTTTCTTCTCATCATTCAATAAGCATGATAAGTGGCCCCATAGTGGAATGGACACAGCCTTAGGTTGGACGGTGATATTATGGCCGATTGGAGTTCAAAGAATCCGTACATGACTCAAATCACTGAGAATTATGTTCTCAATGGCGAGGGGTCCAGAAAGGAAACCCGTCACATCGTCTTCGCACTTGGGGATTCAGGCCTTGACTACAAAGTTGGTGACGCACTTGGAGTTGTATCTGAAAACCCACCTCATATTGTTGATGAGTTAATTGAAATTCAAGGTTGGGACCGTGACCAACTCGTCGAGACTCATAATGGCGAACGTGATATTTACACTGCCCTCAAAAAGGATTTTGAAGTTCACCTGGCGAATAAAAAATTCGTCCAATCCCTCGCTGGAAAGGTCATCGCTTCGGGAATGAAAATTTCAGTTAAAATTGTTGCACGTAGCCGCTCAGGCGAAGAATGGCAATCTTCGGAAACCTCATCTCTACCACCCGGTCTTGCTTCGAGTAAAGCCTCCGAAGACCCTTTTGCAAAGGTCGAGGCTCTCCTCGGCGATGAAAAAGCAGTTGTCGATTATCTGTGGACCCGCGATTACGTCGATATTATGCGTGAATTTGATGTCAAGTATTCTCCTGAGGAATTCTTCCAATTAGCTGCAAGACTTAAACCGCGTTTGTATTCGATTGCTTCATCGCATGATGCACATCCTGGTTTTGTAGAATTAACAGTTGCTATTGTTCGATTCGAGTACCATAATAGGGCACGTGGCGGATTGTGTACACAATACTTGGCGGATGAAATTGATACAACCGATCAACCGGTTGGTGTCTTCATGTCGCCTACTCGTTCGTTTATTCTCCCAGATAACAAGGATGTCGATATCATCATGGTCGGGCCTGGAACGGGAATTGCTCCATTTCGTGCATTCATGGAACAGCGCGTTTTCGATGGCGGCAAGGGCAAAAACTGGTTATTTTTTGGCGACCAATCTTCGAAAACTGAGTATTATTACAAGGAACAGATCGAAGGTTGGCTGGACAGTGGCGACCTCTATCGATTTACCACTGCTTGGTCCCGAGACCAAGAAAAGAAAATCTATGTTCAACACCGCCTTAAAGAACAAGGTGAAGAGATTTGGCAATGGTTTGAAAACGGTGCTTATTTCTACATCTGTGGCGATAAGACCTACATGGCGAAAGATGTTCATCGAGCATTGATTGAAATCGCAATGGAACACGGTGGAATGTCTGAAGAAGATGCAACCCACTTCATTGGAACAACAATGATGAGGGAAGAGAAGCGTTACTTGCGTGACGTCTACTGATTCGTTGCTTTACTAAAATAAAAAAGGCCCACTCTCTCCTAAGAAGGAAGAGAGGCTGCTTCCCAAACCATTCAGGTTCGGTGTGAACTCAAAGAGAAAAGAAATGTCACTCTGCGCTTGAATCTTCGGCTTCGGCGAAGATCATTTCGTCAATATTGATGCCGATAAAAGCAGTCAAAAAGTACGAGAAATGCTTTCTTAACTTATTCGAGCCCTTCTTCTGGTAACGGGACGCTGGTCACAGGGATTCCTTTTTCAATTGCTCGTTCTTCCATACGCTTGGTCCAAATAGAGTTTGGACCTGGGAAGGAGAGCATGTGTGTTGCCCGTGAGAGCATGGTTTGAGCCAAAGTCGCAACAGCTTCTGGACGACCAGAATCATGTGCTGAACTGGGACGTGGTGCTGTCCAAGCCTCGCTGAATACCGCGAGTTGGATGTTGTTATTGTCGGCCCATCGTTCAGCGAGATAATCGACACCACTTGCGCCGCCAAGGATGATGAGGTCGGGATAACTATTGGCTTCTACCCATTGTTCAAGTTGTTCTTCGAGCCATGCATAGTCGTAAAACTTTGAATTTCCACAAATGATCAAATTTACAATTCGGCCATCTCGATTCAAATCAATTCCAGCCAAGCGGTCGAGGGCCTCTGCTCCGGTTTGGGGTTTCCGCGTCATGTTCTTGAATCGAAGTCATGTGCTATCAAACTTGTGGGGTGTTTCTATAAACTAGACCAAAAATCCGTGTTTTCAACCGCTTTATGTCAAAAAAAGTCAGAAAATCACGGATTCGGTGAAGAAAACGCAGTCTCTGAAAAAGCCCTTTTTACGATTTTTGAACCGTTGGCATCATAGAGTAATTACGCTTCGACTCTTTTATGGCATTCAAACGCGTACTCATTGCCAACCGTGGTGAAATTGCTCTACGAATACTTCGAACCCTACGTGATATGGGTATTGAAGCGGCTATTATCCATGGTCGAGAGGACCGGTTATCACTCCCCGTTCGATTTGCAGATGTAGCCTATGCGAACTACAAACAAAATCCATTGGATACATACCTCGACATCGAATCAGTGATTCATGCTGCCAAAGAAATGGGTTGTGATGCAGTGCACCCTGGCTACGGCTTTCTTGCTGAAAACGCAACATTTGTTCGCCGGTTGAAGGAAGAAGGAATTACTTTTATCGGCCCATCCGCAGAGGTTATCACCCTGCTTGGAGATAAAATCGAAGCAAGAGCAGCAATGGAAGCGGCGGGTTTACCAACTGCAAAAGGTTCATCAGAATCGATTTCCGATGCGGCTGTTGCATCTGCATTGGCAGAGGATATTGGCTACCCAGTCATCATTAAAGCAGCAGCAGGCGGCGGTGGAATCGGTATGCAAATCGTCGAGAAGTCCGACGAATTTGAAAACGCTTTGAAATTGTGTCAATCCCGAGCCCGTTCCGCTTTCGGAGATGAACGAGTCTTTGTTGAGAAATATATCCAAGGTGCCCAACATATCGAATTCCAAGTTCTCGGAGATGGCAAGAAGGCCATTCATTTTGGTGAACGATTTTGTTCTATTCAACGCCGTCATCAAAAGTTGGTTGAAGAAGGTCCTTGGCTCAGTGACGAAGAGCGTGAAGAAATTGGCGCATTGGTTTGCAAGGGTGCAGAATCAGTCGGATACAAGGGTTTAGCGACCTTTGAATTCCTGCGTGATGCAAATGGCGATTTTTACTTTCTTGAAGTCAACCCTCGAGTCCAAGTTGAACACACAGTGACCGAATTAATCACCGGTTACAATTTGGTTGAACTCGGTATACGTGTTGCTCAAGGAGAATCTCTTCCTCTTACACAGGAGGATGTTGTTTTACGAGGGCATGCGATTCAATGCCGACTCAATGCCGAAGATCCGCGTAAATTTATTCCAAGTCCTGGTCGGCTTTGGGAATGTCATTTTCCTTCAGGCTATGGGATTCGAGTTGATACCCATGCTTATCCCGGATACGAAATGCCTGGTTGCTTTGATTCACTCTTAGCCAAATTGTTAGTTTGGGGTAAGGACCGAGAGGATGCTGTGAAGCGTATGCGAACCGCTTTGGATGAAACTGTAATTACAGGGGTTGAACATCTGATACCACTCCATCGACGAATAATGGATGAAGAAGATTTCTTACAACGAAACATCACTATTCAATATATTGACATGCATCAAGAGCTCCTCGGTTGAGCACTTGGATGAAACGAAAGGGACAAGTAGCGTTTTCCACTGGCCTTACCATGGATGTATTAATCGTCGGTAGTATTGCCTATGACAGTGTTGCTTCTCCACTTGGTCAAGTCGAAGACACATTAGGTGGTTCAGCAAGCTATGCCGGTCTTGCATGTTCGTTTCATGCCAAGCGTCTCTCGCTTGAGCATGTAGGGCTTGTTGGCGTGGTCGGTGAGGATTTTGCAGAGAAAGACCGAACCCTGTTAGCCGATTGTGGTTTGGATCTTCGTGGAATCGAAACAGCAGAAGGTGAGACGTTCCGCTGGACAGGCTCCTATCACGGGACGATGGCTGAAGCACAAACTCATGAAACGCATCTCAACGTGTTTGAGCACTTTGAACCAAAGGTT
>Ga0308016_10000408_pt1 | contig 22144 bp, 12 predicted proteins | sample Neamet233_FD_203129 | JGI IMG/M metagenome (GOLD analysis project Ga0308016, IMG submission 203129) | Marine microbial communities from water near the shore, Antarctic Ocean - #233 | ecosystem: Environmental > Aquatic > Marine > Unclassified | place: Southern Ocean | collected 2014-07-28
GGCCCTGCTTTAACGACAGGAGACAATTCAGCTGATGCTGATGGTTCGGAATTTCAAGGAGAACAAGTTTACTTCACTTGGAATGAACCAGAATACATGCCACGTCACGATGAATGTATTGACCCTGATAACGGTCAAGATGCAGGTTACGAAGGCTATGGGATCGGATATGAACCAAGTCTTTCAATCGATAGTCAAGGAAACTTATTCGTAACTGCGCACAAAGATTTGCGCTGGGGTGCCGAAGAAGCACCAATCCCTATATTCTTGGGTGATGAAACTGGCTTTTGGTATTCATGTACTTCAGACAGAGCCCCTTACGATCTAAACACCGGTGCAGTTCAAACATCTTGGGATTATTGGGCTTCATGGTTTTGGATTTCCAACGATGGTGGGAAGACATGGGGTCATGGTGATAATTTTGAACCAACACCAGGTAATCAATTACAAGCAAACTATCTTGCCGGCGGTTCAGAATGTCTTGGCGATGAAGGAGATATTGCTGTTGATGCCAACGACATGGTCTACTATCTCGACACCACCTTAGAAGATAACTGGTGGCATATCTCCTCTGATGGTGGTAACACCTACGAATCGGGTGCTTGTGAACGAATGAATACAATGGCAGCCGATGACCGACCTTGGGTTGCTGCCCAAGGCGACGGTATTATCCACTATCTCGGAAATTCAGGGGCTTCTCCTCCTGAATGTACTGGGGATGTGGGACGTTATTGGTATTACCAGTCAGAGACAGGACGTTTTCCATATTCACAATGCTATTCAATGCCAGGTGGCTGGTCAACTATTTCTAGCCAAAACAACGGCCCCTATGTCTTTGTAGCCCAAGAAAATGCAGATTCAGATTCAGGCACTGTTCATATTAGAGTTAGCGATGATTTTGGCCGAGGAACAGGGCCAGGTCCAAGCGATGGTTCATGGGCAGCACCACTTGATGTCGGTCCGAGAGAAGGGAATTGTCCAGAAGGTTATCCTGTAGTCAACAATAATGAAGGCGGCATGGTCGTTGTTACTTGGGCGGATTGCCCAAGTGGAAACACAGGGCCTTGGGAAATGCGTGTAGCAGTTTCATATGATAATGGAACTAATTTTACTACTTGGAACGCAACAGGTTTTGAAAGAGGAATCAATATGTATCCTTTCGTTTCTATCACCGAAGAACAGGTGGTTAGCATTGCTTTCTATGGTCTTGATTTTGACCAAAATAATAGTGAAGATGGCTATACTGCTGGCAAGGATTGGTATCTTTATGCAGCAGCTCTAAAATCTCCCCAAGAAGGAGATGTTTGGGATTACAGAATCGTTGATCCAACTCCACTTCATACCGTAACTGCCTTTGAAGAAAGTAGTGGCGATACCCATGCACTTCACGATTTCTTTGAGACTGTAATGTCACCAGATGGATCTTGGATGGGTATTGCATACCAAGAAAATATAGGACTGCATCCGTTTGAAGAAAATGAAGAACAACGCTACATTAAATTCGTTCGAGGAGATATGTCTGCTAGCCATAGCATCATCTCCAATACAGAATCAAATAATATCGAAATGCCATTTTTGAATCCCTGTGAGATTATTGCTACTGTTAGACCTGATTTGTGCTGAGGTGTTAGTATGAATCGAATTGAAAAACTCTGGCTTAATCAACAATTTCCACAATTCAAAATGTCTGATGAAGATGGCCAACAGGTATCCAGTACTTCTCTTATTGGAAAATGGAGTGTAATCTTTTTCTATCCGAAAGATGAAACACCAGGCTGTACTATTCAAGCGAGAACCTTTGCGAAAGATTATGACGCCTTTGTTGCATTTAATTGCCAAGTAATTGGAATCTCATCAGGGACTCAACAATCTCATAAAGAATTCCAATGTAATTCTAATTTACCTTACTCTTTACTTGTTGACGAGAAGTCCGCATTGCGCCATAATATGGAATTGGGAAAAACTCTTGGAAGGATTCCAAAAAGAGTAACATTCATCACCGATGAAATGGGCGTTATTCGTTATATTTTTGATTCACAATTCGCGACAAAAACACATGCTGCTAAGGCTCTATCATTTCTAAAAACAAACTCAAATAATTATCAATTATAAAGCGATTATACTTATTTCTCATATATTTTGAAACGGGGGGCAATTGATAGGTAGCCCCTCCTATGGAGGGGCATGCTGGCAAGACGGGTAATCGCTCTCGGCTTGGCCGCGATGTTACTCAGTATTTTCCCAGTGGTCACTGCAGATGACACATTACAGGCTGCTTCGCCACTTTCAGAAGGAGTTTCAACAAATGGATATGTTTGTTATGATGATGGATGTTCACCTAATGATGAAATCGATTGGTGGAAGTTTAATGCTTTCAAAGGAGATATCGTTCAAGTTGGATTTACTGGTTCAATGAATAATGGTAACTGGTTGTGTATAAATGATGGTTGGGAAGCCGATTTCTCCTTACATGATTCATCGGGAACACAAATCGTTAGTCAAGCGATGAGCGATACTGGTTCATCGGCTTCTCTTACCACAACAATGCCAGCTGCAGGAATAGTTTATATCAAAATAAAGGGCAAAGATAGTTGGTGCAATGATGGAGTAGATTATACATTGAATCCATCTATTGAGAAAGCAAATAGAGATACTGATGAGGATGGATTTATCGATAATGACGATGATTGTATTGATTTGGTTGGAACTTCAACCAATGACCGTAATGGATGCACTGACACAGATGGAGATGGATGGTCAGACTCAGATTCAGGATGGGGTGTACAAAATGGTGCAGATGCTTTTGGTATTGACCCAACACAATGGTTAGATACGGATAATGATGGTTATGGAGATAATTTTGAAGGACATGAAGGAGATCATTGTCCCTACAGCCGAGGCTATTCTAATCTAGACCGATTCGGTTGTCTAGATTCAGATGGTGACGGCTTTTCTGATGAAGACCCCGGCGCATTGAATGGACTCAGTGCTTGGCATGCTCACCCCTTAGGTGCGGCAGATGCTTTTGCTTACGATAATTCACAATGGAATGATACAGACGCGGATGGCTTTGGAGATAATTGGCATGATGAATCATGGAATCAATCTCGAACACAATGGGGTATTGGACAATGGTTGTTCAACACAACCACTCCAGACGCTTGTCCTTTCATTACAGGCGAATCAAATCAAGACCGCTACGGATGTCCGGATAGCGATGCTGATGGCTGGTCAAATGGTGATGAAAATTGGACAATAATGAATGGCTCAGATGCCTTTGTTGATGAGCCAACTCAATGGAGTGATAGAGATTTTGACGGATGGGGAGACAATCACTCCGAAGGTGCAAAACGAGTCGATGATTTTTCAGATAACCCAACTCAATGGCGTGATACCGATGGAGATGGATGGGGGGATAACAGGACATACGGAGCCATTCAAATAGATGATTTCCCATTCGTGAACTCACAATACCGAGATACAGATGGTGATGGTTACGGTGATAATTTCACTGGCTTTGAGGGTGATATCTGTGTTTATTCTACCGCGGAAGAAGTAGAATCCGGTTGGATCTCACACTTTGACCGACGTGGTTGCAAGGATTCCGACATGGATGGCTATTCTGACCCATCCAGCGATTGGATCTCTCATCCAGCAGGCTTTGCTGATGCTTTCCCAGATGACCGTTCTCAATGGTTTGATAGTGATGATGACGAGTTTGGTGATAACTTAGAATTCTTTGATGGTCAGTCGTGGAGGGAGGCGTTTAGAGGAGACTCTTGCCACACCACAGAAGGTTCCTCAACAATGGATAGATGGGGTTGTCCCGATTATGATGGAGATGGCTGGTCCGATCCGACTGTTCATTGGTTGGCAAGCCCCGGAGGAAGTGCAGATTCTTGGCCATATGATGACACGCAGTGGCATGATATCGATGGCGATAATAGAGGTGACAACCCACTTGGAACAACCGCAGATGCTTGTGTTGATTCAGCAGGAACTTCGCTAGGTCCAGCAGCAGGTGGAGATAGATGGGGTTGCCCTGACACAGATGGCGATGGTTGGTCTGATTTAGGCGATGCTTTCATCCATGAACCAACTCAATGGAGAGATTCTGATGGCGATGGATATGGTGATGAAGAATTTGGAAATCGTGGTGATGCTTGCCCAGATACTAGGGGAACTTCTCTACTTGACCGATTAGGTTGTCGGGATACCGATGGTGATGGATGGAGCGATCCTACTGATAATTGGAAAGCACATCCATTTGGTAAAGCAGATGCATTCCCTACTGAAGCACTACAATGGAAAGATAGTGATGGTGATGGCTTTGGTGATGTTCCATTAGGCGCACTACGTGATGATTGCCCAGAAGTACATGGCTTGTCAAAGAAAGATGTACAAGGCTGTCCTGATAGCAATAGGGATGGTTGGTCAAATGAATACGGCGAATACGCAGCGGCTATAGCAATAATGGGCGAAGACCCTGCAGCATCTTGGATGACATATTTGGTCATCGGATTAGGATTTATTCTCGGTGCAGCAGCAGCTCTTACCGTGCGAATTAGTAGAGATAAACTCGGAGAGGAAGAAGCCTTATTCAATGCTAAAATGACAGATGAAGAGGTTTCATTAACTCCACAAGGTGAACAAATAATCGGTGAAGGTTTAGATTCACTAGAGGGAATGATTCCATTATCTGAATTGCCGCCGTTACCACCACTCAACGCTGATGGAACATTGCCAGACATGCCTATACCAAGTTTAGGAGGTGAAAACGATGCGTGATTCAAAGTTTTCATTGATGGTTATTGCCATATTATTTATCACTCTGTTAGCCCCGCAAAATAGCAGTATTGTGAGTGCTGAAGAATCTACAACCTCTTCACAAGAGGAAATGTTACTGGATGAAGGTATTACATTGGTAGCATTGAGAAATGACACATTAGATCTTAATCAAGATGGTGAAACAGATGCTATTCGTGTTGTAGTAATAGTCAATACTAGCAGAGAATGGATAGACATGGAATTAAGATTATTAGGTGATTACAAAGACAAACAAGTGATTGAAACTTCCACCTTATCCTTCACAGGACAAACCAATGCTAGCATCATGTATGATGCGTGGTCTAGTGGCGAACATAGCCTTTCATTACAATTTGTTAATGCTGATGGCAATATTATCACAACTTACCAATTACCAATCTATTCATTAATTCCAGCATTAAAAACACCTAGAATTAACTTACAATTGAGCGCACCTCCATGGATTGAAACAGGCGATGAATGTCTAATCGATAGGGATTTTTCTGATGAAACAGGACCTCGATATGATGCCATAGGGACGAGAACGTTTTCAGGTGCGCCATTTTCAGTCTTAGACGAACAACAAACACTCGATTGTTCACATTGGCCTGCTGGAGATTATCAATTAAAAGAGTCATATAGGAATGGTTTGGGACAGACTGCAGAATCATGGCTTAACTTGACGATTCACAATAAAGAAGCGCCTAGTTTTTCTTTAGAAGTAAATGGAAACTATAATTCAACAGATATTCCTTGTAAAATCATTATGGTGGCCAATATGGTTGTTGTTGATTTCGATGAGTTCGAAAAGGTTTGGAGAATTCAAGGTTCAATAATTCCACAAGCAAATGGGAGTGAATTTGATTGTTCAGTACTACCCGCTGGAGTTTATTTGGTTTCTCTTGAAGTAATAAATAATGAAAAGATTTCAACTATTGAAGGAATCAATTTAGTGCGATTACCTGGTGATGATTTATCCACGGAACAAGAAAAATCTCTACCTTCTCGTTCTAAGGGTGATAACACGCCTACGCAATCAGTAGGTTGGTTTTCAATAGGTGCTTTAGGACTGATTGTCAGTATACTAGTGTACATCATTCTCGTACGCGTCCAAGACGGGCCAGAGATGCGAGAACTTCCAAACCTTGGCCCCGAACCACAGATCTTAGCAGATGGTTCTCCAGATTCAGAAGGTTTGCCAACAACAACAGACGATGATGGCGTTTTGTGGAGGCAAAACGCAGACGGAGCGATGGATTGGTGGGACCAAGAAATGCGAATCTGGCATAGGTGGTGAACGTTTGATAGAACAATTATTTGACGACCCTATACAATTCGCATTATGGGCCATTGCTTCAATAATGGCAATAGTAATACTGTGGTTGACTTTCATTTGGACGACAAAGATAAGGCCTCTAAAGCCTAAAATAGAGGCTAATTGGCGTCCAGATTGTGAGTTTCATGGTGAAGCAATAATCGATGGTACAAAAATAACATTTAAAAATGTCAGAGACTTTTTCTGGCGTACCACAAAAGATTTTGATTCCAATTGGATAGATGAGATTACAGTTGACTCTGAAGAGATCAAGGATATATGGTTCGTAGTGGACCAGTTCCATTCAATAAAAGGTTTAGCTCATACTTTGGTAACCATTGAATTTAATGACGGTGTTTGTCTCTCATTTTCATTTGAAACACGGAGGGTTGTTGGCCAAAGATATCATCCATGGGATGGATTATGGCGTGCTTATGAACTGTATCTATTAGTCGGACTTGAAAGCGATATTATGGGACTTCGCACTAATGGTAGGGGGAATATCGATTACATGTTTAGAGCGGTAACTCCACCGGGGAAAGATAAACAAATGCTCTTCGGTCTTGCACAGAGGCTAAACAGTTTAGGTAAAAAACCAGAATTTTATAATTCATTACTCACTACTTGTAATACTTCAATAGTCAGTCTAGTAAACAAAGTGACACCAGGTAGAATACCATTTACTTGGAGAAATTTACTTCCAGGATATACTCCGAAGGCCGCCTTTAAACTCGGATTAATTGAGGATTGGGGGGGTTTTGATCAAACTATAGAGACATCCAGAATTGATTTGATTGCCCAACAATGGGATGGTGAAGGGAAATATTCTGAAATGCTTAGGGAACATTTACCATAATCGTTTCAACGTTCTACCAATAATAGTAGATGGCCTCCATGGTGAGATATTTTTATTTCTCCTCCAATAGATTCGTTGTGCAACCCACTAGTGCCAGGCAATAATTCTTCATTGTTTAATATCCACTTTACTCCACTGAGTGTCACTCCTTTAACAGTGCCAATAGCGAATAATGAAATGTTCTTTCCCTTTTCTATAGACTCCAATACTATGCCTTCGCTAGGGGCTAGTCTAGCAGTCCAGTTATCGAGGTGGAGAATTGCATTTGATCGATGCTCACAGAGAGAAAAATAAGCACCGATTTGATGGTCCAACCTGCCTCCTTCTATTCCTATGACATCAATTTTTGTGGCATCTAAGTTCTTGCAATAATCTAGGGCTTTAGCCAAATCATTCGAGTCTTGATTTGGCATCGGAATTACAGTAATTCCCAATTGTTCAATTTGTGATCCTATCATTTCTTGTGGAATTGAATCTAAGTCACCAACAATGAAGTTAGGAATAATCTCATTTTGTAATAATTGCACTACTGCTCCATCGCAAGCGATTACGATATCAGAACAATCAACTAATGGTTTCCAAATCGCTTGATTAGGCCATGTTCCATTGGCCGCGATTAGGACATTCTTAGCCTGCATAAAATAGCCCAAACTCTCTTCATTGTCAAATACACCGCATGAATAATTTAGCATAAAATAGTCCTATTTTGTAATTAGTTCACATGACCCCCTATGGGGGTCAAACTAATCAATTAGCGAGAAGCGTTTAGAAGTAACGCTGTCGTCATGAGGCTATGTCGGATGCGGATAGCAAGGCTTTGCCAATAAAATCTATGCTCCTTGCGTTCTTTTTCCTTGCCCAGATATTAACTCCGATTCTTTCAAATATTGCAGTTGAGCAAGAAGTTTTACAACCTGAAGAGATAGTAATGGGGACCTCTCTGGTGCCATTTTCTAATGGTTATGGTCATGATTTTGCTGGCACAGTGATTGATTTTGATGGACTTCAAGGTGCTAATGTTAGAAGTGAATCTGCATTGGATGTTTGGAGAAGTGAAGTGCTGTATTCTCAACCACTATGGGCAAATATGACCAATGAAACCCCAGGAACACCAGATCTGGTTGTCACTGGACGAGAGAAGTTGAACTTCTGTTGGTCAACACTTGAAGGTAATATTCGTGTTGCTGGGCGCAATTTAAATGGTAATTGGGCTGGGTCATTAGTCGATACAGTAGCACCTTCAACAAATCCATCCACATTAGTTGATTGTGCGATTTCGGTGACAAATAATGGTAGATATCAGTTATTATATGTAGACGGGGCTGATCTCAAAATGGCAAGAATCGCCCAAGAATCTCCAGTTTATACCTCACAATCGTGGCACACACGAACAATAATTGAAGATGCTAATGTGACGCATTTAGAACTTTCAAATACTCTGAACGACTTAGAATGGGGATTATTTAGAAACACGGATGGGCAATTATGGCAAATAAGTTACACTAGCACTAGATGGCAGACTACGCTAATGGACAATGGTCCTGTGGGTGAAGATTTTGAATTATCGATTGATTCAGATGACACTATTCACATTTTGTACACATTGCCGTCAGATGGTGAAGTGCGCCTCATTAGAATTGAAAATGGTGTACAAGACAATCGTGTATTAGCCCGTGATAGTAATCTCGGTCAAATGATTGGAATGGGATTAGATTCCAACTTATACGAACAAATAGCGACTTCTATTGTCGATGGCGACAATACCACAGTCCAACTCCTTCGTTCACTTTCGGGACAGGATGATGGTCGGATAGACACTCAAGCAAATTGGGTTCTGTCCGGGGCTAATGACGCTACTGAAGGGGATTTATTAGTAGGTGATTTCAATGCTGATGGGTTTGATGATTTTGCTTATAACAACCCTTCTGCTAATAGCAATGGACTGATTGAAAATGGTCAAGCGACCATATATTTCGGTGCACCTACAGGCCCAAATACCACTCAAGCAGACATCATTATCAATGGAGCTTCATCAGATGACAGATTGTCATCAGGTATTGCAGTTGGCGATTATAACGGCGATGGTTATGATGATTTAGCATTGGGCACTCCCGGATTTGATGCACTAAGTACTAGCAGCGATGATCATGGCAAAATAGAGATTTATCTTGGAAATTCCAATGGCCTTAGCAATACCACTTGGTGGAACCAAAGCGGTGCTGCTGGTGATGCATTGGGTTGGAAATTAGAATCTATTAACGATTGTGACTTTGATGGTGACTTTGAATTGGCAGCAGTTTCAAAGAATTGGTCGGAAGTAGTTACAGAAGTTAAAAATAATACAGGCAAAGTTAGTATTTTCTTAGGAAATTCATCAGCATTAACTCTTGATAGAAATATTAGCCAAACTGCGGAAGGTAATTTATTCGGAAGAGCATTAGCAAGTGGAGGCGACCTTAACGGTGATGGGTTTGCTGATTTGGCAATCGCTAATACCGATTCGGAATCAAATCCTACAGGTTATTCTTCAATCGAGGTATTCTATGGTTCATTATCAGGATATAATGGTACACCCGATGCATCTATTCAATCTCTAGTGCAAGGTCGTTTAATGGGTTGGCAAATTGAAATTATTGCCGATATAAATGGTGATGGGTTTGACGAATTAGCATTCTCTGAAATATTCAATAGCACATCATCTTACCAAGGGGGTAATATCTGGATGTACCATGGTTCCGCTAATGGAATTGGTGGGAATCCAGATTACACCATAGTTGGTGATTCTCCAAATGTTCGAATGGGCTACGCATTACGTAGCGCTGGCGATGTAAACGAGGATGGATTTGGCGATATGTTCATTGTAGAAGTTGGTGCGTTAAATAACGGTAAAGTCAAACTATTCTTAGGTTCAGCATTAGGATTGAGAAGTGACGTACAAACCATTGTCCAAGGTAATAGTCAAGAAAGATTCGGTATTTCGATTGCTACGAATGCAGATTTGGATGGCGATGGATTAGAAGAACTAATAATCAGTAAAAGAAATGAAAACCTTGGAGTGTCCTATGGATTAGAGTATCATGTTTTATCTGAAAGAGATTGGGAAGCAACCGATTTCACTTACCAAGGTGATTTACAATCTCTCAATTTAGCGTCATCTGCTTCGGGTGAATCTAGTATGATGTTGACACTGGTAGTGGATAATAATACACAATTGCACAAGTTAGAACATGCCAACGACGGCAGTCCTCTCGGCGTTTGGTTAGATCAAGAAATTACTTTATCCAATGAAAACTATACTACAGTTGAATATGCCGTTTCAAATTCAGGTAGGCCAATTATTCTAACAAGTGATGCAGTAAATGGTATTGTATATCATACCGCATCAGCATTCACTGCAGTTGAAAATCAACTGTCAACAATTGGTACAATGGGCCAATATCTTGGTAGCACAATCGATGATTCAGGTCGCCAGCATCTCGCATATACTTCTGGATCAGGAAATCAAATTTTTGCCAGTATTGAAAGTGAATCTTCTTGGACTCATGAATTGGTTAGAGAATCAATAGTCTTAGATGCTGAGATTTCAGTTATTGTAGATTCCAATAATAATACTAATTTGATTTATAGAGATTCATCCGATGATAGCCTCGAGTTGGCTACAAAGGTTAGTTCTTGGTCATTAACAGATATGGGTGATGTTGGTAGTGCGGTAAGTCTCAACCACCCTGCATTATTACTACCAAATGGTTCATTTGCAATCGCTCTAATTGAATCTGATGGTATCAATTCTAATTTGAGTCAATGGATTTGGAATGGAACCGCAATATCCTCTACTGTTCTTCAGTCAGAAACTGATTTAGCCACTGATATTGAAATAGAATTATCTGATGATGGTTATTTGTATATCACCTCAATGACAAATTCTGGAACTTTATCAGTATTCAAGAGTATGTGGAATGATAGCAACTGGACAAATCCAACCGTGCCCCAACCACAGGGCGGAATTAATGATTATCAAATTGATTTAGAGGTTATAACTACTGCAACTTTGGCGATTAGAGGAAATGGAAACAGTGATGTCATTTACGTTGAAGATGATGCTGGTAATTGGACAACGATTGCTTCACAACCCCCTTCAACCGCAAGCGGAGTATGGGATTTGGTAGAATTGGATGATCATTATGTTCTATTGACTAATGAGCCAACCAGCAACCTGCTAACATGGAATTCTTTATCTAAACATCAAATCAACGGTGCACCAGCACCTTGGATGAGTATGTCTTTCGGAGATATTAACCCAGGTAATCACATTGATGCAGATATAGATTCAAACGGAACAATAATTCTATCAATTTGGGATTCTATCAACAATGACGTAGACCTCTTGAGATTATATTCTGACCAAGATAGAGATTTAATTTTCGATTTATTGGATTCTTTCCCAACACTTGGAAATCAATGGAATGATAGTGACGGTGACAATTATGGAAATAATAATCTTGGACCTTCATTTGATAGTTGCCCTACAATACCAGGCCCTTCATCATTCTTTGAGATGGGCTGTACAGATTATGATAACGATGGTTATTCTGATTCAGTAGATGAGTGTTCAGATCAAGGTGGTACTTCATGGATAGACCGCCAAGGATGTACTGATGTAGACCAAGATGGTTGGTCTGATAATGATGGTAGCTATTATTCTGGAGACGAATTCACAACAAATTGGAAACAATCTAAGGATACTGACGGTGATGGTTATGGGGATAATTCCGGTACTGATTGTTGTTCAACATGGCTAGAACCTAGCGCTTCAACAGGGGATTTGTTCCCATTCAATCCAAGTCAATATCAAGATTATGATGGCGATGGATGGGGAGATAATGATTCAGACCCGATTGCTGGCGATAAATGTCCTTACGAATGGGGTTCTTCTTGGCGTGACCGATTTGGCTGCCTTGATTCCGATGGTGATGGTGCAAGTAATCCTTCTGATATAGGTGGATTCCTAGAATACAATCCCTCACATGGTGCTGATGCTTGGGAGAATGATTCAACTCAATGGGTTGATTCAGATGGAGATGAATATGGTGATAATAGCTCAGAGGGAGCGGTAAATCCAGATTATTTCCCTACTAACATAGCCGCAGCCAATGATTCAGATTCGGATGGTTACCCAGATGTATGGACCTCTTATTACAACGCAACCATGGATGATGACAATGATGGTGTTGCCAATGCATTTGATTGGTGTGGCGATTCAAACCTTTCCGAAGAGATTGATAATGCAGGTTGTAATGATATTGATTATAGAAACCAACCTAGAGCATCTCCAAATCTGAACAATCAAGGTTTATCACTTGACGGATGCCCAGATACTTGGGGTAATTCATCAAAACCATATCCTGGATGTTCAGATATGGATGGCGATGGATGGATGGATTCACAAGATCATTTCCCATTGGAAAAGACTCAGTGGATCGATAGCGATGGCGATGGTTTTGGAGATGAAGCAGATGGCTTTGAAGCAGACGTATGCCTACTAGTTTCAGGTGTCTTCAACGGCACAGATGGAATGGGTTGTCCTATAATAAATTCCGAAGACGATGACCTTGATTCTGTCTATGATGAATTTGACCAATGTCCTAATACTGGATTTGATTTAGAGGTCGATGCTAATGGTTGTGCTCAAAATCAATTAGATTCAGACCAAGATGGGGTGGCCAATGATGCCGACCAATGCCAAGATACTGAGTTTGGCGATGCTGTTGATACAAATGGTTGCAGTCAAACTCAGCAAACAACAGACACTGATGGTGATGGCGTATATGATCCAGTTGATTTGTGTCCAAATAGTCCATTGATTGAAGTCGATGGTGTGCCAGACCCGATAGATGAAAATGGTTGTCATGAATCACAAAAAGACGATGATTTAGATGGAGTCAATAATGACCTTGATCAATGTCCCGATACCCCAGTAGGGTTCCCAGTAAGTTCTGATGGTTGTATAGATGAAACTGCATTGGATACAGACCTTGATGGCGATAGTTGGAAAGGAAATTATTCCTTTACAGAGAATCCCACTACTGGGCTAAGGGAAAACCAAACCGGTGATGCATTCCCTCTAGATGCAACACAATGGCATGACAAAGATGGTGATGGTTATGGTGACAATTTGACTGGTAACAATGGAGACCAATGTCCCGAAGAGCATGGATTATCTTTCGAGGATTTCCTCGGTTGCTATGATGATGGAGATGGTTGGAGAGATTTATTTGAACCAGAATCTCTGCGTGGTGATGCAACTCAGTGGGCGGATAGAGATACTGACGGATATGGAGATAATGCTTCAGGAACAAATCCAGATCTTTGCCCTGATACTCACCCAAATATGAAGATAGGAGTAGATGTAAACGGTTGCCACCCAACAGAAGTTGATAGTGACGGTGATGGTGTATTTGACTTCTATGATATTTGTATTGATGAACACAATGGTGTTGATGGATATTCTGATGGTTGTCCTAAAATTAAAATAACCGAGGCAGAATCATCATTAATTCTTGGAGTTTCTAAGATGACCTTAATCGCTATCGCTGGTGGTACAGTCACGTTATTGGTTGTCATTGTTATCGTATTGAGACTAGTTCGTGAAGATGAGGATTATGATTATGATGATGATGAGGATGATAACGATAATTGGAATGATGAAGACGACTTCATGTCATCATTGAGAAGTAATCCAACTAAGAGTCCAGCGAAATCCCCTCCGAGCAGAGGTAATGACAGAAGTGCAACAACTCCTCCGAGTCGAGGTCCTCCAGGGAAATCAGCTCCGAGTCGAGGCCCTCCAGGGAAATCCGCTCCGAGTCGAGGTCCTCCAGGTTCATCTGTGAGCAAAGCAAAACCAAATCTTAGCACTGAAGTTACCGAACCTCAAGGAGATGACGAGGAAGATCAAGGCGTGAAGAAAACAAAGAGAAAGGCTACGATGAAAGTTGATTTGAGCATTTTTGAGGGACACCAAACCGCCGATAGAGAATCTGCTGCCAATTGGGTAAAACAAGCCTTATCCGATGGTGAAGAACAAAGAAATATCATGATGCAATTACAAGAAACAGGATGGACGGCCGAACAATCTAGGGCTATTTTTGATTTAGGAAGGAGTCGATAAAGTGTCACAAATATTTTTGAAAGGAGTATCCTTTGGCATCAGCCATAAGAAGGGGACTAAGTACGGTAACAATTGAGGGGATTGGATATGTCTGATGCAGTACCAGAAGGAGCAGTTATGCCAGAGGGCATAGAAGTCGATGAGGCTGCTGCATACTTCGGTGTTGTTGACACATCCGATGCAGTTCATCAGATGATGGCAATGAACCGATTTGAAGCGATGGAGAATTTCTTTGCTCAATTATCGGACATAGTTTTGACCGCTGGAGAATTTGATTTTGAAGCCGCAAGTGAAAGAATGCAATGTGAAGGTGGAGAAATTTACTTTTTGGTTGCAGGCCATTTGTCATTATTGAGTGTTACAGACCCACTATTGAATTATCTTGGTCTTGAAAATTCACTTGGAGCTGGAGCGGGTAATTGTCAGAGGGAAGCAACAGGTCCAGATTATGAATCTCTCAAGGAATTATCAGATCCTATGAAGGTTCTCAAGTTATTAGCAATCGCATATACAACTGGTGGGGCAGGGGAAGTTACCCGTTATTTCAATGGTTTTGAGGCATTAGTATCCAATCCAGAGGCAAATGAGATTGCATTATTATCAATCGCCAATGAATTAATTATTTCATTGGATGTAGCAGGGCATGCACTTCCTATTCCGACACTCGCAAGCGGTACAGCAGCATCTGCTGCAGTAGTTGCGCTTCCAACTTCAACTGCAAAATCGACAGTACAAACAAAACAAGGAGTAGCGCCATTTCAAACCCCTGAGCGTGAAAGCATCCCGTTACCAAGTGAAGAGACAATAATCCCTTTACCATCTGTAGAAAGTAATGTGGCTGTAGCTGTGCCTATTCCAGTACCAGTGATGGCGGCTGAGATAGAACAAGCACCGGTAAATAATGAGAATCTAAAAGAAGTCGCAAAAGCCACTCAAGATGCATTTGCTGGCGCATTCAATATTGGTGTTGAAGAAGAAACAGCACCAGTGATTGAAGAAGAAATAGTGCCAGTAGTAGTTGAAGAAGCCGTCGAAGAGATACAACCAGAAGTTGTCCAAATCGAGCAACCAATTGTAACTGAGGCTGAAGTGAATAAGCCTCAGCAAGATGAGTTTGTAAGTGCGGCAGAACATTTTATTGCCGCAGATACTGATGGTAGCGGACAATTATCAATTGAGGAATTAGCCGAAGCGACTGATACTACAATAGAAGAAGCCACAGTACTTCACGCCCAAGCAGATACAGATGGAGATGGTGCTGTATCACTTTCAGAATTCATGTCTTCTGCGGCTGGTGAAAAGGCTGCTACCCTGCCAAAGCCGGTCGCTCCAGTGCGTAAGCCTTTGAACGACAATGGACAACCAAAGCAGGAACAAGAAACAAGCCCCACTCTTCAACCAAGACCAATTCAATCTAATCAACAGCAACAGCAGCAAGAGTGGAACCAACAGCAGCAACAGCAGCAGCAACAGCAGCAACAACAGCAAGAGTGGAACCAACAGCAGCAACAGCAGCAGCAACAGCAGCAACAGCAGCAAGAGTGGAACCAACAGCAGCAACAGCAGCAACAACAGCAAGAGTGGAACCAACAGCAACAGCAGCAGCAACAACAGCAAGAGTGGAACCAACAACAGCCACAACCGCAACAGCAGCCACAACAAGGTTGGAATCAACCACAAACAGCAATTCAACCAACAATTCGTTCTGGTGTCATGTGCCGTGGATGCGGAATTGGATTAGATCCAAATTGGAGGCATTGCCCAATATGTGGTTCTCCAAATGCAGGTTACTGATCAAATCAAAAAGTTTCCATCTTCGATAATTTGGGTGTCATCAAGCCATACACTTGCATTTTTCAGTACACCTGGAATATGTATCCCAACAGCAGCAGAGCCACCTAGGGACGTATTGTCACCAACTGCGAAATAACAAGTTCCCAATCGCTTTTCGTCTTCAAGAACATTACCAAGTAGCCTTGCCATCGGATTCATTCCGAACCCGAATTCTGCAACAGTCCAAACATTTTCTCTATGTTTGACATTTTGCCTTCTAGCCGCTTCTCCAAACTCTTGGCGAATAGAAGCAGCGATTGCACCACCTTTCACATCCACTACCAATCCCTCTTCAATGATGAAAGTAACAGGCTCATCAATCAAATTAGACTCCCATGAACCATCGATTACGATTGTCCCATTCATACTAGTCTCTCTTGGTAATACGAATACCTTTCCAGCAGGTAAATTAGTCAGCATTTTCGGACGGTTACAAATGCCATTATCATCCATTTTCCATTCTCTCCAATTAACTTCAAAAGTGACATCAGTCCCATTCTTTGATTTCACATTAACAATTCTTCTACGCCTCAATACAGGTGAGAGTTCACTTATCTTACGCTTAATTTCTGTGAAATCGGCCGAGATACCACCCTTGGTGAACATTTCAACATTCATTCCAGGCATTGTTGCCACTCTTGCACCATCTTTTAGTGCCTGACGTATTGCTTTAGTGTGAGTTAAAGAATACCTGGTTGGAGCGATAATTACCGATTGCTGACGCATTAAATTTGCAACTGGAGTCGGAGGCTCATCGCCATGATGGCGTCCCTTTGGCATGACTATCAGTAAAACACGGTCAGTTCTTTCAATAGCAGCCTCATGTAGAGACTGGCCAATTTCTCCTGTGGTTGGATCACACACAATCAATACATTATCAGCTCGGCGAATATCTAGGCAAGTACGAATAACAGTCTGTGAACTCTTCTTCAATAAAGATGGAATTTCATCTTCTATTTCTTCATCATTACTTCCACTATTATCATTATTCAACACAATTCCAGAAGTATTTTCTTCGATGGCAACTCCATCCGAAGCCTTGTCATCTATTTCTCCAATGACTCCGATTAATTCCTCGTCATCGTCGATTGGCGGGTGTTCCTTTCCGTCTTTTCGTCGGAAGGGTCTCACCATGCACAGTCCAATCCGCTTGAACCCTTCAATGTGTGCCAGTATTGTTGATACTATAACAGTGAATAGTTGATGAAGAAAGACCTCTTCGCTCAAGTTATGAGCGCATACGGTGAATTCATTGAATTGGTAAAAGACATCTATCGACTGGGTGCATTACAGGGACACTTGGGATGGGACCAAGAGACAATAATGCCTCCTAAAGGTGCAGAAGTACGCGGCGAAATATTGGCATGGTTGGCCAAAGAAAGACATTTACGTATTACAGATTCCAACCTAGGAGAATTATTGACAACGGTAGAAGCAGAAACAGATCTTGATAGCGACCAATCTGCCAATGTCAAGGAGATGAGGAGGGTATATGATAAATCAATAAAACTTCCAAGTGAATTCGTTTCAGAGTTTGCTAAAGCACGCTCTGAAGCACTACTTGGCTGGCAAAAAGCCAGAGCAGATTCTGATTTCTCTGCCTTCGAACCGCAATTACAAAAGTTGGTTGATATGACTAAACAAAAAATAGATTATTTTGGTATTACAACTACAGCATATGACGTTCTTCTTGATGAATTTGAAGTTGGCATGACCGTAGAAGATTATGATCCATTATTTGCTGGATTAAAAGAAAAATTAGTACCTCTTTTACAAAAAATACTGGAATCACAAAAAATTAATCCAGTTCCTAAATTACCTGAGGGTCTAACATTTTCAATAGCTGCACAAACAGAATTCTGTGAGAAAGTTTCAACCAATATGGGTTTTGATTTCGAAGCGGGAAGGATGGATGCATCAACTCATCCATTTTCAGCGGGATTATGGCCAGGGGATACTCGTTTCACAACAAGGTTCGATGAAAAAGACCCATTTTCATGCTTATATGCAGTTATGCATGAGACAGGGCATGCGTTGTACGAACAAGGATTGGCGCGTGAGTTTTCATTCACACCAAGAGGTCAAGCGGTTTCACTAGGAGTTCACGAATCTCAAAGTCGTCTTTGGGAAAACCAAATTGGTCGGACTGAAGCATTTTGGAAAGTTGCAAACCCGTGGTTTAGGGAACTATTCCCGGATTCACCTCAATGGGATGCGAAAACATTGAACAAAATAGCTAACACAGTATCAACAGGATTTATCCGGGTAGAAGCAGATGAAGTGACTTATAATTTGCATGTTATGCTAAGGTATGAAATTGAAAAGAAATTATTCAATGGGGACTTAACAGTAAAGGAACTGCCAGAGACTTGGAATAATATGTTTGAAGAGTGGTTTGGAAACAAAGTTCCAACAGATTCAGAAGGATGTCTGCAAGACATTCATTGGTCAATGGCAGCATTCGGATATTTCCCAACATATACACTTGGAAATTTGTATGCAGCCCAATTACTAGAATCGATGAGCGATGATTTGGGAGATATTGACCAAATAATTGCACAAGGTGACTGGTCTTCATTATTGCAATGGCTACGTCCTCGCATTCATCATCAAGGCTCGGTTATGACACCTGCACAATTGATCGAATCAGCAACTGGAAAACCACCAAGTCCAGATGCTTTCATCAGATACATAGAGAGCAAATATGGTGAACTATATTCTCTAAGTGACAATTGAGATTGAAGTTATTCCTCTTCGGTATTTTGTGAATCGATTAATGCATCCATTTTTTCGGCCATTTCATTCAATGCTAATTGCAAATCATAGTATCTATCAAAACCATACTTAGTTCCAAATGTTGTTCCTAGTACCGTGATCATAGCACCAGATAGCATGACTACAGCAGGCCAATAAATGTCTGCTGCAACCATATCAGCTCCAGCATTCATGCCGCCCCATATCGCTCCAACTAGAAAGGTGGCAAAGCCAATCATTACTTGCTGGTATACATCGCCTAACTTGTCTTTAAGTGTACTCATGATGCTTCCCACAACAATGTCTTATCCGTTTTACTTATAATATTCTGTTATGAATAAGGTCGTAAGTGCGTTAATGATGAGGGAATAATTCCTCTCATTGCCAAGGGGCCATCACTATTGGAGAGCCCACTTGACCTCTTTCAACTAGTAATTTGCCCTTCTGGCCAGTACTCTTATCGCGCTTGAATACAGGAATACCTGCTACGATAGTAATTTGAGGCCAACCGACCAATTTACGCCCTCTAAATGGACTCCAGCCTACCTTTGTCCATGTGTTCTCATCAAGAACCTCAACTTCATTTTCTAGGTCAACTAGTACAACGTCACCATCTGCGCCTTCTATCAATTTACCTTTTCCAGACATGTTATAGCAATCAGCAACATTAGTAGACATCCAATTCACAACATCTTCAACAGTGCACATTCCATTCTTAGCATGAGTAAGCATTGCAGCCAGTGATGTTCCAACACCCGGCATTCCACTCGGGGCCTTTGGAAAGCCCTCTAATTTTGAACTTAAGGTATGAGGAGCGTGATCTGTAGCAATACATTGGATGGTACCGTCGTGAATACGTTGCCATAATATTTCTTTATCTCGTTGATAGCGAATTGGTGGATTCATCTTCAATCTAGTGCCTTCTTTTTCCACATCTGATTCAGTAAATGTAAGATGTTGAGGTAAAGTTTCTGTTGTGATAATGGCACCTTCTCCTCCCTTGGAAGGAAGACGAGTCCTACCAGCTAGCCAGTCTGCTTCCAAACCACTTGTAAGATGTAGGATATGTAGCCGATGTCCACTATTATCTGCCAATTCAACTGCTAGTTGAGTGGCGAGTAATGCAGTGATATCATCTCTCCATTCCGCATGAGCAGCCATGTCAGTTCTATTTTTGTAACTTTCAAAACGCTCTACCAACCGTTCTTCATCTTCTGCATGGACTGAAATCAATCCAGCAGTATTATCAAAAATAGTTTTCAACGCATGGCGTTCATTGACAAGCAAGTTTCCAGTAGATGATCCCATGAATACCTTGATACCACAAATACCCGGAATTGAAATTGCTTGTTTTGGTTTGCCAACTGCTAATTGTAATTGTTCCACATTTGTAGGAGTTGCTCCGATGAAAAATCCATAGTTGTTAACACACTTTGCAGCGGCAGTATCTAACTTTCCTTGCATGCCTTCCATCGTTGTTATCGATGGTTTGTTATTTGGCATATCTAGAAAAGAAGTAACCCCACCACTAACTGCAGCAGCACTACCACTTGCTAAGTCTTCTTTATCGGACTGCCCAGGGTCTCTGAAGTGGCATTGAGGGTCTATTGCGCCTGGAAGTAAATGAAGCCCAGTACCATCTATTAGCAATTCATTATCATTTGGCAATAATCCACCACCAATGAGAATTTCAGAGATAATACCATCAGTAATTCTCAAATCTCCGATTGCGGTTTGACTTGGAGTCACCATTGTTGCTCCACAAATCAACGCATTACCCTGTCTTAGCATGACCTTCCCTCAAACTACATGGCGATGACTCTAGCCCATCAACTAATCGCCTATTAGTGGAGGATATCATTTTGATTTCGGCCTAAATGCATTACAAATTTCCAGATTCATTTCAATAAAGGGTCCTTTCATTAAATCAATACAATATGGAACTGCTCTCCAAATTTCATCGATAGTTTCTCTTATCGCCTTCGGTCTACCTGGTAAATTGAATATTAGGCAAGAGCCACGAGTTCCACCAATTTGTCTTGAAAGAATTGCAGTAGGGACAAAGGTCAATGAGATTGCCCTCATCTGTTCGCCAAAACCATCCAAAATTCTGTCACAAACAGCCGCAGTAGCCTCTGGCGTAACATCGCGCTTGGCAGGTCCTGTCCCTCCAGTAGTTACAACAACACAGCAACCGATTTCATCGACTAATTCTTTTATTGATTGTTCAATTATTTGTTGGTCATCACTAACGCATCTATAATGAACATTGATCGGGCTCTTTATCGCCTCTTCAAAAAATCCTAAAATCGCAGGGCCACCTTGATCTACATATTGGCCTGCACTGGCTCTATCACTGGTAGTAATGATGCCAATATTGGCCAACTCACCCACGTGGTTATCACTACCTTCAATGACGGTTATTGGCTGCAATATAAAACCTCAATTTCCGCCATATTTTGCTTGAACATCAGCGTGGAAATTATCGAGTAAAGTATCCTCGAATAGCTCGGTTTGTCTACGCATTTTTGTTGAACGCATGTGGAATACCGCTAGTAGGACAAATACGGTAATTACCAATGGAATAACCGCTTCTAATTTGTAATGATGCATGACCTTGACAATACCTTCTGCAGTATATGCCCATGTGACCGAAGCAGCAACACCGCCAAGGCCAGTAGCCAATAGTACTCTGGTAAAGTTCATTCTTGATAGTAGCCCTAACATTGCGCCAACCAATACACCAGATGCCATAAATGGAATCCAGACGAAAGCGATTAGGCCCCAAAATCCCCAGCGATTAATAAAATCACGTTTTTCATTTGCCATATATTCGACAGTGGATAGGGCGTTGCCAATGAATTTTGTTTGCAGCATCTTTCCACCCAAACCGTCTTGTTTTGCAATAGCAACAACTCTTTCATCATCAGAACCACTCTGTTCTATTCTTCCAGCACCAGATCTATCTGCGAGAGTTGAAACTTGATTTCTAGTTTTTATTATCAATTCTTGGCTACCTAGTAGGTCTGAATTACGTTGAGATACATATTCATATAATTCATCATGAATTTGGTCTGTGGTTTTCTTAAATCTAAAGAAAGCAAATCTCTGTGTAGGGTAATAAATCACTGATACGAATATCACTCTGTCATCACTTGTGACAACAGCGCCTTCTAAATTGACATCAGAACGACGCGTAAAGAAAAGGTCTAGAGAATCTCTTACCTCATCTTCAACTACGGATAATGTATGTAATTCAGAGAAGAATGAAGTGTAATCTTGTTCTGATTGATCAGAATCCTTTCCTGCTGAACCGACGCCAACTCCAGAATCAAAGTCAACAACATGTCCGGTGCCTATTGTTCTAACAGTTAGTTGAACTGGCTTGAATACTCTAAAAATTGCAAATTCA
>Ga0308016_10000413_pt1 | contig 21996 bp, 14 predicted proteins | sample Neamet233_FD_203129 | JGI IMG/M metagenome (GOLD analysis project Ga0308016, IMG submission 203129) | Marine microbial communities from water near the shore, Antarctic Ocean - #233 | ecosystem: Environmental > Aquatic > Marine > Unclassified | place: Southern Ocean | collected 2014-07-28
TATCGGTATACCTGCGTTATTCTTAATGATACATCTGTAAGTTGTTGGGGAAAGAATACCTTTGGCCAACTTGGAGATGGAACAAATACTGATCGAGGTACACCGACTCAAATATCGAGTCTTGGAACTGGAAGAACTGCTGTAGCAATCTCTTCTGGAGGCGGTCACACCTGCGCCATTCTTGATGATGGAACTGTAAGTTGTTGGGGATACAATCACGAGGGTCAACTTGGGGATGGAACGACTATTGATAGAAACACACCGACCCAAACAGCGAGTCTTGGAACTGGGAGAACTGCAGTTGCGATCTCTTCTGGAGACTACAACACCTGCGCTCTTCTTGATGACGGAACTGTAAGTTGTTGGGGAAGTAATGATAATGGCGAACTTGGAGATGGAACGAATACGAATCGAAGCACACCTCTTCCAACATCGAGTCTTGGAACTAATCGAGGCGCAGTTGCAATCTCTTCTGGAGGAGTCCACACCTGCGCTGTTCTTGATGATGGGTCAGTAAGTTGTTGGGGATGGAATAACTATGGCCAACTTGGAGATGGAACGATTACAGATAGAAGTACACCAACTCAAACATCAAGTCTTGGAACTGGAAGAACAGCAGTTGCAATTTCTTCTGGGGGCATTCAAACGTGCGCTGTTCTTGATGATGCATCTGTAAGTTGTTGGGGAGACAATTGGTATGGCGAACTTGGGGATGGAACGACGACTCAAAGAAATACACCGACTCCAACATCGAGTCTTGGAACTGGAAGAACGGCGGTTGCAATCTCTTCCGGATACGGACATGCCTGCGCTGTTCTTGATAATGCATCTGTAAGTTGTTGGGGATACAATGCATATGGTCAAATTGGAGATGGAACGACTACGAATCGAAATACACCGACTCAAACATCGAGTCTTGGAATTGGAAGAACAGCGGTTGCAATCTCTTCTGGATTGCACTACTCCTGCGCAATTCTTGATAATGCATCCGTAAGTTGTTGGGGAGCCAATGGGGATAATCGACTTGGAGATGGAACGAATACCGATCGAAGTACACCTGCTCAAACAGCGAGTCTTGGAACAACCGCAAATCAACAAACGGCTTTTCTTGTTAACGGGGATAGAGATAGTGACGGGACATTGGATGATTTGGACGATTTCCCAAACAATAGTATTCGAAGTATTGCCTGCACATCTGGGCAATATGGAAGATATCTCTGCATAGATTCACCTGCAGGAAAATATGTACCATCAAATTCTGCAATGTATGCTACTGACTGTTCAGCAGGAACCTACCAAGCATTGACTGGTCAGACCTCTTGTAATGATGCAGATGCAGGATATTATGTTACAACAACTTCACAAACTAATCAAACTGCTTGTTCAGCAGGAACCTATCAAGCATTAACTGGTCAAGCCTCGTGTGATGATGCAGATGCAGGATATTATGTTGCAACAACCGCACAATCCAATCAAATTCCTTGTGCAATAGGAACCTATCAAGCATTGACTGGTCAGACTTCTTGTGGTGATGCAGATGCAGGATATTATGTTCCAGCAACAGCACAATCCAGTCAAATCCCTTGCTCAATCGGAACCTATCAAGCATTGACTGGACAGGTCTCCTGTGATAATGCGGACCCAGGGCATTATGTTGGACAATCCGGTCAATTGAATCAACTTGAATGCCTTGCAGGAACCTATCAACCGGATGTAGGACAATCTTCCTGTATTTCTGCAAGCATCGGCTTCTATGTTCTCCTTGATGGCGCTGTTGAACAAACCGCATGTCCGTTCCAAACTTCAACCAAAGAGATTGGCTCGAAACTTGCCAGTGACTGTGTTACCGACTCGGACGATGATGGAACGATTGATGTTGATGATGCGTTCCCATTGGATCCGACTGAAGACAAAGATTCGGATGGAAATGGAAAGGGAGATAATATTCAAAAAGTCGATGAAGCAAATCAAATGCGCATGATTCTCATCGCTGTCGTTTTCATGCTTGTCATAGCTTCTGTGGTTGGAGCGTTACTGATGAGATCTGGAAAAAAAGATACTGAAAGTGATTGGCACCAAGAAGATTCTCTCTTTGATTAAACTGAACAACGGTTTTGTAACCTCATGTTCGTAATGGCCTTCAAATGTAGGTACATTTCTGCACGAGCACTCGTTTTGATTATTGACAACCTCGTGCTCATACCGACATTCGAATGTAGGTATATTTCTGCACGATAGCAAAATTGACGTTTAAGCATCCATTCGGGGCCAGCCTCATGTATTCTTTCCCGATGAGGCCAGCATCATTTATTTTTCCCGACGAAGCCAGCATCATGTATTCTTTCCCGATGAGCCTTAGTCACTCGGTTTTGAGTGAGATTCGGGTTCAAGAGTTATCATCGTGTAAGGTGTTAAAATCAATTCCAGCAAGTGTTCCTTCTTCTTTATTGGAAATGAAATTAATTACAAAGAGAACAAGAATGAAAAGAACAATGAATGCACCGATTCCCATGAACATCGAAGTTCCAGACATTCCTTTTGATTCGGTTTTCACATCAAACGCCGAATCGGTGTCCATCAGCATGATGTCGACGGTAATCAAAGGAGAAGAAGAGTGACCACCCGAATCGTTTGCCTTTATTCCACGGAGAGAAAGAGTGTGGTTTCCTTCAAGTTTAATACCAGGAAGGTGTTCAAGCTGATGAATAATATCAATGGCAGATAATGTTCCACTTGTATCTCCATGGTCGAAACTGTGAATGTTTGACCAATCATCTCGCAAATGGTTGCTGCGCCATTGAACAGTATCAACATCACCAAGTGCAGAATAAGACAAGGAACCATCAGGGGACATGTGTATTCGGTTATCCATGCCGTCTTCAGTCGTAAGTACGACTTCGAGAGATTTGTCGAAAGCATAATCGCGTTCTGCTGCCTCATAGACTGAATCAAGAGCACGCACTTCACCATGACCGTAAACGTTGTTTTGACGATTCTTTGGAATATTGTCCTCTAAGCAAGGTTCGTTTGCCAACATGTATTCACATCGACGATAGGTTGCTGTTTCTTGCATGATGTTACGAATATCAAACGGTGAGAGGTCAGGGTTGGCTTGGAACATTAATGCAGCGACTCCAGCAGCACCGGGCGTTGCCATCGAAGTTCCAGACATGTCGGTGTATTGGTCGCCACTGTTTGCTTGAACTGACATGACATTTGAACCAACATAGGCGATGTTTGGTTTGACTCTTAATTCTTCAGTTGGACCTTGACTTGAGTAAATAGCAATGGCCGAATTCTTGTCCAGTGCCCCGACGGTAATCGCGTCTTCAGCAGAACCTGGGGTTCCAATCTGAGCAGTAACTGCACTGTTTCCAGCGGCAATAAAGATGGCGACACCTGCGGCCATCATTTCATTGGCATATCGATTGACGCTGTCTTCTTCAGAAGAAGTCCATTCAATTCCACCTGGGCCTCCAAGGCTCATTGATGCTGCTCGGATGTTGAACTTGTAGCGGTTTTCAACAGTCCATTCCATTCCCGCCATAACCGTGGCAAAGGAACCTGAACCAGCTGCATCGAGGACTTTCACACCGACAAGGAACGCTTGTGGAGCCATTCCGATGTGGTCGTAATTTGGAGCGCCAGTGCCAGCAGTTGTGCCGGCACAGTGTGAACCGTGACCTTGGTCGTCGTAAGGGAATATCTCTGTGCCGTTGGTCAATGCAGGATTATTTACTGCATCATAGAATGCAATAACCTTCGGATCGGTCGTTGAATTGTCATCATCCAAATCATCGAGGCTTGCGTGTGCTCCATCAATTCCAGTATCGATGATGGCGACGGCAGAACCTGCCCCATCATATCCAGTGTCAGCCCAAACGGTATCAACGCCATGAAGCACTGCCGAATCGCCGTTGGTAACCGAAAGAAGTCCGTCCAGTTCGAGCATGATGACGCCAGGAAGAGTTGTTGCATCGAGGATTCGGTCAACTGGTACACGACCAGTTAAAGCATCAATTCCTTTCAAGGTCCATTGGTGTTGGAATTCAATTTCACGCTCAAGCATGGCGATTTCGTCTGCACCCGGTGTGTGGTCAAAATCAATGATTAAAGGAAGGGTATTCGCTTCATCAAGGAAGTAAGGACTGTCTTTGTGAACTTCAATCATGTCACCGATTCCGTTTCCATTTCGGTCGACTGTAGTCTCAACCCACCATCCTTCTTCATCAACGCTGTCCTGTTGAGGGGGAATTGGTACGGCCATAGCCAAAGTTGGAAGAACCATAATGCTCAAACAGAGCAAAGTTATTGCTTTTCGTGATACAAACATCTTTTCACCAATTCAACCCAATGGCCCTCGACTTTTGAACCCATTGAAATATAGTGTAAAAGAATGCGAGCATATTACTCTAGACCAGTTTTCGTTCTTTCATCCAAATGAACGGGTCAATCGTTAAAGCCTATTAGGGGATAGTTCGCATGATTGTTATGGCGGCTCCAAGACGTTCTGCACCACGAAGAATGAATGTATCGAACCAAGGTTTATTGGCAAAATCAAGTATTCCAGTGCCAACTGGTGCGATTTTTACTGACTCCACACCAACTGTACAGCCAATGGTTGTTCGAGCACCAGGCGATTTGATTTCCAACACAAACCGTTCAATGATGAAATTTTCACAACTCATCATGATGTGTATCGCTTTAGCAGCCATCTGGGGCGGTTTATACCAAATTGCATTTGCCGACGATGCGACAAATTCTGATTTCTTAATCTTGTTTTTGGGTGGGTTTTTATCTGCTACGATTGCCATTGGATGGATTGAGGTTCAAAGTAAAAAGAATGACCATGTTCTGTATGAGGTTCAAGATTACATGCTTGGAATTGGATTCTTTTTTGCGACAATTGGTACGATTTGGGGTTCACGCTGGCTGATTGGTTTCGTGACTGGGCAAGGCTGGACTGAACTTTTTGGCACAGCCGCTGAATTCAATGCTGGTGGATGGACTAACCCCATTACAAATGAATGGACTGAATGGCATCCAAATGCAAAGGGAATCTATGTTCAAACAGCGGCTATGCTGGCATTGATCTTTGGTGAAATTCAACTTTTGAAGCGCTTCAAAGGAGCAACCGGCTTCGGGCGTGCAGTTTCTGCATATTCTCCAATATTGGTGCTGGTTGCTGCTGGTATGGGTCCTTGGATGACATGGACGGATAACACCATTTCGTATGAAATGGGACTTTCTCTCATTTTGCTGTGTTTTGCTGCCATGGAAATGGCCCTTCGCTCAAATAAAGCGCTAAATTTTGTTGTTGTAGCAGTGGTCTCCGGCCTGACTCCAATCATCTTTGAAGTGTTCAATACCAATGCTACATCGTCTGGTACGGGCGGCGCATTGTCTCTTCTCATATTCATTATTGCAATCCAAGGCTACTATGCGTCCCGGCAAGAACTCCGTTCAGAATTAATACAAAAGGCATCGATTGTGCTGGTTGGTGAAATCGTATTAGCGATGTACATCGCTCGCGCTGAAGGCTTAAACCTCCATCTTGGACCGTTAAAGTCCACTGAGTTGGGAATTGACCATATCTTCGGGTTAAGTGTCGCTCTTTGGATTGCAGTGTTGGTCTTTTACTTCCCGGCAGTACAACAACGCCGAGTGCCATGGATGCCGATTGGTTTGGCTGCAGCCCTCGTGATGTTACCTAATGATGGAAGTTCAATACCTTGGGTTATTACGCTCTTGATGATACCTTACATGTTGTTTATTGCAAAAGCAACTCGTCGCTGGGTTGCAGATTTCACAGTTACTGCATTAGCATTGTCTTACTTTTTCACCGATGTTTTTGCAAATATTGCAGACACGCCACTTTCGGAAACGTTTGGATTTAACGGCATGCAAGTGATTATCCCTCTTGCTTTGTTTTGTATTTCCGAATTTGCTCGACAACAAGACAAAATTTCGACGTGGACACATTTGGTGATGCTTGGTTCGATTGTTCTTTCACGAACAATTCTACAAGCAGAAGATTGGTTCATGCCGTGGATTTTCGTTGGCTACATGCTTTACCTCGCACGGAATTCCTTTAGTCACCTGACCACAGGAAGTTCATTGAAAGAGAAAATGCAAGCCACTCTTGTGGTTTTGATTGCCAATGCTTCGATGATTCTTCTCGTACTACTCGACCGACTCGATTTGCCCGAATTTTTGGAGACCTTACCTTTGCCTGAGTATTTCAATTATCAAATTTTCATTCTCGGAGCAATCAGTTATTGGGTGCTTTATCCGGCTCGAAACATTGAATTGGATCTTGGTCTCTTGTTCAACTGGACAAAAAGATTCGCTGTTAACGCACCAGTGTATAACGTCGAAACGAATTCTTGGATGTTTTCAAGCGATACCCCAATGATAGAAAATGTGGACTGGGCCGAAAAGAACAGCTGGAGTCAATTAACACGCATCTCTCTTCTTATTCCATTTTTCATGATGAGTTTTAGTCTTGTCACAATGGTCAATCCATGGGGTAATGAATTCGATTGGGATGGTGCAGAATCGCTGGTTCGCAACCCTTGGGCTTTGCTTCTCCTCGTGCCAGTTGGTGGATTGGTTCTTGAAATTAAAAATATGGATGTCATTTCGTCAACTGTTCGTTCAGCAGGTGTGTGGGTGTTGTTCACAATCGCTCTGCCTCTTTGTATCAGTTACAATCTGATTCGAAATGAAATGCAGTATATGGATGAATACCGCGATAGTTCAATCATCCCATACGCTGTTCTTCTCGATGTCATTCTCTTGAGTGCTCCTCTTTATGTTAATTCGCTCATCAACAAACGCGGTATCGATGTAGACCATCTTTCCGTCAATGCTGATGCTTGGGCAATGCTTGGACTCTTAGGTTTGGCTTGCCTCGACACCTCGGGTGGATTATTACTCATCTCGATGCTGGCATTGGTCACTGTGCGTTGCGTTCAACATCGTCATGTCTGGCCGTTGATGCTTTCTCCGATTGCATTCTTCTTACTCAACTCACATTGGCTTGAGACGGCAGGGATTGGAAGATTTCTTATCGAAGCGATTGATTCTACCAACTATAACTTTGCCGATTTAGGATTTATGTCCCTCACCCGATTGGGTGGTATTCTCATCACTTTGCAAATGGCGTATGTCCTCATCATGGATAATAAATATGTCAAACAAAGTCAAACTGGAAGAGAGCCATTGCCTTGGTTTGGCGTTTGGGGTTGGGCCCTCATTGGTGTGCTTGCTGCAAGTTCAAGCGTTGGCTGGATTCCAGCAATCATGTGTGCTTACCTCATTATCAATTCATGGACTTCAGGAAAACTCGAATCGATTGTCATCCTCCATATTGGATTGATGCTCAGTCTTCTCATCGGCATGGGGATTGAAGATGTTTTCGAAACAGTCGGGCAAGCATTCTCTTGGAGTGCATTGCTTACAGCATGTTCTGCTCTTACGTTTGTAATCATGAATAACAAAGACTTGCTTTTCAAATATGCTTCAAGTGAAGACGGGAATGCAATCCTTCAAGAGACAAGAGATGGAATTGTCAATACACTTTACATTACCACATATGTCTCTTTTATTCTGAGTTTTGAGGCATTGCTTGGTATTGGGACACTGGTTGGTGCGATCTTACTGACGCGCGATATTCTGTTTAAGGGCTATTCAAATGCGCTCTTCTTTGTGCCTGCAATCCACGCGGTGGCATTGGCAAACCTCATCATACAATTGGAGCTCGACTCTATTGATATAGGAATACCAATCGGAATCTTCCTCATGCTCGAAGGGCTTGGTATCTCTTGGCTTTCTCTGCAAAATGACAAGATGTATGAACTCGAATTCTTTGAATGGGAAAACGACGATATATTCCTGGATTTCCTTGACCGCTTAGGAATGGCTGGAGTGCTCAGTGCACTTGCAGGTGTATTCTTTGCGTTTGGTGAAATCGACCAATGGTCTTTTGCTTGGCTACTTACAACAGTGATTCTCATCGCAGTTGGAATTCAAGGATACGCGCCAAATCATGAAGCACGTTGGAGACGCATCTTCGGGGGCTATGGTTCAATTCTTTCCTTTGTAGCCTTCAGTATGGAAGTTGAGAGTACCACAATGCAAGCGCTTTCATTTGTTGGTGTCGGATTGATTGCTTTGGGTTGGGGATTCCTTACAATGCAAAGATTAGATGATGATGAAGGAATTTATGTAGTGGGTGAAAACCAACAACAAATCATTCCAGCAATTGTTCAACAAGCCTCTCTCTTGGGCAGAGCACAGGGACAAGTTTTACAGATTCCTGAGCCTGTTAAGAAAGAAAACCAAGATATTTCTGAGCCTGTTAAGAGTGAAGACCAAGCAACACCTGAAGTTGCTAAAATGGCCGAACAAAGTGTTGCATACTTCCCTCAAGTTGTTGAGCAATTACCCGTCCCTCTATCAGAAACAATCGAAACATCTCAAGGATTCGAAGTTCGCCTTCCACCTGGGAAATTGGAAGCGATTCTCAAGTCTATTGATTCAACGCCACATGAAGGATACAAACCGGTTGTCGGTTTCAATCAAAACGGCCAAATCATAATCGATTGGGTCAATGTTTGATTCTTCAAACGAATCGGCGTTCAGCGCCTTGAGAGCCTGTAACAAACAGTACTCCGATTACATCGGGGGCCGATGGGTAAGCATCCCAGTACGCTTCTCGAACCTGTTGATTTACATCCATACATGCTACGACATCACCCGCCCTTTGAGCGAGTTCTGATGATTGATTAAGGTGAGCAATCATCGGTTCAATATTCGAAAGATTAACCAAACCCCAACCAGTTTGTGTACAAGGTGCTACAGGTGAAATGGGCATCGTTCCTGAAGTAGGGTCCCATCCCACATCCGGATACCATGCTGAGCGATTGAGTGCTTCACGAACATCAGCGTTTGAAATGACGAAGGGGTTACCGTCATCATCCGTTCCATTCACCAACATCCCTTGGCGTTGTTCAGGAGAGGCACCAGCACCAGCATCATGGAATTCATAACGGAGGGATTCCAAGACAAATGAAAGAATTCCTGCAGTACGTGGTGTTGCAAATGAAGTTCCAGAAGTCTCATGGTAGCCATCGATATCATCGTGATTTGGCAGGTACTGCGTCCAATCAGCAGAGATATCTGGGTATGACCCTGACATGATCTCTTTTTGGTCATCGCCTTCTTCCGCGTATCCAGCAATGCCAATCGACCAAGGAGGGCCTGCGGTTGAATCTTGAATGGCAGGCGATGGGCTATTATCAGCAGCACCAGTATGCATCTTTCCTTGCTCAACCACTGCAATTTCAGTTCCTCGTTCAATTCCCGAGACGGGAACTGAACCCGGTGCTCCAAAAGACGTCGTGATGACATCGACAAGGGGCTGATTTGCTGCTGCAAGCACCGCTTCGGTACTGAATCCTTCGACAAAGAAAATCACGGCATTGGGGTTTGCATTCAAAACGGACCCCGTAACTGCCGAACCATGGCCATCACTTGGGTCATCTAAAATCAAGATTTCACTGTCACCGTCAGGTGAGGTGCCAATAATTTTCGTTCCTGGAAAGTAAACGATATCACTTGCATTCAAAGTATTCCAACATGATTCACTGTCGGCATCATAGCGTTCTTGCCAAGTCCCATTGAATGTCAACTCACAGATTTTGTTCACACCAAGTTCGTCTAAGAGCCATGAAGGATAAGTCTCGTTGGTTCGAAAATGGTCATGGTAGACATTGATACCAGTATCGACTGGAGCAACGACTGAAAAGGCTCGCCATCCATCACTTTCACTCGTATCTTGTGCAGTGGATGAGGATGATGAATCACCAGTTAACGCTAGAGCGAAGAAAGAAAAAACAAGTAAAAAAGTGAGGATTCCAACCACTACGAGGGCTTTAGGTTCGAACAAAGAAGTGGTATCTAAAGAGTCTTGAGAGACCGCTACCTCTGTCTCTTCCGCCATAGTGGTTCCTCCAATGGGGACTTCATAACCCTACGCCCACTTCAAAAACCCCAGCCTCTTGGGGAAATCATGGGTGAAAGCGACGAACGCTTGGTTTGGATTGACCTTGAAATGACAGGGCTGGATATTGGCAACGAATCCATCATTGAAATCGCAACGGTTGTGACCGATGGTCAACTCAACATTCTCGCAACTGGTCCTAATCTCGCTGTTTCAGTCTCTGAAGAACTCTTGGCGGGAATGGATGAATGGAATACGACACATCACACTGCGAGTGGTTTGGTCGACCGCGTCCGTACTGAGAGTGTTTCATGCGAACAAGCCGAAGTCGAAACACTGGAGTTTCTCAAAAAATGGGTGCCAAAGGGTAGTGCACCACTGTGTGGAAACAGTGTATGGAACGATAAAAAGTTCATGGAAAAAGAAATGCCTCTGCTTGTAGACTTTCTGCATTATCGGATGATCGATGTTTCAACGGTCAAAGAATTAGCCCGCCGATGGTATCCTGAAGCCGGACGCTACGAAAAGAAAGGAGCGCATCTTGCATTGGATGACATCCTTGAATCAATCGAAGAACTCCGCTTTTTCAGAGAGCGTATATTCACTCAAAAGTGAGTTAGCCTCGCCAATTCGATGCTTCAGCATCGACGCCTTTGAATGAAGCCATGATTTGAGCTACGACTGCAACTGCAATTTCTTCAGGTGATTCTGCACCAATGTTCAAACCAATCGGACAGACCACCGCATCAAGAATCGATTGTTCAATGCCTTGTTCAAGGCATGTTTTCTCAAATGATTGCCATTTCGAACGGCTGCCTATGACGCCAATTCGAGGTCCTTGGTTGCCGTCTGGGGTGGCTTTTGCTTCATTATAGAGGTGGAGAAGACCCAACAAACGCTCTTGGTCTTCTGACCAGTCATGGCCGAGGAGTAAAACATCTGAAAATCGACATAGGCTTTCGAGCGTTTCGTCCTGAAGAAAGGCGCTAACAGAAATAGAGGAGCGTTGTTCTGCATTCGGGTACATTACCTCGGTGGAAAATTCAGTTCGAGTATCATGAACAGAATGCTTCCAGCCCAATGCATCCAACGATTTTGCAATGGCTTGGCCACAGTGTCCTCCACCCATCAACAACACATGTGGCATTGGAATCATCACCTCGATTGCAAGCGTAACTCGACCGCCGCAAAGAGAATCAAGTGGTGTCACTTCATAGCCCTTCGCACCTTTGTTCAAGCCGTATCGTAAGACCTCTCCAAAAGGTCGATGTTGAGTCTTAAGATGCTCTTTACACCGCTGAAGAACTTTCAGTTCCAATCCTGCACCGCCAACAGTTCCAATCCATTGCTCATCAGGCGTCATCGCCAAACGAGCACCGACTTTTCCAGGTACGCTGCCTGCAGTTTCTACGACACTGGCTAGTATTACACGTTGTCCTGCTGCAAGACGGGAAAGGGCCCAAGCCATCACCGTCGCAGTCATGATTACCGCTCGAGGAGGTGACACATACCCTTTGCCCTACAGGTTTCAGCATATTTTGAGTAAGGATGATTCGTGTTGCTTCAATACAATTAAATCGTCCGGATGGTCAATATTTAATCCAAGAAGAGGCCCATCGACGACCACTTCATCAAATGAAATTAAATCACGTAAGGATGACTGAGTGGGTGCTGCAAGAACAGATTGAATGGCATCTGCTGCCAAAAGTAAAGGATGCCCTCGCCGTCCATTTGAAGCAAGAGTTGAACTGGTTTCTGCTAAAAGTAAAGATTTGACATGTTCAACCGTCCACCCTGGTCGGTCAACAGGGGCGATGATGACTCGTCTTGGCATTCGTCCTTTATCTCCGGCAAGAGATAAGATTCCGCATTGAATACTTCCAGTCCGTCCTTCTTCGGGCGCTGAGTTTACTATGACAGTCGAACCGATGGTTGCTTGCATAATTTGAACAGAAAGTTCGCTTCGTGTGACAATAAGAACTGGTGAACAACCTGCAGCTATCAATTTTTGATATGCAAGCCCAACCAAGGTAGTGTCTCCAATAGCAACCAGAGACTTCGGCTGCCCAAGCCGCTGACTGGCTCCAGCAGCGAGTATCACGGCAGGGCAAAGTTTGGCCATACTCCAAATTCGAGGCCCGAGGGTTTTGTTCTTTGCTCTTGATATAGACTCGATATGTTCGATGCTTATGTCGAAAGGAAAGTATCGGATGTCAGAACCTGAACTTCGTTCGATTGAGATGTTACTGTCTGTTAGCAACAATACTCCAGCAATTGAAATTATCATGTTGACCAATGAATACATCAAGGTCCGTGTGAAAGGTGAATCGCAAAGATGGTACCAAATCAGTTCGAAATTTCAAGGCATGAGTATCGAAATCGCTCAACCCCCCCAGCCGGAATGGTCGCTTACAGTAACAGCAGGACGCTGGCAAAATGATGTCATCTCTGGAAATCAATTCTCAGTCGAACTTTGTTTGCATTCAAAAAATCACCGCTTACCGATTGGTGACAGAATAGTTTCACTTGTTTTGGCACTCTACAACGACCTAAAGACTGCCCTCAAAATACCCATGGTGGCACAATTCATCGTGTGTCAACGTGATATGTTAAAGGAAATTGTCATCTTTCAGGACACGATGATTGTCACTCAAAATATGATTGATGAAGATGATTTCCCATACCAGGAACTGGATGAGGATGAAGAGGATGAGGAAGAAGAGGAGGACGAGATGGATATGTATGGTGCTTTTGAAAGAGAAGAACTTGAAGTTTCGAGCGACCAAATGTCTGACTTACAACAGGCTTGGGAGGAAGAGATCCATAGCCTTGTTGAGGCCCAAGTGGAGGAAGTCGAAATCGATGCCGAAAAGAATGAAAAAGAGAAACAGGAGTTAATTGACTTCTGGGACTTCATGGCCGATAAATCACACGAGAAATAATCACAGGTCTTTGGTAATTTCCCGACCGATAATCATTCGCTGAACCTGTGAGGAGCCCTCGAAAATTTGCATTACTTTTGCTGCTCGCATAAGCCGAGCCACAGGATATTCTTCTGAATATCCATATCCACCAAAGACTTGCACAGCATCGGTTGATACTTCCATAGCAGTGTCTGCTGCGAACCGTTTTGCGTGAGCGGCGGATTCCGTATTTGGAAGGCCTGCATCTGAATCTGCAGCGGATTTCCAGGTCAACAAGCGTGAGGCTTCGATTTTTGTTTTCATATCTGCCAACATGAATTGAATGGCTTGATGGCGGTGAAGAGGTTTACCAAAAGTCGACCTTTCACCAGAGTATTGGAGTGCATGCTCGTAAGCGGAACGAGAAAGACCTGTCGCATGGGCAGCAATATTTGGACGGCTCATGTCAAAGGCATTCATAGCGTTCATCCAGCCACCGGATTCAGAACCACCAATCAATTGATCTGCTGGGATGCGAACATTGTCAAACTGAATCGAACGGGTATCTGAACAACGTTGTCCCATATTGGTTTCTTTCTTACCAAGCGAGAAACCTTTTGCACCTTTCTCGACAATGAAACCGGACATGCCTTTGTAGCCAGCATCGACATCAGTTTTCGCTAATACGAAGAAGAAATCAGCATATCCTGCACCGGTAATCCACATTTTTGAACCATTGATAATGTAGTCATCGCCATCGCGAATTGCACTTGTTTTACATGCTGCAAGGTCAGAACCTGCATCAGGTTCGGTTACGGCATACGACGCTAATGCACCTTCTTCAGCTACCATTCGAAGCCATTTTTGCTTTTGTTCCTCGGTACCACCGGTAAGAATTGGCCCACATGCAAGCGAAGTGGCATACGCGGCAGTAGCAAAACCCGGGTCGCCCCAAGCCAGTTCTTCATTGACAAGAACTTCTTCCATCGACCCCAATCCTGGTCCTCCATAGTCTTCAGGAATGTGGAGATTGAGTAATCCCATTTCATGAGCCGCTTGGATTGCTTCTTTTGGGTAAACTGATTCGGCATCCCAATGTTCAGCATTCGGACGAATTTCATCGACAGCAAACTGATGTGCAAGTTCCTTCAACATCTCTTGCATTTCGTCGAGTTGGAAGTTCACCATGAAGAAGGCGAAGAAGTCGCCCCTTATGTCTTCATTGTTTTCAGAAGGTTATCCAAGAACGGTTGTATGCCTCGAGGACAATTATGAAAAGGATGTACGTGAGAATCAATGTATAACCCTCCCATTTCTTGAACTCATACGAGGTTCGCATCATGAGTAAAGCCATCATGCATCCCATAATTGTGAATGGTATGATAATGTATACAATCAGTTCAAATCCAGCCTCTTGAATCGCAAGAGGTTGGACTAAACCAGCCAAACCTATGGAAAGCAACGGGTCGGTGATATTGGATCCAATAAGCGTCCCAATTGCTACACCTTGGCTCCTTTTTGCCGCCATCAAAGCGATGGTTAATTCAGGTAAAGAAGTCCCAATTCCTGAAGCAGTAACTCCAATAATAGCATGAGGTACATTGAGTTCAAATGCAAGAAGTTCTGCATATTTGACCAATTGGGCGGCTGCAAAAACAGCAAATGCTAGGCCAAAGATTACCATGTTGATATTCGCAGCATTCGTCCAATTTGAACCGAGTACGCCCACTTCTTCTTTGTCATCCTCTTCTTCCAATTGGATTACTTTACGGTGTAACAGTAACCAACTAATGTAAACGACATACAGTGCAACTAAAATTCCAGCCTCCCAACGTTCTAAGGTGAGGCCTGTGAGCAAAAAAAAGCTTAGAATAAGAACTGCTAACAACATGATGAGGCCATCACGTTTCAACCATGATTCACGTATTTTGAGTCCTTTGTTGACCACAACAATACCCATGATGAGGGTGATTTGGACAAGGACTGAACCGAGGATTCCACTAATCGCTAAATCTCCAAGACCAGCAGTGGCTGACGAAGTTGTCACCATTATTTCCGGTATCGAAGTTCCGATTGATACAACGGTCAAGCCGATAACCACTTCTGGTAATCCTCCTCGTCGGGCCAGTCCTTTCGCCCCTTCAATGAAGAAATCTGCTGAGTATATGAGCAAGCCGAGCGCTAAACAAACAATAACCAAAGTAATGATGAGACTGTCATATCCCATTTTATGCGAAAGTAGACGGATTGCGACAAGTGCAAGAAATAAAGAACCTGTAGTGACCAAGGTCTGAAATTTGATAAGTTGGGGGATTCCCATTACTTTCTCCTCCGACCCCATGCGGTGAACCAACAGTCTTTCCTTCTTCACGCTTGCCTTATGATTTTCATCGAAAGTGTGTGTTTCGTAAAGAACATAACATGATGGCTGAAGCGGTCAACATGTGGCGTCGAGGGTTGGCCGAATTCTTCGGAACCGCACTAATGGTTGGTGGGGGTTGTGCCAGTATCGCCTTCGGTGCATCGGATGCAATCGTTTCGCTTTCCTTCGGAGTCGCTGTCACTGTTGCTATTTTGATATTTCAACCGATCAGTGGAGCACACATTAATCCAGCCGTTTCACTTGCCTTTTTCCGAAGTGGACACCTCGAAAGAGAGGCGTTACTCCCTTACATCGTTGCTCAATTAAGTGGGGCAGCAGCTGCTGCGTTTTTTCTTCAAGGTGTTGGACCGACTACAAGAGCCTCTGATGTTTCAATTCCTGCCGCTGGTTTGATTGAAGTGTTCATTACATTTTCACTGATGGCGAGCATATATTGGATTGTTCTTCGTTCTCAAACTCATATATCTATTGCCTTTTTTGTCGGTTTTGCCGTAGCATTATTAGCGTTTTTGTTTGGACCTTTTACAGGCGCATCTATGAATCCTGCTCGGACTTTTGGGCCAAATCTTTTCGCAGGAGAAACCTCAAGCATCGCATTCTATAGTTTTACTACCGCACTTGGGGCTTGGATTGCAGCCGAGGTATTTATCCGTATGAAACTTGGAAACGACACGGACGAGTCTCAAGATTGAACCGTTAATCGTACTACCTTGACAACATGGTCAAGTGAAGGTATCGTGAAATTTTCAAGTGGTGGTGAGAATGGAACTGGTGTATCCAAGGCGCCAATAACCAGAGGTGCTGCTTCAAGTGAATAGAAGCATGATTCTAATATCCGGCTTTGGATACTGTGTCCTAATCCACCGCACCATTGCCCTTCTTGAAGAACGACCAGACGATTTGTTCGTCTAACCGATTCAATGCAAGTTTGTGCATCAAAAGGAAGAAGTGTTCGCAAGTCGACGATTTCGACCTCAATGTCTTCTAAAGCAAGTTGTTCGGCAGCTTGTTGGGCTACATGAAGCATTGAACCCCATGTCACCAGAGTTACATCACGACCACCACGGACCACAGCGGCCTTACCGAGTTTGTATCGCTCTCCATTGGCAATTGCTTGTTTGACCGTTTCAGTGTCGACTTCTTGGTTGATGTTTTGACCCCATCCAGTTAAGCCTCCACGCAGTCCATACAAGCCAATGTGTTCCAAGAATAACACAGGGTCATTCAATTCTGCACCTTCCATTAGGAGGTCATACGCATCTTGAGGCGTTCCCGCAGCAACAACAACCAATCCCGGGTCATTAGCAAACCAAGATTCGATCATGTTCGCATGGAATGGACCTGAACGGGTACGGCCACCTAAAGGAATGCGAATGGTCATGGGACAATCGGCACCCCAGCGCCATCGAAGCATGGCGGCATTATTGAGCAAAGCGTTGAACCCAAGCGCTGCAAATCCTCCGAATTGAATTTCAACCATCGGACGCATACCGGAAAGAGCGGTTCCTACTCCAGTGTGAACAATCGCTGCTTCACACAAAGGCATATCGAGAAGTTTTTCGGAATGGCCTGCATTCTTCAATGCCATATTCATTCCAAATGCACCAGCAACTTCCATATCCTCACCAATGAAAATACAATCATCACCATGACGTGTAGCGATGTCTACCATGGCTTGTTGAATTGAACGAGCATAGGTCCAGCCACCTTTTTCGGCATAGGTAAGGGTAGTTTCTCCAACCTCGAGTGAAGGTTCAGTCAATTCGACCTCTTGGCTAAGTGACAAACGAGTAAAACGTTGTTCATGCGTTTCAGCATCATTCAACAATGTTACACCTTTGGTAACCGTTTCAGGTTCTGGCCATGCCATCTGCTCAAGTTTTTCTCGAGCAGTTTCCACATCACGCTGTTCTTGAGCCTCCATTTCAAGCAATACCGATTCATCGAGGCCGAGGTCAAGAAGCAACTGGCGATGAGTTGGAATCGGGTCTTTTGCTTCCCAATAGGCAAGTAAATCACGATCGACATATCCAGGAGGGGTTCCAGATTCATTTCCGAGATACAAGTCATCATGATGATGAGCATGGCCGCATCCACGCATGGTCTCAACATGAATGAGTGTTGGGCCGCCACCGTTCAAAGAAAACTCTCTGGCACAAGCAGTGCTTGCATACCATGAAGCAGGGTCGGAACCATCGATGGTCCACGCTGGGAAACCCATAGCATCTGCTTTATCAGCCCAAACTTCGACACCAGATTGTTTGACAGGAGAGGTATCTAAAGCGATTTGGTTATTTTGAAGAATATAAGTAATTGGTAAGCCACGTGCTCCAGCGAGATTCATCGCTTCCCAAAACTCTCCTGAAGAAGAGGCACCTTCGCCAATACAGGCCACTTGGAACCGGTTGAGTTTTTGATGCCATGCAGCAAAAGCCAGACCAGTCATCGTAACGCTGGCAATTGGCAGAGGTGCAGTCGGAGGCAAAACGCCAACATGCCATGCTCCAACGTGCAAGTCGCGACCCCCTGCATCATCCCAGCCTCCATTTTGGTTCGAACCTACTTTGCCTAAATTTGCAGCCATGACATCCAACGGAGTATCACCCATTGCTAATCCAAGGCCGATATCTCGAATCATAGGAGCGACAAGGTCGCCATCGTAGCCTTTTCCAGGTTGAGCATCACGAGGTGCATCCGGTTGGCGCACAAGGGCTGTGGCTACTGCAACGACCCCTTCTTGCCAAGTTGAACGGAACCCTTTACCGCCAAATGAAGAACCATCTGGAGTTTCAATACCCTCCGAGAAAATGGATTTCAATTCACTATCCAACATTCGAGTTCGAGTCATCATAGTTTGCCATTCAAGGCGTTGTTCCATAGTTACGGACATATAATGAGCCAAACGGCGGAATACCAAGCGTAAATCAAGCAAAAAGTGTTGGGATCTGCGATCCAAAAACAGTGTCAAACTTCGACGAGGTATGACTTCGACATCAGCATCACCCTTCATTTTAGCATCGACTTGAGCAACTAAACCTCGTTGAACAGCATCGACAAACCGTTGACTAAACTGGTGCCATGAAGGTCCTTCGAATTGTTTTGACTCGTTCTCAATCAAAACGTCCCAAACATTTGCCACAAGAAAAAGATGACCGTCATGTCGCTGAGCAGCAAAACGTAAAATTTCCCTTCGTGCAGCATCTGCAAGCAAGGGTTGAGTGAAAACCAATGACTCTTTTGGAGCCCAATCGGTTCCATGAATCACAGGTAAATCTCCTTGGCTCATGGTTTGGCCATAGGTCACCCCCATACAAACGCGACGGCTGAATGGCACGAGGTGTCCCAACGAAAAAGCGTTTCATTCTTCTTCTGGAATTACATCCTTGAGCGCCTTCATCGAAGCGCGGGTGACGAGGACTGTTGCCAATATAGAGGCCAATATTCCGAGCACAAGCATTGCATTCCCCATCGGAGTCGAACTCATTCCCCCTATGCCTGACGAATTGAGGGCGAAACGTCCGAAAGCATGGCCATAGTAAGCATACGCCAAAGAATAAACGATGCTTGAACAATTTGAAACCATGTAAACGCGAAGACTGACTGGGGTTGCCGACATCAAATAATTGAGCCATTCATCGGGAATAAGAGGTGACAACCGAACCAGGACAGAAATTCTCATCGCATCAACGGTTAATGCATGTTCGATGTTCTGCAAACGTGCATCGTTCACTATTGACCGCTGGATACTCTCTCGAAACAACCATCTGCCAAGAATAAAGGCAACAAAACCCCCCAATAAAGAAGCTACAAAATTAGCCGCAGTAGCAATCCAAAAGGGGAAGATTGCACCTGCAGCCACTTTGATGAGTGGTGTCGGAAGCATGATGACAATTGCCAGAGACAACACCAGCGTGAATACAATTGGACCCATCGGACCTAATTCTTCAAACCAGAACAGAATGTGTTGAGCATCTTTGAACAAAAAGAATCCACACACCGCGCAGAAGGCGAGTAGCAGCAAACCAAAGAAAGCCCGCCAACGATAGATTTCCGGTTGGGTTTTTTTGAGTTCATCTAAGTCTGACTTTTTGTCGACAAGCCTCAATTCATTGGGCCGAGGCATTGGATATTTCGCCATACTTATTCCTCTTCTTCGGCTTCGGGTAAAGCCATCAATACATCGCTAAGCATCTGAGCAGCATCTTCAATTTGTGTGATGAGGGTGAGATCGGAGACAGCACCTGGACGGCCTAAATTCCACATGAGGTCAGAGACAACTTCTGTTGTCAACCGAGTCATTTCAAGAACCTGTGGGTCAATAGGGACCATCGTCTCCATGCTGTGTAAAGTTACAAGGTCGGGTTGTTCATCGAGTATGGAATCCATCAATCCTTCGACTTCATCAGCAATTCCTTGTGCTTGAGTTTCAAGAATTCCTCCCATCGATGAAGATATTCCCTGTTTCATTTTATGAGCAGTATTCCCTCCAAGTGTCTCACCCTGTTTGGTTTGATTCGGAGAGGACAGATTTTGTCCCTGTGCTCCATTTTCGGGTTCCGGTGGAATAAGTACACCATCTGCACTCGCCTGGTCGACGAGTTTATTGAGGGCTAAACGAAGCATTGAAGACATGGCAGAGGAATCGATTTCAGTGTTGACTTCCAAACCTTCATCACCCATTTGAGAAAGAATTTCATTGATGAAATTCGTATTGATTTTTTCGGGCCCAACCAGTCCTTTGAGCATTGGAAGGGCCCATGTGCTATCGCCCATGGTCATAGAAACATCGAAACTTCCTCCACCACTTTGACCGCTCGAAACTTCTGCGGGAGGGGCGACAAATTGTTTTCGAGTATGTTTGTGTAATTGCTGAATCAAGACTTTCATATCAACCGGTTTTGAAATGACTTCTGCAATACCGGATTGGGCTGCACTGACTCGATATTCTTGTGAGACGTTTCGAGCTAAAATAACAACGCGGCACTTGAAAGCAAACTCAGGGTCTCCCATCAAACGTTGGGCTGCATCGATAGCATCGCCGGTTTTCCACTCACCATCGATGAGTACCACTTCTGGCATTATGGCAAGAGCAGTTCCTTCAGCCTGTCGAAGTGTAGCAGCACGAGTGATATCGAATCCTTCACGCTCAAGTGTATTGGCGAGAAGGGAACGGCGACCTTCATTTTCGTCTGCAACGATGACTTTGGCCATGAAATCCCTCCCTTCAATTGCAGGGGTGGCTGTAGAGACTTGAACCTCACCCCTGTGAAAGGAGGTGAACGCGTAGTTCACGGGTTTGAAAAGCAAAGCCGGGTTAACCGCTAATAATTTCTTCTGGAGCGATAGATTGCCAAGCTATGATTCCTCCTTCGAGGTTATACAATGTTGAGCCATCATAGCCGGCTCGTATCAAAAACATCGCTGCTATTTGAGAACGCATTCCACTGCGGCAATAAATCAACAGTTCTCGATCTCTCGGGATTGAATCAACCATAGAGAGTACCGATTTATGGTCGATTTGTAAGTCAGTGGAATCCGCATGTGCGTGTTGATATTCACCTTCTGTTCGAACATCGAGAATAAAGGGTTTCCAGCCTGTTTTCTTTCGTTCAGTAAACTCAGTCATCGAAATAGATTTGAACATTGTTTCAGAGTTAGAAGTTTCTCCTTCATCAATATCACTCTTCTGAGTCACTCGCATACACCATGCTTCATCGTCAAACATGGCTGTACTCAACGACAGATCTGAAATAATTTCACGCTCAGGATTATGAGAGTAACGAAGCGTGTCAAAAGTCATCATTTCAGCATCATAGATGAGAAGGCGCCCGCTGAGTACTTCACCAAGACCAAGAATTATTTTGATGGCCTCATTGGCTTGCAAGGAACCGATAACTCCTGGCAATACTCCGAGTACACCACCTTGTTCACATGAAGGAACAGATTGAGGAGGAGGGGCCTCCGAAAATAAGTCGCGATACGATGGACTTTTATTGAAATTGAAAACACTCACTTGGCCTTCGAAACGATATATAGAACCGTAGACCCAAGGGGTATTATTCAAGAAGCAGGCATCGTCAATGAGGTAGCGAGTTGGAAGGTTATCCGTTCCATCGATGACAACATCCCAGCCTTCAGCAAAGACCGATTCAATATGTTCTGGCGTCAAACGGATTTCAAAAGTGGAGATCTTCAACTCCGGATTCAACTCGAGAAGTCGGTTGCGCGCTGATTCTACCTTTGGTTGGCCGATGGTTGAAGTCGAGTGGATGACTTGGCGTTGAAGATTTGTCAAGTCGACGGTATCGTCATCAACAATTCCAATGTGGCCGATTCCAGCTGCAGCGAGATAGAGAAGAACAGGACTACCAAGCCCTCCTGCGCCGATAACTAAAACTCTCGACTGACAGAGAAGACGCTGTCCTTCAAGGCCAACCTGCGGCAATGAAATGTGACGAGCATAACGTTGAACATCGATATTCACAAGCAATCCCAAACTGTCCAAGCATGGCTCGGACATAAACTCATTGAGGGGTCAATGTTGATCTTCAAGCCACTTTTCCACATCTATAGCGGCTTGGCAACCCATACCAGCAGCAGTAATCGCCTGCTTGTAACGGGTATCAACCACATCTCCAGCAGCAAAAACACCTTCGACAGAAGTCATTGTGTGCTTTTTGTGAAGAATATAACCCTCCTCATCA
>Ga0308016_10000415_pt1 | contig 21925 bp, 28 predicted proteins | sample Neamet233_FD_203129 | JGI IMG/M metagenome (GOLD analysis project Ga0308016, IMG submission 203129) | Marine microbial communities from water near the shore, Antarctic Ocean - #233 | ecosystem: Environmental > Aquatic > Marine > Unclassified | place: Southern Ocean | collected 2014-07-28
AATGGCTGTTAAGTCTGCTATAGAGATAGAGTTAGAATGTGAGAAGATGAACAAAGAACTCATTGAACAAGGTTTAGACTTACCGTCAGTTAAGATGGGTACAGGCGTGAATACAGGACCATGTATCGTGGGTAACATGGGAAGTGAATCGAGATTTGACTATTCAGTAGTCGGAGATGCGGTTAACCTAGCTGCTAGGTTGGAAGTTCAAACGAGAACTTATGATACTCCTATTCTTATATCTGAATATACATACAATGAGGCTAATATTCTTTGTGAACGGTTAGATGAGATAAAGGTGAAGGGTAAAGATGACCCTGTTATTATCTACGCTCCTGTAATCAATGGTGAAGTTCGTAAACTTATTAAGTAAGAGTTATCTTACAGACTTTGTTAATTCTACCTGATTTCATCAACTTATGAAATCTCTTAAATGTTTTCTTTAAATATTTCATACTACTATTTATGTCACACAACTGTCACACTTGTAACCACCTGTACACTTTTGTTATAATGTAAATAATGGAGTTGAATCTTGAAAAGTGGTTGGTTGGGTGAAGATACAAACGGACATAGAAATACTGGACCCGTGGTCTGGTTGGGAAATGGTGAACACTACTCCGAGTCGAGGCCTTACGACATTAAAAAAGCTGAGGGATGAAAATGGGGTTAAACCCATGAATAAAAGTTGACACCGCGGGTACACAAATGGTATACTATGTACATAGAGTTGATAATAAAGAGGTAAATAAAATATGAACGAAAAACAAAGTCTTTTAGAATTACGAATGGGGTTCCGTAAGAATTTCAGGGAAGTATATGATTTCTTAATGGATTTAGATGAGAGAGGAGACAACGCATTTATGCAATCATTGTATAGACAATTTATGCAATATGGTACTCTGTCATTAAAACAAAGGGAGTCAGTTATGAACGCGAAACAATATTTGATAAAGATGGAAAAACGAGAAGAACTTAAAGAAGTTCATAAAGATGATGAACCTATGGGTTCTTATGTCGGTACTCTAAAGACTAGATACGACATGGTACTTAAGTTCATTAGTGTACGAGATACATCACGAGGATTTTGGGTTCAGACTTTTCAAGACAAAACTGGTAATCAGTTAATGACTTTTTCTGATACAAGAAACATTCTTCTTGACGGACTCTCACCACAAACTATAACAGAAGGTGATTGTTTTACTTGTCGAGCGACAGTCAACAGACACTCAGTTAACGATTTCGATCCCTTAAACAAAGTCAAACAGACAGTTATTAATAGAATCAAGTATCACAGATACCTTGGTAGAAAGGAGGCATCATGAGTGCAATACCACATTACGGTGTAAGTAGAAAATCGTTAGTAAAACGAACCTTCTTCTTAAGACAAGCCGCAGAAAGAGCTACCGACCCCGAGTTCAAAGCTTTATGGGAAAGAAAGAAAAGTGAATTATTAGTTAAACATAGAAGAATTTCGATGAATTAATTGTTATAAATATAAGGGTAGATGCCAAAAGGGTCTACATTTTAACCTTGCTATAAACAGGAGGTCACAATGACTATAAATGAGCAAATCTGGAGAGACTTATCTCCATTCACAGTCGGATTCGATAATGTTTTTAATAACTTAGAGAGAGTTCGATCAATACCACAAACCAACTATCCGCCTTACAATATTCGTAAAGGTAAAGTAGAAGATACTTTCCTTATCGAATTAGCTGTCGCTGGATTTAGTGAAGAGGACTTAACTATATCAGTTAAAGAATCCGATCTCACTATTGAAGGAGATATAGGTGATAAAGAGAATGGGTTTATCCATCAAGGAATCTCACAACGAAAATTCAACAGGAACTTTGTTCTAGCTGAAGATGTAATTGTAAAAGGTTCCGATCTTTCTAATGGTATTCTTACCATCTATGTAGAGAGAATAGTTCCTGAAGAAAAGAAAGCTAGAACTATTGCGATTGGTGGTGTTAAGTCATCAGTAAAGAAGCAATTCTTATCTGAATAAATAATATGTATTCATGGGGTGTTAAAAACTTGACACCTCAGAGAATACTGTTATAATAATAGTATGTTTAGAAAACTAAACAATTTTAATAATCAATCGGGAGATAAATATGGGAATTTGGAATAAATTCGTTACTTTCATGGTTGGTGAAGAACCGTCTGGTGAAAGAGCTAGAAGTGAAAAAGGTAGATTTGTAAAAGATGATCCTAAGACAGCTTCAGTAAATGAAGCCTACAAAGATGGAAAAACACCAGTTAAGAAAGCTAGAAAGGTAGCTGTCAAAAAGACAACAGCTAAGAAAACAACAACTAAGGGTCGTGGACGACCTAAAGGTTCAAAAAATAAAGTTAAATGAAGTCGGTCGGTCTTATACAAGTCGTAGCTTCTTTATTCGGTTTGTTTGTAGTAACAAGTCTTTTAGTTGGGTACGATATGTCCCCACTATTTGGAATGTTAAACACACTAACTGGATTCTTTGGGTTACTAGCGTTTGTAGCTATCCTAGGTTATGCCGAAAATAGATAAAGACCTAAATACTCATTATCCGTTATTTGATAGTGGACTCTATACAGAAGTCGTACATCAAAATGGAGAGAAAGCTGTAAAAATCTTAACAGGGGAATATACTGATGTTATTTTTCAATATGGGAAAGTTAATATGATCCCTAGAGAAGAATCAGAGATTCCAACTATAGATTTTGAACGAGCTGTCAGATCGTGTCCTGAAAATTTAAAAGATACGATATCGGAAGATGAAAAATTCAATCAACTTATGAGTAATATACTCATAGAACTACTAGCCAACCAAGGGCTTGAGGAAATAAAACATGGAATATAGTAAAGAGTTTTACAAAAGACTCCAAGAAGAAATAACTGCAGATGAGGGTGAAGTACTTAAAGTATACTTAGATCATCTAGGTTACCCTACAGTAGGTGTAGGACATTTGATTTTAGAATCAGATGATGAGTACAAATTCGGAGAAGGAGAGCCAATCACACAAACTAGATGTGATGAGTTATTCTACAAAGATATTAATATTGTACTAACCGAATGTGAAAGTAGAGATGAATTTAGTTGGGAATCATATCCTGAAGAAGTTAAACTCATTGTAGCTAACATGGCATTCAATCTAGGACTAACTAGATTAACAAAGTTTAAGAAAATGATTTCTGCTTTGAATGAAGGTGACTACAAACAAGCATCAGTCGAAGGTCTAGACTCAAAATGGGCCAAACAGGTTTACAACCGTGCTAAGAGATTAATGAATCGATTACGCGATGTAAGTCAGTAAATAAAATATAGGATATATTATGGAAATAGATAAACAATTAAGAGAAGCTCTTAAGATGAGATATCAAGGTGAGGTGGCAGCTGCTAAGGCTAACATCAGTGTATACATGAAACATCCAGTAGGTATCGGAGAACACTCTGATCTTATTGGTGCTATTGATGAACAACTTGGACTACTAACAACAGCTGAAGAGAAAATCAAAGCGTTAGAAGTACATTATGAACCCGTGAGAGTTTGACAAGAATCAATGTAATCCCTGTAAAGGAACTAACAGATCAACATCTGATCGCTGAGTATCGTGAGATATTCATGATTGGTTCTGCTTTACAAAAATCACTATCATCGCCCAATTGGGATAAGAATCGGATACCTAAAGTATTAACTTTGGGTACTGGTCATGTCATGTTCTTTTATGACAAGGGTCGATATCTGTACAAAAGATATCTTAAGATAAGAGACCAAATGTTAATGAGAGGGTTTAGTCCAGCTCCCGATAGAGGATTCAAGGTCGAACAATGGCCCGTTGAATATTACAAAGACTGGACTCCCACACCTAGGGATGAACAAGTCATTAGAACACGGATAGAAGAAAGAATAAAACAAAAACCAAATTGGTATAGACAGAATGGGAAACCTCTGTTATAATATATTATACACACACTAAAAGACACACATGCATTACTACACAAACATAAAACGATATAAAGATTTCATCCTCGCGAGAGGAGTGAAAAACGGTCAGAAGTACCTCAAACGAGTTAAGTACGAACCAACTCTTTATATTCCCACAAACAAAGAAACACCACATAAATCGATTAGTGGTGAATACTTACAATCAAAGAAGTTCAACTCACCGAGTGACGCTAGACATTGGAAGAAACAATACGACAATACAGGTATTGATATTCATGGTCTGGAACAATGGGAGTATACTTACATCGCGGAATCATTTCCTTCTGATATTGAATTTGATATCAAGAAAATCAATATACTTAACATCGATATAGAGTGTGAGTGTGAGAACGGATTTCCAGAACCAACTGAAGCGGAAGAGAAAGTCAACGCGATAACAATGAAACTCTTTGGACATAAAGAGACTCATGTAATTGGTACAGACAATTTTGATTTCAAAACTGATGATCCAAATGTGATCTATCATAGATGTCATCATGAGAAAGATTTACTTAAAACATTCATGAAAGTTTGGGATGAGTTAGAACCCGATATTATTACAGGGTGGAATGTTGAAACCTTCGACATAGCTTATCTAGTTAATCGTATCTGGAAACTATTTGATTGGAATACAGTTACAAAATTATCACCACACGGATTAATTACATCAAGAGAATGGTTATACATGGGTCAGAAGAAAATGATCTCATACGACATCGCTGGAATATCTATTCTAGATTATCTTGATATGTACAAGAAGTTTACATACATTACACGAGAGACATATCGATTAGATCATGTCGCGGAAGTAGAATTGGGTAAGAAGAAAATTGATTACTCAGAGTTCGGAGCGATGCATCTATTCTATAAGAAAGATTATCAGAAGTTCTTGGACTATAATATTCGTGATACAGAACTGGTTGAAGAACTAGATAACAAGTTACAACTTATGGAGTTAGTTATCACTATGGCTTATCAAGCGAAGTGTAACTTCGCGGATGTATTCGGGTCAGTTAGATATTGGGATTTGATTATCTTTAATTTCTTACGAAAACGAGGACAGGTTCCACCACCAAAGAAGATGGCTCAAGACTCAAGAATTATCGGAGCGTATGTTAAAGAACCTCAAGTAGGTCAACACAAGTGGGTGATGTCATTCGATTTAAATAGTTTGTATCCTCATTTAATCATGCAATACAATATGAGTCCCGACACTTACATGAAGAAGATATTCAATCAAGAGATTAGTGTCAGTAAGATGTTAGACGGTGAAGTGGACCTTAGTATGTTGACTAACACAACAGTAACACCTAATGGTGCTTTGTTTAGGATAGACAAACAGGGGTTCTTACCCGAACTTCTAGAAGAGATGTATGATCAGAGGGTCTTGTTTAAGACTAAGATGATCGAAGAACAAAAGAGATTGGAGACTATTCCTAAAGACGACTTGGTCGCGAGGAAGGAATGTGAGTATTCAATTGTTAAATACCACAACAATCAGATGGTGAGAAAGATTTCACTTAATAGTTGTTACGGAGCTTTAGGTAATCAATACTTCAGATACTTCAACAGAGAGATCGCGGAAGGTATTACTACCTCGGGTCAGTTGAGTATTAAATGGGTAGAGAAAGCGGTTAACAATTATCTAAACAAACTGTTAGATACAGAAGATGACTATGTGATCGCGATCGATACAGATTCGATCTATGTAAGATTTGATGAATTGGTTAACAAAGTCAATCCAAAAAATCCTGTAGATTTCTTAGATACCATCGCGAAAGAGAAATTCGAACCGATGATCAATTCTAACTATGAAGAACTAGCTTCTTACACAAACGCTTATGAGAATAAGATGGAGATGGGTAGAGAGGTTATCGCTGACAAAGGTATCTGGACCGCGAAGAAAAGATACATTCTAAATGTACATGATTCAGAAGGTGTAAGATACAAAACTCCGAAACTTAAGATCATGGGAATCGAGACAGCGAAGTCATCAACACCTATGTGGTGTAGAAAGAAACTAACTGAAGGTATCAGAACATTGATGACTGGTACTGAACAAGATGTGTGGGAGTTCATTGAAGCTTCAAGACTGGAGTTCAATCAATTACCGATAGAAGAAGTATCATTTCCTAGAGGAGTGAGTGATATCAAGAAATATTACAACGCAGCTTCTATCTATAACAAGGGAACACCGATTCATGTTCGAGGTTCACTACTTTACAATAACTATTTGTATAAATACAATATAGACAAGAAATATCCTGTTATACAGAATGGTGAGAAGATAAAGTTTTGTTATATGAAACTACCTAATATAATGAATGAGAATGTTATTTCATTTGTCTCAGCTCTTCCTAAAGAATTCAATTTAGAGGATTATATAGATTACGATTTACAATTCTCAAAATCCTTTGTCGAACCTTTAGGTGTAATTTTAGACAAGATTGGATGGACAACAGAAAAAGTTAGTACCCTCGAATCATTTTTTGGGTAACCCCTTGACAGATCAGAGATCGGTGATATAATAGTAAGTATGACAGAAATAGAATACATCTTTTTATCTTTTCACATGGTAACATGGATTGGACTGGGGATTTTAACATCCCAAATAAAATCATGGAAACGAGAGATAAGACAACATATAGATTATGACAACAGTCTAAGGGCTTTGAGAAAAGCAGAAAGAAATAAATAAATTATGGAGATAATATACAATGAGTTATTTGAAAAGCTTAATAAAAACAACAGGTAATGAGTTCGCTTCTATCGTAGAAGACGGAGTACAGGCAGCAGATGTAAGTGGTTACATCGATACTGGTTCGTACATCTTTAACGCACTCTTATCTGGTTCAATATATAATGGACTACCTAACAATAAGATCACAGCGTTAGCAGGTGAATCCGCGACAGGTAAAACATTCTTCGCACTAGGAATGTGTAAACAATTCTTAAATGATAATCCCGATTCAGCGGTTATCTATTTCGAATCAGAGAGTGCAATCACAAAAGACATGATCGAAGAAAGAGGAATTGATTCTTCTAGAATCGTAATTGTTCCTGTTACCACAATACAGGAGTTCAGAACTCAATCAATCAAGATTCTTGATCAATATACTAAGGACAAGTCAGACATGAAAATGTGTTTCGTACTTGATTCATTGGGTATGTTATCAACAACTAAAGAGATTGATGACACAGCGTCAGGATCAGAGACCAAAGATATGACTAGAGCACAGTTAGTCAAAGGTACATTCAGAGTTCTAACTCTCAAATTAGGTAGAGCAGGAGTTCCTTTAATTGTAACAAATCATACTTACGATGAAATGGGATTGTTCGCTAAGAAAGTAATGGGTGGAGGATCGGGTCTTAAGTACGCGGCTTCATCAATCATCTTCTTATCTAAGAAGAAAGAGAAAGACGGGAAAGATGTTATCGGTAATATTGTACATTGTAAGAATGAGAAATCAAGACTTACTATTGAAAACAAGATGGTCGATGTAATGTTATCTTACGAGTCTGGATTAGACAGATACTATGGATTACTAGACTTGGCAATCAAGTACGGAGTCTTTAAACAGACATCAACCCGAGTAGAACTACCAGACGGTACAACACAATTTGGTAAAACAATTAATAATAACCCTGAAAAGTATTTCACAACAGATATACTTGATCAACTAAACGAAGCTTCGAAGAAAGAATTTTTATATGGCAACACGACTAGAACAGACGATACTGAAGAATCTGATACAGAATGATGAATTCGTAAGAAAAACTTTACCCTACATTAAGAGTGAATTCTTCCAAGAACGAGACGAAGAATTCCTCTTTAAACAGGTCAGAGATTATTTCTTAAAGTATCAGACACCACCTACACCCGAAGCTCTCATCATTGATATTGATGAGATCGAAGGTATAGATCAACAACTTATATCAGATACAATGGTACTGATACGAGAAATCAAACAAGATACAACACAGACACCAGACGAGTGGTTACTCGATTCAACGGAGAAGTGGTGTAAAGACAGAGCAGTATACAATGGTGTAATGAGTTCCATCGCGATCATTCAAGACAAAGACGGACAGAAGGGTGAGATACCCGAGATTCTAAGAGAAGCTTTATCAGTTTCTTTCGATAGTAATATCGGTCATGATTTTATTGAAGATTGGGATGAAAGATATGAGTTCATGCACAGAGAAGAAGAGAGAGTTCCTTTCGACTTGGACTTAATGAATAAGATCACTAAAGGTGGACTTCCCAATAAAACATTGAATATATGTATGGCAGGTACTGGAGTTGGTAAATCATTATTTATGTGTCACTCAGCGGCTTCATCGTTACTTCGTGGTAAGAATGTATTATACATTACTATGGAGATGGCAGAAGAAAAGATCGCTGAGAGAATTGACGCGAATCTACTAGACATCTCATTAGATCAATTAGGTGATCTACCGAAGATCATGTATGAGAAGAAGATCAATCGAGTCAGAGAAAAGACTAAAGGTAAATTGATCATTAAAGAATATCCAACAGCGACAGCTCATAGTGGACACATTCGACATCTATTACAAGAACTTGATTTAAAGAGAGAGTTCAAACCAGACATCATCTTTATCGATTACCTAAACATCTGTGCTTCGTTCAGAGTAAGACCAGGCAGTAATGTTAATTCGTATACTTACATTAAAAGTATCGCGGAAGAACTTAGAGGACTAGCAGTAGAGTTTGATGTACCGATTATGTCGGCAACACAGACAAACAGAACTGGTTTTGTATCTACCGATGTAGGACTAGAAGATACTTCAGAATCATTCGGGTTACCCGCGACAGCAGACTTTATGTTCGCTTTGATATCTACAGAAGATTTAGAAGAACTAGATCAGATCATGGTCAAACAGTTAAAGAATCGATATAACGATCCTTCGTTTCATAAGAGATTCGTATTGGGTGTTGATAGATCGAAGATGAGACTATACGATTGTGAACAATCAGCTCAAGATGAGTTAGTAGATATTGGACCAATCATGGACCAAACTGATACAGGTAAACGAATCAAATCAGAGAATACACAGAGTTTTAAATATTAATATGGAATGTTATCATTGTAATGAAGAATTGGTATGGGGTGGTGACCACGATATCGAAGACGAAAAAGGTCAAGTAATCGGATTGGAAACTAACTTAAGTTGTTCAAAATGTGACTCAGATGTAATAGTCTATTTACCAAAAGATATGATTAGATCAGCTTTAGGGTTGACATAGGGTGTACACTTATGGTATACTTACAGTATGGAAAATAAAAGAATAAAACAAATTTTTCTAGATATGGACGGAGTCCTAACCGACTTTGAAGGTAAATGTTCTGAAATGTTAGGTAAAGAAGTGTGGAATGATGACGCAGGTCATAATACATACGACCTTCATAAAAAAGAATTGACAGCTAGACATATGTTCAGAAAAATGGACCCTCTACCCGATGCGTGGAAGTTGGCTGATTGGTGTTTAAATTCAGGTATTCATACCGAAATATTAACAGCGGCTGGAACCATCAATAGAGAGATTGTCGTTAGAGACAAGATTGAATGGCTCAAAGAACATATCAATCCTCATTGGACTATAATTCCAACATTCAAAGGTAGTCAGAAAGCGGCGTTTGCTCATAAGAAAGCTGTTCTGATCGATGACAGAGATAAAAATATAGATTGTTGGGTAAAAGCTGGTGGAATAGGAATTCTACACACTTCAGCCGAAGATACTATAAATAAGTTAAATGAACTCATCAGTTAAAGATAAGGGGACTATCAAATCAAAGTCCCTTGTCGAACTTCTAAGACATAAAGTCGACTTGAAGAAAGAACTCATTGTCCTAAAAAAAGGACACGAGAACGAAAAACACCAAAAAGAACTGGTGGAATCTATCGAAGAGATAGAGGTGTTCTTATCCCAACATAGAATTCAAAAATAGTATTGACATAAATACTACTTATGAAGACCTTCCTCGTACAAATCAAAGAAGAACATACAATTGACGCTACTAACAGTCTTGGACATCCAGTAGGATACGATAACGCCAGAAAGAAACAATTACTAATACCCTTTCCAGATTATGAAATGATTAATCTAGAAGATTGGATGGGAATGTCCTATCCTAAAAATTCTTCACACGAAGTCAAAAATGAATTAAAGTTCTTAGCGTCAGAGATAGACCAAAGAACTGATTGGGAAGACGAAATGATCGAGTATGACAAAGAAGTCATGACCCCATTCATAGACTACGCTGATGAGTATGGAATAGAACTTGATATGACTAGGGTAGAAGACTTGATTGATCAGTCCGCTCCAATCATATTAATACTTAAAAAACACTACAATCGTCCTAGACCAGCAGTACTAGCTAAACATCTAGGTCTACCACTAACCAATTACCCCTTAAAGACGGCTAACACCCCATCGTATCCTTCAGGACATGCTGTCCAAGGTCGACTAACTGCTAAGTTATTAGCTGACATGATGCCTATAGAACATACAAATAATGTATTAGAGATTGGTAAAAGAATAGGACTCAGTAGACAGGTCGCTGGAGCTCATTATCCTTCTGATACCATATTTGGTATTAGACTTGGAGATGAACTCTACAGACTATCTAAGACCTCGATGGAACCCGATTTAACATTAGAATCATTAAAAGAATCATTAGACTATAAGAATCAAGAAGAAACCGAATTTGGTATAGATGTTGTAGCGGATATTGACAAACAAATAGGGTCAGTTAGTGGTGAAGTATCAAGTGATGATCGAGCAGGTAAAAAAACAAATAGTAAGAAAATTGGTGTACAAATACTTCTCAAAGCGAACGAGAGGACAAAATTTGTCAATCTAGCTAACGACATCGTTAAGGCTGATCCAGATTTATCGGTAGAAGACCCTACAGGTTCAAGAACAACAAAAGATTTCGCATTCAAACATAAAGGTCTAAACAAAAAAATCTATGTAACAACAAGACCCGACAGTAAACGAGGTGGTGGTGCTAAAGCTGACCCCAATGAACTAATGTGTGCCGCGTTATGTACAATGAGTTCAATACCGACAATAAACACAATAGAAGACATGGACGCTTTAATTTTAAAAGTACAGGGTGTTATTGACTCAGCTAAAGTTATCGGTTATACTCAATTAGAAGTAGAAGCCATGGACAAAGATTACGATAATTTATGTAAAGCTGTCTCAGCCGCTGAAGCGATACCCACAAAATATCTTGGTGCCGATAAAGTATATTTAACTGGTAAGGCTTGGAGTGATGATGTTAAACAATTTCAAGTTACAAAATATGGTATGAAAGATTTCAACGCTTCAGATTTTATTATCAAGAAGGGTAAAAATTATTGTGGTATCTCATTAAAGAAAAAGAAAAGTAGTACTACAGGTGACCCGACATTAATCAATAAGGGGTTCACAACATTACTTCAAGGTAGTACCTTCGATACAGTTAGAGATGATTTAGATGATGCTTCGTATATATTTTACAGTAAAGTTATTAAAGTAGCTCAAAGATTCCAACAACTTAGACCGAAGATAGCTGTAGATGGAGATGGTAATCCGTGGTTAACTCCAGCGTTGATGAAAAAACTTGGAAAAAAGGCTAAGAATCTATCCAAGACAAATTGGAAGACCTTTGTAACAGGACTACCAAACGAACTCATTAATTATCAATTAAAAAAATCAAGATCATTATTTAAACCGATGGCAGATGTTATAGAAGATAACGCTGACTTGTTCGCTGATACATTAATAAAATTAATACTCAAAACAGAATTGAAAGAATTACAAAAAGTTCATTTTGATTTCGCGTTGGTTACAGGTATTGGTAGAGTGTTGAAGAGTGGTCTAAAAATAGAAAAAGGTGACTACAACGATGTAGATACAATGACTACTAAATTGGATGAGCTTTTTAAGACAGGTAAACCCAACATGACATTAGACAAAAATAAAATCCAAGCGTTTGATAAAAATTCTACAGCGGCGATGTTATACATGAATTTATCTGTTGGTTCTAATCCAGTATGTGATGTCACATTAAGATACAAAGGAAATTTCGCGTCTTCACCTAGTTTTCTAGCTACATTCTCAAAAGACTTTAAGGACTCATTAAAATAATGGAATTTCTAAAAGAAGCAGCGGGTAAAAATCTACACTTAGAACATCTTGAAGATGAGATTCTAAACTTTGGTATCGCTGGTGGTAGAGGAGCAATTCAATTTCTACAATCACTTCGAGATATGTTCAAAGGTGGTTCAGGTAGTAAACTAAATGTAACAGTTAAATGGGATGGAGCTCCAGCGATATTCGCGGGTCCACATCCCGAGACAGGTAAATTCTTTGTCGCGAAGAAATCCCTGTTCAGAAAGAACCAAGACCCGAAACCATATTATCACTCATACGAAGACATAGACGCGGACACTGATGGAGTGTTGAATAGTAAAATGAAAATATGTTTAGATCAGTTTAGTAAACTTGGTATGACAGAGATACTTCAAGGTGACTTGATGTTTACAGATGATACAAGTAATAAAGTTATAGACGGAATTAATCACATCACATTTCAACCGAATACAATACTATACGCTGTTGAATCCGATTCAAAGATTGGTAGAGAGATAAAGAACGCGAAGATCGGTATAGTTTGGCATACAACATACAAGGGTAATACTGTAGAAGGATTAAGAGCTTCTTTTGGGGCTACTTTACCAAATAAATCCTCGAGGGTTTGGCAAGACGACGCGACTTACAGAGATGTATCGGGTAAAGCGACATTCACTTCATCAGAAACAGTTAAAGTTAATAAACTCTTATCAACAGCGGGTAAACAATTTCATAAAATCAACTCGGGGTCATTCAATAAATTTCTGAAATGGCAAGATGGGTTAGGTTCATCAGCCGTAGGGTCTGGGTTTAAAACTTATCTAAATACATACACAAGGGCTGGAAAAGTATTACCAAGAGGTAAAGACGCGGTTAAGTTATATCAACTTCATTTCACTAAATGGTGGAAAAAGAATAAATCCGAAAGTCCAGTACAACAATCTAAACTAAGAGAACATCTAAAGGTGATTAATAGTTCAGTAAAGACTTTAGAACAAGTAGTAGACTTTATGAGATTTTTAATAGAAGCTAAACTAATGATTGTAAAGAAAATGGACTCAGCTACAGGTATAGCTAAGACCTTCGTCAAGACAGATCAAGGATTAAAAGTAGTAGCCCCCGAAGGATATGTCGCGATTGACAGAGATGGGGAAGCGGTTAAAATAGTAGATAAGATGGAATTCTCATTTAATAACTTTACTGTAGCTAAGAACTGGGATAAATAGTACTATGGACGAAAGAAAACAACCACAAGACAAGCATGTTGATGATGTTGACGGAACACAACCTAAGAAGTACTATAAAGGTTTGAGTAAGAAAGACAAGGAAGATAGGGCTCAACACTTTAAGAAGGGTAGTAAGAAACCAGCACCAGGTGATGATGAGGTGAAGACTAAACCAAGTAAACATACACTCAAATTTAAAAAGATGTTTGGTGAAGGTGACGCTGATAAGTCATTGAATGATAAGTCAAAGAAGTCTGGAATTCCTGTAGGAATACTCAAACAAGTATTCAAGAGAGGTGTTAAGGCTTGGCAGACAGGTCATAGACCAGGCACTACAGCAGTACAATGGGGACACGCTAGAGTCAATTCCTTTATCACTAAAGGGAAAGGAACTTGGGGTGGAGCCGATAAAGATTTAGCTGGAAAGGTATAATGATAAAGAAACTTAAAACATTTGCGGACTTCGCATTACCTTCATATCCAGCACAGAATGAACCATCAGAAGATGATGGAAATTGGATTACAGGAGACCCACCTAAAGGTCATGTATGGAATAGTTCTAATAGTGCTGGTGAAAATATAGAAGATATGAAAAAACAAGTAAAAAAGGATAGAAAGTAATGAAAACATTTTTAGAACATATAGATTTTGGATTGTACGAGGGTAAGCATGTACCTTTAGATAGTCCTATGGTAAGAGTAGAAGAAGACGAGGATAAAGAACTCAACAAACCTAAACAAGGTGGTGCTAAGAAGTACTATGTTTATGTTAAAGACGGTGATAAAATCAAGAAAGTCTCATTCGGAGCAGCTGGTGGTGGAGCGAATCTTAAAGTTAAGATAAGTGATCCTGAAGCTAGAAAGAACTTTGCAGCGAGACATAATTGTGATACAGCGAATGACAAGTTATCTGCTAGATATTGGAGTTGTAGACTTCCACAATACGCGAAAGAGTTAGGACTAAAGGGTGGCGGAAGTTTCTTCTGGTAAACCTTACATAGACGAGGGTGATATTAGAACATTCTATTCTAATGTAAAGAGTGACGATTTAGTTTGGCACAGAGATTTACAGAACAGAAAAATTACAGTATTAGAAGGACAGGGATGGCAGTTTCAATTCAACGGTAGTCTACCAATGGAGTTGAAAGAAGACAGTAGATTTATGATACCTCATGGTATGTATCATAGAGTAATAAGAGGAAAAACTAAATTAGTTTTACGAGTAGAGAAAATATGAGTACAAGAGATCAAGACAATTTTATAGCTTTAGCCGCTAAAGGTTTTAAAGCCATGGCGAAAGATGTAGCTAAGTTTGATAAAGAGTTAGAGAAATTGGCCAAGGATGCTACTACATACGCGAAGAGGGGTTATCTAACATTCATGAACTTCTTTCAGAAGTTAAATGACGGTGATAAGTTAGCGTTAGCTGGTGAACTATCGTACTATACTAAACAAAAAGATAAGACAATAGAATTGATGTTAAAGTATAAGTATGAGTCAACAGAACTCAAACAATTCAATCAATTGGTAGAAGGTAAAGACAACGGAGCTACATTTACATACGGTAGATTCAATCCCCCAACAGTCGGTCACATGAAATTAGCAGCGAAGATGAAATCAATCTCGAAGGGACATGATGTTTTGATATACACTTCTCATACCACAGACAAGAAAAAGAATCCCCTAACAAACAGAGAGATACAAAAGTTTATGGGTCCTATGTTACCAAGTGGTATTTCCATAGTTGACACAGAGGCGAGAACAGTATTTGATGTTGTAGTATCACTCTATGACAAAGGATACAGGAATATACAGATGGTTGTCGGTTCAGATAGGATTGCGGAATTCGATAAGTTATTAAATAAGTATGATGGTGTCAAATCCCGACACGGATACTATAAATTCGACTCAATTACAGTTGTATCGGCTGGTGAAAGAGACCCCGATTCAGATGGGGTTGATGGTATGTCAGCATCTAAGATGAGACAGTTAGTTTACATGGGTGACAAAGATACATTTATTAAATCTTTACCTAATGGATATAGACTAGGTAAAAAACTATACAAAGCCGTACAGAAAGGAATGGGATTAAAAGAAGACATATTTCCATACTTCATGTACGAGGTATACAACCCTAGTCAACATGAATGGGGTACAGAAGCGGGTAGAGAATTTTATCAAGACTTCACACCTGGCCAGAAAATTATTGACTACTCCAAATTAAATAAAAATAGAACAGAACAAGAAGTACCGAAGAAAGTATTAGTAGATAAAGAGAAATTCTACAAAGAATTAAAGAAAGAAAGAAGTAAATTTAAAGGTGAATACGGTGACAAAGCTGATTCTATAATGCACGCGACAGCTATGAACATGGCTAAGAGGAAACATGGACTTTCTTAATTACAGAGAAGAAGATTTAGTACTTGATTTAGACGAGGGTGTCAACGACCCAGGAATCTTTAAAGCGATCATACTAGCTGGTGGACCAGGCAGTGGGAAATCATATGTTGCTAGAGAACTCGGATTGAAATCATTAGGTCTAGTTGTCGTCAACTCAGATACTTATTTTGAGATGTTGATGAAACGAAAAGGTCTATCTTTGAAGATGCCATCTTCCGAAGACGATGACAGAGAAGTAGCGAGAATGGCGGCCAAAGGATTAACAGATAAGAGATATAAGTCATTGATTGACGCTAGAATGGGTATATTAATTGACTCAACATCAGGTAATCAGGGTAAAGTATTTAAAATGTATAGAGAATTAATAAAAGCTGGATACGATGTGAAAGCTATATTTATTCAGACCGATATCGATGTCGCGTTGTCTAGAAATGACGCTAGAGATAGAACTGTACCACCCAAGGTAGTAACGGCATCACATAAAGCATCACAAGTTGTAAGAAAACAGTTAGAAAAAAGATTAGGTAGAGATTTTCATGTAATCGAGAATAACGGTGGTAAGATAAACACTGCTGGAATCTCGGGTAAATTGACAAATTGGGCTAGAACACCTAACAGTACTGCGTTAGAATGGATAGCAGCGGTTAAAAGAGGTTCAGATTCCCATGTCAGAGAAGACATAAATAATAATATGATTAAAAGATTTCAGGAGTACACCTCATGGCGATAGGAACTAGTAATGTATCATTCAGTGTAATAGCTACTGAACTTGGTGCTACGGCCAACTCCAATGTCAGTCTGCAGACTTTAGGTACACAACAAGTAATAATAAATCCTTCAAATAGTAGACAAACATACGCACTAACAGACTCAGTAACTTTAACTACACAGGATTCAGCTACATCCGACAATATGAATATGACGAGTTCTGATAATGTTGAAGTGAGTGAATTTAAATCATACACACAATCGAATCCGATACAATTTAGTTCATCTTCCGCTTCCAATTCTTCTACAGTAGAAACAGTTAATCACAACCAAGGAAGTATTACTGAAGGTGGATGTTCAGCTCCTGTTGGATTATCTGGTACGATATACGCAAAAAGAGTAGGTAATGATTTAGTATGGTATGCCGCTAGAGGAAACCAATCTTCCCAACCAGGAACTCATAAAAAAGAAGCTTCAGCTTTTACTAGTGATACTGAAGTCGCTAGATTAGCTGGTGTAGGTTCGAGTACGAATGTTGCAGTATCACTCTCAAATTTAGAACAGACAGGACCAACATTTGCATCTACATCAGGTCACGGTACAGTTAGTACAGGTTCTACGAATTCATCATTGAATTCAACAAACACTAAAATAGGGTTTGAAATTCGTGTTGTGGGTATAATGGAAACAAATACAGCAACACAATCTCTTAGACATAGATATAAATATACTTATACAGTTACAGCCCCGTCCAAAAGACCCAGAACTTTCGCGTTTTTTGTAAAACTCTGTGGTACTTATACGGCCCAAACTTCAATTTTTGATTGTTAATCATGTTATACTTAAATACAACAGAAACGATTCTACGAAAGGCTGATGGTACTTGTTACAATATAAAAGTAAAAGTATCAGCGTATAAAGACCCATTAACTATGAAAACAGTTTTAAAGAGAAGGTTAGCTGAAGATGTCGAACCAACAAGATCAATTACTACACCAGATTGGGAAAATAATACAGTATTGGGTTCGAGAGAACATAGTTTTCTAATACCAAAAAACAAACAAACAAACACAACTCCACATACAAGGGGAGAAACAATTACAGAATACTCCAGTTTAATAAATGACTGGAGAGAAATGTATTTAGCAGACGCTGATTTTACACGAATGCAAGAAGAATTATTAACAGAATTTGAAGCTGATAACGGTTATTACGAAAGTTAGAAGATTTAAAAGATATAAATACATACATAACACGAGGATATAAAAAATGGTAATTTGGAAACCAATAACAACAGAAGCTAATTTACACGCGTCTACTGTCTCAAACATAGGACTAAGTCGCTATGTTAGATTATTAAATACATCAGCAGTAGCTACAGAATTACTTGTCACATTAAAAAATGTCGGTACAACAACACTAGGCACATTTAGTGTAGAAGGTCAACAAGAAGTTATAATCTATAAAGAACCTTCGGACACATTGATTGGTGGTGCGGCTATTGAAGCTGTCGGTGTAGCAATCAACGGTAGTTAATAAATATTATGAAAGGAACAACAACAGTAAGTGACTTCAAAGACTTGAAAAAGGCTATTGAAGAAATAACAAAGAATCAACCCGCTGAGACTCGATACGAGAAACAAGCAAAAGTAATGGGTTATACTACAAAAGATACAGCAACTGTTGTCGTGGAAAATCTAAATGAAGCTTCGGCTTTTGATGGTATGACAAAAATTGTTAATGACAAACAAGCTCAGAAAGTCGGTGGTATAATGATCGATATGTTTACTGCTAGTGTCATATTGAAAGCATACACTAAAGTAAACGCTTCTAACAAAGAAAAGATGAAGAAAGCTAATGTACACACATTAGTAGCGTTAGCACAAAAAGTCATGGGACTGAACGCTAACTATGATAATCCGTTGAAAGGATTTCCATACAATGAAGTCAAAGAATCAATCATGAGTGAAAATGTTATGAGTGATATGCTTGTAGACATTCAACAAGGTGCTACAGCTAAAGAGTTATCTAAGACATATAAAATGCCTTTATCGACAGCTAAAGACTTCTTAAAATCATATTACGGACAGAAGAAACAACCTATGAAAATGGGTGAAGCTATAGACCACGACTGTGCTACTCATGTAGAACACATTAAATTTGGTTCAGGTGTATGTTTATCAGGACAACACGACCTAATAGAACAAGAAGACGGTTCATTCAAAGTAGAACACTATACAGTAAAATTTTCTCATGGTATAGAAGAAATGGTTTCTATTTATGAACTCAATATCACGAAACAAGAAGGTCATCAACATTCGATGGCGAATAAAGCTGGTCGTAAAAAATTAAAAGCTGGTTGGAAGAAAAAACCAGTCAATGAAGCTGGAATGGGTGATAAAATAGGTAAACTATTTAAAACCACAGATAAGAAAGAGATTGACGGTATATCTAATCTTATGAACATGACTGATATCAAGGTTCTTCAATCTATGATGAAACAAAATCCAAAAGGTTTCAAGAAAATGGCAAAGAAAATGGGAGAACTCCCAGCCATGGAAGAAGTCCAAGAAGAAACTATTCAAGAAGGTACATGGCAGACACCAAAAGACATTCCTGAACTTAAAAAACTTATGACTCTTGTCTCAAAACCTGTATTCGCTACTAAGCCAAGTGATATTGACAAATATATGAAACAAATGCCATTTGGTGATGATGAGTTATATGATGATTTAGAGTCATTATTTTACCCGAAAGATTCAGACGGAAAAATCATTTATCCGATAAAAAGAATGAAAAAGTTTCCCAAGACAGATTTAAACCAAGTTGCAATGGATTCACTTAATGGTAGATGGTTAACCGTCAAGAAGAAGGGTTCGGGTTACGACATTACTCACATTATGTTTGACTATGACGAAGTAGAAGAAGCTGTCAAAAGAAAATCAGGTAATCTTAGACCTAAAAAAAGAATGACATTAGATATGAGTCAAGACATGAGTGAAGACGAAATGTCAAGAGCTAAAGAAGTTATTCAGATGACTAAAAAACACGATCAAGAGAAAGACAGTGAAAAAGACAAACTCGAAAAAGAAAAAGAAAAAGCTAAACAAGCAGCTGATCGTGCTAAACAAACTGAATCGTTTGTTACTAAGTCACCATTCAAATTAAAATCAAAACAATATCCTAGAGCGATTGGTACACAATCAGAAGGATATGGTAAAAGACACGCTTCTAGAGATCAAATTACAGAAGCTTGTGAATCTTTCGGTATGATTACTGATCAAGAACTACAACTAGAAAAGATCGAAAGAGTTCTTGGTAAACAAGGATTTTTAACATACAATAGGACTGAACTAGATGATATCTTTGAAGACAGAGAAACTCAGAGAATGATATTGGCATTAGAGTCAGTAACAGAAGTTCAATTACCAACAGAATACGATAGAGCGACTATTGAAAGAGCTCTTGATGAAGAACATCATGTCGAATTTGTAAAACCTGATGGGATGAAAGCCATGGGTCCTGTTCTTAAGATGAGTGGTAACACATACAATCTTAAAGACATGCATACAGGTAAATCATTCACATTTAAATACATAGAAGAGGACACTAAGGTGAAAACATTTAATGAAGTTATTAACGAGGGAAAATTTCCTAAAAAACTAGTCAAGATGGCTGGTGGTGTAGCATTCGACAAGAGATATGTCGGTGGTAACATGAGTGGAGCAATCGACGCTATCGAGAAGATTAAGAAAGGTCTTTCAGATGACCCTCAAGTTAAAGATATGTTAAAGATCGCCAATGAAGCGTTTAATAGTCAAATATTTAAATCAATGTCAGAAGAAGACAAAACAGCTTATCAGAAGTTTTTCATGTCCGCTCTTAAGAAGTTCGGTGTTAGTTCACCGTCTGAATTAGACAACGATAAGAAAAAAGAATTCTTTGACTATGTTGATAAAAACTGGGAAGGGGATAATGAGGTAGCTGAATCAATAGAAGAAGGGAAATACACAGCGTATTCCGATCTTCTTCTAATGAAAGCTCGAATCATTGATAAAGAAGGTCCTAAATCAGACAAACTACCAGCTGTTGACTCACAAATTAGAATAGTGATGAAACGACTTGGTGTTAAAGAAAGTGATGAAAGTCCTAAGAAAGTAGACGGAAGAAGAACTAATTTTCGTGAGAAAATGAGAAAACTCGGATACATTAAGGATAGATAGAATGATTTATGAAGGTAGAAAAGCACCCGACATGGGGATGCCTTCACAAGCTGGTAATAATTTACTCTATGCTTTAGTCATGAAGGCTAAGACAGAGAAGGAATTGTTAGGTATGATCGATAAGTTAGCACTCAAAATGGGTGGTAAATATAAGGATGCCAAAGATGAATTGATTACACGAGCTGCTGTTGACTTCTTTGGAAACAAAGAGAATAAAGGTCAACAGGGTACAGCTGATCGAAATGTATTCGTTCAGATTAAAGGAGCCGCGGACCTTAGAGGTGGTGGTATAGTAAAACTAGATGACAAAAGTACAGTTAAACTTTCAAAGAAAGATGCTGAGAACATTGTCAAGAACTTAGAGAAACAGAAACCTGTTACTAGACTTCAAATACAGAAGGCTATGAGTAGGAATAAAAAAGGTTTTGAAAGGTTCGCGAAGATTCTAAATGTATAAATACATTATAGAGTTTAATAATAATATCGGGAGATAATAACATGAGTCTATGGGGCGCAACGGACGCAGAAGAGTCCAAACCAAAACACTTGAGTACCGCGGAAAAGAAAGAAGTATTTGCTTCCGAGAAAGGATGGGTAATCGAGGCTGGGTCTACACAAAGTGGAAACAGTAACACAGGTGCAACACCAATTGTATTAGTAGCAGGCGGAAGCTTCTCTACATTACTAGGTAGTGCAGATATAACAGAGATCGAATGGATTTCAACAGGATTTGATAAATCAGCAGGTGGCAACATTGACATCAGAGTAAGATTTAACGAATCAGTTGTAATTACAGGAACACCTCAATTTTTATTCACCAATCATACAGCATCAGCTCGTAATCTAACAGCAGATTACTTGTCAGGTTCAGGTACGAATGAGTTGATATTCAGAGAAACAATTGCAGCGAATAACGCCGCGACTAACGCTTCTGATGTTTTAAAAGTTGTCGCTAACCCTATGTCACTAAACAGTGGTACGGTTACAGATGGTGATAAAACAACATTAGGTTCAGTAACATTTAGTGCAGCAACGGGTGGATTTAGTTCTTTCCCAACTTCTGTATTAAGTCAACCAACTAATACAACACATACGACAGCAGCAGCTATCGGTGCAGTAACAGCTAAAGTTCATTCAGTAGTTATTCATACAGCTGGATCAGGACATTCAGTTAATGATGTTCTTACTATAGCGAATGCTTTCGGAACTGGTACTAACGCGACATTTAAAGTCACAGCAGTAACTAGT
>Ga0308016_10000421_pt1 | contig 21817 bp, 18 predicted proteins | sample Neamet233_FD_203129 | JGI IMG/M metagenome (GOLD analysis project Ga0308016, IMG submission 203129) | Marine microbial communities from water near the shore, Antarctic Ocean - #233 | ecosystem: Environmental > Aquatic > Marine > Unclassified | place: Southern Ocean | collected 2014-07-28
GTCGGTAATTGAGATTTACGTTGTCGAGCATGAGGTCACCTACTAGAGCACTGTTCCGACATACGCACGTGTTCCATTCGGTTTAGAAGGTTGTTACTATTTGGAAGGCAAATGCTCATCTGGAGCAGAAATATTTTGAAGACAAATAATGTGTTTTAGCGTTTCAAATGAACTTTTGAAGCAATTCGTGCGACCTCATCAACTGGAATCTCCATCAATCCATCAGCCATCTCCCACGGGAGAGCGGACGGGTCGAGGTTTTCCTCGACTTTGACTCGAATTCCGGAGATTGAACCCGATTGTTTGTCGAAGATAATATCGCGAAGAGTTCCAAGAAGTTGATTATGTGAGTCAATGACTTCCCGGCCAATAATTTCACGAGCAAAGACAGCCATACAATTCACTCCTCAGTTACAAGACAACCACGCCGATGCAGCACATCAATGCGTCGATTCAAGGAATCACCTCACATTGATTCCATTCCGAACCCAGTATCTCGATTACGCTTGATATTTGTGAGGCCTGATGTCAGCATAGTTTCCATCTTCTGATAGTACGCAAGCATTTCTGGGGTCACTGTAGGGCGAACACGCTTGATCGCTTCTTCGAAATGAGCCTTTGTGACCTTTTTCTTGTTTGCACGCATACAGATAAGCGCTGCTTCCCGGCATACTGATTCAATATCAGCACCGGTGAACCCGTCGAGTCCTCCGATAATATCCTTAAGCGAGAATTTTGATAACGGCATACCTTGGCTGTGAATGTTAAAAATTGTCTCTCGTGCACCAGCATCTGGTGGAGGGACGTGAAGGACACGCTCAAATCTGCCACTGCGCATGAGGGCAGGGTCAAGCATTTCCGGACGATTTGTTGCTGCGACAACGATGACACCATCGAGCGAATCGACACCATCCATACTTGCGAGTAGTTGATTGACGACTCGGTTACTCACATCACTGCCTTCGGTTCCTGATGAAGACCGTCGACTGGCAATGGATTCAAATTCATCCAAGAAGATGATAGCAGGTGCAGATTGCTTTGCCTTCTTGAAAATCTCACGCACGGCACGTTCGGATTCACCAACCCACTTGGAAATCATCTCAGGACCTTTGATACTGATGAAATTAGCTTGAGCTTCGTTAGCAATTGCTTTGGCAAGCAAAGTTTTACCAGTACCCGGTGCGCCGAACAGAACGATTCCTCGCGGAGGCTTAATGCCAAAGTGTTCGAATAATTCTGGCTTGGTGAGTGGCCATTCAACGGACTCTTTTAGACGGTCTTTGACTTCATCTAAGCCACCGACTTCAGCCCAAGTTACTTTAGGAATTTCAACATAAATTTCTCTTAATGCTGAAGGTTCAATATCCTTAATCGCTTCTCGGAAATCATCCATACGAACTTCCATCTTTTCAAGGACTTCCGGAGGTATCGTATCTTCTTCCAAATCCATTTCCGGGAGGTACCGTCGCAAAGCCTTCATTGCCGATTCACGAGCAAGAGCGGCTAAATCAGCCCCAACAAACCCATAGGTATTGTCGAGAACCCATTCGAGTTCAAAGTCATCTGAAATTGGCATTTGGCGGGTGTGAACATCCATGATTTCACTGCGACCTTCTCGGTCAGGGACGCCAATCTCGATTTCACGGTCAAAACGGCCAGGTCGACGTAGAGCAGGATCGAGGGCATCTCGGCGGTTGGTTGCACCGATGACCACGACATTGTCTCGCCCTTCCATGCCGTCCATGAGCGTTAACATTTGAGCGACAACTCGTCGTTCAACCTCTCCACTCACTTCTTCTCGCTTTGGGCAAATCGAATCAATTTCGTCGATGAAAATGATTGCTGGAGCATTTTCAGCTGCTTCATCAAAAATCTCGCGAAGTTGTTTTTCAGATTCTCCGTAATACTTAGAGATGATTTCGGGGCCATTGATACTCTTGAAATGCGCGTTAACCTCAGTGGCTACCGCCTTGGCGATCATGGTCTTGCCCGTTCCAGGTGGTCCGTGAAGAAGAACTCCCTTCGGCGGGTCGATTCCTAGGCGACGGAATAATTCAGGATGCTTGAGTGGAAGCTCGATCATTTCACGAACTTTTTGCAATTGTTGCCCGATTCCACCAATGTCTTCGTAGGTGATACCTTCTGTTTGGCCAGCATCAACATCGTCAACGGCTTCGTCTTTGATGACAATGTCGGTATCATTGGTGACTTTTACAATTCCTTTCGGAGTAGTTTGAAGCACAGCAAACGGTAAGGCTTCTGCGAACAATGTCATGCCAGGAATAAAAATCCGGTCACCTTGAACGACCGGCCGCTTCGATAATCCTCGACGAGCAAAACCTTCGATGCCAGGACCGAACTTGACTTTTTGTTTGTTGGCCATGACGGGTGAGAGAATGAGTTTAGTACATTCTTTGGCCTCAACTTTGCTTACCGTAACTCGGTCGCCGAGACTGACGCCAGCATTCTTGCGAATAATACCGTCAACGCGAATGATTTCCATCTTTGCGTCTTCGGGCCGACTGCGCCAATAGATGGCAGCAGTAGAGCGTTTTTCACCTTTGATTTCAACGATATCTCCGGGTTTCAAACCGAGATCATTTTCCCCTGAAATACGGGCTCTTCCATGGCCCACATCGGACGGAATTGCTTTGGATACACGCAAGGACATTGTTTTTTCATCTTTCGCCATACTTTCACTTCTCTTGATGAACTGTCGAGCCTATTTAATGGTGGCCTGACCGCCTCTTCTCTGTTCGTTTCCGCCGACCCCCTTTTAACCTTAAGTTAAGAATTCATGGATTTATTCGAGAATTATTTCGTTCGAAAGTGTCCATCAATTTCAAGAGGGGCGTTCCTTTGGGCATGTCATGGTTCATGTTCTTGAAACAGGTCTCGAATTCCTAGCTGCTGAAAATCCAAACGGAAAACCCTCCGTCAAAGGATACAATATCATCAATGGTCAACTGAGTTTGGCGAGTGACGGTGTGACTTTCACTTCGATTAACCCAGCAATTCTCAACGACACACTTGGAGAATTCCCCCTCTCGACCAAAGCCGACGTCAACGCTGCTCTCGACGCTGCTCATGCCGCTTTCCCAGCATGGGCCGCAACTCCTGCGCCAACCCGTGGTCAAATCATCGGAAACATGGGCCGTTTACTCATGGAACACAAAGATGCAATTGTAGCACTTGAAACACGTGAAATTGGTAAAACTCTGAAAGAAGCTGCAGGTTCGGTTCAAGAAGCAATTGATACTTGTCTCTTTTTCCAATCCGAAGGACGCCGTCTTTACGGTCAAACAGTCAACTCAGAATTGCCTGATAAGGAATTGTTCACCTACCGTCGACCACTCGGCGTGTGTGGAATTATTAATGCATGTAACTTCCCTGCTGCAGTACCTTTCTGGAAGATGATTCCAGCTATTATGTGCGGAAACACCTGTGTGTGGAAAAGTCCACAAGATGCACCACTTCTCTCCTTTGCTCTTGCACGTATTATGCACCAGTCTGGATTGCCAGATGGCGTCATTAACTTGGTTCATGGCAAAGGCAGCGGTGCAGGTCAATTCTTAGTCGATGCAGTCGATGAAGGTCGAGTCAACAAGATTTCGTTCACCGGTTCAACCGAAGTCGGAAAGATGATCGGGGAAGTCTGTGGACGAAACTTAGTTTCTTGCTCACTCGAACTCGGTGGTAAGAATCCATTAGTCGTCATGCCAAGTGCCGACCTCGATAATGCGGTAGAAGGCGCCTACTGGGGTGCTTTTGGAACAGCAGGACAACGCTGCACCTCCCTCGGGAATTTGATTCTCCACAAGGATATCTATGATGCATTCATGACGAAATTCATGGCGAAAGTCGAATCAACAACCATTGGTGATTCTCTTGCACACGATGGTGTATTGTATGGTCCAATGTTGTCGGAAAAATACGCAAAAGATTTCCTCAAGGGTGTTGAGATGTGTAATGCATCTGGAGCCAAGCAAATTTTCGGTAAAGGTCGAATCACCAGCGATAATAAACCCGCAAACTTCCTTGGCACTGCGGAGGATGGCGTCTTCATGTGGCCTCACGTATTCACCGAAGTCACCGAAGGCATGGAATGTTTCAACGAAGAGGTCTTTGGTCCAGCAGTGACAATCTGTAAAGCAAATGATTTCGACCACGCTCTTCACCTCGCTAACGCAAGTCCCTACGGCTTGTCGTCGGCCATCTATACCAACGACCGGTTGGAGGCTTACCGCTACAAGACTGGAATCAAGGCTGGAATGACTGGAATCAATAACTCAACAACCGGAGCAGAAGCACATTTGCCGTTTGGTGGTGTCAAAGGTTCAGGAAATGGAACTCGAGAATCTGGAATTTGGGTGATTGAAGCGTATTCTTATTGGCATGCAGTCAATGACGAACTCTCAGGAAAACTTCAACTCGCTCAAATGGATGTTGAAGACGTCGAGATGGCAGAAACCGAAGTTGATTGGACTCAATTGGCTTGATGCTTTTTCTTATTGTCTCCATTCTGAAACCGTACTTCAAATATGAACAGACATCGATGCTCTGCATTGGAGTGTTTGATATGCCGTCTATCTTCCTTGTGAGTGATGAAACTGATCTGAGTTTCATAGAGCGTGTTGAACAGGCATATCTTAATTGTGAAAACATCTCTCGTAACGCATCTTCATCCTTTTTCCGTTCATTTCGGCACCTTCCTGAATCAAAAAGAAAGTCTGTCAATGCACTTTACGCCTTTTGTCGTCGTGTCGATGATATTGTCGACGGAGATTGGTTACCTGAAGGAGAACTAAGTCACTTGGATTCATTGACCGAAAAGCATTGTCAAGAAGTACTGGAGCAGCGAACCTTCAATCCGTTGTATTCGAAAGAAGAGCATTTCCTTCGACTTCGAGCCTTACTTTCATTTCGAGAAAATTTGAACCAAATAGAGGCCGGTGTGAAAATGACTGATCCGATGTTCATAGCACTTGCAGACACTTTGAATCGATACCCAATTGAAATTGTTCATCTTCACGAACTCATTAACGGTATGGAGGATGATTTGTTTGAAACAACCTACGAACGTTTTGAAGATTTGCGCCGCTATTGCTACCGTGTAGCATCAACTGTTGGTCTCTGCTTAATCGAAATATATGGCTACACGGATCCAAATGCCCGCCGTCACGCCGTGGAAATGGGTATGTTCCTTCAATTGGTCAATGTATTACGAGATGTTCAAGAGGATTTGGTCAGAAACCGAGTCTATATCCCCTCTGAAGAGTTAGCCAAATTTGGAATTACTCAAGCTGATTTACATGACTCGACCCTTGCTGGAACAAAGGCGTGGCAAAATTTCATGAGCTACTACATCGATCATATTCATGCACACCGAAAAAACGCACTTGGACTCTTACCTCTGCTCGATAAAGATGCTCGTCACTCTCCTCGCCTGATGTGCACAGCATACAGTGCAATCCTGAGTGAAGCAGTTCGTCGAAACGGCGATGTGCTCAGTCGACGTTTATCTTTGAATTTATTTCGTAGAATACAACTTGCATTTTCGACCTTACTTTATCCAAACTTAGACTGAACTTTAATCTCTGAATGGGAATTTAGATACATTCTCAAGAAGTTGAGAACTCACTCTTGACTCCGAATTGACTTACCTGTGGATGTTGAAATTAGTCATTCCATTTACCCAAGGCGTCGCGAAGAGCAGGCTCAAGTGTGGCATACTGGAATTCATAGCCACTCTCGATCAATCGGTTTGGAAGAACTTTAGAACTATCAGTCGCAAGTGTTACACCCATTTTGCCGAGTAGGAACCAGATTCCAAACGTTGGAACAGGAATGAATGAAGGCCGCCATAACACCTTGCCTAATATTTTGGCAAATGTTTTTTGCCGAACTGGAGTAGGCGAACTGAAATTGTAGACTCCATCGCATTCTTTAGTCATCATGACGTGATGAATGCCATAGACTTGGTCGTCCATGGCCATCCACGAATACCATTGCTTACCCCAGCCAATTGGCCCACCTGCACCTAATTGGGTAGGAAGGAGCATTTTCTTTAGCGCCCCACCGGTTGCATCGAGCACAAGACTCGTGCGGCAGTGGATTGTACGAATCCCTGCATCGCGAGCAGGTTGGGCAGATTGTTCCCATGCGTCACAAATATCAGGAAGGAAACCTTCACCTCGTGGAGATTCTTCAGTGAGTTCTTCGTCTCCTCGGTTACCGTAGAAGCCAATAGCACTCGCAACGATAAACACCTCAGGTTTCTTTTCCAGTTGAGCGATGGTTTTGGCTAAGAGTTCTGTACTCTGTGTTCGACTTTCACGTAGGAGTTCCATACGTTTCTTTGTCCAACGTTTGTCGCCAATCCCCGCACCTCCAAGATGAATCACAGCATCAAAACCTTCGAGGTCTTGTGGATTGATTACACCTTCACTTGGCTTCCATTGGATTTGATTCTTACCTGGTGTGCCGCGAACTAAGCGCCAGACCTCATGATCTGCAGTGTCGAAAAAGGCAATCAATTGTCGGCCAATAAGGCCGGAAGAGCCTGCGATGAGGATGCGTTTCCGATCCATGTGCGCGAAATCCTTGTAGCGCTTGGCATCTTTCGTGAGTCGTATTTCACGTGCACGAAACATACGGGTGAGGCGACGTTTGATACTGCCTCCTCCAAAGATTCGACCTAAAACACCCATCGGGAGAGTGTACTCGACATGATCGTCGACTCGGCACGTACCGTCTTCAGTTTCCACAAAAGAGTGAACATGGTGCCATGTCTTGAACGGTCCACTGATCATTGTATCTTCGAAGGCATGAGGTGGATTGTAGCCTGAATGCTCGGCAATCCATTTCATCTTAATTGGACCCATTGGGAATTTGAATGTTAGCCGTGAGCCGTTTTCAAGCGAAGAGCTTTCTCCAACTTGTTCTGCAGTTTCCCATGGTGGCATCAATCGTCGAAACGCACCTTTTCTCTCATGCCAGGCAAATGTTTCTTCTACATTAGTTTCAACTTTGGTCGTGTGATTATATTCCATGGGTTCACCTCATTATCGGAATTCTTGCAAGTACGGTTTAAGGTCGAACTTACGACGAGTATTTGCAGATGACATATAGCGTATTTTCCCAAATATCGCTCGTTCAGGCCCCCATGCACGGTCATGTCGACCAAGAACCCAGAAGATACCTGTATAGGAATTCGGGTCTCGGCCATCCAGTGCATAACGATCATTGAGTTCAATCATCCAATCTGCAGCATCTTGTGGGGTTGGTGCCCATTCGAGAATACGCTTACCCCAAAGCATACGCAAGTAGTTGTGAATTATTCCATCTCGAGTCAGTTGCCGCTGCGCTGCATTCCAAATTTCATCGTGAGTATCAGCCTCTTCGATTTGCTTGAGGGTGTATTGACCGCGTTCATCACTGGCATGTTCCATCAATGTGGTTTGTGCCCAATTTGGGAGTGATTCGTATTTGTTATGATTCGGATTGTGATAGGCATTATTGAACCCAAGTTCACGCCATGTGATGATTTGGTCAAGGAAACTTTCGACAGCAGGTTCGAGATTCCACCATCCTTCTCGCGAACCTTTTCGCGGCATTTGAATAGTTTCAGGGTCCCAGCCGTTGGATTGGAGTATTTGTTGAACCATCTCAATCGTAGAGATGTAGCCGAAATGGAGCCATGGTGAAAGTCCACTGGTTGCTGGATTACTGACAGCATTACGGTCATCAGCATAACGAGTCAAACGGTTTGCTAGGAACTCATGTAACATCCGAACACTCGTACTTCGCCCGCCTCGGGCTTGTGCTACAGCGGGTATAGAATGGTCAATATCGATTGTCGATAATGCTTCACGGCCAGCACTTCCATTCTCTCCGACCCGCCACAACCATTCGTATGGAGTCACATGAACATCCCATTGGGAGGAAAGTTGTTCGAACAACTCGTCGTTCAACCACAAATCTTGGTCTTTTGGAATCGGATGGAATTGGGGCCAAGTGTCCATGCATTCAACAAAACGCTGATGGACAAAACGACGGAAACCATGGGCAGTTGGATAAGCACGGTCTGTCCATGACATCGGGAACACACCATTTGAATCGACAGCAACCATTCGACGCTCAGTCGAACGGCTTGCATGGTGGACTGCTTTCAATGGGAAATAGGTTGGGAAGTCGTCGGTAATGATCATCACAGCTTCTTGTGAGAGGTCGTGAAGTTTCCCCTTCTGACCACTCAATGGAGTTTCAACCCATGGGATGTAGCGAATGTTATTGTCTTTGAAAATCCGAATGTTTTCGAGCATACCCTGTATCATAAAAGTACATATTCTGTCATTTGAAAATTCATGACTGGTTGAAATCTCTTCCAAAACCAGCAAAGGGACATTATGTTGAACGGCCATGTCAGCAGCATACTCTAATGCAGCATTGCAGTTAAATCTACGATTTGCAATCATCCAATATAGAATGTATTTGCCTTCAGAATTCATGGGGTTGTTGTTGCAGGAGCGAACACGTTCTACCAACCTCGAATTCATGATTTCCCCCCCCAAGTTTCCGGAAGTGTGTGCAACATGTAAGGGTGACCTTGAACTGGTTGATAATCGATAGTTTGCAGAGTCTGATTAGAATTTACGGCTGAAATCGCCATAGAATGCATTGCGTCACTGATCCAATTCAAGTCGTCAAAATCATCAGCATGTATGAACCGTGTTTCCAAGACTTCTTCTCCTGGGGCTGGAGTTTGGTCTTCATGCAATTCAACCAAGTAGGCAATGAATATCGCTGGAATTCCTTCCATCAATCGTTCACGAATTGCTTGTACTCCAATAATTCGACCTTCTACCAAGCATTCCTCGGAGAGTTCTCGTAATGCCGCATGACTTGGCAATTCGTTTTCATTGACGTATCCTTTCGGAAGCCCCCAACAACCCTTGTAACGGCCATGTGCTTCTTTGACCAGGAGAATGCTGCGAGCTTTACGGACGATAGCCGCAACTCCCACATCACATTCTACGGTGTGCATGTTCCAGCGTTTTGATGGCGATGTTATAAAGAAGTGTTTTTGACATTTCAAGGTTTGATACACTGCTTTATATCCGAACCGAATTATGTTACTTTATGCAGCAACAAAGGACTCTTGCCCAGAACATCGAATCTGATGCAGTGTTGCCTACTGAGTATGGTAATTTCCGAATGAGAGTCTTTGTTGATTCACAAGGTGCAGAGCATGCACTCCTCTCGATTGGACTTGAGGATTTTTCTAAAGCACCCTTGGTGAGAATACATTCAGAGTGCCTCACAGGTGATGCATTTGGATCACTCAAATGTGACTGTGGCCCTCAACTCAAATCTTCTATGGCCCAAATTCAAGAAGAAGGATGTGGGGCGATACTCTACATGCGTCAAGAAGGACGCGGCATCGGTCTCAAAGCAAAGATACAAGCGTATGCTCTCCAAGAACAGGGCCTGGACACGCTTGATGCTAACCTTGCCCTCAATTTGCCAGCCGATGCACGTGAATACGATTTCTGTGCCTTCATGTTGAAGAAGGTCGGTGTTGAAACCGTTCGTCTCATGACCAACAATCCCCTCAAAGTTGAAGGTCTTCGCTCGAACGGTATTGTAATCGAAAAGCGCCTGCCTCATATCACAGGTCGATGCCAAACCAATAAGCACTATCTTTCTACAAAAGCAAAGCGAATGGGGCATTTAATTCCAGAACAAGTATAGTATGAGTTAACATGCAAGACAGGCGAGGGACAATCATGGCAAGTAAACTCGTAGGTCAGTTAGCACCGAATTTCACTTTATTGTCAACCACCGATGAAAAAGTTTCTCTGGCGGATTACGACGGGAAATGGAAAGTCTTGTTTTTTTACGCCAAGGACGGCTCACCAACCTGCAAGCGTGGATGTCTTACTTTCAAAGAACAATATGATTTGTTCCAGTCACTCACCCCTCCGGTAGAAATTATTGGAATCAGCCAAGACTCACTCGAAGACCACCGCCGTTTCAAATCCGAACATGCCCTTCCCTTTTCTCTTTTGAGTGACCCCGAGCGTGAAGTTGCAGGCGCCTATGGTGTGCCACTTCATCTTGGAATATTCCCTACGAAGTCTTCATTCCTGATTGGGCCTGACCGAACGGTTCACTATTGCTATGATTGGCTATTCCGTCCACGGCGTCACGTCGCTCGAATCCTGGATGCATTCAGTGCGCTTTCTTCCGGAGGGAGGATTGAATGAATTGGGCAGAGTTATTTCAGGATGCAGGGCTTTCTGAACGTGAGGCTCGTTCAGTTGAAATTCTATCATCTTCAAAAGAACTCAAAGCAAGTGAATTAGCTAAAAAAATCGGAACCAATCGTTTAGACGCATACAATTCGCTCTCCCGATTGACTGAAATCGGATTGGTCAATGTAACTGCTGACCGTCCAATGCGTTTCTCTTGCCCTTCTTTACCTGTATTATTCAAACGTCTGATTAAAGATCAAAGAGAACGAATTGACAGAACCAGTGAATCGTTCGAAAAACTCATGTCAGGGGTAAAGTCTGATTATGAGAACGAGGAAGAATCCACTTCAGATGAAACAAATGCACGTTTTGCTGTTCTAAAAGGCCGAGAACATATTCACAAGAAGATTGCGAACTTTGCAGATGAAGCAGAAGAACGCCTCGTCCTCCTCTTGGGCCGCTTTGGAATTTTACATCTTTGTCGATCTTCTGGGCTTGAAGAAGTGAATTCAGCAGCTCAAAGAGGTGTTGTTGTTACGGTTCTTGCTCAACTTGACCGCCGTACGATTCGATTCTACGATCAACTTGACGAAGCGATTGAAGTTCGTCACACAGATGAAATTAGTTCACTTGGCGTTCTACAAGACACGAATCAAGTGATTCAATTCCTTCACGTCGAAGAGAACCCCGTTGGCAGAGGTCGTGAGGATGCTGCGTTAGTGATTCATTCAGATGTGTTCAGTGCTTCTCATTCGGACTTTGTCTCTGCCATCTGGAGTAAGGCTGTTGATTTTGAAAGTGCCAAAAAGCGGTTCACTGAAGAACGAATTGTCGATCCACTTCGATTGACCGTCGGCCAAGGATCATTCCTCGATCAATTCCGAGATGCGCTGGGAGTAAATACAGAATTACCTGAAGGAGATGTACCTTTCAATCCAAAATCTTTCTTAGCCTCAACACGAGAGATAAACCAAGCACGTGCAGCACTCCAAGACGGGACGGTGCAAAGTCTCAATCAACTCGGTATTGATTTCAATACAATGTTGCGCCAAGTCGGTCAACGAATTGGAGAGGAATTAACATTTAGTTTGAGAAAAATCGAAGGCCATGTTGAATTCCTTAGCGAACTTATGGATTGGTGGGAACATGCTGGTTTGGGTGAATTGAATTACGACAGTGATCCATTCTTCCATATTGTTGTCAAACTTGCTCATCCTGCTGAAATGGAGAATGGAGATTCACTCCCTCTTTGGGAACTCGATGATGGGATTATCGAAGGCGCGTTGATGGCACGATACCCGACCACCGGAAATGTGCGAATCCGTCGTGAATCATTCGAGGGCGAAGATGGGCCATCATGGCGCTATACCTTGATTTTCATCGATGAAGAACCAGATGAACATTCTGATTGAGAAACACGCTTTGATAAGTTCTCCTTCTCAGCCAAAGGTATGCGAATGCTGACTTTCTTTCGATTTATGCGCCAAATTCTGCGCAAGAAGCCGGCAGACCTTGACTGGATTCAACGGCAAGGCCTTATCGCAGTAAAACTCGCTCAAATTTTTGCTTTGCGTCCTGATTTACTCGGTGTTGAGAAATGCCAGCAATTGCAACAATTGTACCAGCACGCTGCCTCAATTGAATCCGAAAATTTGCACAAAACAATTGCTGTAAAAGCACCAGCAGGTTTTGCTGATGCGTTTGATTTTATCGATGATGAACCTTTGGCTGCCGCTTCAGTTGGTCAAGTTCATCGAGGTCGCTTGAAATCGGGTGAAGAAGTTGTCATTAAATTCATCAAGCAAGCAAATGCAGTCGAATTCAAAAAAGAAGTAGTTCGTATGCGAAGATGGCTGCGTATTTTCCTAATTTTCGCTCCTAAATTACGTAAAGTCGGTAATCCAATGGCACTCATCAATCACGTTGCAGACTACACGCTGCGTGAACTTGATCTTCGTAACGAAATCAAAGGCGCAGATGAGTTAAAGGAAATTCAAACTTCCGTCTCAAAGGATTTTGATATGCCCTTGTTAAGATTTCCAATCTACTATCCAGAGCTCTCGAATCAAGATATTCTTGTCTCAGAGTTTATCGAAGGTATGTCGCTTGAAGAAGGCATAGAAACCAAGTCATTGAGTTGGGATTTCCTACTGCAGTTTTTCCGGATACATGGCGCCTATCTCTTTGGTATCGGTACCTTCCATGGAGATTTACATCCAGGGAACTGTATTATCGATCGCGACGGCAAATTTGTCTTTATCGATAACGGTGCGATTTGTCATGCACCACAGCATGTGGCCCATTCCTTGTTCACTTTTTTCGACCACCTCTCCCGACAAGAGCGTCATGAAGCATTCACTGCTTTACTCACTATGACCGAGTTACCTCCTAACAAAAAGAAATTAGAAAAGTACTATTCGACTATGGAAGAAATTTACCATGACTTTGAACTCAAACCCGTTGGAGAACAAAGTTTGACTCGTATTATGATGCGAACCGTTCGAGCAGCGGTTGAACACGCAGGAGCCCATTTTGGGGAAGAGGCGTTCCCAATTATTCGAGCACTCATGTATCTTGATGGATTGGTCATTCGCACCCACCCTGAAGCACTTCTCATACAATCTATGGGACCTTTTTTGGAAGAATTCAAATCCAAATTAAACATTTGAGGCGGTTCGATGGTACAATCGGTAGCTGTCATTGGAGCAGGATTAGCTGGTTTACGATGTGCCCTTCTCCTCAAAGAAGCAGGAATTGATGTTCAGGTCTTTGAACGAGAGCACCATGTAGGGGGTCGAATGAAAACCGAAAAGGTTGACGGCTTCTTGCTTGACTACGGTTTCCACGTCATGCAAACCGCTTATCCAACTTCTCAAAGAGCATTTGATTTTGAACAACTCGATGTTCAAGCATTCGAACCAGGAGCAATCATTGTTCAAAAGAAAAAGAAGAAGGCTAAGTTTTGGCGAATGGCAGATCCGTTTCGAAGGCCAATACAGGGCGCTCTGAGTGGTATGAATCGCTTTGCCTCTCCCTTTGACCTCCTGCGCGTCGCACGCCTCCGTTTTGCCGTGACAAAAGGCAAGACGGAACAAGTGTTTGAAGGGGGAAACAAGGACACTCTTTCCTACTTGAAGCAGCAAGGGTTCTCTCAAAGCATAATCGAACGGTTTTTCCATCCACTTTTCACCGGTATTTTTCTCGAAGATGACCTGCGGACAAATGAACGAATGTTTCGTTTTGTGTTTCGAATGATGTCGAAAGGGAGCATGGTGCTGCCACGCGAAGGTATTGTCGCTGCGCCAAATCAACTCGCTCAACGGCTGGGAGCAGACCGTATTCACTTGAATTCCGATGTCTCAATCGTCGATGACACCACTCTTGACATCAATGGACAAACCAAATCATTTGATGCAATCGTTCGGGCCTACAATGCCAATCAAGTCAATGAAAAGCGGCATGTATGGACGTTGCACTTTGATGCTGAACAATCACCTCTCAATAGCCAGCATGTCTTACTCAATGGGGATGTCAAAATCAATGACGGTCTCATCGCCCATCTTGCCGTGCCTTCCGATGTCCAACCGGGATATGCACCCGCTGGGCGTTCGTTAGTGACCATCACAGTTGTTGGAGGGCGAGCAGATTCACTCGGACTCAAAACTGCTCCTGAAATCGAAAAGGCGGTTCGAAAGGAAGCCAAACTTTGGTTTCCAGATACTTCATTGAATTGGCAATTGTTAGCCATCCAACACATCGAACACGCCCTTCCTGAAGTTGGCAGCGAGCGCCCTCTTCTAGCCACGCCCCAAAGTCAAGGTTTCGAATGTGGTGACCACATGCTTCACGGTAGTGTAGAAGGGGCGTTGCTGTCAGCCGAAGCGGTTGCAAACGCTGTTGTCGTCCATCTCCGGGATTGATTGTATGATGGACCTCAGTACTCCCTCCTTTCAAGGCGGCTTTGCGCGACGAATTCTTGCTGCCTCTGAACCTGTTGCTGCATGGGTATGGGTGAGTTATGATCAACTCAACCTCGAACTTTTGAAGGGGATTCAAGAGCGAATAGGGTCCATCGGAATTCTCTTGATAGAATCTGAAGCGAAAGGACGGTCGCGACCATACCATAAACAAAAACTAGCCTTTGTGCTCTCAAACCTTCGTCATTTTGCATTAGAAGTTCAAGCGAGCGGCTACCAAGTTCGTTACATTGTTTCGAAAGAGGGTTATTCACAAACGCTGTCTTCCTTGCGTGGTGAATTGGGTGTAATCCATTGCATCGAACACGCTGAACGCTCCACCCGCTTTGAAGTTCAACAACTTGTGGAGCAAGGTGACCTCATCGTTCACCCGCATAGCGGTTGGTTAACGCCTCAAGCATGGTTTACCGACGCAGTTGGAGAACAGCCTCCATTTCGAATGGACCCATTCTACCGAACTGTTCGTAAGAAAACTGGATGGCTTATGCAAGACGGCCAACCAATGGGTGGAAAGTACAGTTTTGATGAAGCGAATCGTCATCCCTGGAAAGGCGACCCACCAGCACCCCCTACGCCCACCTACAAAGTGGATGAAATTGATGGTGAAGTGGCGGTAATCATCGATCGTGTATTTTCAGAACATCCTGGCAGAGTTGATATGAGTCAACTTCCAACTTCGAGCGCTGACATCGAACAAGCACGAATGTTTGCCGTACAATGCTTGGCTCATTTTGGCACCTATGAAGATGCGATGTCAACCGAAAGTCGTGGCCTGTTTCACACCCGTCTAGCTTCACTGATCAATCTTCACCGGATTATGCCCATACAGGTGATTCACCTTACCTTAGAAAGTACGGCTGAACTCAACAATGTGGAAGGCTTTCTCCGACAGTTGATTTGGCGTGAGTACGTCCATCACATCCATGCAGTCACGGACGGGTTCAGAACTCTCGAGGTTAACCGTTCACCTTCGCGACGGGATGCGAATTGGTTCAAATCAGCTCCATTGGGCAATGAACTACATCCCAACCACCTTGAACAAAACTTCCCTCTCCCCCAAGCCTACTGGGGACAGAAAAGCGGTTTGGCATGTTTAGATGACTCGGTCGCTTCTGTCATGGACGAAGGGTGGACCCATCACATACCGAGACTCATGGTGTTGAGCAATATTGCGCACCTCATTGATGTCCATCCAAGAGAACTTACCGACTGGTTCCACATCGCGTTTATTGACGCTTATGATTGGGTTGTGGAACCCAATGTGTTGGGCATGGGGACCTTTGCGCTTGGTTCAGCAATGATGACAAAGCCCTACATTGCGGGCTCTGCCTACATCAATCGAATGAGTAATCACTGCAAAAAGTGTGAGTTCCATCCGAAGAAAACCTGTCCTATTTCTCGTTTGTATTGGGCTTACCTTGACCGTCATTCACCAGCGTTTGCAGGTAATCATCGTCTTTCTATGGCGATGAAAAATGTCGCAAAAAGGAGTGATGAACAACGCCACCTCGATCACCAGACCTTCTTGATGGTTCAAGACGCATTGGCGAACGGTCGTACCTTGCACCCCGATGAACAGTGAATCATCGATGAGGCACTTGGCAAGTGGGACAGTGGTCAAGTCTACGCCCACCATATCGGAGTCGAACGATCAATGTTCCACATTTGAGACATGGTCGGTCATTGCGGCAAAACACATAATGGCGCCATGTTCGTCTTGGCTCACCTCGTTGTTTACTTGCTTTGGCTACATCCTCGGGGACGGTGACTCCACCTGTTTGATACGCTTGTACCGTGACGCTTTTGATTGCATGAGCCCATTTCTTCAGCGTGGCCTCCGGCACATCGCATGGCCGGTCGTCAGGGTGAACGCCTGCTGAAAATAGAATTTCAGACCTCAAATAATTGCCCAAGCCAGCAAAACTGCGTTGTTCTAACATCAAAGTTGCACCTTTTTTCCGGAAGCATTTTTTCGATGAAAGTTGAGCATACAGGTCGTCTTCTGTAACGTTCTCGTTCAGTACATCAGGTCCAAGCTTGGCCAAGAACGCATGCAGAGGCTCTTCTGCGGTAGGGAACAAATCAATGTCTGTTGCAGACCATAATCGAACCGCATGTTTTTCTGTGCAGAGTTCGGCCCGTAGAGTTCGTTTCATCCGGCTCACAGTGGATACCAAGTTGACCGTCCATCGTCCGTACAGTTGATTATGGCTGTACATTGTCCAACCGTTCTCAAAGCGAATCAACATTGCCTTTGCTTGACTTGTCACATCGACGACAATTTGATCTTGAATCAAATGTTCACGACCAATGAATGTCGTGTACGGAAGATTGCAGTGCTCAATCCTTCGACCGATTAAGGCCTTGCCCAAACGATCAGCGGCTCTCCGAATTTCTGGTCCCTCTGGCATGTATCTAAATTGAACAATGCACCTATCAAGATATGTTTGAACGAACCGATGAAGAAAAGAGCAACCACCTTCAGCGACCACCATGGCGCAGGAGGTTCAGATGCTCGGAACGGGCAATGCCTTCCTTCCTTACGGGCGTTTCCACTCCTTTGCGATGATTGATGGCAAACATGTGATTGATTGTCCTCCAACTGCGATGTCGAGTTTACGTCGAGCTGGTGTACCTTTGAGTGATATCGAAACGATTTTCATCACGCATATCCATGGAGACCACGTCTTTGGGTTTCCCTTCTTTTTACTTGAACGACGGTATATTTCGGACAGAGAAATGCAACAACCTCTGACTGTTGTTGCTGCGGAAGGGGTGAAAGAACATTTGTGGCATTTATGTGAATTGGCTTATCCTGATAGCCTTGAGGAAATCTTTGCCACCGTCGAATGGAGAACGGAGCTAGAAGGAACCCTCTCCTCTGGTTTGACTTGGAAACGCTTCCGTGTCCATCACGATGAATCGGTCGACCCGTATGGTTATCATTTCAATGCAGGTCAATTCGGTAGTTTTGTCCACAGTGGAGATTCGGGACCTTGCGAAACCTTGCACAATGAAATCCTCTCGGCTGATATGGCCATTCTTGAGATGGGTTTGCCGGAATGGGTTGATTCAGACCATCATCACAAACCCTCAGATATTCAATCTCTTGCTGAACGGGCTGAACACATCCCTCTCATCATCACGCATACTTTTATCGATCAACCGGGTGTCAATCCGAATCCAACGGTTACAGATGCCTACCCAATCCATCCAAAAAACGTCCATCATGCTGAAGACGGTCTCCAGTTAATTCTTGAATCACAAGGTTGGGTTTTCCAAACCAAAAAGTAATCTGAGATTATCTTCGGTGAAAATAGCCGGAATACATCAAGGTTTTATGTTATTTTTACAAGAAAATGCATTTAAACCCCGGCCCTTTATAATGTATAAAAAATTTATTCGATTGAATCAAATCCTTGCCACCATCTGCCTTCAACGGTCATACTTATGAGGGGGACTCGGACTAACGCACATTATCGCGCATTGCCGTATCAGCATCTGTTCGATATTGCAATTAAGAAAGAGGCTACCGACATGAAGAGAAACATTTTCGACGATTTTCTTTCTCGTCAAACTCTGTTCATCAACAAGGAAACCCTTCGCCATGATCACTTGCCTCAACACCTCCCTCACAGGGAAAAAGAAATTGAAGCGATTGCGTTCAATTTGGTTGAAGCGTTGAATGGACAAATCCCATCGAACATGACTTTGTATGGTGTGACTGGTGCTGGGAAAACGGCCGTAACAAAATACGTCTGTAATCAACTCGAAGAGAAAGGTGCCGAAAAGAACCGTCACGTTCGTTCCATTATGGTGAATTGCCGACAAATTGACACACAATATCGGGTGTTAAGCCACCTTGGTAATTCGCTTCGTGAAGAACATGAACTCGATGAAATCCCGTTCACTGGCTGGCCAACAGACCGAGTGTTTGGGGAATTGGTTCGCCGTATGGACAAAAAGGGTGGAGTCTACATCATTGTTCTCGATGAAATCGATCATTTAGTTCGAAAAGCAGGCGATGACCTGTTGTATAATTTGACAAGCCTCAACGCATCACTCAAATCAGCCCGAACCTGCGTGATTGGAATTTCCAATGACCTCAAATTCACTGATTTCCTCGACCCTCGAGTTCGTTCAAGGCTCGGACAATTGGACATCGTGTTCAATCCATATGATGCTGAACAACTTCAAGATATTTTGCGACAACGCTCTGAGGGTGCGTTGAAAGAGGAAGTTCTCGATGACGGTGTCATTGCATTGTGTGCAGCACTTGCTGCCCAAGAACATGGCGACGCTCGTTGTGCGCTTGATTTACTTCGAGTCTCAACAGAAAAAGCTGAGCAAAATGGTGACTCGACAGTTGCCCAACGTCACGTTCGAATGGCCCAACATCAAATCGAGCGAGACCAAATGGTTCCGGTCATTTCATCATTGCCGAGTCAGCAAAAACTCGTTCTTGCTTCTGTTCTTTTGAATGAAAAGAATGGCCTTCGTAATATTCAGACTGGTGAAGTATACGATGTGTATCAACAAGCTTGCCGTTACATCGGACATAATGCGTTAACACAACGCCGAGTATCTGGATTGATTTCAAACCTCGATATGCTCGGTCTCATCACCGCTCGAACAATCAGCAAAGGACGGTATGGTCGCTCAAAGCAAATTAATTCCTGTATCCCACTAAACGTTGACGCTCAGTCTATTATGACTGAATCTGAACCCGAAATGGAAGAAGTATTTACCCGTCCTTATCGTCACCAAACCCGACTTTGAGGCGTGAGATTGGAAAAAAAGACAAATCTTGATGCTTCGGTGTTCTTATATCCAAAAGGCAGGTGGGCGAGTTCATGAGCACAGAAGAGAGCGACCCTTCCAACAGTGTAGTTTCGATACTATTGAATCCTTCTCGAACTATGGCTAACTGGTATGTTGGCTTTGGAATGTTTGGAATATTCCTTGCAATTCTCAATATATTTGGCTTGATTCATCCGAACTGGCACGTTTCATGGGGTGGTATGTTTACCCTTGAAGCAACCAATGCGGCTTTTGAGCCGAAGTCTGAATCGATCCAGTTTGTTCTTTCTGATGCAGTTTTCGTCGGCCTCTGTGCGGCGATTTCTGCACTGGGTATCCGGACAATTGGTAATGATGAATTCGGTCTTGCTGGTTGGTTCAAAGGAATAGTCATCAATGATACATGGCCTGCTTTGGTCGACCCAGATATTGGCGGTTGGAACAAACTCTTCGGAGCTTGGTCTCTCTTGCTCGGAATCGTGTTTTACTTCTTCTACGGAATTGTTTACACCGGCTGGATTGACATCGGTGTTTATTCGATAAGCATTGCACTCATTGCATTTGGCCTTGCGCTTTTGATGGCAGTCAATGCACCAGAAGGCAACGACAACTTGGATTGAATTACTTCTGTTTTTTCCCAAACAGTTTGGTGTGACCATTTTTAGCATACAGTGCGTCTGCCATACCCAAAAACAATCCCTGCCATAATGCGATACTCCATCGTAGCGTGAGGTTCCTGATTTTGAAAATTGTCAACAGTGACCACTTCCCTTGTTTGATCGCACCTCGGTTGACGACACCGAGAGGTCCCCGCCAGAGGATGAATTCATGAATCAGTAACAATCCAACAGTTCCCAGTAAAAGTCGAGTCTGCCACCATGTTTTTGCTACTTCCCACGTCCAATCAGGTTGAGTGAGGAAAGAGAAGAGAAAGGGAATCCCAGATACGAGCATCATAACCCAGAGTGGGAAGATGACCAGGACAAAGGACGAACTACCGATGAAATCGAGGTCAGGTCCAAGTCTTTTCCTCCGTGGATAGTGGCGTACGATCCGCATATGGGCTCGGGCATCGCGCCTTCGTTTTGCTAAGAACCGTGAAGATTCGGTTTCCGGGACGTGATGTACAACAGCATCAGGTGCATAGACAATGACCCCGCCATTTGCGATGAGTCGTAGACTGACCTCCATATCTTCCGCATGATACCATTCCGGGTTGAAACCACCAATCTCAAGCAAATGTTCTCGTTCAAACATGGAACAAGGCCCATTTGCCAAGCTGGTTAGTCGTGGTCTCGAGCGGTATTTAGTGGCGATTTCAACTGAACGCACACGGCTCACCACATCACCTGCATGCTCAAAGACGGTACGACCAGTAACCGCCACGATCTTTTCTTGCTGGTCAATCGGTTGGATTTCAAGAACCATGTTGGTGATCCAATCTGGTTCTGGGCGAACATCGATATCGGTTATCGCAACCCATTCCCCTTTCGATTGCTTGACCGCCAATTGACGCCCAGCAGAGAGTCCCTTGGCGTCTTGTGTGAATATTCGGATTGGTATTTCTCCGTCCTCATCATGCCAAGCCAGCAATTTTTCCTTTGAACCATCACTGGAACCATCATCTATTGCAATAATTTCCAACGGCCTGTAGGTTTGAGAAGTGAGAGCTTCTAAACACCCATCGACCCAATCTATGCCATCACGGACACATACAGTGAGACTCACCATCGAATTTCCATTCTTCACTCTACCACCTCGAAGAGGGAGAGGAGATAGCGGCATCGTTGTTTGACTTCCAGAGTCGTGTATTGAACCACAACTCCTGTTCGAGGCTGCCCATACAAGACGAGCGTTCCAATTGGCGCTAAACAATGAATGACCAGGGGTGCTAAGTCTTCTTCGCCATCAACTTCCAAGACCAGAGTCTCCTCAGCAACTAATGCTTTGGAAATCGCTTGATTGAGTGAAGGGGTGAGGAATCCTGCAGGGTTCTCAGCATGGATTTGATGATGGAAGCGATGTGGATTTACTTTGAGGCTTTCTTCAAGTTCAGTACGCTTTGTTTGCCCATCGATCAAAGCAATATCGGGAGTAAGGCCCATGTCCAGCATGGTTTTTGTTGTGACATCACCAACGGTGATGATTGCTCCATGGGGTGACGGCAATCCATCCAACGCCGCAGACATACCAATTTCAGGGTCATCTTCAGGTCCTTCGAATAAGACCCCCATCGGTGTCTTGAATTCTGAATCGAGTTCAGGAGCCATTTTCAAACGGCTGTTACGTAATCGTTCAGGCATCCAAGGATGCCCTTCTTGATCCATATGGCCGTTTCGGATTGCAGAGGAACTGATGATCCCTCCTTCAACACCATCAAGGTGCATGACTTCAATGATATGTAATGCAGGTAATCCATTTTCTATCCGTTCTTCATTGATGAATTTACACATGCCAATGGTTTCCGGTGTTGCAACAATGGCATCAGCGGTTGAGTGGTAGGGTGCTGGTCCGTGAGAATCGTTGAGTTGGTGGACAGATATTTTGCACCCTGTTCTCTTTTCAGCCCAATTATGTAACTCATCCATGCGGTCATCGAAGGATTGGACAAATGGAGACTTTGTTTCAGCCATCAAATCCGAAGTGATATGGATTTCGACTGCCTCAGCATCTTTACTTGCGGCATTGAGCAGTAATCGATGACCGGCATGAAGCCGGTCAAAAGTGCCTCCAACAAGGCAGCAGCGAAAACGCCGAGCAGAGGTCATAAGACGTGGTAGATTG
>Ga0308016_10000425_pt1 | contig 21567 bp, 21 predicted proteins | sample Neamet233_FD_203129 | JGI IMG/M metagenome (GOLD analysis project Ga0308016, IMG submission 203129) | Marine microbial communities from water near the shore, Antarctic Ocean - #233 | ecosystem: Environmental > Aquatic > Marine > Unclassified | place: Southern Ocean | collected 2014-07-28
TAGCAAACTCAGTAAATCTTACTAATCTAGTTTTCCTAGATGGAAGAGTTTCTTGCCCCTTTTCAGCACGAAGTACTGTCCCTGTAGTGCTTTTTCTCCAGAAAGCTGAAAATCCGGCTCGGTAACTAACTGCCCATTCACTGACACAGCGTTGTTGCCGATGAACTCGCGCGCCATCTTGTTCGACTTCGCCAATTCGGTGGCTACCAACACCTCAACGATGCCAGCGCTGTCGGCTGCAATGCTAGAGCAAGGCAACCCATCCAGCTCTAACTGCTGCAGATCATCGCCAGTTAAGGCGGCTATGTCTCCTGAGAATAACGCACCGCTGATGCGAGTGGCTGCCGTGAGACCCTGCTCGCCGTGCACGAGCTCAGTGACTAGCTTGGCAAGAATGCCTTGTGCCTCGGGCTTAGTACCCGATGCCTTGTCTGTTGCTTCGATCGCATCTATCTCCTGCGCCGAAAGGAAGGTGAAATACTTCATGAAGTTATAGACGTCTGTGTCAGCCGTGCCTAGCCAGAACTGATAGAAGGCATAGGGAGAAGTTCTCTTCGGGTCCAGCCAGATAGTGCCGTTCTCGCTCTTACCAAACTTCGTGCCGTCTGATTTCGTGACCAAGGGTAAGGTTGCGCCATATACCTGCGCCTGGTTCATGCGCCTGGTGAGGTCGATACCACCGGTGATGTTCCCCCACTGGTCGCTACCGCCGATCTGCACGGTGCAGTCGTAGCGCTTGTTTAACTCAGCAAAGTCGTAAGACTGCAGAATCATGTAGCTGAACTCGGTAAAGGAGATGCCCTCTCCTTCTCTCTCTATACGCTGCTTGACCGATTCCTTCTGGATCATGGCATTGACGGAGAAATGCTTGCCGACGTCCCGCAGGAAACTGAGGACATCGTAGTCCTTGGTCCAATCCAAGTTATTTACGAGCACGGCTGAGTTCTCACCACAGTCGAAATCCAAGAATTGGCTCAGTTGTGGCTTCAGCTGCTCAACCCAGTCAGAAATGATGCCGGTGGAATTGAGCTTGCGTTCACTGTCTTTAAAGCTCGGATCGCCGATCATGCCCGTAGCCCCGCCAACTAAAGCAATCGGCGTGTGGCCGGCCATCTGAAAACGCTTCAGCGCCAGAAGAGGGACCATGCTACCTATATGTAGACTAGATGCTGTGGGATCGAAGCCGCAATACACCGCGCGGCTGCCTGTCGATAGGTGTAACTTAAGTTCATCGCCGCTAGAGAGTTGAACCACCATACTACGGCCCTGCAGGTCGGAGATTATGTCTTCGGAGCTGTTTTCGGAACTGTTTTCGGAACTATTCATATTTCGAGGAGTCACTGTTATCGTAAGTCGCTGTGTCACAAAACTAATTAATTTAGCAGTTAAGCCGAACCAAGCTGGAGGAACCACGTTTTTTTATTCTAAAAAGGCGGCGATTTTACACTAGAACAGCCCAGTTGTGCGGCAAGTCGGGCAAAAACGCCTAGGAAATGCTCGGCAACTTACTATAAACTCGCGCTTCCCGGTGCCATAAGAGCTTTTGCAGTAATTTAAAATATGGAACTCATTGAATTAATTAAACAATTTGCCAGCAAGCAGTATCTTGTGGTGTCTCACTATCCGCGGGGCCACCTTATTATAGCAGGCGCATTATGCAGTCTCGTCTTGGTCTTGCTGATTCTGCCCCTGGGTGACACCGATGAAGAAGCTAACGGCAGAACCGAAATTGTCTTAGATATCGACCTACAGCAAAATGTTGATACCGAACAAGATCAGCCCGATGCGCTGACCCTATCAGACTTCGTCATCACTGCCGAGGTCGCACCTCAGGCCGCAACCCAGCCAATACTGGAAGACGTAACCCTCTGGCAAAACATTGAAGTAAAGAGCGGCGACAATCTATCCACAATATTCAGCAAGGTAGGCCTGTCAGATCAGGATCTATTTCGCGTCCTTAATAGTAGCGACGAAGCCAAGGTATTGAATCAGGTATACCCTGGCTACCAATTGGACTTCTTGATTCCACCTGAGGGCGAACTAGAGCAACTGCGTCTATTAAAATCTCCGCTGGAAGGCTTCCTATTCACACTCAACAACAATAACTACGACGTTGAGTCAATCCTAAATTTTCCGCAGCTAAGACCTACCTTTAAGGTAGGCTCGATCGCAGACAGTCTATTCATGGCTGGGCAGCGCGAACAGATTCCAGCCGTAACGATTATGGAAATGGCGAATATCTTTGGCGGAGTTATCGACTTCATACTCGACCCGCGAGCAGGCGATGATTTCAGCATCCTATATGATGAAAAATACCTTGATGGCGAATTCATCGGGCACGGCGACATACTGGCAACGCAGTATACGAACCAAGGCAAAACTTTTATCGCGGTTCGCTATAGTAATGAAGAAGGCGAGACCGGTTACTACAACGCCGAAGGCGAGAGCATGCGCAAAGCATTCTTGCGGAGTCCTCTCGATGTTTTTCGCATCAGTTCAAATTTCAATCCTAGCCGTCGTCATCCAATTCTCAACACGATACGCGCGCACAAGGGCACAGACTATGCGGCGCCACGTGGTACGCCGATTCGTACGACTAGCGACGGCCAAGTTACTCGCGCATCGCGCAACGGCTCATTCGGCAATCTCGTCATCGTTAAACATGCAGGCGGTTTCGAAACAAAATATGCGCATCTCTCAAAATATGCGAACGGCGTAAAGAAAGGTAAGCGAGTCAGACAGGGTGATATTATCGGTTACGTCGGCACGACTGGCAGCGCAACCGGACCGCATCTTCACTACGAATTCTTAATGGGCGGCGTACACCAGAACCCTCGCACTATTATCGACAAGCTTCCCAAGGCAGAGTCTATCGATCCCACCGAGATGGACAGCTTTCGCATGCAGACCGCCGACCTTCTAAAACGCTTTTCAGATATGAACAGCACAGCCTTCATTACACTGAATCAACCTAGCGCTGACTAAAATAGGCACGCCCTTGGCCAACCTTGATTACTATATTGGCCTGATGTCGGGCACCAGCGTCGACGGTGTCGATTCCGCTCTTGTGCAGTTCATTGGTGACCAGCCTAAACTGATAGCGACCCACTCAGAGCCTATAGAATCAGGACTTAGAGAGGACATCCTGCAATTATGTAACGGCAAGAATATCGACCTCGAACTGTACGGCAATACCGACGTGGCCATAGGTCAGCTGTTCGCTCGAGCAGCTCTAACATTACTCGCAAATGAAGATATCGAAAGAACTGCTATCCGCGCGATAGGCAGCCATGGCCAAACTGTTTTTCATCACCCACAGGGCGATACCCGCTTCACATTACAGATCGGCGATCCGAATAGCATCGCGCAACTTTCCGGTATCACTACGATCGCTGATTTTCGCAGAAGAGATATGGCGGCTGGCGGCGAAGGCGCCCCGCTCGCCCCTGTGCTGCATAGAAATTGTTTTCAATCCTCTAGCAGCGACCGTGTCATCTTGAACGTCGGCGGCATCGCGAACATTACTGTGTTGAATAAAGATGGAACCTGCCTCGCCTTCGATACAGGCCCCGCCAATGTACTAATGGACTATTGGATCGCGAAGCATCAACAAAAAAACTACGACAAGAATGGCGACTGGGCAGCAAGCGGGAACATAATTCAGCCGCTACTTAAGCTGCTCCTGGACGAGCCCTATTTTTCGAAGGCGACGCCCAAAAGCACCGGTCGAGAACTATTCAATGATTTGTGGCTGGAAGAGAAGTTACACAAGCTTGGGCAGGAACTAGCCATCGCCGATGTGCAAGCAACGCTGCTGCGCTTTACGATCGATAGCATCGTGAATGAGATACGCAAGACTTCGCAGCCTACCGAAGTCTACGTCTGTGGCGGCGGTGCACATAACAGTGCTTTTATAAATGGCTTACAGGCCCGACTACGTGACTGCAATGTCTTCTCCACTGCAAAGCTTGGCATCGATCCGGATTGGGTTGAAGCCATCGCCTTCGCATGGATGGCGAAGCAAACGAGTGAAGGACGCACTATCGACACGACGCCATTCACAGGCGCGACGCAGGCCACCGTTCTAGGTGGAATCTACAAAGCTTAGCTGACCGACTTAGTTGCACAGGGATGTGCAACCATTGCCCGTAAAGGGCAATGCGAGTGGGCCAAAAGCGAGGAAAATGACACCATACGCTAGGCTTTTGACGCACGACATACTAAAAAGTCATGGATGACTTTTTAGTATCCAATAGTAGGTCTTAGATGGAGAACGAGGAACCGCAACCACAGGTCGTGGTGGCCAGCGGGTTGTTCACAATAAAGCGCGAACCTTCCAGACCTTCGACGTAGTCAACTCTGGATCCTACGAGGTATTGATAGCTAAGGGGATCGACCAAGAGGCTAGCGCCCTTATTATTGATGATAGTGTCGTCTTCGTTGATCTCTTCATCGAAGGAAAAGCCGTACTGAAACCCTGAGCAGCCACCGCCGGTCACGAAGACTCGAAGCTTCAGCTTGTCGTTGCCTTCCTCCAATATCAAGTTCTGCACCTTGTCCGCCGCGTTATCGGTGAAGGACATGATGATAGGCTCTTGTGTTTGTACTACGGACATTTGAATTCTCAGCTAGTGTAGATTGAGCTCTTGGATACTCGGCAATCGCTTACTTCGACAGTGATTATCTCAATAACCAACTAATTTAGTCAATTATCCCTCGACTCTATTTTAAGAGGCAGAATCAGCCGCCACACCCCAAAATTGGACTCTTTTCCACCGTTAGCTGTTCTGTAAGACTGAGGTGTCGAAGGGAAGCTTCTTCTTGTCTGCTGCTAGGCGTTTGTTCTCGTTCTGGCTGGTGCTGATATGCATAAGATTGCCGTTTACCTCGGAGCCCATCACCATCTCAATCAGATTGTAGTAAACATTGCCTACTACTACCGCCTTCGCTGACAGCTCTAAATGATTGGTGGAGCGCAGATCACCCTGCACCAACCCGTTTACGATCGCCGACGGCACACAGACCTCGCCCTCGACAGCGCCCTTCCCCGCGATGCGAATAAGCGCCTCTGAATCGTCTTCGGCGTAAATATTGCCCTTCACTCGCCCCTCGATGATCAGCTCTCCACTGAAATGGATATCACCGACGATCTCGGTAGATCTCGATACCAAGGTATGAGCTGGACCGGTTGATGTTTTATCTGGCACTGACTTTTTGAACATGGCCATTGTCTCCTATCAATTCTGTACTGCTTAACTTCTAAATGGTTTCTCGGGCTCGCTTAGCGTTTAATAATCAGCGCTCAACGACCCAACTAAAATTCTGGTTAATGCTTTTCTCAACCGGCCCCACCGATACAGCCGCAACCTGCAGGCGGTCTGGGACAAAGTTCTCCGGCAAGACTAGTTCTCCCTCGATATTCTGAAAGTATTTGAAGCGCAGCCGAATATCGAGCTGATCTTGTTCTGCTGACAAATCGCGAAGCGACAATATCTGCTTCTCTTCGCCCTGCGAACCTACTAAATTGATATTCACATGGCCGATCAAGAAAGTATCTCCGTCTGCATCTTGCTGCCGCAGAACCAGTTTATAGCGATAACGGTTACTCTCGCGCGTTACGTCGATATCGAGCTGACTTATAATCAGCCCGGTGTCTTCGGTTTCCGCGGACACGACCTGTCGATAGTAGACGATGTCTTGTTCGAGCTGCGCTACACGATCACGCAAGCCAATAATCGTTTCCTGCACCTCTTCGGTCGCAAGCTGATCCATCACGCTCGACCTGTCCAATATCGCGATCTGTCGGCGCAGTTCTGAATTTTCTGTCTCGGCACCTATCAACAGCTCATTCAATTCCTGCTGCGTTGCCTGTTCGGACTGTTGGCTGCGTAACGTGTTTGAGTAGCCAAACATGAAGCCGCCTACTGCACTCACCGCTACGCCCAGCACAAGCAAGACAACAAGCACGAAGCGCCTGCCTGGCCTATAAGGCACGACAACCATCTTTTCATGTTTACTGCCTTTAACTACGTTGGGCACGCAGACTTCTCCAGTCCAAGAAACAATTCGATATTCAGTCCACTCAAATGTGCTCTAAAGCTCTAGCTATTCAGAGCTTAGGGCAATAAGGCGATATTTTGCAATCCCGTTGTCTCATCTAAGCCAAACATGATGTTCATGTTCTGTATGGCCTGTCCTGCAGCACCTTTCACCAGATTGTCCTCTGCCGAAAGCACCACGATCGTATTAGTGTGCTCAGAATAAGCTACGGCAATCTGACATTTATTCGACCCTTTCACATTTCTGGTAGCCGGTACTTCGCCCTGAGGCAGCACATCCACGAACGGCTCGTCGGCATAACGCTGTTCATACACCGCCTGAAGCTGGTCTATGGAGACCTCTACGCCCGACTTAACCGGTGCATAAAGTGTCGCCAGAATGCCTCGTATCATTGGAACTAGATGCGGAATGAAAGTCAGCCGAATCTCAGAATCGCTGTAGATACTTAAACGCTCGCATATTTCCGGATGATGACGATGTCCAGAAAGTCCATAGGCCTTGATGGATTCGGTCGCCTCACAAAGCAAGAAGTCTTCGACTGCCTTTCTACCGGCTCCGCTCACACCAGACTTGGCATCGGCGATAAGCCGGTCTGTTGCGATGAGCGAGTTTTCCAATAGTGGCAAGAAACCCAACTGAATCGCCGTGGGGTAACAACCCGGCACAGCAATTAGCTGTGCTGATTTAATCTTTTCTCGGTTCACCTCCGGCAGCCCATAGACCGCCTCCGCGACAAGCTCTGGGCAGACGTGCTTCGTCTTATACCATTGCTCCCATAGGGGAATGTCTTGAATTCGAAAATCCGCCGAGAGATCGATGACCTTGATGCCGTTGGATAGTAATTCTGCCACGGTATTCATCGCGACAGCATGAGGCGTAGCATAGAAGACGACATCACAGGCCTGCAACAATTCAGAGCTAGGTGCGGAGAATTGCAAGTCTAAATGACCACGCAAATTTGGAAAACGACTGTGCACTGTCACACCCGCGAGTTCTCGCGAAGTCACGACTGAAATCTCTACGTCACTGCGAGGGGCGAGCAGTCTGAGTAGCTCGACGCCGGTGTAGCCAGTGGCTCCTATAATTCCAACTTTTATCAAAACAGACTCCGTGAGTGGTATCGGTAATACAGTCTTTGCAGCGGAGGCGAATCAGAAGCAGCTTATGTAAGTGCCAGCTGTTCTGAATTGCCGGACGGAGTATCTTACACTCCAATGCCTAGATTGCAATATCTCGGGGCATTTCATTACGTAAAATCAACGGCTTAGCGACGATCCTCGCTATCATCAAGACATCAACCCTTAAGCTGTGATAGCTTCTCCCCCAACTGTGCAGGAGCGCAACATGCTTTGGATTAAAGCCTTTCATATCATCGGGGTAGTTTGCTGGTTTAGCGGGATTTTCTATCTGCCGCGCCTGTTCGTCTATCACGCCATGAGCGAGGATCAGATCAGCAAGGATCGCTTCGAGATTATGGAAAGGAAGTTGTTCTGGTACATCATGACGCCATCGGCGGTACTGGCCGTCATTCTCGGATCCTGGCTGCTGATCGCCAACCATGGCTACTTCATGGCCTGGTGGTGGATGAAGGCGAAGCTTGGTCTGGTGATTCTGCTGATCGGCTATCATTACTACTGTTGGTGGTATATGAAGGCGCTCAGAGAAAACTCAAATATTCGCAGCCACAAATACTTCCGCGTTTATAATGAGCTTCCGGTGTTATTGCTCGTAGCGATAGTAATCCTCATCGTCGTCAAACCTATCTTATAGAATTCTGAAGGACCCTTAAATGAGTAACGAAAATTCCAGGCATCTGTATGACCTGGCAGTACAACATATTCCCGGCGGTGTAAATTCCCCAGTCAGAGCCTTCAAGGGCGTTGGCGGAAACCCGCTGTTCTTCAAAGCCGGTCAAGACGCGTACCTAATCGATGCCGACGATAATCGTTATGTCGACTATGTCGGCGCCTTTGGTCCGCTCATTCTGGGGCACTGCCATGAAGATGTTGTAGAGGCGCTGCGTAACCAGTTGCAGCAAGGACTCGCGTTCGGCGCTTCGACCGAGGCGGAAGTGCAGATAGCGGAGAAGATCTGCGAACTCATGCCCTCTATCGAAAAGGTAAGGCTCGTTACATCCGGCACCGAGGCAACAATGAGCGCTATTCGCCTTGCGCGAGGATATACCGGTCGCGATGCCATCGTAAAATTCGAAGGCTGCTACCACGGCCATGTCGATGGCCTGTTAGTTAAAGCTGGTTCCGGCGCATTGACACTCGGTGAGCCCGATTCACTAGGCGTACCAAAAGCGTATACCGATCTCACACATGTGCTTCCCTATAACGATACGGCTGCGCTGGAGAGCTTCTTCGCTGCAAATGGTGATGACATCGCCTGCGTGATTGTTGAGCCCGTTGCCGGCAACATGAACTGCGTACCTCCAGTGCCGGGATTTCTTGAGGCACTGCGCGAGCATTGCACAAAGCACGGCGCGGTGCTGATCTTCGACGAAGTCATGACGGGCTTTCGCGTCGCCCTAGGCGGCGCTCAGTCACTCTATAAAATCGAGCCCGACCTGACGACGATCGGAAAAGTGATCGGCGGCGGACTTCCTGTAGGCGCCTTCGGCGGCAAGACTGAAATAATGGAGTTGATCGCCCCACTAGGCGGGGTCTATCAGGCTGGCACATTGGCTGGCAGCCCACTTGCGGTTGCCGCAGGCTTGGCCATGTTAAATGTGATCTCAAAGCCTGGCTTTTTTGATGAGCTAGCAGCACGCACTACCCCGCTGTTAAACGGGCTGCAGGAACGTGCCAATCAGGCTGGCATTCCCTTTACCACGAATCAAGTTGGCGCCATGTTCGGCTGCTTCTTCACCGAAGAGAAACAGGTCAGTCACTTCTCACAAGTAATGAGCTGTGACACCGAACGCTTTAAGCATTATTTCCACAGCATGTTAGACAATGGCGTCTACCTGGCACCTTCCGCTTTCGAAGCCGGATTTGTATCCAGCGCACACGGCGACAAAGAAATTCAACTGACATTGGACGCGGCAGAAAAAGCCTTTGCTTCTCTGCCAAAGTGATTGAGTTAAGTAGTAGATGAGGATTGATAAGTGAAATTTGATGTATACGGAGTAGGTAACGCGCTAGTCGACAAGGAATTTGAGGTCGATGAGAGCTTCTTTCAAGAAAATGATATCGAAAAGGGTCTTATGACTCTAGTAGGCCAAGAAGAGCAGCAGCAGTTGCTTGATGTCCTCATCGGGAAATACGGCATCAAGAAACGCGCCGGTGGCGGATCTTGCGCGAACACTCTGTATGCGCTCAGCCAGTTCGGCGGCAATGCCTACCTCAGCTGTAAGGTTGCGAACGACGAGACAGGCGACTTCTACATCAAAGAGCTAGGCAGCCAGACCATCGAGACCAATACCGAGAGCCAACGCGAAGAAGGCACAACAGGGCGCTGCATCGTAATGATCAGCCCAGACGCGGAACGCACGATGCACACCTTCCTCGGCGTATCCGAAACTGTCTCTGCGAAAGAGATAGACTTCGAAGCGGTGAAGCAATCTGAGTACGTCTATATAGAGGGCTACCTAGTAACTTCTCCCAGCGCGAAAGCGGCTGTAGTCGAACTGAAGGAATTCGCCGAGGCGAATAACATCAAGACAGCTATGACATTCTCCGACCCGGCGATGCTGGAATACTTTCTAGACAACGTAAACGACGTGTTAGGCACTGGTGTCGACCTGTTGTTCTGTAACGAGAAAGAAGTAAAGCTTTGGGCAGGAACCGAGGACTTCGATGAGGCCTGCGAGAAGATGAAGAGCAAAGCCAAGCAGTTCGCCATTACTCGAGGCGCGAATGGCGCTCGACTATTCGATGGCAATGACTACATTACTGTGGATGCTCATGCGGTAAAGGCTGTCGACACCAACGGTGCCGGCGATATGTTTGCCGGTGCGTTTATGTACGCACTAACTCAGGGAAAGGATTTCGACACGGCGGGTAAACTGGCGAGCCTCGCATCGGCTACCGTGGTAGCCAACTTCGGACCTAGGCTTGAAGCTAATCAACACAGTAACCTCGCTGCACAAATCTTAGGCTAGGATCGTAAATCGTCGACGAAGCTCTTTACTCCGTCAAACCAGGAGGCAGTCTTTGGAGACTGCTTTTTCCCTTCTTTCCCCTGAATATCTCGGAATTCTCCAAGGATTTCTTTCTGACGCTTCGTCAGATGTATCGGTGTCTCCACCACTACACGACAGAGCAAATCACCGGTGCTACCCCCACGAATTGGCTTAACGCCCTTGTCGCGAAGACGAAAAAGCTTGCCTGTTTGCGTCTCGGTAGGAATCTTCAATTTAACACGTCCATCGAGAGTCGGCACTTCCAACTCACCACCTAAAGCCGCATCGACGAAATTGATTGGTATCTCGCAGTGAAGGTCACGGCCTTCTCTCACGAATATTTTGTGTGGCCTTATGGACATTTCCACATAGAGATCACCAGAAGGTCCGCCGTGAGTTCCAGCCTGACCCTCGCCAGTTAAGCGGATGCGATCGCCTACATCGACACCAGCTGGTACTTTAACCGACAGTGTCTTGGTTTCTTCAACATTGCCACGACCATGACAGCTTCCGCAGGGATCCTTAATCTGCTTGCCCGCACCCTGACAGCGTGGGCAGGTCTGCTGTACGGAGAAGAAGCCTTGTTGCATGCGCACCTGACCGTGGCCACCACAGGTCGTGCAGTCGACAGGCTGGCTGCCCCTCTTAGAGCCGCTGCCATCACAGGTGTCACATGAAACGGTAGTCGGAATACGAATCTTCACCGACGTGCCCTTCACTGCTTCCTCGAGATTTAAATCTAAGTTGTAACGTAAGTCGGCACCCTGGCGTACATGACTTTGCCCGCCACCGCCACGACCACCACCAAAGATGTCGCCAAATATATCGCCAAAAGCGTCGCTGAAGTCGGCGGAGCCGTGGCTGGTCTGTCCTTCTACGCCGGCATGACCGTATTGATCATAACGCGCGCGTTTTTCCTTGTCGGAGAGTACTTCGAAGGCCTCGTTCGCCTCCTTGAATATCTCTACAGCCTCGTCGTTGTCAGGATTACGATCCGGATGGTTTTTCATAGCCACGCGGCGGTAGGCCTTTTTAATATCGGCTGCCTGTGTGTCTTTGGAAACGCCCAGTACTTCGTAGTAATCTTTTTTTGACATCGGTCTGCTCTTATCTCTTGCCGCACTCTTTCCTTCAATAGACGCAAAAAAACTAAGTCATCGAAATGACTTAGTTTTCAAGTGAATAATCGTCTTTAGTACGAGTCAGCGTTGCCACTAACTCGCTACAAAAGGATGACTATTTCTCTTCCTTTTCTTCTTCCTTCTCTTCGGCAGCAGCTTCTTCGGCAGCAGCTTCTTCGGAAACCTCTTCAAACTCAGCGTCGACGGCTTCGGCATTCTCAGCACTGCCACCTTCGGCTGCATCTGCTGCGCTTGCCGCACCTTCTTCAGCAGCTTGCGCCTCGGCGTACATCTTCTGCGCTAGATTACCTGAGGCATCGGTCAGCACCTTAGTCTTGGCTTCCATATCCGCTACGTCATCACCCTTTACCGCTTCTTCAAGCTCGGTGATGGCGCTGTTGATTGCGTCCTTCTCTTCGTCAGTCGCCTTGTCGCCGGCTTCATCTAAAGTCTTCCTGGTCGCGTGAATCATGCCATCGGCTGTGTTTCTCGCCGCAATAAGCTCTTCGAACTTCTTGTCCTCGGCAGTATTTGCCTCGGCGTCCTTGATCATCTGATCGATCTCTTCGTCAGACAATCCGCTGGATGCCTTGATCACGATTGACTGCTCTTTACCCGTCGCCTTGTCTTTGGCCGACACGTTCAAGATACCGTTCGCATCTAGATCGAAGGCTACCTCGATCTGCGGCATGCCGCGCGGCGAAGGAGGAATATCACTCAAGTCGAAACGACCCAGCGACTTATTCTGTGCAGCTTGCTTACGCTCGCCCTGGACGACGTGAATCGTTACGGCAGTCTGATTGTCATCGGCTGTAGAGAAGACCTGCGTCTTCTTAGTAGGAATCGTGGTGTTCTTGTCGATAAGATTACTCGAAACGCCGCCCATAGTTTCGATGCCTAGCGACAGAGGCGTCACATCGAGAAGCAACACATCAGTCACGTCGCCAGAAAGTACCGCCGCCTGAATCGCAGCACCAACTGCAACCGCTTCGTCAGGATTCACATCGTGACGCGCTTCTTTACCAAAGAACTCGGCTACCTTCGCCTGTACCAGTGGCATGCGCGTCTGGCCACCAACAAGAATCACATCGTCGATTCCTGAAACGTTCAGATCGGCATCAGCCAGAGCTGTCTTCAGTGGAGCCAAAGTGCGCTCAACTAGTTCTTCAACCAAGGACTCGAATTTTGCTCGAGTTAGCTTTTGCACAAGGTGCTTAGGACCCGATGCATCAGCAGTAATATAAGGAAGATTCACTTCGGTAGACTGCGCCGAAGACAATTCGATCTTCGCCTTCTCTGCCGCTTCTTTAAGACGCTGCAATGCAAGCGGATCGTTGTGCAGATCCATGCCTGTTTCTTTCTTGAACTCATCTGCTAAATAGTCGATCAGACGCAAGTCGAAATCTTCACCACCTAGGAACGTATCGCCGTTGGTAGAGAGCACTTCGAAAGTGTGCTCGCCGTCTGTCTCGGCGATCTCGATGATCGAAATATCGAAAGTACCACCACCGAGGTCATACACCGCGATAGTTGAGTCACCAACTTTCTTGTCCATGCCGTAAGCAAGGGCAGCAGCTGTTGGCTCATTGATAATGCGCTTAACGTCTAGACCCGCAATCCTGCCGGCGTCCTTAGTTGCTTGGCGCTGAGAATCGTTGAAGTAAGCAGGCACGGTAACAACCGCTTCGGTAACCTTTTCGCCGAGGAAGTCTTCCGCCGTCTTCTTCATCTTCATCAGAGTCTGCGCTGAGATCTGCGGAGGCGACATCTTCTCACCATTTACCTCAACCCAAGCATCGCCGTTGTCGGCTTCGACAATCTTGTAAGGCACCATCTTAATGTCTTTCTGAACAACATCGTCTTTGAACTTACGGCCAATCAGACGTTTAATCGCAAACAATGTGTTGCTTGGATTCGTGACTGCCTGACGCTTAGCAGGCTGACCAACAAGCGTTTCGTCATCACTGCTGTAAGCAATGACGGACGGCGTGGTGCGATCACCCTCTGCGTTCTCAAGTACCTTGGCTTCGCCGCCATCCATGACTGCTACGCATGAATTGGTGGTGCCCAAGTCGATACCAATTATCTTTCCCATTTTCCAAATCTCCGATCGTTCTATTGTCCTGAATCGCGCTCACGTACCGCGCTGATCCGGCGTATAAATTACTAATGACTTCAATATTGGCCCAATCCGGTGTATTTCAAGGATCAAACTGGTAATTCCTCAACTTCCTTAGGGCTATTGTAGCCAGCGGTCTTCAATATCAACCTCGATGGAGCGTGCTCTCTACTTAGAGACCATCACCATAGCTGGACGGATCACCCGCCCATGGAGGGTATAGCCCTTCTGCATGACTGCAATTACCGTATTCGGCTCAGATTCAGTGTTTTCCTGCAGTGACATGGCTTGATGGAGCTGTGGATCGAACGGCTCGCCTAGAGGGTCAACCGTCTCGATATTGAACTTGGTGAAGCAATCGGAAAAGCCCTTCAGCGTGAGATCAACGCCTTCGCGGATCGCTTTGATGGCCTCATCTTCGCTGTTGCTGGCTGCTTCCTGAGCTCGCTCCAGATTGTCCATGACAGCCAATAGCTCGATGCTCAATTTTTCCTGGCCGTATTTATGCGCCTTCTCGATGTCCTGCTCGGTGCGACGACGCAGATTCTGCATCTCCGCCTGCACGCGCAGTAGGTCATCCTTGGCATTCTGCGCCTGTTCTAGCGCAGCCTCCAAAGCTTGCTCACTATCGCTGCCTTCTTCGAGGGAATCCTCTGTATCAAGGTCCGCTCCCTGGTCATCATTTGTCTCTTCTATTGTCTCTTCTACTGATGCCTGAGAATCCTCGGGCTTTTCGTTCTCTGATTCCTGATCTGGAGTCTGCGTGCTCATGACGTCCCCTGCCTAAACTTTGTGATTCGATTACTGTGCGTATTCATGGCCTGACAAGCAGGCAATGACCCGTATATGGGGGCTTGAGGAGAGGTTTCAAGCAATTACAGGAAATTCCAAGAAATTTTCTTCAGTGGGTATTCTCACAAATGGGTTCACAGGCAAATTAGCTAAGTTGTAGCCAAAATAAGCAGCGCGTATTTATTTGCAAATTTTGTGCATTGTTAGACCCTCTTCCAATATACTTTAGCCCTATGCTGCAACAACTATCCATTCAGAACTACGCCACCGTCGACACGCTAGAGATAGAGTTCAAGGCAGGCATGTCGGTGATATCCGGGGAAACCGGGGCCGGCAAATCCATCATGCTAGGTGGTCTTGGCCTGACATTAGGCGACAGGGCCGACAAGGGCATAGTTCGCACCGGCGCAAAGAAGGCCGACATCTGCGCAGAGTTCGACATCACCAACATTCCTGCTGCCCAAAAGTGGTTGAGCGAGAACGACCTCCAAGAAGAATCCGATTCGGGCTCCTGCCTGCTGCGCCGCGTGGTCAACGCCGACGGCAGATCGAAGGGTTATATCAACGGCTCGCCGGTCACCATGGCGTCATTGAAGTCGCTAGGCGAAATGCTGCTAGATATTCACAGCCAACACGAACACCAATCTCTATTACACCGCGCCACCCATCAGCGCCTACTCGACGATTTCTGTGTCTCAGCAAAACACCTCGTTGCGATGCAAACCACTTACAAGCAATGGCAGAAGAATGCGCAGCTGATCGAGGCGCTAAGCAACCGCTCGCAGGAAGATTCGGCACAGACACAGCTGCTCTCCTACCAACTGAGCGAACTAGATGAACTCGGCATTGCCGTTGACGAAGTACCCAAGCTCGAAGCGGAATTTAAGTCACTGAATCACGCGGATGAGACAATAGCCTCGGTGCAGTCGGCACTGACTTTATGTGGCGGCGACGATGAGAAAAATGCCACGGCTGCAATGCATCAGGCACTGAAGGCGCTCAGCGAATTACCCGAGAAGAACGCCCGCGTGACCAGCATCATAGAGCTACTAGAAAGCGCATCTATCCAGCTGGACGAAGCGGTGTCCGATCTTCGCGCCTTCTCCGATGAATTTGAAGCGAACCCGGAACGACTAGAGCAGGTCAACACACGACTTGGCTTACTCCACGCCATCGCGCGTAAGCACAAGGTCAAACCAAACGAGCTAGCACAAATCATCGCCGATCTAAGGCAGCAACTAAACCTTATCGAAAACAGCGATGCCGAACTTGAGAAGCTGGCGGCCGCCGACAAGCAACTGCGCGACGACTACCTTATGGTTGCTGGCGAGATCAGCAAGCAACGCAAAAAAGGCAGCAGCAAGCTCGCCAAGCAGGTCAATGAACAACTCAAGCAGCTGGGCATGCCTCATGCGAGTTTGGAGGTACAGTTACTCGCCAGCGAAAAGGACAAGCCCGCCGCGAATGGCTTAGAAGTCGTTGAATTTCTAGTGAGCACCAACCCGGGTCAGGAAGCGAAGCCGCTGGTCAAGATAGCCTCGGGCGGCGAACTCTCCAGAATCAGTCTCGCGATACAGGTAATCACCGCGCAGACGTCGCATATACCAAGCCTAGTATTCGACGAGGTGGATGTAGGTATTGGTGGCGGGGTCGCGAAGGTAGTCGGCCAGCTACTAAGACAGCTTGCCGAGCGCACGCAGATTCTGTGTGTTACCCATCAGGCACCAGTCGCGGGCCAGGGCCATCATCATTTCTTTGTCAGTAAGTTCACGAAGGCGGGATCTACGCTAACGCAGATAACTGAGCTATCAGAGACTGAAATTGTACGAGAAGTGGCGCGCATGTTGGGTGGCGAAGACCTCAGTGACGAGTCACTCGCCCACGCCGAGCAGATGGTAGCTAGCAACTAGCCAAACGTTATTCCTGTCTATTTTTATCTATTCTTTGGCTTGGCAGTCTTTGCAGATACCGTATAGGTACATGCTGTGGTCGGTTATCCTAAAACCGTACTTCTTGGCGATCATCTCTTGCTGGTTCTCGATAATCTCGTCGTAGAACTCTGCAACGCTGCCGCATGTCTGACAAACGATATGATCGTGATGGTCTATCGAGGTGAGTTCGAAGACCGAACTGCCGCCCTCGAAATGATGGCGCATCACTAAACCCGCCGACTCGAACTGAGTAAGCACTCGATAAACAGTGGCCAAGCCAACATCTTCGTCGGCCTCTATTAGGGCCTTGTAGACGTCTTCCGCACTTAGATGCTTGGTCTCGGAGCTCTCCATGATTTGCAGAATCTTAACCCTGGGCAGGGTTACTTTGAGACCTGCTTTGCGAAGTTCCTGATTTTCTGTAGCCATATCTCACTCTCAAATTCGGGGGTTGCGCTTAGGTGCCGTACCGTAGGCAGTTTTACTGCCTCTAGGAGTAGGGTATTATGCCTGCTGGCTGGGCTCGATGAAAGATTAAGCCCGCAGTTTCGAAGGTTTAGGACAGAAGACAACAATAGTGACCTTACATTTACTAGGGTCAAATTAGAGTGAGTCAACGACAGAATTATGAAACAAGCATTTAGAATCAGCGCTCTACTTATCCTCACGTCCCTGCTATTGGCTTGTGGCAATATCGGCAACATGGATTTTCCCGGCGTGTATAAAATTTCTATTCCACAGGGAAACATCATTACTCAGGACATGGTCGATCAACTTCGCCCTGGCATGACGAAAAGGCAGGTGATTTTTGTTATGGGTACTCCGCTAGTCCGCGACCCCTTCCATCAAGATCGCTGGGACTATGTCTATAACTTTCAGCCCGGTGGCGGCATACGCGGCCAAGAGCGCGTGTCAGTGTTCTTCGTCGAGGACGCACTTACCAACTTCACTGGCGACTTCACACCGACCAGCGATACACCTGAGACAGCTGAGACAACAGAACAAGCCAGCACTATTTAGTACTAGCTCTAGCAGTTAGTGTAAACCTACCAGTACGCTTTAGAACTCAAACCGTAACCCAACCTCAATAGACCTTCCCGGCGCTGGCGCCAAATCCTTCAGCAATGAAGTGTGATGACGAATCTCTTCGTCCAGAAGATTGTTCACTTTGAAGAACAACAACGTTTCCGAGTTGCCGAGCGGTATGTGGTAGTCCGCGTAATAATTTAGCAGAGAATAACCGCCAGTACGCGCTTCATTAAATCCAGTATCGGATTGGTTCTGCACCTCGGTCCAACGCAGCTTCGTCTGCCAATTTACATGGGAATGGCGTAGCTCGAAGCCGGCGCTCAAAGGCGGAATTCGTGGCACGTTACCTTGGCTATCAAACTCCGCGCGCACATAGTCACCAAATAGACTGACCTCGGTGAAATGATCGCCGCTGCGCCTAAGCGGAAAATTCACCTCCACTTCTATCCCGTAGAACAAGGCATCGTTTTGTTGATAGCGCGAGATTTCTACTTCGTCTAGGAAAACACCCGTGTCGTTCTGAAAAATAAAATCGCTAATGTCGTTGTAATAAAAATTCACCTCGCCTCTTACATCGCCTAGGTGTTTACGAAACCCAATCTCGAAGTTGGTCGAGTTCTCAACGTCTGCATCGGGCAAGCCAATCTCTAATCGTTGCGTCGCTGCGTGCTCGACTAGCAACTCGCTCGGTAATTCACTGCAGGATGTATCGATATTGGAGAACAACTCTTCGACCGTAGCCGAGCGCTGTGACTGTGCAACAGAGAACAGCATGTTAGTTTGTTCACTAAAGCGCCATATCGCCGCTGCAGAACCACTGAAGGTGGTGTTGTTAGAATCGCAGGCGCCGCGGTTTTGCTGCAAGCTCTGGCGTTCACCGCGCAAACCAAACTCATAGGTGAAATCGCCTCTATCGATACTGTGCAGCGTAAACAACGCAAAAGAATCGATGTCGGTCTGGGGTATAAACGCTTCCTCGCCTACCGCCGAGAAGTCGCGATGAGAAAAGTGCGTGCCGATTACGCCTTCGCGGGTCTCGCTACTCGCCAGATGCAGCACAAATCGCCCCTCGAGTCCGTCTTGTTCGAACAGAGTGCCAATTTCACCGCTAGGTTCTATTTCCACATGTTGGTAGTCGACGGTACTGAACCGCCCATGTAGCTCATCGAACCAACCGCCGAGTGGAATTTCCACTTCGATATCCGCACGATCCTGCTCCATGACGATGCGCACTCCGTCTAGGTGTTCTTCGCCATGCTCTTCTTCGTGCGCATGACCGGGAATGCCATATTCGTTTTCCAAACGATTTAGCGAGAAGCCAATATAGCCGCCGTCATCAAATATCCAGCTACTACCCACTGTCTGCACACCCGACCGGGCATTGGAATTCACCAGGCGTGAGCGGCTCTCGAGCAGCTCCTCAAATTCTTCTTCATCCGCCAGATCGATGCTATTGGGGTTGATTGCGAAGCCTGGCACCTCGACATCATTGCTCTCACGATAGACACCATCGATATGCCAGGCGATGTTTCCCGCGCCACCCTCGAGTCGCCCAACGGTTACCTGTTGATCGTTGACACTATTGTTTCGCGTCTCCATGATGCCGGTTATGCCAGAGGGCATGCTTGTTGGAATACGGTTGTCGATTACGTTCACCACGCCCCCGATCGCTCCATTGCCATAGAGCAATGCAGCGGGACCACGGATGACTTCAATGCGTTCTGCTAAGGCAGGCTCGAGGCTATTCGCATGGTCGGCGCTGATAGCCGAAGCATCGATGTTGCCGATGCCGCCCTGCAACACCTGCACTCGATTGCCGCCTTGGCCGCGAATAACGGGCAAGCCGACACTGGCCCCGAATGAGGCAGTGGTTACGCCGACCTGATCTTGCAGAGTCTCGCCCAATGTCGCGGCGACTTTCTCGCGAAGCTCTTCGCCGGCGAGAATGCTCACCGGCATCGCAGTATCTGCACGCGACCGATGCAGGGTCGACGTCACGATCATCTCTTCGATAGCTAAATCAGAATGCTCGAGCTCTTGTGCTACAAGCTCGGATGAAAACGGTATTGGCAGGAGCGCACAGGCAACTGTGCCGGCCTTTCTAAAATTAAATTTCATTACTTATCTCACAAATAACAACGGTAGAATTTATCAATCAGACAGGAGCAACAAGATACTTTGCAGGTCGCAGGCGCTAGCTGATTGAGGACCGAATAGATTTATGTGTAAGAAGGAGGGCTGCGCGCGGAGGCGCTTATAGGCTCGGAGGAGATTTGATTCTGAATCAGAATCGGGAATGTTTGATGTGTACTTAGAAAGCTTAAATTAGTTGCTTCTGCAACAGCTATATCTTCGAGTGAACCTATCTTGAGACAGATTTCACAATCGAACTGCGCTTGTAGATCAGCTTCGTGACTGTGCCCATGCTCGACAGCCTGAGCAAACAAAAGGAACAGACTCAGCACCGCCATCAACGGCAACGACCTGAGCGCCGTCATCTGCTTGCGTATCCCGCGCACTATTTTAGTGCTTGTCTGTGAAGATAGTTGCATGGTCGTCTGTTTAATTGTTCGCTCGCTCTAATGAGGCGAGAGATAAACTTGGCCTTACGATTCAACTAAAAAATCACTGCCAACGCAAGCAGAACTCAAAAATATCCTACTTCGCGATTCGCTCGGCCATTGCCTGCAACGCATCCATGCCAACAATATCCTGCGCCAGCAAATACAAATCCTGTCGCGGAATCTTCGGCAGGGCCATGATCAGTGTCTTCATGTGCGCCTCTTCCTGGCCGCGACGTTCTTCGAGAAATTCACCCTCCCCAATCGGGGAACGCTTATTCACTACCAGGCAATCGACACTTATCTTGCCCTTCTTCAGCTGCTGCTGCAGCTCGATCGTCTCCAATACCGGTAGGCGCTCGGCGGCGAGCACTATCACAAAGGAAGTTTGATTCTTATCGGATATCTTGTCTCGCAGTGAAGTGAAGCGTAGCCGGCGCCGATTCAACAGGCTGCGTATGCCTGACTCGCGTGACTTGTCTTCGTCCGCTGCATCGTTGCCGAACACCTTGTCCTCGACGCTGGAGTCTCTGCCCATGCCGCGCACGATCTCAGCAAACTTGTCTGCCTTCTCGCGGCGCTGAATCAAGCCTTCAGTCCAGGCCGACATCATCTCCGGTAACACCATCAGCCGTGCGGTATGTCCTGACGGCGCGGTATCGAAAACGATAAGGTCATAGTCCTTGGTGCCCTGCTCCACCACTTCCGCGATGCGCTCGAGTATCGCCGCCTCCTGCATGCCCGGCGCATCTTTGGACAACGCCATGTGCTTGTCCACTTCGCTACGAAGCTGAATCGGCATCAGGCGGTGTAAGGAATTGGTAATCTCTTCTAAGTGTAACTTTACGGTCTCGGCAGGGTCTAGCTCTAGGCCATCCAAACCGGCCGCGAGGCGAACTGGTTTCGAGCCTATCTTGCGGTCGAACAAGTGGCCCAAGTTGTGTGCGGGGTCTGTCGAGACCAGCAACACCTTCGCGCCCTCATTCGCGCGCGCCAAGGCGGTGGCGGCAGAGATAGTCGTCTTACCGACGCCTCCCTTACCACCGAAGAAAAGAATTTTACGTGAGCGAGCGAGTTCTAACAGCAATGTACGTGATCCAGGGGTGAGCGTTCCATGCCCATGCGAACATGCCAGTCATGAAAACGGTCGTAGACGATAGGGAGTAATTCCATAGTGTAGAAGGCAGCCGGATTAGGTATGCCTAGGCTCTCTGAAAACACCAACAGCATGAATAGATCATCTTCATCGCGCTGCGCACGAGCGAAGGAACGTCGGTAACCCGTGACGTAGTATTCATGCAGGCCTGCCTCGATGCGCTTGAGCAGGCTCTCTTTCTTCTTTTCTTCAGACATTGGCTGCGCCGGAATTATCGTAGGGTTGATGCGAATCTATTATGCGATAAGCCTAGCGGCTTTAGAAGGTAAGACCCTGCCCAGCTACGATTAATTTCTAACTACTTTTCCTTCTTAACAGGCTTAGAGACCTTGGCTCGGTCTAAACGCGCCGCCTTGGGGTCAATTAGCAGTGGCCGGTATATCTCTACACGGTCACCGGCACACATCTCGTACTCATTCGGCTTAGGCCTGCCTTTCCCATCTAGCGGCTTAGAGAAGATACCCATCGGATCCTTCTTAATATTGATCTCTGAGAATTCGGCAGCAATATTCGATTGCCTCACTGCCTCTAGAGCAGTTGTCCCCGCAGGGACATTAACAGGCACGATAAGCTGACGCTCCGGAGTGGCGTAGGCGACTTCAACCTTGATCAAACGTTCGGCCTGATCATCATCGCTGGGATAATCTTCACTCACTAGCATAGACCTCA